>JAABUK010000782.1_pt1 | contig 64289 bp, 68 predicted proteins | sample 5559141 | NCBI WGS metagenome assembly JAABUK01 (sample SAMN10711869, study PRJNA513367) | rock metagenome | isolation source: Antarctica rocks | place: Antarctica: Victoria Land, Pudding Butte nord | collected 2016-01-03 | reverse complement strand
CTTTAAAGATAATTTATAGTTTTAGAATATAGCTATTAATTAAGATATATTTAATTAATAAGATTTATTCTTAATTCCTATATTAAGTTATATATACTTTCTTCTTATACTTAGGAATTATAACTTTTAGCTTAATAATAATACCTTATATAAAGCCTTTCTTATTTATATTATAAATATTTAAATCCTTTATCTTATACTTAATCTTTATACGTTAATAGAGGTTAAACTACGCGGAAAAGATAGTAGGATTTTTAGCTATTATATATTCTTTATTAAGAGGAGGGATATAAGCTATTTAAATAGTAGGATATTTAATTAAAAACTTTTATATTTAATTAATATTAATTAGGTTATAATCTTATTTATTATATAATAATTTATATATTATAAAATATATTTACTTTACTTATAATAGCTAACCTTATAATTATAGGTATAAGATCTACTTAAGTAATATTAACTCTTCTTTAAGAGATAGCCTTTATTTCTTCTTATAAGCTATTAATCTTTCTTACTTCCTATTAATCCTTTTATTAAATATTTATCATAGGATGTTATATTTCTTTATAATTTTAGTCTTAAAAAGGATATTATTAGGCTTACGCTAATACTCTAAGGTAAGCTTAATACGACGCTTTAAGGAAGTAGAGGAGGTTCCGGAGGTAAGGATAATAAAGGTAATAAAGGAGGAGTATCTAATATAGTTATAAATAAATTAATAAGATTATTAAATTAATAAGAATAGTAGGAAATAAATACTAATATTTAATTAGGGTTATAACCCTATAGGGCTAAGCCTCTTCCAGGTATGAGCCTCTTCTAGGTGAACCCTTCTACTTGCAATCATAAAGTAGAGCAAAGTCATGTTTGACGTTGTTGCAGCTTATGCTCAGACCGTCATTCTTGACTAGATATGTCTGATCGAAGACTGAGTGGCTATGCGGGAGATATACTGTTGATGGTACTGGCCGTAGGTACACAACCTGCCATACTGACACCGAGCGTGCAAAAGCTACGAACGACGCGCTAACCAGGATTCGAATATCTAGAGCGGTTCCCTATACTACGTAGTCCGTTATGCTCTCAACAGACTCGACCCCGAGAATGATAAAGAATCGATAGCTCGAAAGTCTGCAGCCGCCGCAGTCCTTCGACGACTAGATCCACATGACGCAGAGACCAATGGTGAAATTGGCAGGCATCGGAGATCGAGGAAGGAGGATCTCGTTCTTAACCAATATGAACAGATGGTCGCCATGGACGTGGTCGCGCCTGAAGACATACCAGTGGCCTTTGAAGGTATATTGAAGTCTCCGTCGGATGCGTGGATGTGTCTAAAGAATGCACAGACATCGGTGGACTGGGCGATATAATAGAAGAGCTCAGAGAATCGGTCATCTATCCACTAACGATGCCACAGCTCTATGCACACTCGTCCTCACTTCTATCTGCACCGTCAGGGGTCCTACTTTATGGACCTCCCGGTTGTGGAAAAACCATGCTTGCTAAAGCCTTGGCTCACGAAAGTGGTGCTACCTTTATCAACTTACATATCTCTACTTTGACTGAAAAATGGTACGGCGACTCAAATAAATTGGTCAACGCAGTCTTTTCATTGGCGAGGAAGCTGCAACCAAGTATAGTCTTCATCGATGAAATCGATGCGGTGCTAGGTACAAGAAGAAGTGGGGAACATGAGGCAAGCGGAATGGTAAAGGCAGAGTTTATGACGCACTGGGATGGCTTGACATCTGCCAATACCTCAGGAGAACCTCAAAGGATACTGCTATTGGGCGCTACAAATCGAATACAAGACATCGACGAAGCCATTTTGAGGCGAATGCCGAAAAAGTTTTCCGTCTCCCTACCATCAGCATCGCAGCGACTGCGAATATTAGGGCTCGTCTTGAAGGATACGAGAGTGGACAAAGATAGCTTCGATCTTGAATACCTCGTACGGGTCACAGCAGGCATGTCAGGGAGCGACATCAAAGAAGCGTGCCGTGACGCTGCTATGGTTCCAGTGAGGGAATTCATACGACAGAAGAAAGCCGCAGGCGCACAGATGAATGCAGTCGATCCCAGCGATGTTCGAGGCCTGAGGACAGTGGACTTCTTCGGTTCTGCAGGCGGGATACAAGTGTCTCAGAAGCCGGCGAGGCGGAAAGAAAGTAAGGCGATTACAGACTCTGAGACATCCGAGGTGACCACTGATGAGGAGTTGATGGACTAAATGAAGATACCCTTTTAGCCGGCTGCACCAAATTCGATAATAAAGTTATGTAAATAGATTCGGACAAATGACATTACTCCTTTGACCAATTAATTAATTATCCAAAAACCAATTCTTGTCTACCCTAAGTAAGTTGTGTAAACCTGGAAATGCAGTGCCTAATTTCGTATTGGTTTCGATACTTTTCTCCCTATACCATACTCTTGGTTTGACATTGCGCTCGCGCTTGTTTGGCAGACATTCGAACAGGCGAATCCAATCAGATGCAGTTTTGTGACAGAGACTGGCGAAAAGAGCATTTCTTGTGCTCGGTAAGAGCTAGAGAAATCGTCAGATGGAGGCCGGATTATACGTTCCAAGAAAGGGAGGGTAAACATGTGGGTAGTATGTGAAGGGGCAGGAGCATGACCAATACTGAAGGTAATAGAAAGCCGGCAACGGGCTGGAGCGCATTGGGTATCTGATGTCTGATATGCATCTTGAGGTACATAAGGTGATAAGGTACATCAAAAGCATTGTACTCCGTCACTCCGTATTTTATGGTCTTCGTAGTGGTCCTCTCCGAATCATATGATTGCATCATCGGCTAGTTTTCCCTTGATTGGACAACCAATCCAAGCATCGGGAACCGCATCTGAGGAACAAAAAGTTGACTCACTCCCGACTCCTAATACAAATCATTATCCTCTGTCTTAATCTTCATAGCCTCTCGGTGCAGTCGCCCCTTGCGAGCATCTTCTAACCCGGCAATTGATCTCTGAAGCGACTCAGGCTTGCGAAACCGAAGAAGCGGTCCGACAAGGCGATCACACCATACTTCGGTCTCACTTCGACTTTACGTATCCCTACATGTCAGGTACAGCGCCAGATCGACCCGGTGAGGACGCTGGATCAAGCTCCTTAGCGACAGCAAAGAGCCTGGGCAAAGCATTTTCCAAAGTTGACTTAGATGGCCACGACCTGCCTCCCTCTCCGGCGCCATCAAGTCCCCGCAATGGCAAAAGATACGCTCTAGCTACAGAGCTTGTATACACAGAAGGAACCGACCAGTACAATGCCAGTAGCATGCCCATCTATCAGTCTGCGACATTCAAACAAACCTCAGGGGGCGGGGGTGGTGAATATGACTACACACGATCCGGTAATCCCACTCGAACGCACCTGGAGCGGCATCTAGCAAAGATCATGTGCGCAGAACGGGCCCTGGTCGTTGGCTCCGGTATGGGCGCTATGGATGTAATCACAAGACTGCTGCGGCCTGGCGATGAAGTGGTGACTGGCGATGATTTGTACGGAGGGACCAATCGATTACTTAAATACCTCTCCACGTACAACGACATTATTGTTCACCATGTCGATACCACAAACCCTAGTAGAGTCCGAAATGCTCTTGGACCCAAGACCGCAATGGTACTTCTCGAGACTCCCACGAATCCATTGATCAAAATCGTGGACATCCCAACAATTGCCAACCTTACACATGAGGTGAACCCAAAAGCTCTGGTGGCAGTTGACAATACTATGCTTTCACCCTTACTGCAAAATCCACTCGAATTAGGAGCAGATATAGTCTATGAGAGCGGCACGAAATATCTGTCGGGTCATCATGATCTGATGGCAGGTGTGTTAGCCGTCAATGATAGCACGCTCGGCGAAAGGCTCTACTTTACCATCAATGCCTCTGGATGCGGCCTCGCACCGTTTGACTCGTGGCTGCTTATGCGAGGAATCAAGACGCTTAAGGTCCGCATGGAGCAGCAGCAATCGAACGCCCAGAGGATAGCAGAGTTTCTGGAAAGTCATGGATTCAAAGTACGATACCCTGGCCTAAAGTCACATCCTCAATACGAGCTACATAATTCTATGGCACGAGGCGCAGGCGCAGTGCTATCCTTTGAAACGGGAAGCGTCCAAGTCAGCGAGCGAATTGTCGAAGCAGCGAAGCTGTGGGCAATCAGTGTCAGCTTTGGATGCGTCAATAGCTTGATCAGCATGCCTTGCCGTATGAGTCACGCCAGTATCGATGCAAAGACGCGGCAAGAGAGGGCTCTGCCTGAGGACATAATCAGACTGTGTGTTGGAATCGAAGATGCAGATGATCTAATAGACGATCTGAGCAGAGCTGTAAGTAACACGAACCTTGTTAACTCACCGCTCTGACCTAACGCTTTCCAGCTCGTGTTGGCAGGAGCAGTCAACCTCACCCCAGACGGATTCCATGCTGCTGAACGAGGGCCACCGGCAAAGCTTGATACATTGGCGAACAACATCTTTTAGATCGAGACTGCAATGACAGCATTCGAATTCCGTTCTCAATGTGACATGAATGTGAAACATACTAGTAGACCTGCTCGCGTGCTTCCCTTTCTACCTGGTCTAGCGTCCGCTGCCGCCGACTTCGGCTACGATAAAGTTCCTATTCTCATTTTCATCTGACACTCAACGAACCACATCAACATCCCATTTGTTTATTATGGAGAGCAGCGACGAGACTCATGCGCATTGCAGGTTATGACGCGCAATCTCGACCCCAACGGTCTCAATGGAGCAATCGCAGACAAAGCCCTCGAGCATTCGCCAAATGTTGTCCTTCGTCGAACTCCTTCGAAGTCTTCCCAAGTCCTCCCCTCGAGTCCGCAGAACTGGAGTGCTGAAAACCTCCCATGGCGGATAGCATCCGATGTCACGGCAGCCGCTTGCGCTTCAGGTCTCGTTGCTCCACTTATAACGATCATCGACCGGTATACCACCCGAAGCGCCCGCTCCTCTAGCTTTCCCTAATACGTGCGCAGTGCAATTATAGAGAACGCATCTAATCGCTCGAATCTCCGCGCCTCTTTCCTCTCCTCGACTCACGCCCTCTTCACCCGGCCCCACGTCTTCCTACTTTCAAAGCCGGCTCTCCTCATATCTGCCCTTTACTTCGGCACCTATGCCACGGCCAATGCAGTCGATACGCTCAGCAGCACCGTGTCGAACAAACCTGCCAATACCACGACGTCAGGTCCAGCTAAATTTCTAGCTACGACGAGCGTTAACATGTCTCTGTGCCTGTACAAGGACAGCCAATTCGCACGCATGTTTGGACCTCCACCGGGCATAGCAGGCACTGTCACGAGAGCTGTGCCCACCGCCAGCTACGCGCTGTTTGCCATTCGCGACTCGCTCACCATCTTCGCATCTTTCAATCTGCCACCTCTCATAGCCCCGATCTTGCCAATATCGCAAGAGGTGGAAAAGCAAGTCAGCAGAGCCAGCGTGGCCCAATTCTTAGCACCAGCGGGTATACAGCTGCTCAGCACACCCCTTCATCTCTGGGGCTTGGACCTCTATAATCGGCCTATGGGCAACGGTACGCCATGGCGATCAAGGGTAGGCCGAGTGAGTAGAGATTGGCTAGGGAGCAGCTTGGCGAGGATGGGGAGGATCGTGCCCGCCTTTGGAGTGGGCGGGGTGGTCAATACTGGGGTGAGAGGGAGGATGATGGCAAGAGTACAGGAATGAAGAAGCGCGAAGATGTGGCTGGGCAGAACAGTAATAGGGGGATAGACTTCTTGTTGCATTTAGCGACTTTCATGGTGAGCATGGCATGCATTTTTCCTCCATAGCGGGGTGGTCATCACAAATAGAATATCAGATATAGACTCGACCCAAGCACAATCATAATGATAAGCGATCAAGAATGGACGTTTTGAATATTTCACGTCGCTATCAAACTATCCTATCCTGGTGAAGCCGAAAAGCCTCCAGGTCAATCGTGTAAGTGGTATCATGATCTATCATAAACGCCCTACTAGACGCACTCCAGTCCAAACTCCTCTTGAAATTCGAGCTTACCCGCTAGTGAAAGATTTTCCCACAATTGCAGCACACGTAAAAGAGTTTCTGCGGTCAGAAGGGTCTTTAGCGTACGTGCTCAACACAAGAAAGATCAGGATACATAAGGTGAAGAGGATGTTCTCTTACCATTCCCGTTTCCGCAGACCTCTGCTGCGACTGAAAGAACACGGCGTCCGTCTCGTGGCACACGGGGCACACCTTATTCGATCGCGGTAGCTACATGTTAGGAAAGAGCACGTCAGCCAGTTGTGTCAAGTCAAGAAGTCTTGCGTTCTGGATGTGCATCATGCAACTTCTCCCCACCACCACTTGACATCTCCTCCCCCTCATCAAGCGTATCCATAATCCCATTATCCGGCTCCCCATCCATCTCCTCATCCCCGTCCTCTTCCTCCATCCGACTCATCTCACTGAGATCAAACACATTCACATTCGCCCCTGTTTCCCTCTCCGCACCCTCCTCCCCTCCAACCCTCAGCTTCACATACCCCTCCTCGAGCTCCAAATCCTTGCCACAATACGTGCAATAAAAGAGCTCAGAATCATCCCCAACACCATCATCATCATCAGAAAATTCACCAACCGTAGGATCACTCCCCACATCCTGCGTCACCCCCGCCGTCTCCCCCACGGTGTTGTACATGTTGTTTCGGAAGACGCAACTCGACTGCGCCTCTTCGCTGAACTGGCACGTTCGACATGCGAACATGAGCTTGTTGGTCATGCGGTCTTCCTTTGGGTAGAGCATGTTACTGCATTCGCGACAAAACCGGAAGCTGATTTGTTCTTGTTTGGCGGGGGCGTCGGTTGCGGAGGTGGTTGAGGGGGCCGGTGAGGCCATGGTGAGTATGGTGGTGTGAACGTATAGCGTTATGAGGTTTCGAATCGCGTACAGGATGTTGCTGGATATAAGTTCGCTGGCATAGGTTAGCAAGTCTTGCCACTCCTGATGTTATTTAAGTTAGAAGTCGAGTCAAAAAATCCTTGAGTCAGGACGTGATTCACGAGACAGCGCTAGATAGTCAGCCCTGTGCGGCACTGTGCCGCTTCCAGTCCAGGCTGTCTTGGCAGTGAAGGGGCAACGGAGGGTCTGTTGATTTGCGTACCTCGTGTCTCTGCTGTTTATAGAAGCTCTTGACTAGTTTTCTCTTTGCCAAATCCCTGGTCTCTTTGCTCTGACTTGTTTGCATCTGAAACACAAAACTGCAATAATGGTAATTGAATCAATATCTCCTCGCTTGCACGCACCCATTGCCCCATCTCAACTGTAGCATGCTCAGCTAACATCCCCCACTCCAGTCCTCGCACGAAACGGGCCTACCCAACCAATGGGAAGTCCGCCACTCCAATTCCAAAAATCTCCCTTATTATTTCAATGTATCCACCAAGGAATCCCGCTGGGAGCCACCCTCAGGCACGGACCCGGACAAGATAAAGACATACATGGCCATGCACCACTCCACCCCCGCTAACCCGTCTTCGCAATTACAATCGCAAGGAAGCGGTGGGTCGACGGAAGGCAAGATACGCGCTGCACATCTGCTTGTCAAACATAGAGATTCGCGACGGCCGAGTAGTTGGAAAGAGCCCCAGATTTCGAGGAGCAAAGAAGAAGCGCTGAACATTTTACGGGGGCATGAGAGTAGAATAAAAAGTGGGGAGATTGGGCTGGGAGATCTGGCGACGAGTGAGAGTGATTGTTCGAGTGCGAGGAAGAAGGGAGATCTGTACGTTACATGCCACGTGCATTGAAATATTGGGAGTAGAATACTGATCGATAGTACGCGATGCAGGGGCTTTTTCGGACACGGGGACATGCAGAAGGAGTTTGAGCAGGCGGCGTTTGCTTTGAAGCCGGGTGAGGTCAGTGGGCTGGTTGATACAGCTAGTGGAGTGCATTTGATCGAGAGGTATGTCATTTGCCCGAAGGGGCTGTAGGCACCTCTACAGACGATTCCCAAAGCTTACCTGGTTATGTAGATTGGAATGAGTCATCTACACGCATTTCCATCAATTTACGAGTCTTATGAGCCAAGGGCGCGGCCGGAACGTAGTCTCTTGGAGGTAAACTTGAAACCGCTCTTGTCATTAAAAGGGTGTGCTGAGGTGCTCTCGATGTTGTATATACGATGGAATTGAGATCATGGTTTCCAGCAGCATAGATGAATAGTAGCTACGGCAGCGCCAGAGCAAGGGCAACCTCATCTGTTCGTCTATCGTGGGCCGCTCTCTACGGTCAATCCGGCTTTGCTAATTTGGCGGGAGCTATCACCGTTCAAAAGATAATGGATAGACGATTTGATGTGTCAAGTATAGGACTCCTAACTTTGGGTATCATAAAACCAGATCATGACGCTATGCTTGTTCGCATGCTGGTCATAACCGACCGACCGTTCATTTATCTGTCATCAAGATCATACACTTTATATCGGACAGTCATGACGAGGCTTTTAGTGACTCTACTGCCTTGGAGACTTCCTCGCTAGCAAGCCGCTCATAAGTCTCTCGAGCCTCACCCTCGATACGCCCGGCGTCCCCAACTTTGTCGTAAAGCATGCGTGAGACGTTGCGATTGATATCCGTGTATTGGTCTTTCGAAACGGTGTTTTTATGATAATATGGTTTCAGGGCCGATGTAACCATTTTTTGTAGGTCGGATTTGGCCGATAATGGCATGTTCGCACGCGTGGGGGAAGTCTCTTGCGATCTTGGCGGGCTCGAGCCCTGTTGAAGCGCTCGCGATTGACGTCGGTCTTTGAGACGTTGGCGTGACTCATCAGAAGGCCGGTAGGCAAGAGCGGGGTCTGGGGACCTGATTGGAGAAAACTCTGGTGGAGGATAGATAGGCTCCACTTTTGAAGTAAGTAGCGTTGGTGAGCCTGGACGGGTAGACAGCGAAGGTGGGGGTGTCAGTGATCTTGCTCGGGGACTAGCATGGTTTGAGGTGGTTGGTGAAGCACCAGGGGAAGATGATTGAGGCGAAGAATGTCCTGTTGCAGATTGCATAGAATAACGAGCCGCTTTGCTCTCGTCGGGAGCACTGGAGGTCTCGATCTCCCTCAGCATCGACTGAAGGAACGTTGGGCCATTGCCTGGAGGGGCAATAATGTGTGTGCTAGGGGTACGCAAGCTTGACGGTCCAGCAGGAGAGCTTCTTCTTGATCCGGATGCTTCTGCAGGAGCATTGGACGAAGCTTCGATATGGTCAGTTACTCGCCTTGTTCTAGGCCGCTTCAGCGGTCGCTCGGGTTGAGCAACAGGCTCAGCGTCTGATGGCGAAGTCGTACAGGATTTTCTCTTCCGTTTTGGTGTTGGATCGAGATCAATCTCTTTCGCCTTTTCTAGAGCATTCCATGCACGGATCTCTTCGCTTGACTCTGGCTCCGGTATCTCAGGTCGCTCGCGTACTGCATGAATGTCCAGCAGTGCTGATGCTGTATCTCTGAATCTGTTAGCTGCACCTTGCCTTGCAGCGACTTGAAACCGTCTCTCCCATTGACTCAGGCCTCCGCGTTGAGAAACAGCTCGTTGTGTTCTGTCCAACGTGGCTGTGTCGTTGGCTTCATCAAAGGGAAAGTCAAGGTCGAGGTTGAGTCTATCCCAAACCTGTTGCCAAACCCGAGCCCATCCAGATGCAGTAGCTTGATTCATGTTTCTAAAACGTTGTTGTTGGCCACGTGTCCGCCGATCTGCTGCGTGGTGTGGTCGTCGTGCTGAGCGTGAACGATTCACCTCAGCTGGCATAACGCTCTCAAGGGCTCGTTGGGTCTCGCATGTTTCGCAAAACCAATGGCCTATAGGTACATCACCCAAGCCAACGCAGTATGTATGGTAATATGTGTCGCAGTCATCGCACTGGAGAAGAACGTCCTCGTTGTCATCATCACCACAGACGGGACAAGGTTGTTCTTCTAGCTCTTCTTCATCGTAGCCCTCGATAAGCATGGATGGATCGATTTCCGCGGTTTGAGTGCGGTCGCTAACAGCATAAGAGGAGATGACGGGGCCTAATTGAATATTTCAGCAAATTTGAAGGGTGTGCACTCGAACAATTAATTGCAAACCTACCTCCAACTTTGTCGCTAAGGTCGACCTGATTGAAGCTTTGACGACAAATGGGGCAACTGTTGGCCCTTTCCACCCAGGGTTTTAGACATTCGTTATGTAGATCGTGTCCACAAGGTAGGAGATGAGCTATCATTTCAGTTTGGCTGTTGTCGGAGAGCGTTGGTGGCCTTGATGCGTTGGGCACTGGGCCTCCATGATGGTCATCTTCTGACTTGACAACTCCAACCAAAGGGTGGGGTAGCGCATTGGCGCCTTCGAGGTCGCCGAGACAGACAATACAAGTGTCTGACATCGTGATGATCGATGAGGATAGTTTGGGAAAGTGAAAGCGAAGCTAAAGTCATAGAGATGGGAGAGTTTGAGTTTGGCTGTTTATTCGAAGAGAAAGAGGAAGGGTTGTCTTGCAGGAGAAACTTGGGAGTTTTGTCGGCCTAGATCCGCCTTGGCGTGGCTCAAATGATTAGTGGCATGCCCATGATGAATGCACGAGCGCAGATCTTCAGCTGTAAATGAGAAGAAGACCGTACCGAATACGTGGTCACTTCGATGGAGAATTGACCTTTGTCCGTAAGAAAACCAGCGCGAGGAAATGAGAGCTGGACACTCTTACCTTGCTGAAGAAAGAGCTCCTCGAGGTGATTACGCTTGACCGCTTACTGAAAATTCCATGGCTTCCACTAGCACCATTCTCCCATCTTGTCAACTTGAATGGGGTATCATTAGCCTGATAATAGGGAAATGCGAGACGGGCAGTTTTATACCTGCACCGTCAGGAGCCCGATATAGCACGATGCCTCGTTGAGGCTGAAGACCAGGTCCCTGGATTTTCCCAACACGTGAGTACCCTGGAGAGGCCGTTCAGTGCAGGCGGGCTCGCTATCAGCATGCAACACGGCGCAGGTCTTGCAAAACGCCAGATTCGGCAGTTGTAGGTCACGTAAAGCATAGTTGCTACCTTCTCTTGCGCAACATCGGACTCTGAAGCCGCCTTCCTCAGTGTAGAAAAAGCATCATGGAGGCAGATTTTGTTTGATGGCGGCTGTGTGCCATGGCCCTTAGCGATCGACAGGTCCATAAGGGAGCGTATCGACGAGGCCTTTTTAGCTATGTAATCAGACTCCTGTATGTTCTTTCTAATCATCTCAACTCTATTTCAACGACGTGTGATGAAGGTCTTGGCAATTACTGCAGGTGCGCTGTGTTCGCAGCCTGGCGGTCAATGCGGAGGGTCGCAATCACCGACTGAAATTGTATGCCTCGTGGATATGATGGGGATTCCATTTTCGAGCGCATCACAGTATATGCTGTACTGGATAGATCGCGAAGTAATACCCTCCTCCGTTGCTGTTCGTGGCTCGTCCCTAGATCTGTGTCCCACCTTGTGAAGACGCAGTGAATCTGGTGCTCACATGCGACATTGCAAAGCTAGGTGCTGCAGCCGCCTGAATTGCAGAGATTCGTTCATTCTCTGAGCTTCGCACACTCCATCGCAGCCACCAGTCGCGTTGACGCTGATGTTGAAATCGGTGAAGGTGTGTGTATGATGGATGGAGGTGAGATGGTTGGAGCGATGAAATTATCTCTAGAATTACTTGGCACTTGCCCGCAGGAGCCAGCCGTGCCAGCCACGCCAGCTCAGTCGAGGCTCGCCCGGGCCCTGCCGCTTTAGCGAGCACACCGGGTGAGCAGGGGTGGTGCGGCACCCGATCTGGGTGATACATCATCCAGTCGAGGTGATACTGATACACGCTCTGCCTTCTCCAGGCTGCCACGCTAGATAGGAGATATCTTAACCAATTCTTCCCGCCATTTCGCTCCAATTTTTCGCGTGCATCCTTCACGAGCGAAAGATCCTGATGGATCCTTCGCTCGTGTTGGGGCTTATGAGCGCATGATGCATGATGCGCTCCGTTTGATTTTTACGCTGCACAATCTTTGCTGTCAAGCCTGTCAACTTTGCTTGCTCTCCCTGCAGCCATTTTCTAATCAGCAGGTGTCACTTGAGATGCGCTACAAATATCTCCCAGGTACGCGCGATTGCTTCCATGATCGGGCCCAAATCCAAAGCTCGCTGACTTGTTTAGTTGAAAACACAAGCAGATAAAACAGGCAGAATCTGCCTGTTGCCTGCACTGGAGCGAGCATGGGCCTTGAAAGCAACGAGATCGAGACCCTAGACTACGCAGAAAACCCTCTCAACTGGCCTCACTCGAGAAAATGGCCTCTATCGATCATCGTCATCATGGCTTCGGCGACGATGGCCTACTACTCCGGCGTGCACGCGGCCTCTATCCCCGCCATCGCTAAATACTATCACGCCTCTCAATTAGCATCGACATCAGGCGTCTCCTTCTTCCTCTTCGGCTTCGCCATCGGCCCTCTTCTGTTCGCACCTCTATCAGAGATGTATGCAAGTCCCATCATCCCATCCAGCGCAGTGCCCACGAGGTGGCCCTTTTCGAAGGTGTTACAACGGTCACAGGACTAACAAAGATGTAGGTTTGGAAGAAACCCTATCATCCGGACAACGCTCCTGCTGTTCGTCATCTCGAACATAGGATGCGCTTTAGCCCCAAACATACAAACGTTGCTTGCCTTTCGCTTCCTCGGAGGGCTGTTCGGTGCATCTACAGGTTTGCACCCATGGCTTGACTTGGGGCCCTACCAACATATTTGGTGAAATGATTGCGGCTAAAGCTTGCCAGTCACGAATACCGCTGGCTCTCTGACCGACATGTGGCCACCTAGCCAGCGAGCAGTGCCTCTCGCACTCTTTACTGCCGCAAGTTATCTAGGTTTTGTGATAGGACCGATTTGTGGCGGCCCCATTACGCAGTACGCGTCGTGGCAATGGTAATGGCGCCGAGTGATGCTTACAAGTGCCGATCTAGCTAATATATCATACAAGGGACTATTGGACTACCATGATCCTTGGAGGCAGCGTCTATATCTCCGCTCTCCTGTTTCTGCCGGAAACATACGCTCCTCGGCTGATCCAACTAAAGAAGCTCAAAGCCGGGGTTACTCAAGAAGACCGTTTTGATTGGAAACAGCCCTATCGCGACAATCTAATCCGTCCATGGGTCATGTTATTCACGGAGCCGATAGTCTGGGCTCTATCAACTTACATGGCTTTCCTGTACGGAATCATGTCCCTCAGCTTGGTCGCCTACCCCATCGTCTACACCGGACAACGGGACTGGTCCGTAGCCAAATCCAGTCTCGGGTACGTAGGTATCGCGGTCGGGATGTTCATCCCAACCGTATGTTCCCCCCTTCTGAACCGCGTGCACAGTCATTTCGTCGACAAACTAGGCTCGGTGCCTGAGGCGCGCTTCCCACTTCAGATAGTATTCTCATGGCTGACTCCCATCGGACTGTTCTGGTTCGCGTGGACTGCTGCACCACCGGTTCCCGCGGTTGTGGGCATCGTCGCGGGTATCCCTTTTGGAATCGGCTTGCTGACCAATTTCCTGGACATCGCGGCTTACCTCACCGATTGCTATGGTCGCTACGGTGCGAGTGCCTTGGCGGCCAATGGACTACTTTGTCGGTTGTTTGGGGCGGCGTTTCCCCTGTTTGCAGACCAGCTGTATAGGACTCTGGGTGTTGCTTGGGGTACCAGCTTGCTTGGCTTTATTGCTGCCGCGATGGCACCGATCCCGTTCTTTTTCTATTATTACGGTCCTTGGTTGAGGGAGCGAAGCACTTATCACAAAGCAATAACCCAGACGACTTAAATAGAATTAGACGAGGCTATAATGCGTATTTTCTGTAGAAGATTGGGGTCTCAAAATCTGTAGGTGCCATACCAGATTGTGCACCATGCATCAGCCCGTCTCTGCGCTAGGGACTGCTCGCAAGGTCGATAAGTACCAACTATTGTGTCCGCGAGGATGAACCCTATATAATTCCCAATGACCCGCGGAAGAATCCCGTCAGCCTATCTTTCCAATATCCAGCTTCAGCTCGAGCATTCTCAGATAGTGACAAACTTTTCCACCATCTAGAAATAAACATCCCCATTAACCCCAGCCAACATGCCCACCCACCCCGTCCGAGGCGGAATACGAGCAGGCCCACTCTCCCTTCCCTTCTTCCCTACTTCCCTTCTCACCACCACCAACGCCCGCCATTACCCATCTCCAAACGCTTTACTATATAGTAAGATTCTAACCAAGGTAACTCTTCTTACGGAGTTTGCTAAATGTAAAGGATTCCTAGTCATTAGGTATAATGCAATTATGCAAGGGGGATAATTAGGGAAGTTATTAGACTCTACTTTAGGGACGTCTTTTTAGCTATATTCTCTATATGTTCATAGGATCTAGAATAATTTAGATTATTAGGAATTACATGGAGTTCTAATAAACTTCTAGAACGACGTTATTGATGGTGCGCGCGTTTTGAAAAGAGCAGAATTATCTAATTAGGGGTAGCACTTTCCCGAGCCTTGGCAATATCACGATCGTCCTTGACCTTCAGTGTCGTAAATGATCAATCTTGCTTTCTTGGTTCATGTGTGTTGAGTTAATCTGTATCTTTGAATTAATTTCCAAACCTACTAAATCATTGCAGCTATCTGTTTAGTGTTTTGATTGTTCTATTCCATTGTACCAGTTTCATGCGGCGGTCTTGGCATCGCGGGAGAAAATCAAAAAACCTCCATATGATTAGTACTGCAAATACCCGCATGTCTCTAAAGCGCCTAGTAGACGTCTAAGTAGTCTAAACTTGGTACTAAATGAAGGTATATAAGTACCTTAGTAGCCCTCTGATCTATAGATCTTGTCGCTTACTACTATTATCGCTGTCGCTGCCCCACTTATGTACCAGCAGCCCCTAGGAGCCCGGTTACCTTAGGGTCGGTCCCGGGCAAGCTTGCCGCTAGCTAGGGCCCCTCAGCTACCGACCCTAGGGTGCCGGATAAGGGCCCCAAGCTCTACTACGGTATCCGGCATATTAAATGTTAGCGTGACAGGGATTATTTTGGTGAGGACACTGCAAAATAATCCCTGTCGCGCTAATATTTAACTACCTGGATACATAGTAGGGATAGGACCCCTTGGAAGGCAGCTGCTAGGCTAGCGATCTGCATGCCAAGAAGGCGCTAGGCCTAATCAAGCCGACATGCCGACGGTCAATGCGATTTTCTTCTGCAATGCCAAGACCGCCGCATGAATGTATTACAATGATACTGCATTGTACCGAGCGCTTCAAACATGACCTCGAAATATTCACAAGAATATGATCTAACCGTCTTGGGTGCCACGGGTTATACCGGGAAATTATGTGTAGAATACATCGCTACAAGCCTTCCCACGAATCTCAGATGGGCTGTTGCTGGTCGTTCGGAATCAAAATTATTGGCTCTCATCGAGGAGCTGAAAGCCATACATCCGGACCGCAAGCAGCCTGGTAAGCTCTCATACTGGGGTCCGCCCTGCGTCATACTGATTGCTGTAACAGGTGTCGAAATTACATCGCTGTCTTTAAAGGACCTTGGACAACTCACAAGGAAGACTCGAGTACTGATTAATACTATTGGGCCATATCATCTCTACAGCACTCCTGTCGTCGAAGCATGCGCGACGAATGGGACCCATTACCTTGATGTGACTGGCGAGTCCCCTTGGGTGCTCGAGATGATTAGAAAGTATCATGAGACGGCAAAAGTCAATCACGCAATCATAATTCCTGAAATCGCCATAGAGTCTGCACCATCAGATCTTCTCACCTTCGCCCTGGCCAAGATCATTAGAGAGAAACTTTCAGTGGGGACTAAAGAGGTTATTGGCTGCGTTCATGAAGTGAAGGGGGCGCCTTCAGGTGGGACGCTTGCTACTGTGCTGGGCCTCTTGGATCATTACAGCCTCAAGGAGGTTGCAGAATCTTCTGGCACTTGGGCTAGCTCCCCTGTTCCTGGTCCAAAAGACATAGCTTCGCCTTCTCTGCTCAGCAAGCTAATTGGCATTCGATATGTTGAAGGGTTGGGGACCTTGACAACTTCCGTTTCGGCGGGTCCTAATGTTGCAACTGTACAAAGAAGCTGGGGTTTGCTTGATGGAGGCAAACTTTACGGGCCTAGGTTCTCCTACCACGAGTATGCAGCAGTAAGGAATGCCTTCATCGGAATAATCATCCATTTCGTAGTGATATTTGGTGCCCTCGCACTAGCTTTGGCCCCAGTCCGATGGCTCCTGAGAAAGGTCTTGTACGCACCTGGACAGGGCGCAACCAGAGAAGCGGCGAACAATGACAGCATTGAATATCGGGCTGTCGCTACGGCCGATCAAGATGGACCAAACCCTCAGCGTGCAATTGGGAAGATGAGGTGGGATGGCGGTAATTATTACTTTACTGGAGTCTGCCTTGCAGAAGCAGCAATGGTCATTCTGAATGAAGGCGAGCTAATGGAACGACTGGATGGCGGCATTCTGACACCAGCGATGCTTGGACAGCCTTTCATAGATCGAATGACGAAAGCTGGGATGGCCTTCGAGGTTGAGATGATGCCATAAGCGTTACGCAAATATCTACGCACGCCTCTAGACCCAAAACCTCTGATTTACCGTGTCTACGGAAAATCAGCTGATAAGAACATGGCCCAAGGATATCGACAAGCTCTGCCTTTCTTGCGGATTCGCTCCGTCCGGCAAACTGGTTGTTGGCTCCAAGCAAACAGCAGCCTATGAAGCCTTTTGTCATGCGCAACGAACAATGCAATCACTATCTCGCAAATAATGCTGTCCATATAAGCGGTATACGATGAATATAAGAGGCTGAGATCGCCCACCCCGACTTAGTATCAATACATCTGATTCACAAATTTTTCAGTCGATCAGGATCAAGAATGGGAAGCGGGCTCAGTCTACCCTGTGAACACCCCGGTAATGCGGTACCCCACTATACCATCAGAGGGTTTTTAAGAAGTCCTGCTGTTGCAAAACTGATTGATTCTGTGAGTGACTACTTCCGCAATCGGACCAGAAAGGAGAGGAAACGGGCAAGCCCTGGTCGTAACGGTCACAGAAGGCATACGTGGCCGAAGAACTCTCCAAGCGCCGGCTGGACTGATAGCAACAGAAATGCTCCATTGAGTCAGCCCGTGGAGACAAGATTCTCGCTTCGCGATCCAAGGCCCGTCATCTACCATTCGGTGTTTCCTACGTACGATCATCGACGGGGAACCTACCAGCCGGGCAGTCCATTTCATCATGGTACTTCCCTACCAAGATACCGCTCAAGCAGCCAAACCTATAGATGCCGGGACAATTTAGGGTCTAGTCCATTCGACAGTGATTACGTCTCAGGGCCAACCACGCAGCGTAGGAAACGAAATTCTAGGCATAATCAGCCAGCCAGAGACTGCTATGATGTCCCGGGGCCTGGTCTTACCGACGATGATTACTTCTACGAATCACCAACATCACCTAGGAGACAACGATCCAGGCCGCACCGCCAGAGCCGTCTGCAGGCTGAACTGCCATCGGATCGCTGTCAGTTCAGAGCTTGCGGCTCCCAACGGAGACATCGAGTACCAATTGGAGCACGGTCGGGCAGATCTTCATACCGTACCCCCAGCCTCTCTGCGCTGAGCGAAGAGCATCACGACGTTGGAGCGTCACAGGATGGATCCACAGAAGGATTCAAAGGCCAAGGCAGGCGGAGAGAACGCTTCGTTGGAGGTTTGGGAAGGGATAGCGCCTATACGGACTTATTCTAGACCGATTGCAATGGGAACGTCAGTGCCATATCAGTAATTTTAGACAGAGGATGCCGATGAGCAACCCTTCATATAACATCCAATCAAACGACAGATCGATATAATCCTGTGTGACCTTTGTTTGAGCAAGAGCGCTTTGAGAGGACCGAATCTTGACGCATCATTTTCTCCAAAAAGCATGGTGACGAAAAAGCTCATCTGATAACAATTCTTTGCTATTTGCCGCCCTTATGCATGCTGTTTCCTTAGAAGGACATCCAGAACCCTGCAGGTATTCTGGGCTATGGCAGTCGAGACAGCCTTCCATTGGTCAAAGCAAATATCGACGAAGAAAAGTTTGCATGTTTTTGAGGAAGGTCGCCCAAAGAATTGAACACACGCAACCTGGTAATGACTTTATTTAATGATCTCGTAGAGCAAAGTCGTAGCACTGATAGAACAGCTGATCAGAAGATATCCTCAATCTTGTCCAGGAACTTGACATCCCGAACTGTGCCATTCCATCAGTTGCCCAATGAGGAGTTCGGCATTGTTCGGGTAAGGAACAACATACTTCTCAATTTGGCATTTATGGGAACGGGTTAAGAGATTTCGACTTGGGCTAGGAGCTGATCTGATTGGAACAAACCCAAGGTCTGCTATCTAGTGATACAAGTGAAGCGCTCTGATGGGTGTAGTTCGTGGGACCTCGATTTCCCATTGGACTTTACTGCATGATGCCTATGCTCTGCGTTCCTACCACGCACCACTCATCGGCCTCTAATCCAACGACGGCTCTCATTGCTCATATCTCTACCTGCTAATCTCAGACGATACCCCAAGCCTCTCCTATCCTATGCGGTTTCACTGCGTGTGAGCGTGGGGAGGGGTGCCGCCAGTGCGGCGCTGTCAGCTGCACTAGCTGGCCTAGCAGGCATGATTTCCTTGATACGAGATTCGTGCACGCGTGCGAAGCGAAGAAGTGAGTGGAGAAGCTCGTTTGGGAATTTGTCGAGTTCGACTCCGAGCTTCTGGTCGACAACGTCCGGTGACTTTGGCGTCCCTTCCCGGGCAATGTTGAAGGCGATCTCCATCTCGCGCTCGGGCAAGCTGTTGACCAATTTCAAAATGTCAACTTCATGCTCGTATGTGATGGGTAAAGCTTTCTTGACCGGCCGATCAGAGTTGTCCTGCTTCTGCTCGTACGTGATGGGTGGAGCTTCCTTCAATTGTCGACCTAAGATGTCCTGCTTTTGCTCGTCCGTAACGCGTGGAGCGTTTTTCCGTGGTGATTTTTGTCTTCCCCTCACCCACCACGGGCTCGTTCGGCCTACCAAGCACTGCTTCCTGCTTGCCATATCTCGTCTCGCGAAGTGGAAGCCCCCCTTCACAATCGTATGCACAGCCGCATCCGCCGCGCTCGCCGTATCATTTGTACGCCTGGATTCTACTAACATACTGTAGAACTAGGCACGCCCCCCAGTCAGTGGAATGTACGTTTATGTCTGAGGAAGCACATACTGGATAGCTCTCAAGGGTGATCGCAAGTCCTTCCTCAGTAGTGTTGCTGATTAGCTCGATGATCCCCTCTAACCTAGAAAGCCTGTCGCCGAAGTCTGACATTTTCGAGTATGAGTCGTAAGATTCGTAAGATTCTGAGTCCGATACACTGTCGAGATTGTGCATGGGGCAGACTGTGCTGGGGTGATCGGTGATGCTGGGTATTTTAGGAACGGAAATGTGCTCGAAGAATCGCGATGTTGGTCTGACCGTGTTGACCTCTGGTAGAGGCGAATGAGGAAGGAGCGACGTGGTGGTGATCTTGAAGCGAAATGTCAAAGTGGTCGTCGCAGCAGTGACCAAGCGTTTAGGGGAGCTATCAGAAGATGTCGCAGTGACCAGGGTAAGATGACCAGAAAACGGTACAGTCTTTGTTGGTACTTCAGTCTCGTTTAGTCAGAGTTCTTTGAAAAAAAGTGTAACACAGCGTGCCAACAGCAGTATCAGTAGAGTACCTAGTGCATGAATACTCTAATCTTAGAAAATGTAAAGAGCAAAATTGTTGAGAGATGGTACCCACTTTTTACCACTCATATGGGTGGCTAGCCTGGCGTTAAGCAAGTGAGGCTTGCTGAAAGTAAATGACCAAAGCCGCGAATTTTGTTACCAAGCGCGACTTGAGATATGGTTTCAACATGTGTTGATGTTCGTTGGTATGGCAGATTTCTCTACCTATAATGGACGACTGACTTGCTTTTCCTTCGGGAACCCATTATTTGCAGAGTTCCAGTTCCCATTAGCCATTGAGTCATCCTTGCCTCCAACAGCAGCACCATTGGGTTGCTTCTGCTTACCCTCACTGGCCTCACCACCGACCTCTACCCCACTGACAAAGACTTCACTTACGAACTCCAAGCCCGCAACAAATACACACAGTAAATTCGCAATGAAGAAATGGCTTATGCTCGTTCCAATATCCAACCAACTTCCCTCATCCCGGACGAGCCAGAAAAAGTTCATCGTTAACACATCGCTGATCGCCATGACAAGCATAAACAAGCTGCTAGGCGCGACACCCAGGCGACGATTGAGGATGCCGAGGTTGGCGCTGATAACGGCGAACGGGATGATGAGTTTGAACAATAGCAACAATCCTTGGGAGAAAGGGTCGAAAACTGGGATCAGACGGTAGACGGAGTCGAGCGAGAAAGAGGCGACAGACGCGATATTGCCGACGGAAAAGAAGGCGGACTGCACGAGGAAGAGGAAAAAGAGTGAGGTGCGGGCGTCGGAGAGTTTCAACGATCGATAGGCCGAAGGTTTAGAGGTGTCAGAACCCTCGGAGGGGGACTGCAGCTGGGACGAGATGTCTGGAATGGCATTAGAGATCGGCTTTGGCGCCAGAGAGGGCGATGATGGAGGTGAGGGTGACGCGGTAGTCTTGAAGCTGTAGATGTGATGTTCGAGACGAACCCAGGTAACGAGCGTTGCACAGAAGGTGAAGTAGAAGAGTCCTTCGTAGGAGATGGTGAGGATGATAAAGAATGGTGAGAATGTCAGAAAGATAATTACGAGTCGATGAAGGTAGTGATTATTTGGTTGAAGGCCGTGTAAAAAGGGCACGGTAAGGGATGCAACTACCAGACATTGTCAGCACATGAATATCCATCCAAATGACGTATCTTCTACTCAGGACTATCCAGCCAACCACTTGGTTACCCAACGGAAGACCTCGTTTTGACTGTATTGAGGTTACACTTGATTTGGTAACGAACATAGCCAGCACGATCAACCCAACTTGAATTCCGAGCACACTGCTTGATATGCTGTCGAGGGTAGGCGGGGTTTGTGAAGTGCCTTTTGGCGAAGAAAGAATGCTTTTCTGAAACAAAATATATAGTACGCCGACCAGCCCCATCAAGAAACCCCCAAGTAATCTGTGTTAGGTGATGTCAGCGTCGAAAGTTGCATAAGCAGCCATAGATTGATTTCCTGGGTGAGCTCCGCTTCACGGTTAGGTAAACTCACATCATATCAACGTTCTCCACCTTCACTGCAGGCAAGAGCGTGAAGATGCTCATCGAGAGACAGGCAACAGCCCAGGTCGCGACCAAGACCTTCCTCTTCATAATGAACTCACCACCATAGACCAGAGGCCAGATCGAGGCCAATATAAAGCAAAGAGTATAGACAATACGGTGGAAATAAGATAGTACCTGATGCATTGATTAGTCACGGATTCCGGATTTGATAGAAAAATTTCGTACAAGAAGTTCTAAGACGGCAACAAAGGCTAAGGCCTGTAAACCTAGTAGCATCGCCCGTGGCTTGCCTTGGATATCCCTCATAAGCTTTCGACTGCCCAATATCAGAGCTTCCCTGCGGGCAACTACCTCTTCCCAAAAGATCGGTGGGAATATGGCGTATGCGTAGTAAGTAATTGGCACCCTACGCATAACGAGAAGTGAAAACAGTACTGCAGAAACGGCGCTGAATGATACAGACGTCGCGAGGGTCCTTGAAGTCTGAGTCTTGCTATGTAGAACATGCATATCAATCACGGTAGTGAGGGCGAAAGCAATCCATCCTAAGTATCCGGTAGTCACCAAGGCGCGTAGGAATAACCAGTCATATGTTTGCAGGTACCGAAGTCCGTCAAGACCGTGATGAAGAAGCTCTTGGCTCAAGACTATTGCCTGCGCAAATTGCCCCTGGTCGATGGCCTTTCTTATATCCACCACACGATGCGCGACCGAATATTGCTGATCACTCAATGGAGCGTAGGCTTTATAGCGCGGCTGGTACTCCTTCTTCAGCTCCTCTTTGATACGGTACATTTCTAATACGCCTCTGGCATTGGCAAGTGCAGCCTCAGCCTTCTCTTTGGGATCCCCTGCGACGTAAGCGAGCGGAACTTTGCCCACCGAATTGACTGGGAAGTCTAGACCAGCAAGATATGCCATCAGCGCGGCCACATCCGCCTGGTCGACATCGTTCCGTTGCACTCGATCCAGACCCCAGTCTGCTGAGAAGCCATCATCATGCCCACCGGCCTGCTCCGACGCAATGATGACAGGCTTTGCAACGCCAGAGCCCCAGGCGATCAGTGGGGTGCGTGTATTGTCGGGATGGCCATCTCCATGACTACCCCAATCGCTCATCCCATGGTCTGCCGTGAAAACAAAAGCTGTCTTGCCGTCACCGTAAAAGTCCTCAATGAGCTTCGTCATCTCCTTCACACCTTGATCCACGACTTTGATGTTATGCAGATACTCCCGCGAGTATGGTCGATAAGCGTGGCCAGTCGTATCTAGTCCAAGTAGATGTAGGAAGAAGACATTCTTGTCCTGTCGGAGAGAATAATCGAGCGTGGCGTTCTTTGAAGCTGCACTAAACAACCTCTTGACCTTCTCGAAGACCCATGTATCTAGTTGGGTTGCGTCTGAGGCTCGTCAGCGATTGAGTCTCATGTTCCGCCATGGACGTGTACCCTTGGTGAAGTCCTCAAATTCTTCTCCATACGTGTCGGCATCGATTCTGCCTGGCACAGCACCCTCTCTAAACATAGGCAGTATGTCTGGACTACCCCAACTCCAAGTATGCCGGCTCTGATTGAAAACACTGTCGAAATTGACTGGATTGAGCTTCCAGCCGGTGAAGACTGCAGATACATCCTCGTACAATCCCGCGATCAACGCAACGTGCCCGGGTCTTGATTCCGTAGGAACCCGCGTATGCGAGACCCCGAAAGTCCCACTCTTTAAGACGCGTGACCGTAGGAAAGGTGCCAGAGGTTGAGGCTCAAGAGCCCCTGGTGCGCTGGGACTCGAGGGGGACGGATCAGGGAAGGATTGAAATGCCTTATCGGCGCGAAGTCCATCACCAACAAAAAGGACAAGTCGCTTGGCTGGAGCCTCGCTGCCAGGGTTTCTTTCAACGCCAAAAGAGGTCATGCCATGGACAATTGGGCTAACGAAATAAATGTCGAATATGGAATAGGTGTATATGATATGGAAAATCACAGCCACTCCAAGAAAGCCAAACCTTCCCAGGCGCGCCATCACAAAGAATGGACGATGATCAAGTCATCAACATTTGGAGGACCGAGAGGTCTCGTCAAGTTGTGAACGTTCATGAAATTGTCCCTTGACAAAAACGGCAAGTCCTGCCGCCCGCATGGTTTCGAGCTTCCTGTATGCTATCGAAACTTGATGTAACACAATGTCTGATGCCTTGGCTTGAGTGCCTTGTTTAAATGCCAATTACCTCTCGTGTGATTACCATTTGCAGACTGCTTGTTCCTGGATCAGAGATATCTTGTTTTAGATAGCACAGCTTCTCTACGAATTATAGCCAATATTGCCAGCACTGGAGCTAACAGATCTATTATATGTTCCAAACCCGTTTCAGGCAACATATCTTTGAAGCTGTCAGACTCTCTACGGTCTCGTCTAAACCGTTTCTGCATTTCCAAGCAATTCGCAAGATGGCTTCGATTGTGAATCCACCCCGTGATCCCAACACTCTTTCGAACTACAACAACTTCATTACAACGAAAACAACAGCCAACCTCGAAATCGATTTCGAAAAGAAGTACATCAAGGGAAACGTAGTCCTCCAATTGACATCGATCACTGAGGCTGCAGCCCAAGAAATATTGCTCGACAGCAGTCATCTGAACGTGAAAGACGTCAAACTGAACAGCAAGGTTGTCAAGTGGGAGCTTCTGCCCAGATTTGAACCCTATGGGTCGATTTTGAAGCTGTACCTCCAAGCTGGTATTTCGAAAGGGAAGAAATTGGAAGTATCTGTAAGCCGACATTGCTGATCCCGTCCGAGCTGATATTGATACTCCTTGCCTCTGTCTAGATCGAGTCAGAGACAACAGAAGCATGCACAGCTGTACAGTTTCTGACGCCCGCCCAAACAAGGACTGGGCACCCATACGTACGTAATTCCCCTGGTCATTGTTTGACAATGTAGGCAGGGACTTTAGCAGCAAGGCAATGGGCTGGGGCCCCAGTCCTCTCGTTGTCAGTACTATCGGCTTCGCGCCATACCATCATACTCAAGGCTCATCCTAGAACAGCAATACTGACTCCGACATCTGCACAGATGTGTATGCAGCAATCATTCCCTGTCAAAGGAGAACGAAACACTGACAGAATATTGAGTCACGCAATGTCAAGCCATACATGCTCGATCTATCTTCCCTTGCCAAGATACCCCCGACGTCAAGTGTCCCTACGAATTCCACATAAAGTCGCCGTTGCCAGTTTTGGCTAGTGGGATCGCTACCGGGGAAAAGGACCTCGGAAATGGAAGCAAGCTGTACTCCTATGTGCAGGAAATACCAATCCCAAGCTACTTATTCGCCTTGGCCAGTGGGGACATCGAGCAAGCGAGTATCGGTCCCAGGAGCGTGGTAGCCACCGGCCCGAAAGAGCTTCAGGCTGCTAAATGGGAACTTGAAGAGTCTACAGAGAAGTTTATTCAGACAATAGAGAAGATTGTCTTCCCATATCAATGGGAGACGTATAACGTACTCGTACTACCACCAAGCTTTCCGTATGGAGGAATGGAAAACCCCGTTTACACGTACGCAACTCCAATGATCATCAGTGGCGACCGCGAGAACGTTGACGTGATTGCCCATGAGCTCTCGCACTCATACAGCGGTAATCTGGTGTCGAATGCTAGTTGGGAGCACTTTTGGCTAAACGAAGGATGGACCACCTACCTAGAAAGACGTATACAAGCTGCCGTGCATGGCGAGTCCCACCGTGATTTCTCTGCTATTATAGGGTATAAACATTCATCTCTTTTTTGCTTGCATACTGCTCTTTTCGGTCTCATCATGTGCTGTAAGCCATGTAGGAGTGTTACTTTCTGCGAACATGTTCTTTTAAAAAGCTTTTGCTTTGTTGAATAAGTGCTGACTCTGGCCCTATCAAAGGTGGAAGGCCCTTCAAGAGTCCGTTGAAGGATTTGGGGCTCAACATGAGTTCACCAAATTGATCATTGATCTCAAAGGCAAGGATCCCGATGATGCCTTCTCCAGTATCCCATATGAGAAGGGATATACGTTCCTTTCCTTTCTCGAGAAGCAGGTCGGTAAGGCAAAGTGGAACAACTTTGTCCCCCACTACTTCACGAAGTTTGCCCGGCTCTCGCTCGACTCGTACGATTTCAAAGCATGTCTTCTGGCCTTTTTCAACTCTGACAGCGCGGCGTCTGCTGCTCTCAACGAAGTAGATTTCGATGCCTGGTTCTATTCGCCTGGCCTACCACCCAAACCCGACTTTGATACTTCAATGGTTGACGTTTCTTATGCTTTGGCTTCTAAGTGGGAGGATTCCAATTCGAATGAATTCGCGCCGAATGCTCAGGATATTCATGGCTGGTCCGCGAACCAAATCGTCGTTTTCCTAGACAGCGTCCAGGATTTCTCATCTCCTCTTAACAAAAATCAGACACAGTCAATGGACTCTGCCTATGGTTTTGCAAAAAGTGGCAATGTTGAGGTCGTGGCGCGATATTTCCAGATCGCGCTGAAAGCCAGAGATCACGCGGTGTACAAGCCTACTGCTGAGTTACTGACCAATGTTGGCAGAATGAAATTCGTGCGGCCCCTATACAAAAAGCTGAGCGAGGCAGACCGGTCGCTGGCGGTAGAGACCTTTGAGAAGAACAAGGATTTCTACCATCCTATCTGTAGGGGCTTGGTTGAAAAGGATCTTTTCGGGAAGAAAGATGAAGCTTGAAGAGTAGAAATGTCAGGACGAGCTATCCTCACGCTTGAAGGATTGAGCTTTGAACATTGCGTAGAATGAAGTATAAATCTATTCATGACAGTCTGATTGGACCACTGCGCAACTGATGAAAATCGTATTGTTCAACAAAACCTAGTAAGACTCGCTGGAAGGACGTCTCTTTTTGTTAATCCCTCTGAAAGTCGTTGACTTGGGATAGTCCCTCGCAAATGGCCAGCTTATGACGTTTCCTGTGAGTAGAACGACCGAATGTGGGCTTCAGCATTGCATTAGTTCATGTCAATGACCCTGAAGAACATGCGCGATGAATTGGAAGAGGACTTTCTTCCGGTTCCGTTAAAGTCTCAACAGGTCTGTGTTATCCACCTTGGACCTGATAAAGGGGTCAAGTCTTTTTCTAACAACGGCACAAAAGTGGATATTCGTCAACAGATGCACGCATTGACCCCATTTGATGGCCTTCCAAAGTCCGAGCGCGTTTAGGCATTGTTATAGCGCTGTAGGCCTACAATTGCATGATCTTGTGACATGCCTGTGTTCCTCGCTCACTACTGTTCGACCGACAACTGTACGTTTCGGATTTACCTTTCGCCCTCCAAAGTTGTAGACTATATTGTCCTGCTGCTGTGCGGCGTACTTGTTCATGTACTGTTGTATATTGTCTTGCGTCTTGAAGGTTCGAATCATGGGAAGATACTTTTCAAGCTCTTTTTAAGCAAACCAGATATTCATGCAAGATGATTTGAGTACTTTGCTATATGTCTTTGCAAATCATTCGCCGATGCTGGTGCTTGAAGATGTGCCCTCGATGGGAGTACATCCTTTGGTATTATGACTTGTCTGTTGGATCTTCAGCCAATAATCTATACAAGAACTCCGAATGCTTTCGATCCTGCAATATCACAAATGTGCAAACAACGCCGCGGTGATCCAGCGCTATCGAATGATCCGAGCCACATTCCCTATACCTGCTAACGCCATGCATAAAACTCATATCGCCGTCCCTTGCCCTAACCTCAACCCATGAGCGCAAGCGCCGCCTCGAAAGCCTGGACAACTTTGATATAGTGCTGCCTCTTCTGCTCCAAACTCTCCTCACTGGCCTGCGTGAACGCGATCCTCGTCCTCAACCGCTTCGACGCCCTCTCCTCGTCATGAACGCTGATGGTACTCGCCCACGCGCCAAACAACTCTCCCCATCCCTTCCACTCCTCCCATATACCCTGCTCGACCGCTATGAAAGCTTCCATTCGCTTTTGAAACTGCTCTTCGAGCTCTGCCCAGTTGTACTCTTCCAGTCGGACTTGCGGGTCCATGGCGGGGTCGATGTAGCTGGAGTGGGCTGAGGGGGCAGGGCTGTCGTCGAAGGAGTATTTAGTGCCGTTGAGGAGCATGTTGGAGGGATCGTGGTTGACGAGGGTGGATGTGGGGGAAAGGTTGTCCTCGACGGGTTTACGTTGGAGAGGTTGGGGAGCCATCGCTTGGTTGATTATGTGAGGGGAGCGAGTGCGCTGGTTGACCGGAGATGTTGGAGACATGGTAGCGTCTGGGCTGTATCGGGATTTTGTCAGGAGCATTTAATCTGTGCTGGCGCTGAAGGAGTGCTGTGCAGTTTTAGCAAGCGCCGTGACCCTTGTTCAAGGAGCTGAGCTCAGCCCGAGCAGTGAGCACAGCATTGAGACTTGTTGGTTTTCGCAGAGCAATTGTATGAAACTTGTAGAGCAAAGGTACGACATGATGGTGGCAGGATAAGATTGCCGAAACGGCATGAATGAGATGCAATACGCAATGCCATTGGTGTGGATCTGTGCAGAAGGTCCTAATTCCTACTAAAGGGCGGATCAGACTCAATCTTCAGCGAGCCAGCCGCTAGACCTTTTCGAGGGTCTAGGCCGCACTGCCTGCCACCAATATTTCCCCTGCTGACTCCAACGCGGCATGGAAATCCTGCACTTCAACAATCCACATGCGTGCCAAGGGTAGACCCCGTGTTTCGGATGTCGGGAGTTCCTGGGACTTGCCTGATGGAGTCATGGTGCAGCTTTCGGTGTGTGGAAGCTGTCGATCATGCCGTGCTGGCGCCAATTCCACACCTGGGCTCCCATAGTATTCCTACCTTAACCTTCTCCATGGTGTTAAGATCAGGTAGGGGTCAAGTCTGAGACATCATGAGTGGCGTCAACGTGCAAGATCCACACGGCATGGTAGGTGGTATCGTATGTCTGAAGCGATAATAGTCATTTCCCTTGCCACCTGCTCCTCCTGGGTCTGCTCTCCTTTGGCCTCCTTGCTTATGTTTCTCCTATAATCCTTTGCTTATGCATTGACTCCGCCCAGCTGGCTGCCTGGCACTTGCCCATCCTCACCATCGTCAAAGTCTATATCTCATACACAGCTGGCTGTACCAAAATTCTGTTGGATCCCCGTACCTTGAAATCTACCGTTCGCTACCGTACTCTCGGAAAGAATGGCTGCTCTACGCCAACTCCTCAATGCCCGCGCAATGGTGACAGGCCAGCAACAGGAAAGATCAAGTCCTAGTCCAACGGAAGATGAACAGCGAAGAAATGAGAAGATGATGAATTATTCGAACCCTCCACCCGCCGTTCCCTCTAAATCGCAATCGACAAGCAAGACTAGTTCCGAACAGCCTCGACAACTTCACTCCAAGTTCAACGAGGCCGACAATCAAGCCTGGCAACATCCCCTGCACCGCAAGAACTCAGATCTCTCCAATTCTTACAATAGAGGCAATAGTTTCGACCAAGGCAACTCTTTCGCACGACCTGCACCGCTTCGCTCGCAAACAGAGACAAACATGCTCAGCGTGGATGGATCCGAGCTTGAGCGCTCCTCATTCTACGAAGAGAACGAATCGCCAGCACTATCGCCTGCTCTTAACAAGCATCTAGCATTGAGACCCTTGAATACTCAAGCCCAAGCGCAACCACAAGAGCAGCAGCCCTACAATTCTCCTCAAAAGACACATACACGACGTCGCAGCCGGTCCGCGACACAAGATGGCTACTACGGAGCGAGCGAAAACGCATGGGATGGCTATGGCAGCAAAGGCCATAAACCACGCCAGTCATCACTTAAAGGGGTCGACCCCATGATGTCGGACCCAGAGCAACCATCTGGGGTAATGCAGCTCCTCCGAGATCGCCAAGGGCGCACTCCACAGCCAGATCAAAACGTACGTGCCATTGTCATCAAGGATGCACCTCCACCATCCCAACCATCCCATCTAACCCACCCTCCTCCACAGGGCCGCTTCGAGCCAAAACCTTTAGACATGTCAAGCCCCAAGCTAGGTGGAGCGCGAAAAGAAGCCCATACCTTCACCAACACATCCAACAGCCCCACCGACTCCGTCACCAGCACCGCATCTCACGATCATCGCAACCACAAGCGCCAGCGCTCCCTCGATTACACTCCGCACCAGCTTGCCCACATGGACTACTCAACCCTCCACCTCGAATCCTTCGATCACATCCCCACAGCCAACCAAGAGACTATGATCCAGCAACATAACCTCCCCGCCTCCAACCTCCCCCTCAGCGAGCGCCTACGCTATATCTATCCAGATAAAACCCACAAGGACAAAGCACACCGCGCACGAGTGTTCTTTTCTTCCCTTCCAATAGAGCAGTATGAAGAATGTGGCGACTTGCTGCTCGACGGCTTCAGAGACATCATGGAGCGGCTGAAGCAGGCGAGGCAGCAGAAACGAAAAGCGGCCCGGAGTATGGAAGAGCAGATCGCCAAGAGAGAGGAATGGGGGAGGCGAAAGAGAGGAGTGTTGGAAGTGGAGTTGGGGAGGCTGAAGGGTGCGGGCACTGCTGTTGTGAAGCCGGTCAAGAAAGGGGGTAGATCCAAGGGGAGTATATGACTTTTGTAACTCCTATGTTGGTATGTATATACGTTGGATGTTATGATGATGCTCGAACGAATATATCTAGCCAAAACAATCTCTGTGCAACCGTGCTCAGTGGCCAGACAAAGTAGCACATACCCGACCCCAGCAACTGGGCCAGCTTGCCATCCTCTAGATGCACGCGCCATTCACATACTACGTGTCTCTTGATGGCTTGAGCTGGACCCAGTCGTGAGTACCAAGCTCTGAAATGGTCGGACGTACATTACCGCCAGGTGCCTCCCATCCACTCATACCCCGGATCCTCCTTCCTCACCGCCCTCCTGTATTCCTCCCTCTCCCCCCACCCTCTTACCACCTCACCACACCCGGGCAAGGCTCCAAAAGACACAGAAGGAGCAACCGCATAGTAGGCACCAGCTTCATGATAACGATATCCGTTGCCATTGACACCACCCATGCCAGGCATGCATTACCTATACCTCATCCTACCATCAGATAGTCCAATCGCATATTCCCATCTCCTCTGCACAAACTCCAGTAACGGATCATCAACAGGCAAATGCGCAAACTGCATAGACATGTTCTGCGCCATGGCGGGCTGTAGAGAGAGCCGTTTCGTAGTCGAAGTTCAATCCGTGAAACGTATCGAACTCGAGTAGTCTCCTAACATCAGGCTTTATCGATGTGAACGGTCGTGTCTGTAGAGCGTGAGTATGTATTCCTTAACGGTGTTCGTTTCGGCGCGTATGACAGCGCCATCTGTGACTATGGGCGCTGTTTCTCAAGAGTGGATCTTCTTGAGCTCATGTGGAGTGAGGGGTGAGGAGTGGTTGTGGACAGTTGGGGAGTAGGAGATGTGCAATTTTTCGCAGAGCCAGATGATGCGCAGGGGATGGAAGCGCTCGAGATGGTGGACTGTGGAGAGCATTGTGAGCGATAACGTCTTGGGATGTCAACCGCCAATGACATAGGTGACCCCCCCAAAGCCCCCATCGGCAAACAACCAGCCCCAGGGGGAAGCGTCATCCCACCTAAAATCCCCGTCCTTTCGGGGAGCAGCTATAGGCGAGCGTTAAGCGAAAGGGGGGGGCTGCGGCGATCTTCAAGAGCCTCATGCAGGGGCTGTGGCAGCTTGAGCTGAGCAATACGACCTGGCTTCAGCTGAGCAGGATCCAGCTTCTCCCACGCTTTCGGCGCATTGCATCACAAGTGGCAAGCATGGGGCTCTGCGGCTGTCGGGTCGGTGATATGTAAGCATGCGGGATTGCGTGTGACAGCGGACTTGAGTAAGGCGGATTATGCACAGTTCGCACCAAGTGGAGGCAAAAGGATCCATGGTTTGGGCTGGGCTCCGTAGCATCTGGAGCAGAGTCCGGTATTCGAGGCTTGCTCGAGATATCTACTCTGTACATTTAAAGAATTATCAAATGCTAACATGCGCTCACTTTGACCAATTTTGTACCGAGAAGCCTATTCTGGAAACTCGAGAAGATCATGATATGATCAGTCGAATGTGGCCGCTGGACAAATCGTCTCACAGGGACTCGAAATAGAAGGACTAAATATAATCTGATCGCAGCGCAGAGCATTGTATGCGTTGCTGTCATTGACATTGAAGGTCCGGCGACAATTTGTTACTGGATCAGCTAGATCTCGATGTTTGGGCCGAAAGTTTGTGTGAATAGGTCTGGTATTTTTCGCTTCCGATGTCATAGATAGCCCGGGACTGGTATCATGAGCCTGATCCCTGTGGTGGACTTGATATACCCCCTTCCTCTTTACATCGCAAGGGTTATTAATGACGAGTCGATGAGGTCGTGTGATAATCTTTGAAAACTCAAAGTCGTCGTATTTCCTCCAAACCGTGTCAGATCTTCATCTACAGCCTTGACCATTCTTGGTAGGCTGATTGAAGAATGCTTGGGTGAGATGGAGGTGACAGCCTTATGTGCTTGCCTGGCATCCTTCGGTGGCGAGAGTGCCGTTCCTTACGAACATCCTGTTTGGCAGAACGTAGGAAGCAGACAGGGCGATTCCACGGTCCAAATGTCGGATTCTGCCTTGTGTAATAGGAATCCATTGAGGAGGCAAAAGTGACGGTACTGAAGCATCTCAGCATTGAAGGAGGGCATTTCAGGTGTGTCCAGAAAGCAGGAGACTCAAAGAAGGCTACCAGTCGAAGCACGGCACAGCAGCTGAACTGAAGTGGGACCCTTTGTACCTTTGGGAGAGCAGGTATTGCGATGTTCCTACTACACAGTATAGTAGTATCGTGACATGCATTCCTTCGGGCACTAATCTTCCCTGGGTTTCTGGAACTAGTGGTAGGGCCAAACGAACTTTCGCAGAACGCATGGCGAACGGTCACAAGGACGCGCAACGACTTGCATCTGACCAGTAGATATTGTCGCATCATCCTGACCGGCGAGGCGCGGAATCCTCAGATGTTGGTGTTCGCTTGGGGGGGGGGAGCCTGCCTTTTTGCGCAGCGGAACCCCTCCAAGCGATTTGTCGATTCCTCTCGTCCAGTGTCGTCGGACGTAAAAACGTCCCCCAAACAAATATTTCAGCCACATGTTTTACCATCCTGACCTGACCTAGCGAGTATGCCTCGTCCAATGTTAAGTTCCCACCCAATGCTGTATTGAGCCAGCAATAAGCGCAGTCACTTGGCATCTTAGCCACAGATTTGGCGCTAGTGCGCGACACAGCCGAGTCTAAATGCATGCACCCATTGTCAGAAGCTCAGGAGCTGTTAGTGGCAGAGTATAAGGATTCGAAGATCGGCGTTCAACTTAGGCTCCCGTCACTTAAAGACTCGGTCCAAATACAATATACCGACCAAAACCACTCCCCATTAACAATTCTCATGACAGACTTTTAGTGTCAAGGACCTGTCCCACCACCTCTATCTCTGAACTAGCAACTTCGATTCAAACTTCAACTTAGAGCCGCCGACGTGCTCATGTCGACCTAGCTCATGCATTCAGAAAACCCTCCGCTGCGAAAATCAATCTACCGAATCCGAAAGAAGCGGAAAAAGTAAAGTCGCAGTCGATCAGGCTCCGCAGTCAGATGTGCACGATCGAAAGGTTCGATATCGTATATCCAGATGGAAGACGTGTACCGAGGGAGCGGCTGGTGAATTGTCCCCGCGGAACACCAAGTCGTCCATGCAGCAATGTTGAAGTAAGGCCTCTGTTCGAGGACCAGCCCGCGACTGCTTACGACATGAATCCCATCAATCGACAAAATTACCATGCCGGTACACCTGGAGGGTCCGAAGGCTCGAGGTCTCGCCTGAGTAACAACAACGAGCCAAACAGTGTGTTCGATGGGCTGGCCATATCATTCAAGTTCTGGAACCCTTTCAAGTCGAAAAAAGCACGAAACCCCAAACGAAAGGCATACCTTGTCCGTGGGAGGCCGAGGTCAAGAGAGGACCGACCTGCCATTATCCATCCGTTGCCTCGGGCCCCAACACCACCGCCAATGATACCGAGGAGGGGGAGGTCTCCAGTCATAGTGCCTATCTCACCGCATCGCAAGCGTCGATCCCCTTCTCCCCACCGTCGAGATCACCCTCGCTCTCGTTCTCGGGAACGTAAGCTGAGGCCCAAGAAGAAAAAAAACCAACCAGCTGTTATTCTTCACCAGTCGAGTTCCAATGAAGAAGATAAAACGCCTTCTCCGCCACTAGCAGCCCGTACTCATCACCGGAAATCGCGTAGCATTTCGCCCAGAAGTAGATACGAGGTCGAGAAGAAGTCTATACGGGATAGGGAGCGGCGCATCCATGCGGAGAGAGTTGCCAAGCAAGAGCTAGATGCTCAGAGAAGGGCTGCTAGAGTAGCGGAGTTCGAGCGTTTGGAAAGGGATAGAAAACAACGAGAACGTATGGAGTATGAAGAAAGGAAACGAATCGAAACAGTGGAAAGAGCTAGGAGAAGGCAACAACAGGAGGAGTTTGAAAGAGCACAGGCAAGAAGACGTCAAGAGCTGGAAGACATCGCACGCCTCAATGCCGCTGATAGAGCACGGCGACGACAAGAGGATCAGGACAGACGGCGACGGGAAGAGCATGAAAGACACCGATTGGAGGAAGAGGAGAGACTCCGGCGAGCACGCAGAGCGAACATACCTCGTCAACCCCGTCATCAGCCTGCTGTCGACCATGTAAGAGAAAGCATGGAGGATAGGGGAGAGCGGTTCATCCGTGAAGCGATCAGGCAAGAGAACCTGAGACAATTCGAGAGCCGAGGGCCACCAAATGCTGGTCAGCCTTGCAGGGGATACGATGATGCTGGGCTGGCAAGGCGTAACACCGTCGACGGAGGCAGGAGGTGGAGATATTGGGAGAGGCGTGATAGGCGTTGGGATTGATCTTATTGATTGGTACTGGTTGAGGGATAGGGTCTCTTCTTTGTGGCTTTACATAGACCATTGATTCATGTTCGTGCAGCATAGATCTCGCGAGGTACCGAATAGAACTCGGCACATGAATTGGGACCAGGCCATATGTTGTTGTGGTCGTGATTCGGCCCACACGAGACATTTACTCCGCTAATGTTGTTTGGCATTGTCCGTCTAGGAGCACGACCCTATCGCCTTATTGACCATTAGATTCCTTTACGATGAAGGACGTGAATACGACGAGAAGAAGGTCGATTGAGCATTGACGGTGATTAGGAAAGGGGATAAGGTACGTTGATAGAAAGAAAAAATTAGGTCGGTGCCACGGTATCTTAGGGCTGAGTGAGCTGGCTAGCGCGACGGTTTCCGGCCCGCGCGCCGCTCCTTGATCCACCAATCTGAAGCTTCTCCCATCGTTCTCCGTACAAATATGTGCTCGTGCATATGCATGCGGCTCCTCTGAGCCGTCCTGGGACGGAGTAGACGGCTCAGATGATGAAAATTCTAGATAGGGTGGCCACAGCCACCCACGACCCGTTGAGCTATCATCACTTGGAGATCCTCTTTGCCACGATGAAGGACCGGAAGTATCTCTAATCAAAAGAAGAGTGATAATATGGACCCGAGACAAAATGCCGGGGATGGCAGAAGGCACATGCAGATACATGTTGGTACTGATTGAGCAACCATTCACAAGGTTCCGAGTGCTCCAAAGCTTATCGGCTCTTTCGTGAAATGGTTTACTATATTTCTGGATAGTGTAATACACGTCGAGTATTAGTGTTTCGTCTCATATGCAATACCCTAGAACTTGCATCTGCATTTGATCTGGATGCCTAGCATCGCGTCAGCAAGGGATGGCCTACCCCACATCAATCATATCCGTTTCGATTTATCAAACCTCGAGGAATCCCAGACTTCGAAGCTGCAATCGTGAAAGCTTCCAATCACGATGTCAATGAGTCCAGTGATCCATCAAATTCTCGTGGCTTCGAGCGCTGTGTCAATTGCGCAACAAGCGAATCCTTCCACACAGTTTTCACGGTCTTTGGCTGTTCGTGCACGGCCTGTTCAATCATCAGAGACAAAGACGTGGCTCACCAACTTTGAAGACGATCACGAGATAGTGCCCGCAAAGATTCTACAGAGCACGTTGGAGAAGGACAAGTACGGATGCCGAGATAGCAATAATGTCCAGCGAACACTGAGTATCATTTCACACAGGTTGAAGCTAAGAGCAAGGTCAAAGGCCCCTCTCGATGTCCTGAAGAATTATGTGCCCACGCCTATGGTAGAGGGATTGAAGTCAACTAGGTTTTACACCAAGGGATCAGACTCACTTGTCATGCAATCCGCGATGGGTCGGGCACAATTCAATAAAGCCGAATGTCTCAAAACCTTCCACAACCTACTACGAGACGTTGCAAACAAGATCATTTCTGAAGAGGGTTCCTATACCCCTACGCAACCGTTAGTGCAGCCGCCAGGCCTTGAGTACGGTTCAATAATCCAAAGCTGTTACTGATCGAATCTTTAGACCCAAAATGCCCCCGGGCACATGGTCGAGGTCCGAAAGGACACGGCACTATCAAGCGAAGAAAACAAAATTGCGGAAAGCGAAGACGGCGGCACAAGTCGAAGCGAGATTAGACCGCAAAGAAAAACAGAAGTAGAGATTCAGAGAATTTACCGAGAAAGACAGAGCATCGAATCGCTGATGGATCAAGTGGACTATCCTTATGAACGCTCGACTACTAGAACGGAAAGGTAATCACTAATTTCGATATCGTTTCCGACGTCCAGTGAGTGGGACATATATGATCATCCTTCCTCGATTCCCTTGAGCCAGTTTGGTAATTGCTGTTGCAGGTTCCGCTACTGTGAGGATTGGGAATTAGACGGACAGACCCAAAACATGGCTTATGACAGGTCTCTCTTCTAGTGCTGGACATTGTTGGACATCGAAAAATCGCCAGAACATGGCACGGACAGCGAGACTCTGCAGAAGCTGAATGAGAAGCGTGGAAAAGCATGTACTTATTGGAATGGCTTGTAGCACTCGTATGTCGAGTCGAATGTAAGTTGGTTTGGAAGCAATATATTTTGTCTAATGGATATAGCAGCTTTGGAGTCTTACACAACGTCCGACGGATCACTCACTGTCTTCAACGTTCCACCAGCCTTCTTTGTCCCACCAGCTAATTGGCCCGGAGCATCCTGTATGACTCAAGAGTCAGCACCTGACTCTGTTAGGTAGGAAGAGTGCTTGTGAGCCTCTTCCAAGGGGTGAAAGCCCTCGAGAGATGTCTCGAAGCTTATCACCAAGTCCTAACAGGAGATGGACAGAAAAGATGACGCACCATCATTCGGCTCTTCACCAGTATCCCGTCTCGTTCACTCTCGGGATTCCCAAACACCATTTCCCCACCTGCGATTCCCTCATCGCTCATCTTCTCCAGTCCCTGCAACACCCCTCTTATGTAGCTCACGATCTGCCCCACGCTCCTAAAATCCACGTTTTCATCGCCCTTGAAGATATTCCTCCATACTGCCGTAGCCAATACAGTGTCGCCCTTCATTAGTCCTTCGTCATATCCGGCCATTAGGCCACGCCATTGTACAAAGAGGTCCTTGAGGTATTTATTGCGGACGGAGCGGGCCGCCATGTTGTGTGTTGTCACCATACGGTCTTCGGCCAGGAAGAAGAAATGATCGAGAAGATGTTGATGCCATGTCGGGGCGTGCTGTGGGGGGAACATGCGGAGGCGGCAGGTTAGAAGATACATATGTAGCATAGTTATTTGGGCCCAGATCATGAACGTTGGGGTCAGGTTGAGTGCTGTCAAGTAAGACAAATTGTCAGTTTACGCCCGTTACTGCCCTCGACAAGATCTAGAGATTGGAGCTTCTGGGAAAGGTTCACAATCTCACTTTCAAACCACCATCCAGTCCCTACTCCCAGATCTTCCCCATCCTTCGTTTTCGGAATTTCAACATCCTTTTCATGAGCCTGCGGTATTGTGTAGTCCGCCTGTCTTGCACATTCTTTCACCAAATTCTCACAGACGCCATAGGCAACATATGTCTCTGTGAACGAGCTTGCGCGCTCCCGCAACCCCTTCGCCAGGCCGGCAACCGGATTTAGCGCTGGGGGAGGTGTTGTATTTTCTGGGAGGACGGCTCCTGAAGCTTCTGGAATAGCTGAAGACGTTGGAGGTGGTGGAACCTTCGCTGCGATCGGGCGTGCACTTGCTTGAACGGCTGAGAGCAGATGACTTGTGGAGAGTTGTCTGGGAGAATCATAGATCCTAAAGTTTGCTGTTCTCGATTGATGGAAAACTGCGGTCTGACGGGGCTGCCGTAAATGCTGTCGCATTACTTGACGGCATGTCGTACATACCGATGTGGAGGCCATTGCACAGAGCAATCTACTTCATCTATTTCCCCCGAGGATGAGCGTTGCGGTTTGATAATTTATGACTTTTGCAAGAGCGTCATGACTTCCGCCCAAAAACTTTGGGAAAGATTTGCCGTAGTCCACCAAGCCATGCTTTCCAAATATCAAGATGGCAACATCTTCTACAATGTGGCATAGTATCAGAGCGATGTGCACATTATATATTCCTTACAGACCTGGTAATTCTCCAGGATACCTGGGCATGGGTCACCGTATAATCATGATACGCACCTGTATCCAGAATCATTTCCCCGCCAAATATATATACAATCAAAACAGACAGCGTACCAGATATCGTTGAGGATATCGAAACCCAGACCCCTATAAGCGTCTTCGTAAAGTCAACGCCTCTGAACGCCATCCATGCTTTGACGTCGTCATCATCATCTTCATAGCATGCAATGTGATCAGGAGTCTCCATTCATCTTTCCCTGCTTAACCAACCAGCCAAGCAAATCGACCTTCGTAACAACCGCTACTGGTTTCATCCAGTCCTCCTCCTTCTCGGTAACAACAGCAGCGCTGTTCCACTCGAAGAATCTTGATAACGCTCTCAGTGGTGTATCAAGGGTAATTTCGACGAACTTCCGTTTGTGTGGCGCGCCGTGGCTGTCTACTTCGCCGTTCGTTTTGGTTGCGGAGTGGTCAAGCTTGTGATTTAGATGGAAGTTTTCCTTTGCTGACGGCGGTGGTGAAGCGAGATTGCCGATGTCTTGGGGGTTCGTGACGACTTCGGAGATCTTGCTGAAGCTGAACATTACATCTTCGACTGGACTGTCACCAGTCGCGCGACCCTGGCTAATCCAGCTGAGCATATTCCCTAGCGTGACTAGTCCAACTAAACGCTTTTTGCCAGAGGATGCAAGTACGGGAAGCTGATCAAACCCCTTTTCACGCATTGTCTCAATAGCTTCAGAGCAATGCGTAGACGCTGTGACGGTGGTGATAGGTTTCAGGCGGAGAGTACGGACTGTGGCAGCTTTGAAGGGCGACTTGTCTTCAATGGTCGACATTGACGAACGGTGCTTATGTGTAGGTAAAGTGGGTGAAGGTGGGTTTGTTGGTGGTGGTGTCGGTGGTAGAAGGTCATTGGCTGCTAGCCAGTCGTCGTCAACAAACTGGCAACATGTCAGTATCATAGTCCCGAATACATCGGACAAGATATGATGTGAATCATTACCTTACTGAGATAGCTTCGAATGCTATCCGGCAATATGACAACCACCACATCAGCTGCACCTAACCCTAAGTCCTTGACGCTCTTCACCATAGCAGCAATTGCACTTCCGCTGCTGCCACCTACCAGGAGTCCTTCTTCGGCTATCAATCGGCGTGCATATGCAAAAGCTTCTCGGTCGTCTGTTTTATACCAGGTGTCTACGGATGCTTGATCTAGGACATCCGGGATGAAGTCGTACCCAATTCCCTCAACTTTATAAGATTCATTTGCGTACGTTTCGTTCAACGCACTCGGCACGGCTAGTATTGACCCATGTGGATCAGCAGCAATGACTTTAACGTTTTTGTTATGTTTCCGCAACCCCCTCGCCAGTCCTGTAATTGTACCGCCGGTCCCTGCTCCTGCCACTATCGCTGTTACCTTTCCCTTGGTCTGCTCCCATATTTCTTCTGCGGTTCCATATTCATGGGCTAGAGGATTGTCTGAATTCCCATATTGATCCAGTATGTGGGCGTTCGGTATCTCCTTTTGCAATCTTCGTGCTACTCCAATATGTGACTCTGGTGAGTCAAAGGCAGCTTGTGTGGGTGTACGGATGATGGTCGCATTTAAGGAGCGAAGAACAGCAACTTTCTCGGGTGACATCTTCTCGGGGAGCGTTATGATTGTCTTATATCCTTTCACAGCAGCCACGAGCGCAAGACCAATACCAGTATTCCCACTTGTAGGCTCAATCAACGTATCCCCTGGTCTTATTCGGCCCTTTCGTTCTGCTTCCTCGATCATACGTAAGGCTATTCTATCTTTGACACTTCCTCCTGCGTTGAAATATTCAAGCTTCGCATAAATTGTCGCCTCTATGCCGAGACTCTGAGGTATTTTGTTAAGCTTGACCATGGGAGTGTTCCCAATCTGCTGGGTTATGGTGTCCATTACCACGGGCGGTATCTTGGGTTGTGTGAGAGTCGACATGGCGACGCGAAAAATCAATCGTGAGCATGAGATTGTGTAATTATGACCTCTGCAGAACGGTGTCTGTAAAGTCGGTAAGGTCGACGAGGATATGGCGAATTCATGAACGATGTGAGTACCGACGCTAGCCGCACCGTAAACCTTCGGTGACGGACAAAAGATTATCTGATATTTGAGCCTCGAGTCTCGTTTACTATGTACATGCATGTTTAGTGGCCCGATGGAATACCGATTCAAAAACGCCTCAGACCAAATGACATTAATTGTGCATTACAACTAAGAGCAATACCTCCAACAAATCGCAAATCATCATTTAATACAGGAACCATAATTTGCTTCAATATGCTATCAAAATATTATGCACACTTGCTATGCCCGTAAAGGTATCTCCATAATAGGTATGCTCGCACTCCTTTATGCTCCACCATTACTCTCAGCGACGGTTGTATTTCCCTCGGTAGGGTTAGGATAATACCAGCTGGCAATGGCTGATTATTGCGGTTAGGTCGAGAAACCTCACCAAGGGCAGACAACATACCAATGAGGGTGTATATCAAAACACAAAGTGAACCTTCCAGATAATTCGATTTCTGGTCTCGGAGGAAGTTTCCCACCACAATGATCGCGAGGATGAGGACTATGATATTGAAGATTTCAAAATTCAGGTCCATAGCCTTATCCAAACCCCAGCCGACAATTACCACAAGCGAAGAATTGAAAAAAGCTGTTTGAACCGTAGCCCCGAGAATGTGTGCAAGCGCGAAGTTCATCTGGTTATCCCACGCTTCGTCCACTGCTGTGAGGTGTTCCGCCACCTTTTCGACCAATGGCACTAAGATAAGGCCCATGAATGAATCGCTAACGCCTTTTTCGTGGACAATGTAATCGATTTGTTCGACTAGATTTCAAACGGTCAGTCGAACACCAGGACTACAGCGGAAGAGACCGTGATTTGAGGGGATAATACCCAAGAAAACGGCATGCAATGACACACAGGTCAATGCTAAAACGAGTGCTACGATACATTCAGTGAGGGTGAGCTTATCCTTCTTCAGGTCCAGATGTCTATCGTGGTCACGTTGCTCGTCATGTTCGAGTACTGAGTCGTATATGCCGTGGTGGGTATGCATTTGAAAGTAGACGTAGCTGTGCAGGTCAGCCTGATGTTCAAATGGAAAAGGAAAAGCACTTACATAGAGAAAGCAACCAGAAGTATGACCGCTGTTATTCGGCTAATGTGGAGGACCTTGTCCTTGAGGACAGCCTCAGGGTATGAGCCATTAAGTGAACCGAAGAAAGCAGAAGGGATAAGGAGCGCGAAACCAGCCATTAAGAGCAATCCACTACCGACTTCGCTGATGACCTCGTCGAACTCCTGCTCTGTGCGCCGCAGACCACCTATAAAGAAGCAGAAGCCCAGACATAGCAACAGATTGGCGAGGATCGAGCCAAGTATAGCTGCTCTGATGACAGGGATAAGGTTGTTGTCGACACTGTTGTGGAGTAGTACCATGAAGAGAACGATCTCGACCAGCCCACCTAGAAAAGTTTCGAGCAAGACGCCTAGGATCCTGTCAGTATGGTGCCTTGGATCGATCTTATTTCCGTGCAGTGACTTTTCACGTGGGGAGCGATTTTTTGGACAGGCAGAGAACATGCGTACCAATAACCTTCGGCAGCTTCCTTGCCAACTCTTGTCCGGCAAATCCAATCAAATTTGCAGTAGGGACCATGGCGATGTAGTTCAGGATGAAGATCCACAGATGGAGATCTGGCCGGGCGAAATGGATAGCGATCGCCGCAGGTACGAAAGGCCAGAGTCCGTTGACCGCCATGGATACATGACTTGTGGACCGAACGCAGATCCTCAAGAAGTGCCACGGGTGTATCCACGCTCTTCCACTTTCACCATCTGGCTTAATGCCTCGTGTAACCTTGTGCCCGTTGTGGTTGTAGACTGGCATATGCATATGGTGAGCCGGCTTCTCCTCCTGTCTCTCGGCTGAATTCGTCATTTCGACATCCTGTTCACGTACGCTTCTTGGGCGGTCGAGCCCTGGATTCCGATGTCTCTTGAACATGTCTGCAGCGATTCAGAAGGGCAATGGGGACGGTGATTAAGTGCTCATTTGAAGGACACGGGGTGAATAGCCCAAACCGAAACAATGATAACGGATTGTTTCCACCGCTAGGCAGAGCGCGAAGGGTAGAAAATTGCAGAAACGGGGACAACAGCAGAACTTTCAACGCAGCATGAGGACTGTACGTCCTTGGCCGCCAAGCGGCCAAGGCGCTTGCATTCAGCTCTGGGCGCCTGAAACAAGATTGGGTATGGCCTTTGGTACTATGATATTGGACTATTGGCAACGGCTAGACGCCCCATAATCACAGCTCATCGTTGGACATGGGGTAAGTGGCTAAGTGGAGCCCATCGCGCTTGGCGCTAGTTGTACCTGAAGAGGGCAAAACCCTCTGCCCTCCGGTTGTGGTTAACATTGATATTCTCAAATTCTGTACGGTGTTGCTTCTACATTCCACTTCTGCCCTCAGGAGAGAAATGATGGCACACATTCCCTTTGTTCAAGATGGCCTAAACGGAAGCCTTAGACTGCAAGCTGTTGTTCATTGAACTTGGTGCGGTAGGCTCACGGTCTCATCTTGGGCTTCAATATGAGATTCCACGCCAAAACAAGAACAACGAAAGAGGAGCAAAGGTCCTCCACGACATTCTAAGGTCAAGCCGATGGCTTGCAATGTAGAAGTCTGGAGGGGATTGACAAATCTGCTATTGCAGAGGGTCTGGAAAGACTTCAACCAATTGCTCCAGGTACGTTTATGGGATCCTGATGAGGAGCCCAGAACCAAGAAGTTGGACGGAACACCTGAAACCAACCCCGTAGCTTGAATCTGCAGCAAGTCGTTCCGCATCAGACCCGTGTTAAGAAACTCTTCGTGGATTCTCTGAAGGGGAATTCAAGTATTGACATTGAGAGGGTGTTCTACTCGAAGAGCTTGATATAGACCGTTTTCAATGTTGGAGAATACACTGCGTATCTTATTCGAGTCACGATCCGGCACCTTCACGACGACGAATTGGGTCCCGTGCAATATGGAATAAACGCTCTAGATGGGTTCTTTCGGAGTATTCTGGCAAGGATCGTACAGTTGACCAGATTCGCAAAAGCCGCGGAAAAGAAGGCAGGCTCAGTGGAATTATCTGAGCAAAATATATGATTGGTTAAGGTCGAGCTCACATTTAGGCCCAAGGGCAGCTTGGCCTTACATTGGAAGGCGAGAAGTTTGACTTTATCTGGATTGTACTTGACATCATGCCAATCGCTGACTTTCCAGACGTCGTTGTCCGATATGCAATACATAGTGCATAGGGAATGTCATGATTATCCCATGAGGATACAAGCAATTCGCAATCTATGGCTAGCTCAAAAACGTCAACCACGCTGAACAGCAAGTCGATCTCCCAACGAATACTTCAAAAAGAATTCTCAAAGCCGCACAGAAGATCATAAGCCCCTATCAGCTCATTTACGACTAGCGTGACCGATAAACAGTTTGTCAGATCAATCAAAGAGTGGGAAGCTCACTCAGCTGCGATGACCGCGCAATTCTTGTTGGTGATGTCCAAGATTTCAAAATGTCAATGTAGGATGCAAGTAACCCGGGCTGGAGAATTGGTTAGATTGTCAACCGTATCGTTAAACCCTCTATTGGGAGGACTTATCAACCGGAGCAAAGACGGATTGCTCTAGATCCTACACCGATTCTTCCATCTTTTCTTGAGCAGGCCAGTGCAAGGCGCAGCAGCTGAAGCTATTACATTGATCTCCGATAAGAGACGCTTTCGAGTAAAGGTCAACTGTTCGGCTCTGTGCTGACCGTCGACGATAGAGTAAGTGTGCTGGTAGCTAAGTATGGAGAACCTCCGCAGACCGGGACGAGGAAGCTGAAGTTAATCTTGAGGTGAAATGTTTTGGAAGGGTAGTCGGTAAGCAAGACCTTGCTGAGATCCTCAAGCTAGGCATGCGGAACCCCCAGCTTCCAAAGGCTGATTCAAAGCGATGCTCGGCCCTGGCAACTCGCCCAACTTTACAAGACGGATGGCAGTTTCCGGGGTCGCCGTCTTCGCCAGCGATCTCGCAGACAAGCCCCAATGGCTGCGGACCATGAGAAAGAGCGCGCAAAGCCATGTTCTTTCATCCGTTGATACACTACTTCTACGAAGCCTATAGATTCAATAATCGAGATCTTTATCAGACACTCGACTCTCGACAAATGTTGAGTTACGAGATTTATTTGAGATATCCTATCCCTTTGTAGGAGAGGAGAGATGGAGACTATGACAGGGTCTTGTCGGTGGTGTCCCCTGCCATGCAGTGCAACGGATTCGGCCAAACCACGCCATAATATTATCCTCTCCTGGCCTAATCATTTCAGATCGATAAGCTTGCTGGGTGGGGAATTCGCATGCTCTATCTATGGCATGTTAATACATATTCTATGGGAATTTTGATACTTCAGGCTTGATACGTGGATGGGCATTATTAGATTACATCCAATGAGTTTTGATTTCCCCACCATCAAAAACAAGTATATAGATGAGAGGCAGTACAATTGACGCACCGGCTCTTAGCAGAATACTTCTTCTGCGTGTTCCGCTAGAGTCTATACTCAACCAACTTGCAATTTACAGCCCATATCTTCATCATGAGCAATGCGATACCAGCGTCATTCCCTCTTACCACCCCTGAATGCCTAATCCGTCCTTTCCCCGGCTCCTGGTACCAATCTCTCCCATGGATGGTAAGATGCCTTGATGCTCTCCTTAATCATACAACTCCATCCTCTTCACCTCTCCCTCTCCAACATAAACATCTCAAATTCCACCTCTCCCTCCTTCCTCAATCCCCCAACACCCTCCTCACCAACCCATTCTTCCATCTCTTCCACGCTCCTCCTGACCCATTGCCCATCCCCACCAGCATCTCCAGCTCCACCCACCCGAAGTACACCCTCAGGGAAAAAAGTATCACACTCCCACTCCCCCCCCAACCTCGTCCACAGTATCCTCTCACAATTCACCATCCGTAGAGCATGATCGTAGATCTCAGCCCCTCCAATCACAAAAACCCTCCCCAGCTCAGTCGCCTCTTGTCCATCCCGCTGCTGTCGCCCACCCCGTGCATCCGATGGTGCGGGAAATCCACCTTGCAGCCTCCGTAACCCCTCCTGAATACTCCCCACCCCCAGCACCGACTCCCCAGATCGAAGATCCAGCTCGTGCGGTTTCCGGCTCACAACAACATTGATTCGCCCCTTCAACGGGCGGAACTTCAACGGTATGCTCTCCCACGTCTTGCGACCCATGAGGACTGCATTTTTGACCGTTCGCGCTGGGCTTTGGTCGTTGGGGAGAGGAGGGGCACGTTTTGTCACGCGAGCGAAGAACGCGAGGTCGGCTTTTAGAGGGGGCCAGGGGAGGGTGCCGCGGAGGCCGATGCCGAGGGAGGGTGTTGTTGCTACTATGAGGGTGAGAGGGGGGAGGGAAGGTGGCATTGAGGACGGCGGGGTGGACATGTTTGATGGATCTACGGAGTAGGGAAATGGGACTTCAAGTTTTGGCAGTTGATCTTGATCATATTGATTAACTACGGAATTCCACCATCTCCATTCTCCCCTTCGCTGACGCCATTGGTGGCTTTTGCCTGTTCTCTCGAATACTGCGTTCCTGTTCCGTCCTTCCTGCTTTGCAATCTACTTAATCCTTCCGCTACCTTCTTCGCAGCTTCCTCTGCTCGGGTCTCGGCGTCGCTGATGCCTACGGTATCGAGTTTTCCAAATAGCCATGATTCTTTAAGTATGCGTGTGAGAGACAGTATGTCTTCTGCTGCTCGGACCTAAAGAATTGAGCTTGGTCAGGTTGTGTCTGAGGGGATGAAGCATTTAATAGAATACCAAAAGATGTTTTTGGGAATATGGGGAATGAACCGGTTGAATGAACAGGAAAGAAAACATCTCGACTCCAAAATATCATATAGAAATAAAGAAGTCAATGCAAACATACCAAAGCAGCAGTCTCAACCTCCATCTGATACGCCCCAACAGCCGTAGCATTTCGATTCTCATTCTATACACACATTGTCAGCATCTAGTCGCCCTTCTCATCTTCTATCCTTGCCGAAATTTCCCCCAAAAACCCCTGGAGTAGAAATATCACCTCTACACGTGAAGATTGACTTCATATTCCCAGGATGGCACACAGTACCACACTACCCAGACATGCCCAGCCCAGCCCGGACCAAAACTCCACACGCATTAACTCAAAGATGATCATCATGAATGCAAAAATCAAGGCAATCCTTACGGGCGTGAATGCGATGATGTTTTCGAAGCGACGGAGCAACTGCGCTATGTCGGCGTTGGCGCGCTCTAAATGGATATCAGTATCGCTTTTGCGTGGAAGCTTGAAACGTCGAGAGATGCACAAATTGTATTAGAGAAAGACGGGTAGAGCAAACGGTGTCATTACCTACGAGAGCACCTGAAGTGCGTTGATTGGGATCCATGGTCTTCTGTGGTACGGCGAAGTTTGTTGGACGTGGTTGAGTCGAATACCAGTGGATGAAAAGATTGGAATCCTCATCAGGTAAATGATTAATGCACTCTCATGCTATTGATTCCTTGCATTATTGCTGAAGATTGTTGAAAGCTAAAGTGATTTCGAAGAATAACTTGCCTGAGAGTTGGCGAGATTCGGCGAGATTTCAAACATTGTCTTCTTGCTAAAAACAGATGTGAATTTGGTTGATAGATCTTCTAGGAAATTAAGTAGGCTCGGTAGGTAGGCACGTAGGCTATTTTACATTATGCCAAGCCACTAGTATATGGCTGTTACCTTACCCTTACTCCGTATAGAGTACAGATACCTTAAGGTCGTCTACATTATTATCTGTCTTATGGGATGTGCGCGTCTTCAATCACAATTGTGGGAAGTCGTAGGCACTTCCAGCATCTCATCAATCTTGGTATCGCTAAGCTTGATCGGGATTTTACTGATCCACTTTATGAGTTGAACACTTGAGCATACAATGGTCCTTCATCCCCCCTCTCAAGCTAGCATCGAACCCTTGGACGAAGGTGAACGGCGGAGTGTCATGCAACACCTAGTAGTTTCCACTATCTCCTCGTCCTCCACTTCCACTATCGCCACCGTAGCTCCCACTGTCTCCGCCCGAGTGGTTGCCTTTCTTTCCCATGAGGCCCTCTACCTTGCCCATCAATTTGTCCTTCGTAGAGCCGCCTGTGACAAAATTGTAAGCACATGATCACTGAAGATCGATGAGGCATCAAACCAGAACCACTATCGCCTCCATAGTTCCCAGAATCATGTCCGGACCGCTGGTCCCCGCGATAGGAGCCCGAGCCTGAATCACCGCCAAGCCCGCCTGAAGAACCTCCGCCATAGGAACCAGATCCGGAATCCCCACCGAGCCCGCCTGAAGAACCTCCGCCGTAGGAGCCCGATCCCGAGTCACCGCCGAGCCCGCCTGAAGAACCTCCGCCATAGGAGCCCGATCCCGAGTCACCGCCGAGCCCGCCTGAAGAACCTCCTCCATAGGAACCAGATCCGGAATCACCACCGAGCCCGCCTGAAGAACCTCCGCCGTGGGTGCCTGAGCCCGAGTGGCCGCCTAGTCCACCTGTAGAGCCGCCGCCGTAGGAGCCTGAGCCGGAATCACCGCCGCGGCCCCCACCTGAAGAGTCAAAGTCGAGTCCGTTGCCAGAGCCAGACTGGCCACCTCCATAGCCCGAAGAGTCACCCCCGCTAAGACCTCCAGAGCCTTGCCCACGACCGCTGAGTCCTGAGCTTTGTTGGTCCTGTTTGTAGGTTTCAGCACAATGTCCCTAAATGCGAGAGACATTTCGTTTGACTCACATCACCGTAACCTCCACCACGGCCTCCCAAGCCACTACCCTGCTGATCCTGTGTGAAGACGTTAGCATCGTGTGCAGAAGTGACATATGCAGCCCGATTGCATTACGTTGTAGCCTCCAGAGCCCGAGCCGGAATTGTCATAGCCGCCGCTCTGTTACGAATGTCAGTCAATCTGGTAAATAGGCAAAAAGGACGGGCTGCCTGCGTACGCCAGAATGCCCACCATAACCCCCGCTCTATCGTGAGGGTCAGTTGTGCTGGTCAATGGATGATCGGTGTGGGTACTTTGCGTACGCCTTGGTTATCACCGTAGCCTGACATTATTGTTGACGAAGGTGTTACTGGTAATGTAGTAGTTCAATTGAAGAGTCTTGTTTGATTGAAGGGTGTATAGTGTCTTAGGAGTTCGAAAGGTGAGATGTGGAAAGATGGTGGGAGAGAGATGTTTATAAGTCGGCTTGGCGGGGTCAATGGAATGCAGGGGCGAAGGCGCAATCCTGGCAATAAATGGAATAGCAAGAGCATGAATTGGAAAGAAGATAATGAGCCCGCTCGCTCCTTGCTTCTGTTTGGCTGTAATGTGTGCTGCAAGCCTGTTTCTCAACATTTGCCCCTCCATCGAGACCCCGCACCCCCGCTGGGATCGATAAGAAGCTTGTCTTGAAGCAGCCTGGGTGAAGAGTTTCAGGGTTCCTGACCCTGAAGTCATGCAGCCTCCCGCCTCGTTCTGCTAACTATCTCATGCAGAAAATAGCATCGGCCATTCGATGGTTGCATGGAGTAGAAAAAGGGAAAGTTTTCACGACAGTTGGCAGCAGCCGCCACGCCTATCCGCGAGCTCGCGGCTTTCGCTTCGCGATGATGTGATATGTCGCCAGGCAGACTCGCAGACACAGTGGGAGGCAGGAACCAATCAGCTGGATGAGCATCTCACGTTCCGATATTCACGCTTTAAAGGGCATCCAGGCGGAGATATCGTACTAGCGGTGACTTGCATGTTTGTGGGGACGGGTTGGTCTTCGTCTTTCTTGCTTGGAGGCAGATATGGCCGTATCATCTTAGCGGCTGAAACTCGCAATTGTGTAACCTCCATTCCAAATTGTAAATGACACCAAGTGGTATCTCCAACGGCTTGTGACATCAACATCACGGCTCCGTCTTGCAGTCGTGAGTTCCAGGTCAACGTGCCGGCCGTGTCCATTGAAAGAGGGCAAAGACGTGTTGCCATGCTGCATGCCTTGAACAGGGCTAGAGTGTAATTCTTTCTTCGCTCCACAGAGCTGGCGGTACCTCCAGAAGGGCTCCCGTATGCACTTCCTTGCTATTCGTGGCAAACATAGTGAGTAGATACGATCACAGGGGCTAAATGAGCCACACCGAGTGCTCATCGAACGTATTTGCTCTTCATTATCCGTCAGCGTTATGGTCTCTGGGTTACCCTTCCAATGCAGTACTCACCATGAATCGCTTATGGAAGTCTGAGCGAAGGAGATCCTAAGGCAATGTTAGTCAAATTCAGGTTCAAGAAACTTGGAAAGAAAAGATGCTTACGTTGACAAATTCCTTCTTCCCTTTGTTTTCGGTTCCCCGAGCCTGATTTCTGAATACCACATCGTCATCCCACCTAGAGATCCAGTAAGCGATGTCGTCCTTGAGTAGCATCACAAACATAATGCGAACCTTCGCTTGGTCTCTGTATCTTTCTCAGGCATGAGGAGGGGATTGCCGAGGGCGATATCCTTTTCCCGTTGTGCTTGCTCCTCTGTGGCCTTCTCACGCTCCTGGGGATACAGGGTTATCAAGCGCTCACTTTCAAAGGTGCGCATATCCTAGGCTTACCTCCTTCTCTTTCTGCTCAGCCCGCTCTCGCTTAATCTTCTCAAGTTCTCGAAGTAACTCCGCGGTCTCATCTTCTTCGTCGTCGCTAAGCGAACCGTGTTAGCATGTAGCTAGTAGACAGTGCGGGTAGCATACCTATCCTCTTCACTGCTATCACTTCCGGACCCATCCGAATCGGCATCTACGTCTCTAGTTTCTTCGAGGATTCGCCGACGTTTTGTCTCGAGATCTTCTTCCCCATCATCTTGACCGGAGCCATCTTCCAATTGACGCTTGGATGTGGTGGTCTTTTCTGGACTGTTGGCGGCCAAAGAAGTGGTCTTATGGAAGTGTGCGGCTTCTGCTTCGAGAAGCTGAGCTCTCAGGTCTCGAACTTGTGGATCAGCATCTCCTCCTTGGCCGGGTTGCCTTGGCTTTTATTAGTTGTGAATGATTGAAAGGGATCGTAGAGTGTACCTCGTCTTGAGTTGCGTATGAGCTGGTAGTAGTCGTTGATGGTATGCAACCCCTCTCTGGGCTTCCTTTCCACGAGCCTGAATCACAGCAATCAGCTCAGCTCGAAGCCTAGAGCAATCCTTAGAGAGCTTACCGGGTCGAATGTAGGCCTGTGGGCTTTTGATAATTAGTATTATGTTTGTGATCTAAGCTCAATTCACTCACCGGTAGTCATATTGGCGTCGGGTTTAGACTGGTCGGAATAGTGGAAATCAAACTCTCGTGAAAATCAAGTGGACTTCGCTGGGAGTGAAGCTTGAGGAATGTCGCCGCAAAACTTCAGCCCTAGGCCTTATAAGGCTTACCACCCGTGCCACCCAACCGTGGGCTATCCCATGCTTCGGTGATAAGTCACACCCTCGCTTAACTACCTTGAAATGGCTTAGTGCCCGCGCTACTATAGTTACCCGCCGCTAGTCCTCAATTTTCGCGCCAAAACTATTAAGAAGGCCTAATTTAAGCTTATATAAATACCTTACTTTTAAATTAAAAGGTATTAAATTCTTAATATCTTTTTAAAAGTATATTATCTATTACTTTATAAATTATCTAAGTTAGAATAAATTTATTACGCCTAAAGAATTTATTATAAAAAGATAACTTTTTAATATAATTTATAATAAATCCTTAAGATAATTAATATAAACTCCTTCTACTATCTTTACTAGTTTCTAATAGGTATATAATCCTAAAATACTCTTTATTTCACCTATAAAGCGGAATTTTATATATTATATATTATTAGACTATTTATAATATATATTACTTCTTTAAAGTATTACTTAATATTTCTCTTAATATAAAATACTTATTCTTTAATCTTATATCCTTCCTATCTTTATATAACTAATAACATGCCTTTATACTATTAAGTAGATATATAAAGGAATAGGATTATATATTTAATACTTTATTAATAATCTAAATATATAACTCCTTTCCTTTAAATCCTTTCTATTATTAAATTAGCTTTATAGTAATAGATTACTAGAAGTCTATATAACTAAGTAATTTAACTAAGTTATTAGTATATTATAAGTAATAGAGTTAATACGTGTTACGGTTCACTCCGTCCATGGATAGGATAGACCTATGATTAGTTCTCGTGAAGAGGAGTATTAAGGAAGTAGGGCAAGCAGGCTTATATTAAACAGGTCTAATATAAGGTATTATATTCAGTGCCTAGGAGATTACTAGAATCATAACATAAGTTAAATACGGAGCTCCTATTTACTAGGAAATATCGCTATCTATATAGATATAGGAAATCTATATCAAGAGGTATACTCGCTATACTCGCTACTAAGTAGAATAACTGGTGCTCGCCTTACTTACTACTAAGCCGAGTAAGTACTACTCGCCTACTAAGGAAGCTATTATATAGGTAACCGTTCCTTAGAATACCTACTATAGTATAATATATACTACCTGGTTTAGCTAGTTATAATATTACCCCTCCTTCCTACTTATCTTCGTCCCGAAGATTCTATCCCTTTCACTATGTCTTATTAATAATAAAACCGTCTTCGTCTTACTATTAAAATCTAGTGATACGGTACTACTATTAACTTTACTTACGACTATTACTTATCTCTCAAGAGCCTCTATATTATTATAGAGGATTCTTAGTCTCGTCTAAAGTATTTCAAATGCGTTCGGGCTAGAAAGCCGTATATGAATATATCGTAGTAGTTATTAAACTGTACTCGTAAGGAAATATCTTTTAAGGTAGCGGAGGATAAGAAGGTACTAATAATAGTTATAACCTAACTATTACATAATAAGAAAATATTGAAGGAGATTAATTTAAAGGTATAAAGGAAGACTTAATATCTATTATTTAAAGTAGATGCGGAGGAAGACTCTAATCCTCTTAATTATCCTACGGCGGATGCGCTTATTAGCCTATTCCTAGCCATCTAGTTATTAATAGCTATACTAGATGACTTTTCCAGCTTTAATAATACTACTAAGTTTATTAGGTCTAATAGAATTAACGTAGAAGCGTCTAATAATTCCGAAGGTATTTAATAGGTTCCTAGGTACTTTCTAACTTATTATAGTCCTTTTATTTAACGAAGTACTCCTAACCTTTTTATTCTAGGATTTTCTTAACTTCGTATTCTTCGATCTTAGCCTTAAACTTCCATTCTTTTTAGAGTAGTATCCTAGAGTTAGCTGGTTCTAATAGAGAGATATAGAATACTAGGTATACCTTAGCATCAGGTAGTAATTATAACTTATAGTTAATAGGTCCCTTAGACTACTTAATTAAAAATGGTCTAACTTTAATATAGTCTAGTTTCTTACTTAGTCTCTTACTCTTTAAGTTTCTTATATAAAGGTATACTTCATCCCCCTTCTTTAATTAAGGATATATTTTTCTCTTCTTATTAACTCGTTATTAAGTCTTAGTATTAACCTTACTAATTATTTATTATATATCGCTATATAGTCTTTTTATATTAGATACTAACACCGTAGCCTTTTCTGCCCTAGAACCCTCCCTTAGTTCTAGAAATAAGTTGGCGTGTCTTCTATAATTTATAAAGAATAGAGATAGTCTAATTATATCTAATCTCTTATTATTAAGTACTAATTATATTATAGGAAGTAGTAAGACCTAGTTATTTTACTTATAACTAACGTAGTACCTTAGGTATACTTCTATTATTTAGTTAGTATATTCTATCTAACTATCTATTTCTAGATAGTAGGTAGTTAATATTCGTAGCTTTATTCTAATTATAGCGATTAGAGTCTTCTAATAGTAAGATGTAAAGAGTCTATCCCTATCTAAAGTAATAGACTTAGGTATACTATAATCCCTTATCAGCTTATCTAATAGGATGAATCCTAGCTAATATACTTTATATATTTCTTTATAAGGGATTAGGATCGTATACTTTATTAACTTATCAATAATTACTATTATTAAGTTAAAGGTATCTCCTATAACTAGATCTTTTAATTTTAGTAGTTTAATAATAAAGTCTATCGTTATATCTTTCTATAATATATCTAGAACTAGTATAAATTATATTTACCTATATTTAGCGTGGCGCGTAGACTTATTCTATTAGTATTAAATATATTCCTTGATATATTTCTTAACATGCGTCCGTAGTTATAGCGTTATATATTCTCGTTAGAGGAGCTCTATTATCTTAGAGATTCCTAGATATCCTAATAAAGGATTATTATAGTAATCCCGGATTACTTCTTTAATATATCTCTTAGGTAAGTACGTCTTCCCCTTATACTAGAGTAGCTCTTATCCTAGTTATTAATTCCTTAGCTATAATACTAGGTTATTATTAATATAACCTTCCTTTAGGATTAGCGTAATATCCTAGACTATAATTCGTATAATTACTACTAAATTCTATATTAGTACTAGCGATCCGTCCTTTTCTTATTTAAGAATTAGCTTCTCTGTAATATCCTTGGATTCTATATAATCCGTACGCCTACTTAAGGCGTCCGCTTAACTATTATCCTTTCCTAAGGTATATAGTATCTTGAATTTATACTATCCTAGTAATTCTAATTAATAGACTTATCTTCGGTTTAACTCCTTAATTATAATGAAGTTTAAGAGGTTCTTATAATTTATAAAGATAGTAAGTTCTAAATAACTCTTTATATATATCTTCTAATTCTAAAGTATATATACTACTACTAATAGTTCTTTATTATAAATATTATAGTTCTATTCTACTATTAATATCTTTCGCGAGTAGTAGGTAATTAGGTACTACTTACTATCCTTTTCCTAATATAGGTAGGCGCTAATTATAAGATCCAAGGTATCTATCTTAATATAAGTAGGTTCATTTACTTAAAAGGTATAAAGTACTAGTAGATTTTAATAGGCCTCTTTTAATATCGTAAATACTTTTTACTGATTAGATCCTTATTAAAATCCTTTTTCTTTCTTAATAATTTCCGTAAGTAGTAGTACTATCTTTAAATACCCTTTAATAAACCTTCTATTAAAGTTCGTAAATCCTAAAAAGCTCTAGACTAATTTCATATTATATAGTATAGGTTATTCTACTATAGCCTTGATTTTTTCAGGGCTTATATAAATGCCTGTGGTACTTACTATAAATCCTAGGAATTCTACTAATTCCTTATGAAATTCGTACTTCTCTAGCTTAAGGAGTAATCTGGCTTATAATAGGTAGGTTAAGATATCCTATATATACTAGATATACTCTTCCTTAATCTTAGAGTAGATTAAAATATTATTAAGATAAGTAATTATAATACGATCTAAATAAGCTTAAATAATATTATTAACTAGTACTTAGTAGGTTACTAGTACGTTAATAAGTCTAAATAGTATAACTAGATACTTATAATATCTATATCGAGTCCTGAATATAGTTTTCTATTCTTCTCCTCCCTTTATTTAGATTAAGTTATAAGCTCCTTGTAAATTAAGCTTAGTAAATATCTTTACTCGAGAGAGTCTATCCTATAGCTCGCTAATATTTAGTAAAGGATATCGATTCTTAATAATAATATCATTTAACTTCTAATAATTAATGTATAACCTAAGCTTTCTATCCTTTTTTAATATAAAGAGGATTAGATAACCTATTAATAATTTAGATTCTTAAATAAATCCCTTTTTAAGGTTCTTATTAATATACCCGCGTAGTATAGTAAGTTCCTTTTCTAATAATATATAGATTAGTCTAAATATTAGTTCCTTTCCTAGTTCAAGTTTAATCTTATAATCCTAAGATTAGTATATAGGTAAAGCTTTTATTATTATCTCTTTTATAAAGAGATATATCTATTTCTTATACTCTTATAAGATATTAGGAGGTTCGTCTTTTCCCTTAATAACTCTAGCTTAATTATCTAGCTAATTCTTATTAATATATATTAAGTTGGACCCTCGTCTAAGGTTATCCTCCTTTAAAACTGAAGTATAATAAGCTTTAACTAGTCTTTAATTTTATTTCTTATCTATCGCTATCCTCTATTAGCGTATAGGTTATATACTAGTAATATCTCTAGTATTTATAAATGTAAGTACTCCTTTCTTCTAGCTAATTACTAGATTATACTTCTTTAATTAAGGTATTCCTAAAATAATATAATAAGTAGCTATCTTAACTATATTAAAGGTTAGTTCCTTATAATAGCGTTAAATTATTATAGGTAGCGAGTATATTTCCTTATCTATCCTTCCTATTAATAGCGTTAACCTATTAGCTATCTATAAGTTATACTATTCTTTCTTCCTTCGAGTTAATAGGCCTAGCGATCGTATTAAATCTTAGGAAGCGAAGTTACTAGTTACTCTAGAATCTATTATTATAATAGTCCGTTAACTATTAATTAGTACTAGTATATTTATATATATATCATACTAAGTAGTATATAGGAATTACTTTAGGATTAATATATTAATCTACTTATATCTCCCCGTGATATAAGAGATTACTCTTTTCCTTATTTAGGGAGAAAACTGTATATCATTTTAATTTCTTAATACTTCTTATATTTATCGTATATATAAGTATACTATTCTAGTAAGTAGTATTCTACTACGTCTTAGCTATACTTTAGCTGATTCTTAATACTATTATACTATACTATAGTAGATCCTGGAAACTATAAGTTAAGTCGCTTACTAGCTAAGTACTAGTTATAATTATTACTTATATAATCTTTCTAGATTATCCGTTTATAAGACGTACCTACTACCTATCTCCTTAATTCTATCTAAACTTATAAGTAGTACTTATAGTAGTTATCAGCGTAGGCTATCTAATATATAATACCGTGTTCTAGGTATACTAAGTTAAATCGGTAATCTTTAATATAAAGCTTTTCTTTATAATACGTTTTCTCTAAGTACTTTCCTTTATTTAATCCTTATAATATAGTGGTATAAGATAGAGAGTTATCTAGAGTATTCCTACTAAGTTTATAGCGTAGCGCTTCTTCTTCTAAGCTCTCTTAACTTTCTTATCTATATTTTAAGCTATACTCTAGAACCTCGCCGTTATCTAAAGATTCCTATTCTATCTTCTTATCTTAAATATCTTAGAGTTATTATTATAACTAGTCTACTTCTATCTAGATATTAATAACTAGGTCCTTTAGAACTTCTTTAAGTTCTAAGTCCTCTCGTCCTTTTAGGATAAGATACCTCGTGGTTCTTATATTAATATCCTAGGGTAATATTCTATAATCTTTTAGATTTTTAATGAATTAATATACTTTTTATATAAATTTAAAATAGCGTTCTTCCTTTATAACTTCCCTTAATAGTTTCTCTACCTTTATCTACTCGTAGGTCGAGTTATAGTCCTCTAGATCCTTAGAAGGTTTATTATATAGAACTCTTCTTAGTATATTTAACTACGGTCGCGGTACTATATTCTTTAACCGGTAGTCTCTAGTGAAGTGGCCTGGTTTAATATAATTATAGTAGGTTATTACTTTCTTATCCCTTTTAAGTGTTACGTACGTTAGAGTATAATATAATATACTTACTTAGTACGTATACACAAGTATAGTGTTACTCAGGAAGCTAGTATACTAAGTAATACTACTACTTAGCGGGCTAGGGTACTAAGTAGTACTACTACTCAGGGAGCTTAGTAACTAAGTAGTCTAAGCATTACTCTTAGTATAGATTTCCTATATCTATATAGATGGCGATGCTTTCTAGTAGATAGGAGCTCCGTACTTAACTCATGTTATAATTCTAGTAATCTCCTAAGCACTGAATATAATACCTTATACTAGACCTATTTAGTATTAGCCTACTTGTCCTACTTCCTTAATACTCCTCTTTACGAGAACTAATCATAGGTCTACCTTATCTACGGACGGAGTGAACCGTAATACTTTAAGTACCCTTAGAATAAGTACCTTAGAAAGTAAAGACCCCCCCCTAAGCGTCTAGAGTTCACGACGCCTAACTATGGATAGTAAGGATAGACCTAAGGTCGCTAGACCCGACTTATTCTACGGCGAAAGAGAAAAGCTTAAAGACTAGCTTATATAGCTTTAGCTCTACTTTGCCTTTAACGGATAGATCTTACTGATAGTATAACAGCCGGCCTTCGCTATCACGTATATAAGAGGACGAGCTTAGAAGTAGGTTCACCCTTCTCTTAAGAAGTACCTTAAGGATAAAGACAATCCAGACAATTAGTATATCCGGAATTAGATAGAGAGCTTTGCACGATTTCGTGTTAAGATACGACGAGTCTTTGATCCTTTAAACGAAAATAAAGTAGCTACACGAGTTATTTAGCACTTATCTCAGAAGAAGTCTACTACTAAGTATTCCACTCAGTTTCAGCAGTATATAATAAAGATAGACTAGGATAATAACGTACTAATAACGATATACCGCCGCGGATTAAAGTTTAATATTAAAGAAGAACTCATGCGAACTAGAGTATAGATCGATGATCTTGATACTCTGATAGTAGAGGCTATAGAGGTCGACGACAAGCTCTACGAGTTAGTAATAGAGAAACGACATAATAGTGGAACCTCCGGAATAGAACGATCAGGAATCTTCGCTGGCGATAGACTAGGAAGACGACAGTACTAACAACGCGACCCGTACGGATATACATCAATGGAACTGGACTTCACTCAGAAATAAGATAAGGGAAAATTCAGGGGTAAGAAGTAGCTTAAAAGGGGTAAGAAAGTAATAACCTACTATAGCTATAGTAAACCGGGCCACTTCGCTAGAGACTATCGGTTAAAGAATATAGTGCCGCGACTATAGTTAAATATACTAAGAAGAGTTCCATGTAACGAACCTTCTAAGGATCTAGAGAACCACGACTTAACCTACGAGTAGATAGAGATAAAGAAACTACTAAAGGAAGTTATAAAGGGAGAACGCTATTTCGAATTCGTATGAAAGGTGTATTAATTCATTAAGAATCTGAAAGACTATGGAATATCACCCTAGGATATTAATATAAGAACCACGAGGTATCTTATCCTAATAAGACGAGAGGACTTAGAACTTAAGGAAGTTCTAAAGGACCTAGTTATTAATATCTAGATAGAGGTAGACTAACTATAACGATAACTCTAAGACATCTAAGAGAAGAAGATGGAATAGGAATCTTTAGATAACGGCGAGGTTCTGGAGTATAGCTTAGAACATAGATAAGAAAGTTAAGAGAGCTTAGAGGAAGAAGCGCTACGCTATAAACTTAGCAGGGATACTCCGGATAACTCTCTATCTTATATCACCGTATCATAGGGATTAAATAAAGGAAAACACTTAGAGAAAACGTATTACGAAGAAAAGCTATATATTAAAGATTACTGATTTAACTTAGTATACCTAGAACACGGTGTTATATATTAGATAGCCTGCGCTAACGACTACTGTAAGTACTACTCCCAGGTCCGGATAGAACTAGGTAGGTAGGTAGTAGGTACGTCTTATAAACGAATGATCTAGAGGAATTACACGAGCGATAGTTATAACTAGCACTTGGCTAGTAAACGACTTAACGTGTGATTTCCAGGATCTACCGTAGACTAGTACGACAGTATAAAGAAACAACTAATGTATAGCCTAAATGAAGAATATTGCCACTTATTAGAATAGTATACTTACATGCACGATAGATGCTAAAAGCATATGGAAATTAAGAAGATATACGATTTTCTCCTTAAACAGGGAAAAGAGTAATCTCTTATATCACGGGGAGATATAAGTAGATTAATATATTAACCCTAAAGTAATTCCTGTATACTACTTAGTACGATACACATGTGAATATACCGGTACTAATTAATAGTCAACGAACCATTATTATAATAGATTCTGGAGCGACTAGTAACTTCGCCTCTTGAGATTTAGTACGGTCACTGGGCCTACTAACTCGAAGAAAGAAAGAATAGTATAACTTATAAATAGCCGACAGGTTAACGCTATTAATAGGAAGGATAGACGAGGAGATATACTCGCTACCTGTGATAATTTAACGCCACTATAAGGAACTAACCTTCGATGTAGTTAGGATAGCTACTTATTATATCATTTTAGGAATGCCTTAGTTAAAGAAGTATAATCCAGTAATTAACTAAAAGAAAGGAGTACTTACATTTACGAATACTAGAGACGTTACTAGTATATAACCTATACGCTAATAGAGGATAGCGATAGATAAGAAATAGAATCGAAGACTAGTCGAAGCTTATTACGCTTTAGTTTTAAAGAAGGACGACCTTAGACGAGGGTCTAACTTAATATATACTAATAAGGATTAGCCGGATAACTAAGCTAGAGTTATTAGGGGAAAAGACGAACCTCCTAATATCTTATAAGAGTATAAGAAATGGATGTATCTCTTTATAAAAGAGATAATAGTAAAGGCTTTACCTATATACTAATCTTAGGATCATGAGATCGAACTTAAACTAGGAAAGGAACTAATATTTAGACTAATTTATATATTATTAGAAAAGGAACTTACTATACTACGCGGGTATATTAATAAGAACCTTAAGAAGGGATTTATTTAAGAATCTAAATTACTAGCAGGTTATCTAATCCTCTTTACACTAAAAAAGGATAGAAAGCTTAGGCTATACGTCGACTATCAGAAGTTAAATGATATTACTATCAAGAATCGATATCCTTTACTAAATATTAGCGAGCTGCAGGATAGACTCTCTCAGGCAAAGATATTCACTAAGCTTAACTTATAAGGAGCTTATAACTTAATCCGAATAAAAGAAGGAAAAGAATAGAAAACTATATTCAGGACTCGATATAGATATTATAAGTACCTAGTCATGCTATTTAGACTTACTAACGTATTAGTAACCTATTAAGTACTAGTTAATAATGTTATTCGAGCTTATCTAGATCGTATCATGATTACTTACCTTAATAACATCTTAATCTACTATACGATATGAAATCAATCTAGAGCTTCTTAGGATTTACGAACTTTAACAGAAGGTTTATTAAAGGGTATTCAAAGATAGCCCTATTACTTATAAATATTATCAAGAAAGAAAAGGGATTTCAATAGGAAATAAGTTAATAGAAAGTATTCACGATATTAAAGGAAGTCTATTAAAATCTATTAGTACTTTATACCTTTCGAGTAAACGAACCTACTCGTATTAAAATAGATACCTCGGATCTTATAATCAGCGCTTATTTATGTTAAGAAAAGGATGGTAAATAGTACCCGATCGCCTACTACTCACGAAAGATGTCGGCAGTAGAATAGAACTACGATATCTACGATAAAGAACTGTTAGCAGTAGTATATATACTTCAGAATTAAAGGGTATATACCAAGAGTTATTTAGAACTTACTATCTTTATAGACTATAAGAACCTCTTAAACTTTACTATAATTAAGGAGTTAAACCGAAGACAAGTCCGTTAGTTAGAATTACTAGGATAGTATAAGTTTAAAATATTATATACCCTAGGGAAAGATAATAGTCGAGCGGACGCCTTAAGCAGGCGTACGGATCATATAGAATCCAAGGATATCACAGAGAAGCCAATTCTCAAATAAGAAAGGGACGGATCGCTGGTACTAATATAGAGTTTAATAGTAACTATACGAATTACGGTCTAGGATATTACGCTAACCCTGAAGGAAGGCTATATTAATGATAAGCTAGTATTATAGCTAAGGAATTAGTAACTAGGATAAGAGCTACTTTAATATAAGGGGAAGACGTACTTACCTAAGAGGTATATTGAAGAAGTAATCTAGGATCACTATAATAATCCTTTATTAGGATATCCAGGAATCTCTAAAACGGTAGAGATCCTCTAACGAACGTATACGGCACCACGACTACGTGCGCACGTTGAGAAATACATTAAAGAATGTATTTATTGTTAGTAGAATAAGTCTATACGCCACGCTAAATATAGGCAAATATAGTTTGTACTAGCTCCAGATATACTATAGAAGGATGTAATAATAGACTTTATCGTTAAGCTACTAAAATCCAGAGATCTAGTTATAGAAGATATCTTTAACTTAATAATAGTAATTATTAATAAGTTAATAAAGTATACGATCTTAATTCCTTATAAAGAAACCTATAAAGTAAATCAGCTAGGGTATATACTCCTTGATAGGCTAATAGGGGATCATGGTATACCTGAATCTATTATATTAGATAGAGATAGACTCTTCACATCTTATTACTAGAAGACTCTGATCGCTATAATTAGAACTAAGTTGCGAATATTAACCGCCTACTATCTAGAAATAGATAGTTAGACAGAACGTACTAACTAAATAATAGAAGTATACCTAAGGTACTACGTTAGTTATAAGTAAGATAACTAGGTCTTATTACTTCCTATAGCATAATTAGTACTCAACGATAAGAGATCGGATATAACCGGACTATCTCCATTCTTTATAAATTATAGAAGACACGCCAACTTATTTCTAGAACTAAGGGAGGGTTCTAGGGCAGAGAAAGCGACGGTGTTAGTATCCGATATAAAAAGACTACATAGCGACATATAATAAATAATTAGTAAGGTTAATACTAAAACTTAATAACGAGTTAACAAGAAGAGAAAAATATATCCTTAGCTAAAGAAGGGGGATAAAGTGTACCTTTACATAAAAAACTTAAAAAGTAAGAGACTAAGTAAGAAACTAGACTATATTAAAGTCGGACCATTTTTAATTAGGTAACCTAAGGGGCCTATTAACTATGAGTTATAATTACCGCCTGACGCTAGAGTACACCTAGTGTTTTATATCTCCTTATTAGAACCAGCCGACTCCTAAACGCCGCTCTAGGAAGACTAGAAGTTTAAGGCTAAGACTAAAGAATACGAAGTCGAGAAGATTCTAGAGTAGAAGGGTCAGGAATACTTCGTTAAGTGGAAAGGCTGCGATGAGTTAAAGAATACCTGGGAACCTATTAGATACCTTCGGAACTGCTAGACGCTTCTGCGACAGTTCTATCAGGCAAGAAACCCAGGGTATTCCAGTCGAACTCATCTTCTAAAACAAGTTATTCGGAGCCGACGTTAAAGAGAAAGTCCTCCGAAGAAGGACTACCAGTAAGACTCTCTTCCGTCTCCAGATTAGCAATATTCCGGAGCTCGCCCTCTACCAGCTCCTACCTTTTCTTTTCTAACTGGTCTACCTCCGCTTAGAGGCGGGACTATTTTACGAGCGCCTTACGGGCCTTAGCTGACTTTTAGTTTCGTTAGCGCTCGAGACGAAGCTATTACTTTATTAAGAACGGAGCTAAATTATATTAGTACCCTATACGAATATATTCCACGTACTTCATCGATTACGCCCCTACCCGATATTTCTCTAGATACTTCCGGTCTATATAACGCTTACATGCCCGTATACTTTCGGATGAATGGCTGAGCTTGTTAATCAGAACTTTCCGGCGAACGGAGGATGATAATTTAGGATGACGCTGTATAGGCATCGAATATAAAGGAAGGAAGGTTTCTCAGGACGAGAAATCATAGGAAGGGGACCTAATATTACGTACGTTAGAGTATAATACAATATACTTACTTAATACGTATATATAAGCATAGTATTACTTAGGGAGCTAGTGTATTAAGTAATACTACTACTTAGCGGGCTAGAGTACTAAGTAGTACTACTACTTAGAGAGCTTAGTAACTAAGTAGGCTAAGCATTACTCTTAGCATGGATTTCCTATATCTATATAGATGGCGATGCTTTCTAGTAGATAGGAGCTCCGTGCTTAACTCATGTTATAATTCTAGTAATCTCCTAAGCACTGAATACAATACCTTATACTAGACCTGTTTAGTATTAGCCTGCTTGCCCTGCTTCCTTGACACTCCTCTTCACGAGAACTAATCATAGGTCTATCCTATCCACGGACGGAGTGAACTGTAATATTAAGCTACTTCTTACCCCTAAATTTTCCCTTATCTTATTTCTAAGTGAAGTCTAGTTCTATTAGTATATATTTATATAGGTCGCGTTATTAATACTATTATCTTCCTAGTCTATTACTAGCGAAGATTCCTGATTATCCTATTCTAGAGGTTCTATTATTATACCGTTTCTCTATTACTAATTTATAGAGCTTGTCGTTAACCTTTATAACCTCTACTATTAGAGTATTAAGATTATCGATCTATATTCTAATTCGTATAAGTTCTTCTTTAATATTAAACTTTAATCCGCGGTGGTATATTATTATTAATACGTTATTATCCTAGTCTATCTTTATTATATATTACTAGAACTAAGTAGAATATTTAGTAGTAGACTTCTTCTAAGATAAGTACTAAATAACTCGTATAGCTACCTTATTCTTATTTGAAGGACTAAAGACTTATTATATCTTGATACGGAATTATATAAAGCTTTCTATCTAGCTCCTAATATATTAATTATCTAGGTTATCTTTATCCTTAAGGTACTTCTTAAGTAAAGGATAAACCTACTTCTAAGCTCGTCCTCTTATATACGTAATAGCGAAGGCCGGCTATTATATTATTAGTAAGGTCTATCTATTAAAGGTAAAGTAGAGCTAAAGCTATATAAGCTAGTCTTTAAGTTTCTCTCTTTTACTATAGAATAAGTCGGGTCTAGTAACCTTAAGTCTATCCTTATTATCTATAGTTAGGCGTTAGGAACTCTAGACGCTTAGGGGGAGGTCTCTACTTTCTAAGGTACTTATTCTAAGGGTACTTAAAGTATTACGATTTACTCCCTTTATAAATAAAGTAGACCTATAATTAATTCTTATAAAGAGGAGTATTAAGGAAGTAGGATAAGTAGACTTATATTAAATAGGTCTAATATAAGGTATTATATTTAGTACCTAGGAGATTACTAGAATTATAATATAAGTTAAATATAGAGCTCCTATCTACTAGGAAATATCGCTATCTATATAGATATAGGAAATCTATACTAAGAGGTATACTTACTATACTTACTACTAAGT
>JAABUK010000781.1_pt1 | contig 64291 bp, 64 predicted proteins | sample 5559141 | NCBI WGS metagenome assembly JAABUK01 (sample SAMN10711869, study PRJNA513367) | rock metagenome | isolation source: Antarctica rocks | place: Antarctica: Victoria Land, Pudding Butte nord | collected 2016-01-03 | reverse complement strand
CCCCACCCGCTGGCGACGCTCCGCTTCGAGGGCTGCCGCCTGCCCGCAGCCGCAATCGTGGGCCAGCCCGGCGACGGCTTCCGCATCGCCATGTCGGTGCTCGACGTGTTCCGTTCCACCGTCGGCGCCGCCGCGCTCGGCCTGGCCCGGCGCGCGCTCGACGAGGCGCTGCGCCATGCCGGCACGCGCCACCTGTTCGGGGCGCCGCTCGCCGCCATGCCCGTCACCCAGGCCGCGCTGGCCGACATGGCGACCGAGGTGGATGCCGCCGCTTTGCTGGTCTACCGCGCCGCCTGGACCAAGGACGCCGGCGCCGCGCGGGTGACGCGCGAGGCCTCGATGGCCAAGCTGTACGCCACCGAGGCGGCGCAGCGCGTGGTGGACCGCGCGGTGCAGATCCATGGCGGCCTGGGCGTGACCAAGGGGAACAAGGTGGAAGAGCTGTATCGCGAGGTCCGCGCGCTGCGCATTTACGAAGGTGCGAGCGAGGTGCAGCGGGTGGTGATCGCCCGGCAATTGCTGGGGCCCGCGAATTGAAGGTGCTGCAGCCGCCGGGCTGGCCGCGCCCGAGGGGGTATGCGAACGGCATGGTGGGCGAGGGGCGGATCGTGCTCGTCAGCGGCCAGATCGGCTGGGATGCGGCGGGCGTGGTCGCCGAAGGCCTGGTCGCGCAGGTCGGGCAGGCGCTGCGGAACGTGCTGGCGGTGCTGCACGAGGCGGGCGCGGGGCCGGAGGCGGTCGGCCGCATGACCTGGTATGTCACCGACATGGTCGCCTACCGCAACGCCGGCCCGGCGCTCGCCCCGGTGTGGCGCGCGACGATGGGCCGGCACTACCCCGCCATGGCCGTGGTGGGCGTGACTGCGCTGGTGGAGCCGCTGGCTTGCGTCGAGATCGACGCCCTGGCCATCCTGCCATGAAGGAGATGCCGATGCGCCTTGCCCTCGCCTGCGCCCTCACGCTGGCGGTCGTGCCGGCCCGGGCGGACATCACGCTCGGCGCGGTGCTGTCGCTTACCGGCCCGGCTGCCGGGCTGGGCATCCCGGAGCGCAACACGATCGAGCTGCTGCCGAAAACCATCGGCGGCCAGGCCGTGCGCTGGGTGGTGCTGGACGACGCCAGCGACACCACGGCCGCCGTGCGGGCCGCGCGCAAGCTGATCGAGGAGGAGCGGGTGGACGCCATCCTCGGCCCCTCGAACACGCCGAACTCGCTGGCCCTGCTCGACCCGGCCGGCCTGGCGGGCGTGCCGTTCATCAGCCTGGCCGGCTCGAGCAGCGTGATCGAGCCGGCGGAGGGCAACCGCCGCTGGGCGTTCAAGCTGATCCCGAGCGAGCGCGTGGCCACCGTGCAGATCGTGGACCACATGCTCCGCAACGGCTGGCGCACGCTGGCGCATATCGGCTTCGCCAACGCGCTGGGCGACGGCTACATCGCGGCGCTGGAAGCGCAGGCGGGCGAGCGCGGCATCAAGACCCTGCTGCAGGTCCGCTACAACCCGGCCGACACTAGCGTGACGCCGCAGGTGTTGCGGGTGATCGCCGCCAAGCCGGACGCGGTGTTCGTCGCCGCGAGCAGCACGCCGGCGACGACGCCGATCATCGAGTTGCGGGCACGGGGCTACGCCGGGCCGATCTATACGGTGCAGGGCATCGCCGGGCCGGACGCGATCCGGGTCGGCGGCCGGGCGCTGGACGGCACCATGTTCTCCTCGGTGCCCGTGCTGGTGGCCGAGGCGATGCCGGCGGCGCACCCGGTGCGCGCCGCGGCGCTGGCCTATGTGCAGGCCTACGAGGGCAAGTACGGCGCCGGCAGCCGCAGCCTGTTCGGCGCCACGATGTGGGACGGCTTTCTGCTGGTTTCGGCCGCCGTGGGGCCAGCGCTGCAGGCGGGCCAGCCCGGCACCCCCGCCTTCCGCGCCGCGTTGCGCGACGCGATGGAGCGCGTTCAGGCTCTGCCCGGCGCCGAGGCGGTGTTCACGCTCACCCCGGCCGACCATAGCGGCGCCCAGGCGGACAGCCAGGTGATGGTGGAAATCCGCGACGGCGCCTACCGGATCCTGCCATGAGCGAGCAGCACGAAGCCTGCGTGCAGCAGCCGGCGCACCAGCAGACGCAGCAGGAAACGCAGCAGGTCGCCGACCGGGCGGGCATCACCTACCTCGCCGCCGGCGACAGGGCGGCGGTCCCCATCCTGTTCCTGCACGGCATCGGCGGCGCGGCCCGGGCGTTTGCCGGGCAGCTGGCGCACTTCGGGCGGGACTACCAGGCCGTGGCCTGGGACATGCCGGGCTATGGCGGGTCCGCCCCGCTGCCGCTGGTCAGCATCGAGGCACTGGCGGCGTCGCTCGGCCTGTTCATCCGGGAACTCGGCCTCGAGCGCCCGGTGCTGGTCGGCCACAGCATCGGCGGCATGATCGTGCAGCGCCTGCTGGCCGAGGCGCCCCATGCCGCCCGGGCCGTCGTGCTGGCGCAGACCAGTGCCGCCTTCGGCTCGCAGGACCCCGCCTGGGGCGACGCCTTCGTCCACGCCCGGCTTGCGCCGCTGGACGCCGGGCAGACCATGGCCGATCTCGCCCCGGGCCTGGCCGCCAGCCTCATCGGCGACGACCCCGACCCGGCCGGCGTTGCCCTCGCCGCCGATTGCATGGCGCATACGCCGGACAGCACCTACCGCGACATGGTCCTCGCCATGCCCGGCTTCGACCAGCGCGAGGCCTTGGGCCGCATCGCGGTGCCCACCCTGGTGCTGGCCGGCAGCCGCGACCCGAACGCCCCAGCGGCCGCGATGGAGCGGATGGCCGGCCGCATCCCCGGCGCGCGCTACGTGGTGCTGGAAGGGGCAGGGCACCTGGCCAGCCTGGAGCAGCCAGCGCGGTTCAACGCCGCGCTGCAGGATTTTCTGACGTCGGCCTTGGCCTGAGACCCAGCCGAGCCTACGTCCCGAGGGGTAAGGAGGGGGCCATGCCGGACGGACTTTACGATGTCGACGCGCTGGCCTGGTCCGAGCAGCAGGCCGGCCTGCTCCGCCGGCTGGCCGCGGGCGAGGGGCTGAACGAGGCGGTGGACTGGGTCAACGTCATCGAGGAGATCGAGTGCGTAGGGCGGTCCGAACTGCGGGCGTGTGCCGGGCTGATCCGCCAGGCATTGATCCACCTATTGAAGCTGCACGCATGGCCGGAGAATACGGCAGCCGCGCACTGGCGTGGCGAGACGATTAGCTTCCTTGTGGACGCAACCGACGCATTCAGCCCGTCGATGCGGAACAAAATCGAAATGGCGGTGGAATATCGCCGGGCGCTGCACCGGGTCCGGGCCGAGGGCGGTGACCTCGATGAGCCTCTTCTTCCGGCCACCTGCTCACTTACTCTCGACGACCTGCTGACGGACGATCCCAGCATCGACGCCCTGCTCGCCAAGCTCGCGTAATCGGTTAAGCCGCGAGCTCCACCACCACCGGCACATGATCGGACGGCTGCGGCTGGTTGCGCTCGTCGCGGTCCGGCCGGGCTGACACCAGGCGTTCGGCGAGCGTGGGCGACAGCAGCGCGTGGTCGATCCGCAGCCCGGCGTCCCGCCGCCAAGCGCCCGCCTGATAGTCCCAGAACGTATAGACGCGCCCCTGCGGCTGCACCGCGCGGATCGCGTCCGTCAAGCCGGCCCACAGCATGGTGCGGAACGCCGCCCGCGTTTCCGGCCGCACCAGCGCATCGGTGCGCGGCAAGGTGCCCGGCGCGTAATCCTCGTCGGTCGGGCAAACATTGTAGTCGCCGGCGAACAGGCAGGGCTCGTCGGCCTCGAGCAACGCCGCCGCCCGGGCGGCCAGGCAGGCCATCCAGCGCAGCTTATAGGCCAAGCCCGCCTCGCCGCCCGAGTTGCCGTTCGGCAGATACAGGTTCGAGACGGTCAGACCGTCCGCGCGGACCTCGATATAGCGGGCCTGCGCGTCATCGGCCTCCAGGCCGGGCAAAGCGCGGTGTACCACGTCCACCGGACGGCGCGACAGCACGGCCACGCCGTTGTACGACTTCTGCCCGACCACCTCGGCGCGATACCCTAGGGCCTCGAACGCCTCGGCCGGAAACTGTCCCGCCTCGCACTTGATCTCCTGCAGCAGCAGCAGGTCCGGCTGCACCCGCCCCAGCCAATCCGCCACCAGCCGCTCGCGCATGCGGACGGAGTTGACGTTCCAGGTGGCGACCTTCACCTAATCGATGGAGAAGCTGGTGCCGCAGCCGCAGGCGGATGTGGCGTTCGGGTTGCGGACGGTGAAGTGTGCGCCCATCAGTTCATCGGTGTAGTCGAGCTGCGAGCCGCCGAGCAGGTCCATGCTCGCCGGGTCCACCAGCACCCGCGCGCTTCCCGCCTGCACGACGAGATCGTCCGGCTGCGGCGCCTCGTCCAGCTCGAACTTGTATTGGAAGCCGCTGCAGCCGCCGGCCAGCACGGCCACGCGGAGCGCCGCGGGCCGGCCCTGGGCGGCGACGATCTCGGCGACGCGCTCGGCAGCCCGGTCGGAAACGGAGAAAGCGAGAAGGTTGCTCATCCGCCTTACATAGCGCGCGCGGCGGCTCTATTGAAGTGGGCCATGCCACGCGCCCCCTACGCCGTCCGCTCCGAGACCTCCCGCGGGCGCCTGCACGAGGAACCCGGCGCCGGCGGCCGCAGTCCATGGCAACGCGACCGCGACCGCATCATCCACAGCTCGGCCTTCCGCAAGCTGCAATACAAGACCCAGGTCTTCGTCAACCACGAGGGCGACTACTACCGCACCCGGCTGACCCACAGCATCGAGGTGGCGCAGATTGCCCGCTCGATCGCCCGCGAGCTGGCTCTCGACGAGGATCTCACCGAGGCGCTGGCCCTGGCCCACGACCTCGGCCACACCCCCTTCGGCCATGCCGGGGAGGAGGCGCTGAACGCCCGCATGAAGCCCTATGGCGGCTTCGACCACAATGCGCAGAGCTTGCGCATCGTCACTAAGTTGGAAAATCGTTATGCCGCCTTCGACGGCCTGAACCTGACCTGGGAGACGCTGGAGGGCCTGGCCAAGCACAACGGCCCGCTCCGAAATCCCCCGCCCTACATCAGCGACTACGATGGCCGGCATAAGCTCGACCTGCACACCTATCCCTCGGCCGAGGCGCAGGTGGCGGCGCTGGCCGACGACATCGCCTATCACAGCCACGACCTCGACGATGGCATGCGCGCCGGGCTGTTCGGCCCCGACGACATCCAGCACCTGCCGGTGGTGGGCGCCGCCTTGGCCAAGGCGCGCGTCGCCAGCCTGGACGTGCCGCCGCCCCGGCTGCGGCACGAGACGATCCGCCGGGTGATCAACGGCTTCGTCACCGACCTGATCGCGGAGACCCGCCGCCGCATCGGCGACCGCGCGCCGGCCGACGCCGACGCCATCCGGCGGGCCCGCAAGCCGGTGGTGGCCTTCAGCGAGGCGATGAGCGAGGCCAACCACGCCATCAAGGAGTTCCTGCACGCGCGCATGTACCGGCATTGGCAGGTGAACCGCATGACCGCCAAATCCCGCCGCGTCACCGAGGAGCTTTTCTCGTTGCTGCACGCCGACACCAGCTTGCTGCCCGATGGCTGGCGGTCGCTCGCCGGCGAGCGCGACGGGCCGCGGGCGGCGTTGACGGTGGCGGACTACATCGCGGGCATGACCGACCGCTTCGCGCTCGAGGAGCATCGGCGGCTGACGGACCCGTTCCGCACGGGGTAGCATTGCTGTAAAGCCCGCGCCCATGCCCGAAAACATCTACACCCGCGTCCGCGCCGCCGTGGTCGCGGCACTGCAGCAAGCCGTGCCGGACCTCCCCCCCGAGATCGCCGCCCGCGTCGAGGTTAGCCCGGCGCGGGATCCCTCGCATGGCGACATGGCCACCAACGCCGCCATGCTCTCCGCGAAAGCCGCGCGCCAGGCGCCGGCCAAGTTGGCGCAGGCGATCGCCGCCGCCCTGGCCGATGGGCCCGACGTGCTGCGCGCCGAGCCCGCCGGGCCGGGTTTCGTGAACCTCCATTTGCGGCTGGAATCGCTGTTGGCGACGGTACCCGCCGTGCTTGGGGAACAGGAGGCGTTCGGCAACGCCGCCGCCGGCGCGGGCATGCCGGTCAACGTCGAATACGTCTCCGCCAACCCCACCGGGCCCATGCATATCGGCCACTGCCGCGGCGCCGTGGTGGGCGACGCGCTGGCGAACCTGATGGCCAAGGCCGGGTTCGCGGTGACCAAGGAGTACTATATTAACGACGCCGGCGCGCAGGTCGCCGCCCTCGCCTGGGCCGCCTACTGGCGCTATTTGCAAGCGCTCGGCACCAGGCTCACCGAAGAGGCGTTCGCCGCCGCCACGCCCACCGGCCTGCAATACAAGGGCGACTACCTCGTGCCCGTGGGCCAGGCCCTCGCCGCCGCGCATGGTGCGGCCCTGGCCGGCCCCGACGCGACCGTCGCCGACCCGGCCTTGTGGTTCGACACCGTCCGCGCCTTCGCCGTCGCCGCCATGATGGCCAGCATCCGCGAGGACCTGGCCGCCCTCGGCGTGGTGCCGGACGTATTCACCAGCGAACGCGCCCTCGTGGACGCGGGCGCGGCCGACCGGGTGGTCGAGCGCCTGCACGCCGCCGGGCTGGTGTACGAAGGCGTCCTCGAACCGCCCAAGGGCAAGACGCCGGAAGACTGGGAGCCGCGCGAGCAGACCTTGTTCCGCGCCACGCGCTTCGGCGACGACGTGGACCGCCCGCTCCGCAAGTCGGACGGCAGCAACACCTACTTCACCAACGACATCGCTTACCACGCCGACAAGATGCGCCGCGGCGCCGCGCTGATGGTCGACGTCTGGGGCGCCGACCACGGCGGCTACGTCTCTCGCCTGAAGGCCGCCGTGCGCGCCATGGCCGGCAGCGGCCCGGCCCGGCTCGAGATCGTGCTCTGCCAGATCGTCCATGTGCTGCGCGGCGGCCAACCCGTCCGCATGTCCAAGCGCGCCGGCACCTACGTCACCCTGGCCGACCTGTTGGAATGGGTCGGGCGGGACGCCGTGCGCTTCACCATGCTCACCCGCAAGGCCGACGCGCAGATGGAGTTCGACCTCGACGCCGTGGTGGCGCAGACGCGCGAGAACCCGGTGTTCTACGTGCAGTATGCCCATGCCCGCTGCCGCTCCGTGCTGCGCATGGCGGCCGCCGACGGGTACGACGTGTCGCACGCTGGCCTGGCGGCCACCGCGCTGGACAGCCTGGGTGCAGAGGCCGAGCTGGCTCTGATCCGCCGGCTGGCCGCCTGGCCGCGTATCGTGGAAGGCGCCGCGCTTGCGCAGGAACCGCACCGGATTGCGTTTTTCCTCTATGACTTGGCGGGCGACTTTCATATGTTGTGGAACCGCGGGCGGGACGATTCGACCCTTCGATTCCTGCAAGCGGATCGCCCAGACGACACACGCGCCCGGCTGGCGCTGGTTGCGGCTACGGCGATCGTCATCCGCTCCGGGCTCGGCGTGCTCGGGGTAACGCCGGCCGAGGAGATGCGCTGAACCGTGCCCGACGACATCAGTATTCCCTTCGCATCGGGGCGCGCGCCCTTCACGCAATCCTACAGCACGCGCCGCAGCGGGCTCGACGCCGGGGCCAAGCGGCTGATGCTGGCCGCGGTCGCCCTGGGGCTGATCCTGCTGGCCGGCATGGGTGTCTGGGCGCTGATGAGCCGCCGCCCGGCGAGCATCCCGGTGATCGAGGCCGATGCCCGCCCGCTCCGCGTCAAGCCGGACAACCCTGGCGGCATGCAGGTCGCGGGCGCCGACGAGCAGGTGATGGGCGGCTCGGGCAGTGGCGGCGCCGACGCGATGGCACCGGCCGCCGAGGCGCCCGCGCCGCAAGCGCTGCGCGCGCAGATGGGGCAGCCGGGCACGCCGGAGCCAGGCCCGGCGGCGTCCTCCTTGCCCGACACCCCGGCCGTGCCCGCCCGTGCGCCGGCCCGGCCGGCGGCGCCGGCTCGCGCGGCGGGGGGCACGCTCGTGCAGCTGGCCGCGGTGGACAACGAACACGCCGCCCAGGCCGAATGGCAGCGCCTGGCGAAACGCATGCCGGACCTGCTCGGGGGCCGCCGCGCGGTGGTGCAGCGGGCGGAACGCGACGGCCACACGGTCTGGCGCGTCCGCACCGGGGGGTTCGCCGACATCGCCGAGGCCACCGGCTTCTGCACCCGCGTGCGCGCGAAGGGCGCGGCCTGTTCCCTCGCCAGCTTCTGACGCCGCCAGCTCGTTGCAAGCAGCCATCGTCGGCATCGCCGGGCCGGCTTTACTGGACGAGGAAGCCGCGCTGTTCCGCGGCGCCCCGCCGGCCGGCGTCATCCTGTTCGCGCGCAACATCCAGGACCCAGCCCAGCTCCGCGCCCTCACGCGGCAACTCCGCCAATCCCTGCCCGAGGCCGCCGTGATCGCGGTGGACCAGGAAGGCGGCCGCGTCGCCCGCCTGCGCCCGCCGCATTGGCGCCAGCATCCCTCGGCCGCTGCCATCGGCCGGCTGCCCCGTCCTGCCGGCCTCCGCGCCGCCTGGCTGACCGGCGCCCTGATCGGCCTGGACTGCGCCGAGGCCGGCATCACCCTCGCCTGCGCCCCGGTGCTCGACCTGCACGTCGCCGGCGCAAGCGACGTCGTCGGCGACCGCTCCTTCGGCGTCGACCCGGCCGCCGTGGCCGCCCTCGGCGCGGCCCAAGCCGCCGGAGTGCTGGCGGCCGGGGTGCAGCCGGTGGCCAAGCACGCGCCGGGCCACGGCCGGTCGCTGGTGGACAGCCATCTCGGCCTGCCCAGCATCCCCGCCGGCCAATCGCTCGAGGACGACATCGCGCCGTTTGCCGCCTGCGCCGGCCTGCCATGGATGATGACGGCCCACCTACGGTATGATGGCTTCGACTCGGCGCGCGCGGGAACACTCTCGCCGACCGTAATCGGACACTTGATCCGCGGCAGGATCGGCTTTCAGGGGGTGCTGGTGTCGGACGACCTCGCGATGCGCGCCCTCTCCGGCACGCCCGGCGACCTGGCCCGGCAGGCCGTCGTCGCCGGCTGCGACCTCGCCCTGCACTGCACGGGCGACCCTGGCGACGCCGCGGACGTGCTGCGCCGCGTGCCCCGCGCCGCCGGCCCCACCCTGGCCCGCATGGCCGCCGCAAAGGCCCTCGCCGCAAGCAGCCGCATCGCGCTCGACGGCCCCGCGCTGCAAGCCGAACGGGACGGCCTGCTCGCTTGACCGGCTTCCTGCTGCTGCTGGCCACCGCCGCGCTGCCGGCGATCGTCGCGATCACCCTGCACGAAGCCGCCCATGGCTACGCGGCGCTGGCGCTCGGCGACGACACCGCGCGGCGCGCCGGCCGGCTGTCGCTCAACCCGCTGCGCCACGTGGACCGGGTCGGCACGCTGCTGCTGCCCGGTGCGTTGCTGCTGGTCCAGGCGCTGACCATCGGCCGCGTGGTGTTCCTGTTCGGCTGGGCGAAGCCGGTGCCGGTCTCGCCCTGGCGGTTCCGCGATCCGCGCCGCGGCATGATGCTGGTGGCCGCCGCCGGCCCGGCCATGAACTTCGTCCTCGCCTGGCTCGCCGCCTTGGCGCTGCACGGCGCCGCCCTGCTGCCCGACGCGACGGGCGAGATCGTCGCCCTCACGCTCGAGATGTTCATCCTCGCCAACCTCGTGCTGGGCCTGTTCAACCTGCTGCCGATCCCGCCGCTCGACGGCGGCCGCATCGTGGTCGGCCTGCTGCCGGAGCGGCTGGCGGCGGCCTGGGCCCGGCTCGAGCGCGCCGGCATCGTCATCGTCCTGCTGCTCGTGTTCCTGGTGCCGCGGCTGCTGGCGGAGGTCGGCATCGTCTGGGACCCGGTAGGACGGGGGCTCGGCCGCGTCATCCCCTGGGCCATGGACCTCGTCTATCGGCTGGCCTTCCATGACGCCTGACGACCAGTTCGTCCTCCACCTCGACGGCTTCGACGGGCCGATGGACCTGCTGCTGGAGCTGGCGCGCGGCCAGAAGCTCGACCTCGCCCGCATTTCCATCCTATCGCTGGTCGAACAGTACCTCGCCATCGTGGAGGGCGCCCGCCGCATCCGGCTCGAGCTGGCGGCCGATTGGCTGGTCATGGCGGCTTGGCTGACCTGGCTGAAGTCCCGCCTGCTGCTGCCGCCGGGCACCGAGGCGGCGGAGGAGGGCGAGGAGGCCGCCGAGGTGCTGGCGGCGCGGCTGCACGCGCTGCAGGCCGTGCGCGACCTCGCCGCATGGCTCGCTGCCCGGCCGCAGCTGGGCCAGGAGGTGTTCGCGCGCGGCTGCCCGGAACGCCTGCTGGACGTGGACCGCTCGGGCCTCGCGGCCGACCTGCCCGGCCTGCTGCGCGCCTATATGGCCGGCCGCCGCCGCGCCGCCGCCGCCGTCGCCTACCGCCCGCCCCGGGCGCCGCTGTGGACGGTGCAGGAGGCGCTGGCCCGGCTGGCGCGCCTGCTGGGCCACAGCCGCCGCTGGACCGCGCTGGAGGATTGCTTGCCGCCGCTGGCGCTGGAGCCGGTGCAGCGCCGGGCCGCGCTGGCGAGCACGCTGCTGGCCGGGCTGGAACTGGCCCGCGGCGGCACCGCCGACCTGCGGCAGGACCAGCATTTCGGCCCCATCCTGCTGCGAGCCGTCGGATGACCGAGCTCGACCAGGCCGTGCGGCTGGCCGAGGCGCTGATCTTCGCCGCCGCGGAGCCCGTCGGCCTGGCCGCCCTCGCCCGCCTGCTGCCGCCCGCGATCGATGTCGAGCCGGTGATGGCCGCGCTGCAGGCGCGCTATGCCGGCCGGGGCGTGGAACTGGCCGAGGTGGCGGGCGGCTGGCAGTTCCGCACCGCGCCTGACCTCGCGCCGCAGCTGACCCGCGTGGTGCAGCAGCCCCGCCGCTTGCCGCGCGCGGCGATGGAGGCGCTCTCGGTGGTCGCCTATCACCAGCCCGTCACCCGCGCCGAGATCGAGGCGGTCCGGGGCGCCAGCCTGGGCCAGGCCACGATGGACGCGCTGCTGGAGGCCGGACTGATCGAGCCGAAAGGCCGCAAGGAGGTGCCCGGCCGCCCCACGCTCTGGGCCACCACGCCCGCCTTCCTCGCCCAGTTCGGCCTGCGCAGCTTGCGCGACCTGCCCCGGCGGGAGGACCTGCTGCTGGAGCAGCCGGGAGTTTTCGCCCCGTCCTGAACCGCCCCGTCCTGAACCGCCCCGTCCTGAACCGCGCGGCGGGCCGCGGATGATGTTAAGCTGGCCAACATGGACGTCCGGCCCAACAAACGCGGCTATCATCACGGCAACCTGCATGACGCCCTCGTCGACGCGGCGCTCGCGCTCATCGCCGAACGCGGCCTGGCCGAGGTCACCTTCGCCGAGGTGGCGCGCGCCGTCGGCGTAAGCGGCGCCGCGCCGTACCGGCACTTCCGCGACCTCAACGCACTCATCGCCGAGGTCGCCCGGCGCGGGTTCAAGCGGCTCGGGGACGATATGGCCGCCGCGTGGGATGCCGGCCGGCCCAACCCGGTCACCGCGATCGAGAATTGCGGTCGCGCCTATCTGCGGTTCGCCCGCCGCGACCGCGCCGCCTACGCGGCCATGTTCAACCCGGGCTTCCCGATCGCCGACCACGCCGCCCTGGGCGACGCTTCCGCGCGCGCCTTCGAGGTCCTGCGGCAGGCGGCGGAGACGGCGGCGGCGACCGTGCCGCGGCCGGGGCGGCCGCCGGCGATGATGATGGCCCTGCACATCTGGGCGCTTTCGCATGGCGTGGCCGCCCTGTTCGTCGGCCGCCACGACGGCGCGCGCTTCCGGGTGCCGATGCCACCCGAGGACCTGCTGGAAGCCGGGTTGCTGATCTACCTGCAATCGCTCGGCCTGCCGCAGCCGCGATAGCCGGCCGCCTGCGCGAACCTCTTGCAGCGCGACGGCCGCATCCCCAATGTGAAGCTGCTTAACATCCGGTTGGAGGCTTGCTGTGGTTCTTGCACGTCTGGACGAACTGCCCCGCGGCGCGTGGGTGGCGCTCGTGGTTCTGGGTTTCTGGCTCTGGTGGCCCGTCGGGCTGGCGATGCTGGGCTACCTGGCCTTCGGCCGCTATCGGCACGGACCGGATGCGGGCCCCGGCCGCTGGCACAACACGTCGCGTGGCGAAGGGTCGCGCGGCCGGGGTTGCGGGTGGGGCCGCCGCGGGGCGGCGCCGAGCGGCAACCGGGCCTTCGACGAGTATCGCCGCGAGACCCTGGCTCGGCTCGAGGAGGAACAGCGCGAGTTCTTCGAGTACCTCGAGCGCCTGCGCCAGGCCCGCGACAAGAGCGAGTTCGACGCCTTCATGGCCGAACGCCGCAATCGCCCGGCCCCGCCGCCGCCGGCGTCGACGGTCTGAGCAGGCCGCGCCCGGGCCGGGGTGGCCCGGGCGCGGCTGGGGCGCAGCTGGGGCGCGAGTCCCGTTTCCCCCGGCGGGGTCCCGTGCTAGGAAGCTACATGTTCGATTTTGCCTGGTCCGAGATAGCCCTGATCGGGGTCGTGGCGCTGATCGCCATCGGACCCAAGGACATGCCTGTGGCCATCAAGGCCGTCGCCGAGATGATCAAGAAGGCCCGCCGCATGGCCGGCGAGTTCCAGACCCATGTGGACGAAATGGTCCGCGAGGCCAACCTGCACGACGTGCGGGACCAGTTCAACGACCTGCGCCGGATGGACATCAAGGGCAAGATCCTCAAGGCGGTGGACGACGACGGCAGCCTTCGCAAGACCCTGTCGGAAAACCCGATGGACTTCTCGCCGCCCCCGCCCGTGGTACCGGTCGCCGACAGCCCGCCGCCCACGGCGCTCGCCGACACGGTGGTCGCCGAGCGCGACCTGCACGCCATCCCCGGTTTCGACCCGGCGTCCCCCCCGGAGGCGCCCGCCTTCGTGCCGCCCGCCTATGTGCAGCCCTCCTTTATCTCCGCGCCCCCGCCTCCGCCCGCGCCCGCCGCCCCCGCCCCCGCCCCGCCCGCCCCCGCCCCGCCCGCCTCCGCCCCGCCCGCCTTCGTGCCGCCCGCCGATGCGGCGGTGCAGACCCAGCACGCCTGATCCCTGGCCGCGCGTGAGATCAGGAACCTATCGTGGCGCCGAACACCATGGCTGACCCGGCGGCTGATCCGGCGGCTGACCCGGACGAGGACCCGATCAACGACAAGGCCATGCCGCTGCTCGACCATCTGGTCGAGCTGCGCCGCCGCCTGCTGTGGTCGATGGGCGCATTCCTGATCTGCTTTGCCCTCTGCTACTTCTTCAGCCGCGAGCTCTACTCCTTCCTGGTGCAGCCGCTGGCCGACATCCTGGCCAACCGGGGCGCGAACCGCCGCCTGATCTTCACGGCGCTGTACGAGGCCTTCTTCACCTACCTCAAGGTGGCGTTCTTCGGCGCGGCCTTCGTGTCGTTCCCGGTGGTGGCGAGCCAGGTCTACCTGTTCGTGGCGCCCGGCCTTTATCGCAGCGAGAAGCGTGCCTTCCTGCCGTTCCTGCTGGCGACGCCGGTGCTGTTCGTGGCCGGCGCCGCCCTGGCCTACTACTTCGTGTTCCCGGCGGCCTGGACCTTCTTCCTCAGCTTCGAATCGACCGACGGCGCCGGCGGGCTGCCCGTGCAGCTAGAGGCCAAGGTCAGCGAATACCTGAGCCTGGTGATGAAGCTGATCTTCGCCTTCGGCGTCGCCTTCCAGCTGCCGGTGCTGCTGACCCTGCTCGCCAAGGTGGGGATCATCTCGTCGGCCGGGCTGAAGCGCTATCGGCGCTATGCCTATGTCGGCATGTTCGTGGTCGCCGCCATCATCACGCCCCCCGACGTGATCACGCAGACCGGCTTGGCCATTCCGCTGATCATCCTGTACGAAATCTCGATCCAGACCGCCAAGTGGGTCGAACCGAAGCCGGCGGCCGACTAGATTGCACGACATACGCGCCATCCGGGCGGACCCGGCAGCCTTCGACGCCAACCTGGCCCGCCGCGGCCTGCCCGTGCGCGCCGCCGCAATCCTTGCACTGGATGCCGCGCGCCGTTCGGCATTGGGGACGCTGCAGGACCAGCAGGCGCAGCGCAACCTGCTCGCCAAGCAGGTCGGCCAGGGCCGCCGCAGCGGGGCCGACACCGCCGCACTCGAGGCGGAGGCCACGGCGCTGCGGGACGGCATGGCAAGGCTCGAGCAGCAAGCTCAGGCGCTTGAGGGCGAGATCCGGGCCGAGCTCGAGGTGCTGCCCAACCTGCTCGATCCCGACGTGCCGCCCGGCGCCGACGAGACGGCCAACGCCACCCTGAAGCAGGTCGGCGCGCCGGCGCCCGGCAATTTCCCCACGCTGGAACATTTCCAGCTCGGCGAAGCGCTTGGCATGATGGATTTCGAGGCCGCCGCCCGCATGTCCGGCGCCCGCTTCACCATCCTGCGCGGCAAGCTGGCCCGCATGGAGCGGGCGCTCGGCCAGTTCATGCTGGACATGCACACGACCCGGCACGGCTATACCGAGACCCAGGTCCCGCTACTGGTCAACGACGCCGCCGTCTATGGCAGCGACAAGCTGCCGAAATTCGCCGACGACCTATTCCGCACCACCGACGGCCGCTGGCTCGTCCCCACCAGCGAGGTGCCGCTCACCTGCCTGGTGATGGACCAGATCGTCCCCGAGGCGCAGTTGCCGATCCGCGTGACGGCGCTGAGCGACTGCTTCCGCAGCGAAGCCGGGTCGGCCGGGCGGGACACGCGCGGCATGCTGCGCCAGCATCAGTTCCGCAAGGTGGAGCTGGTCAGCATCACCCACCCCGACGAGAGCGGCGCGGAGCACGAGCGCATGACCGCCTGCGCCGAGGCGGTGCTGGAGGCGCTCGGGCTGGCCTATCGCCGCGTGCTGCTCTGCGCCGGCGACACCGGCTTCGGCGCCGCCAAGACGTTCGACCTGGAGGTGTGGCTGCCGGGCCAGCAGGCCTGGCGGGAGATCAGCTCCTGCTCCAACACCCGCGACTTCCAGGCCCGGCGCATGAACGCCCGCATGCGGGGTGCCGACGGCCGCGCGGCCGGGTTCCTGCACACCCTGAACGGCTCCGGCGTGGCACTCGGCCGCGCGCTGATCGCGGTGATGGAAACCTACCAGCAGGTGGACGGCACCATCACGGTGCCCGTGGCGCTGCGCCCCTATATGGGCGGCCTGGACGTAATAGGGGCTTAGGGGCCGGGGCCGCCGACAGGCGCGGGGACGGCGCCGAGCGCCGCTTCCACCGCCCGCCGCAACCCTTCGCCGTCATAGGGCTTGGGCAGCCATACCACGTCCTCCCCCGGGCGGTTCGAGCGGCCCGAGGCGACCACCACCGGCAAGTTTGGCAGCAGGGCGCGCACCTGCGCCACGAGTTCCAGCCCATCGATGTCCGGCAAGCCGAGGTCGGTCACCATCAGGTCCGGCGCGGGCTGCAGGCGCTCCAGCGCGGCAGCGGCGGTGCCGACCTCGAGCACGTCGAAGCCCAGGTCGGCCAGGGCGTCGGCCGTGATCATGCGCACCAGCGGTTCGTCCTCGACCAGCAGCACGCGCCGCGGCAGCGGGGGCGGCTTGGGCCGGCGCGCGGCGTCGAGCGCGGTGCGCAGGGCCCGGCCCAGGTCCTCGGCGCGCCAGGGCTTGCTGATCAGGTTCACGCCCTGGTCCAACTGCCCGTTATGGATGATGGAGTTCTGCGTGTAGCCGGAGGTGAACAGCACGGCCAGGCCCGGCGCCAGCCCCGCCGCTTGCGTCGCCAGTTCGTGCGAGCTGACCGTGCCCGGCATCACCACGTCCGTGAACAGCACCGCGGGCCGGGTGCCGGCGTTAAGCAGCGCCAGGGCCTCATCCGCGCTGCCAGCTTCCTGGACGGTGTAGCCCAGCGTGCCAAGGGCGGCCGACGCCGCCAGGCGCACGGCCGGGTCGTCCTCCACCAGCAGGACCAGCTCGCCTTCGGCCTGCAGCGTGGCCGGCGCGGCCTGGGGCGCGGTGTCCAGGGCCGTGTTGGTGCGGGGGATATACAGCCGCGCTGTGGTGCCGCGTCCCTGTTCGCTATAGAGCTGGAAGTGGCCGCCCGACTGCTTGGCAAAGCCGAACACCATGGGCAGGCCGAGCCCGGTGCCCTTGCCCTCCGGCTTGGTCGTGTAGAACGGCTCGGTGGCGCGGGCGAGCTGCTCCGGCGTCATGCCCATGCCGGTATCGGTCACCGCGAACATGAGGTACTGGCCGGGCGCCACCTCCTGCCGGCCGGCGGCGTACTGCTCGTCCAGCGACGCATTGGCCACCTCGATCGTCAGCCGCCCGGCCGGGATGCCGTCCTCCCGCACCATCGCGTCGCGCGCGTTCAGCGCCAGGTTGAGCAGGGCGCTCTCCATCTGGCTGGGGTCGGCGCGCATGGCCCATAGCCCGCCGCCGATCACCAGCTCCAGTGCGATCGCCTCGCCCAGGGTGCGCCGCAGCGTGTCCTCCAGCGACACCAGCAGGCGCGCCGGGTCCAGCGTCTCGGGCGCCAGCGGCTGGCGGCGGGCGAAGGCCAACAGGTGGCGGGTGAGCCGCGCCCCGCGCGCCACGCCGGCGGTGGCCGCCGCCAGCCGTTGCAGCACGATGGGCTCGGCGCCGTCGCGGGTGAGCCGGCCGATGACCAGTTCCAGGTTGGCGGACACGACTTGCAGCAGGTTGTTGAAGTCGTGCGCAATGCCGCCAGTCATTTGGCCCAGCACGTCCATCTTCTGAGACTGGCGGGCGATCTCCTCCGCTTCGACCCGGCGGGTGATGTCCGCCACTGCTACCATCTGCCCGTTATCCGGCATCGCACTGCGCCAGATTTCCAGGATACGGCCGTTCTGCCGGACCTCGGCCATCACCGGTCGGGGGCCAGGGCGGGGCCCGGCCAGCGCCGGGGGCTCCAGATCCAGCTCGTTGGCCAGCCGCGCGAGCGGCACGCCGGGGCGCGCGAGCGACGCGGGTAGGCCGATCAGCGACGGAAAGCGGCTGTTCAGCACGGTCAGCCGCTCCTCGGCGTCGAACACCGCGACCCCGTCCCGGATGTGTTCGACCGCAGTCTGCAGCCGGGCGGCCTCGAGGCGCTGGCCGTCCTCCGCCCGCAGCAGCTGGGCGCGGTTCCACAGCAGCAGCAGCGCCGCCGCGCCGAGCAGGACGACCCCGGCGCCCAAGGCGGTCGTCACGATCGTGGACACGCTCTGCTGGCGCAATTGCAGCAAGCTGGCGCGTGCCGCCCGCTCCGCCTCCGCCCGCTCGATGATGCGGCCGGCGCTGGCGCGGGCGCTGTCCATATAGGCCTTGCCGGAGTCGGTCAGCACCAGGCGCGTGGCGGCCGAAATGCCCTGGGCCTGCGCCAGCCGGACCGTTTCGTCCAGCTCGGCAAGCTTGTTGTGCACCGCTTGGGTCAGCACCGCGGCCTCGTCCAGCAGCCAGGGCGTGTCCTTGCCGAGCTCCGTCAGCCGGGCCAGCAGCCGGTCGAGCCGGCTCGCGGCCTGGTAGTAGGGTTCGAGGTAATAGGCCCGCTCCGTTAGCAGATAGCCGCGCTGCCCCGTCTCCGCCTCCTGCAGGCTGGACAGCACCTCCTGCGCGGCGGCGGATTGCAGGCGGGCGGTGGTTGTGGCGACGGCAAGCTGGCCGATCGCCGCGCCCACCTGGCGCGCCGCGATGATCCCGCCGCCCAGCAGGATCGCGATCGCCAGCACCAGTGCCGCCGCCTGGACCCGCACCGAGCGCCAGGTCAACCGTCGCGCCATCAGCTCAGCCAGACCGGCTGCGGCAGGCGGGCGACGAAGGCGGCGTGCCGCGCCAGCGCCGCCGGGTCCGGCTGCACCAGCACGGGCGTGCGCGTCCCCGCGCTGGTGTAGGTGATGGCAGGCAACGCGGTGTCGCCGTCTTCGGCCAGCAGGAACATCGGCTGCCGGCCGCCGGTCAGCTCCACGTAGACGTCCGCCAGCAGGCGGCAGTCGAGCAGGGCGTTGTGGCTGGTGCGCTCGGCCAGGTCGATGCCGAAGCGACGGCACAGCGCGTCGAGGCTGTTCGGCAGGCCGGGGAAGCGCGCCTTGGCCATCGCCAGCGTGTCCACCATCCGGCCCCGGTCGAGCGCGGGGCGGCCGAGCCGGCCGAGCTCCGCATCGAGGAAGCCGAAGTCGAACGGCGCGTTGTGCGCCACCAGCGGCGCATCGCCCAGGAAGGCCAGCAGCGCGTCCGCCACCTCGGCGAAGCGCGGCTTGCCGCGGAGGTCGGCGCGGGTCAGGCCGTGCACGCGGGTCGCATCCTCCGGGATGTCCCGCTCGGGGTCGATCAAGGCGTGGAAGCTGGCGCCGGTGGGCAGGTCGCGCAGCAGTTCGAGGCACGCCACCTCGATCACCCGGTCGCCGGCCGAGGGGTCGAGCCCCGTCGTCTCGGTGTCGAACAGCACCGAGCGGGTCATGCGTATAGGCCGAGGATCAGCCGGCGCAGCTGCCGCCCGGCATGGTTGCGGGACAAACCGGTGTTGATCACCACATCGGCCATGCGGCGCTTGTCGGAATCGGGCATCTGCCGCGCAATGATAGCGGAGATTTGCGCATCCGTCATGCGTCCCCGCGCCCGGACACGGGCGCGCTGCACCGCGGCGGGGGCGCTGACCACGACCACCTGATCGACCCGGCGCTGCCCGCCCGTCTCCAGCAGCAAGGGCACGTCCAGTACCGCCGCCCGCGCGCCGGCGCGCCGGCATGCCGCCAGGAACGCGCGCTCCCGCTGCCGCACCATCGGGTGAATGATCCGCTCGAGCCGGCCCAAGGCCGCGGGCTGCTCCACGACGGCCCGGCGGAGCAAGGCGCGGTCCACCGCCCCGTCCCGGACCGTGCCCGGAAATGCCCGCTCGATGGGCCGCACGGCCGGGCCGCCTTGCGCCTGCAGCCGGTGCACCGCCGCATCCGCGTCGAACACCGGCACCCGCGCGCGGCGGAAGGCCGCCGCCGCCGTGGACTTGCCCATCCCGATCCCGCCCGTAAGCCCGATGACCTTCACCGCTAAAGCTCTTGCACAAACCCGCCCGGGGGCGAAAGCTATCCCCAACGTCATTACAATATTGGTGTGGAGGCCGCGTCCATGGTGAAGCTGCAGATCAACGGCCGCACGCACGAGGTGGACGTGGACCCGGAGACGCCGCTGCTCTGGGTGCTGCGCGACACCTTGGGCATGACCGGCACCAAGTATGGCTGCGGCGTCGCCCAGTGCGGCGCCTGCAGCGTGCATGTGGACGGCGCGGTGCAGCGCTCGTGCCAGCTGCCGGTGGGGACGGTTGCGGGCAAGATCACCACCATCGAGGGCCTTTCGCCGGACAGCACGCACCCGATCCAGGCGGCGTGGCTGGCGCACCAGGTGCCGCAATGCGGGTATTGCCAGTCCGGCCAGATCATGGCGGCGGTGGCCTTGCTGGCGGAGAAGCCGCAGCCGACCGACGCCGACATCGACGGGGCGATGACCAACATCTGCCGCTGCGGCACCTACAACCGCATCCGTGCGGCGATCCACACCGCTGCCGGCACCAAGGCCTAGGGGAGAACGAGCATGGCACGCATCGACCGCCGCCGCTTCCTGGCCACCGCCGCCGCGGGCGGCTTCGCCCTCGGCTGGGGCATCCCCGCCTCGGCCCAGAACATGCGCCCGGGCTACGCCGCCGCCGACAAGGGCCGCGCCGTCGGCATCTGGGCGGTCATCAACCCAGACAACACCACCACCATCCGCATTGCCCGCTCGGAGATGGGGCAGGGCACGCTGACCGGCCTGGCCCAGCTCGTGGCCGACGAGCTGGAAGCCGATTGGAGCGGCGTGCGCGCCGAATACGTGCCGCCGGAGGTGAACCTCGCCAACAAGCGGGCTTGGGGCGACATGTCCACCGGCGGCAGCCGCGGCATCCGCAATTCGGTGGACTACGTGCGCCAGGGCGGGGCGGCCGCGCGGGCCATGCTGATCCAGGCCGCGGCCGCGCGCTGGGGCGTGCCCGCCGCGGACTGCCGCGCCGCCAACAGCGTGGTCACCCATGCCGGCAGCGGCCGCAGCCTGCGCTACGGCGAGCTGGCCGAGGACGCCGCCCGCCTGCCGGTGCCGGCCAACGTCGCGCTGAAGGCGCCGGCGGACTGGAAGCTCATCGGCAAGCCGCTGCCCCGGCTCGACACCGCCGAGAAGCTGAACGGCGCCGCCCAGTACGCCATCGACGTGCGGCTGCCCGGCATGTTGCAGGCCGCCATCGCGCAATGCCCGGTGTTCGGCGGCAAGCTGGCCCGCTTCGACGCCAAGGCCGTGCAGTCGATGCCCGGCGTGCGCCATGTGCTGGCCATCGACGACAACGCGGTCGCCGTCGTCGCCGATAGCTGGTGGCAGGCCAAGACCGCGCTGGAAAAGCTGCCGGTCACCTGGGACGAGGGCCCGAACGCGGGCGTCTCCAGCGCCGCCATCGCCGCCCGGCTGAAGGAAGGACTGACCGCCGCCGACGCCGCGACCGGTCACAAGATCGGCGACGCCCCGGCCGCCCTCGCGGCCGCGACCCGCCGCGTGGAGTCGACCTACAGCACCCCGTTCCTGAACCACGCGACGCTCGAGCCGATGAACTGCACCGCGCAGATGGTTGGCGACAAGGTCGAGATCTGGGTCGGCAGCCAGAACGGCGATGCGTCGCTCGCCGCCGCCGCCGAAGCCGCCGGCGTGCCGCTGGCCAACGTGAAGGTCAACAAATACCTGCTCGGGGGCGGCTTCGGCCGGCGCGGCTTCCAGGATTACACGCGCCAGGCCGTGCTGCTGGCCAAGCAGGTGCCGGGCCCACCGATCAAGCTGATCTGGTCCCGCGAGGAGGACATGCAGCACGGCTTTTACCGGCCGATCACTCAGTGCAAGCTGGCCGGGGCGCTGGACGAGAAGGGCAACCTGACCGCGCTGCACATGCGCATCTCGGGCCAGAGCATCATCGCCCATGTCGCGCCGTCGCGGGTTCAGAACGGCTACGATGCCCTGCAATTCCAGGGCTTGCTCGCCGACGAGTTCGGCTACCTCGACATCCCCAACCTGCTGATCGACCACGCCATGCGCAACACGCACGTGCCGGTCGGCTTCTGGCGCGGGGTGAACCACAACCAGAACGCCATCTACCTCGAATGCTTCATCGACGAGCTGGCGCACGAGGCCAAGCGCGACCCGTTGGAGTTCCGCCGTGGGCTGATGGCCAGGAACCCGAAAAACCTCGCCATCCTGAACACGGTCGCGGCGCGCGCCGGCTGGGGCACGCCCACCGCGGCCGGCGTGTTCCGCGGCATTTGCCAGAACTACGGCTTCGGCAGCTACACCGCCGCCGTGGCCGAGGTTTCCGTCTCAGACCAGGGCCAGCTCAAGATCATCAAGATCACCGCGGCCACCGACCCCGGCTACGTCGTCAACCCCGACCAGGTCGCGGCGCAGGTCGACGGCTCCTTCGTCTATGGCCTCAGCGCGCTGCTGTTCTCGGAGAACACCATCGAGAAAGGCCGCGTGGTGGAAAGCAACTTCCACGACTACGAGGTCATGCGGATGCAGGACATGCCGAAGGTGGACACCGTCATCGCGCCCTCCGGCGGCTTCTGGGGCGGCGTGGGCGAACCCACCATTGCCGTCGCGGCCCCGGCCGTGCTGAACGCCATCTTCGCCGCCACCGGCAAGCGCATCCGCACCCTGCCGCTTAGGGACCAGGACCTCAAGCGCACATGATTCGTGCCGCCTTGCTCGCGGCGGCGCTCGGCTGCGCCGCCGCGGCGCCGATCTCGCCACCGGGCGCCGCGTCCTGCACCGGCTGCCACGTGCGGGGCGGCGGCATCGGCCTGCTGCAAGGCCGCTCGGCCGAGGACACCGTCGCCACCATGGAGGCCTTCCGCTCCGGCGCCCGGCCGGCGACGCTGATGAACCGCATCGTCCGCGGCTTTTCGGCCGACGAGGTGCGGACCCTCGCGGCCTGGTTCGCCCAGCCGTGATCGGGCGCCGCGCCTTTGTGGCCGGCGCGCTGGCTGCCCCCGCTTTCGCCTGCCGCGGCCGGGCGCAGGGCGCGGCCCGCGTGGTGGTCGTCGGCGGCGGCTTCGGCGGCGCGACCTGCGCCCGCGCCCTCCGCCAGGCCGGCCCGGCGCTGGACGTGACGCTCGTGGAGGCGGACGCCGAATACCTCGCCTGCCCGTTCAGCAACCCGGTCGTCGCCGGGCTGCGCGAAATGGACGCCCAGCGCTTCGGCTACGCCCGCGTCGCGGCCGATGTCCGCCTGGTGCAGGCCATCGCCACCGGCGTCGACCCGGCCGCCAAACAGGTTGTCCTACACGACGGCGCCCGCCTGCCATACGACCGCCTCGTGCTCTCCCCCGGCGCGGACATGCGCTTCGACGCCCTGCCCGGCTACACCGAGGCCGCCGCCGAGCGCATGCCGCACGCCTGGAAAGCTGGGCCGCAGACCCTGCTGCTGCGCGACCAGCTGCGGGCGATGCCGGATGGTGGGCTCGTCGTCATGGCGGTCCCCGCCAATCCCTTCCGCTGCCCGCCCGGTCCCTATGAGCGCGCCAGCTTGATTGCCTATTTTCTCAAGACCCAAAAACCGCGCTCAAAGCTGCTGGTGCTCGACGCCAAGGACGTGTTCAGCAAGCAGCGGCTGTTCCAGGCGGCCTGGGCCAAGCTGTACCCCGGCCTGCTCGAATGGGTCTCGCTTTCGGACGGCGGCAAGGTCACCGGCGTCGACCCGCGCACGCTCATGCTCACCACGGATTTCGGTGCGCACCAGGCCGCTGTCGCCAACGTCATCCCGCCGCAGCGGGCCAGCCGCATCGCCGCCGTGGCGGGCGTGGCGGACCGGAGCGGCTGGTGCCCGGTCGATCCCGTCAGCTTCGAGAGCCGCCTCGTGCCCGGCATCCACGTGATCGGCGACGCGGCCATCATGGGCGCCATGCCGAAATCCGCCTTCTCCGCCAACGCCCAGGCCAAGGTCTGCGCCGCCGCCATCCTCGCCCTGCTGGACGGCCGCACCCCGGAGGAGCCGCGGCTGATCAACACGTGCTACAGCCTGGTAGCGCCGGAGTACGGCATCTCGATCGCCGGCGTCTATCGTCCGAACGCCGGGCAGTTGACCGATATCGAAGGCGCGGGTGGCACCAGCGCGCTCGACGCGGGGCCGCAGGTGCGGGCGCAGGAGGCGCAGTACGCGGATGCCTGGTACCAGACGATCACGGGCCAGGTCTTTGGCTAGTCTGGCGCTGTTCCTGATGGCCGCTTCCCCGCAGGACGGGATCGACGCCCCGCTGCTTGGCCTGCAGGGCAACCCCGTCCGCGGCGCCGCCGTCGTCGCCCGGCAGTCCAGCACCTGCGTGCTGTGCCATGCCGGCCCCTACCCGAACCCGCATCTGCAAGGCAATATCGGCCCCGACCTGCACGGCGTCGGCGCCCGGCTAACCTCGGCCCAGCTGCGCCTGCGCCTGGTGGACGCGGCGCAGGCCAACCCCGACACCGTCATGCCCTCGTTCTACACGACGAAGCGCCTCACCCGCGTCGGCCCGGCCTGGCGCGACCGGCCCATCCTCTCCGCCGCCGAGGTCGAGGACGCCGTGGCCTACCTGGCGACCCTGCAATGATCGACCGCCGCGCGTTCGTCCTCTCGGGCGCCGCCCTCGCCGCCCTCCCCGGGGCGCCCGCCCGCGCCACCCCGGCGGACGTCGCCGACGCCATCCGCGAAATTACCGGGGCGGCCACGCTGCAGACCGGCCGGGTCAAGCTCGACATCCCCGTCATGGTCGAGAACGGCAACGCCGTGGGCCTCGTCGTCGGCGTAGACGAGGCGCTGCCGCCCGAACAGCGCGTGCTCAGCCTGCACGTGTTCGCCGAGGGCAATCCGCTGCCCCGCGTGCTGCATGCCTATTTCGGCCCCGCCGCCGCCCGCCCGCGCGTCGCTACCCGCATCCGGCTGGCGACCTCGCAGACCGTGACCGCGGTCGCCCGCCTGGCCGACGGTACCTGCTGGACCGACAGCGTGGACCTGATCGTCGTCCTCGCCGCGTGCCTGGAGTAGCCGGGGATGGCCCGCGTGCTGCTCAATGTCCCGAAAACGGCCAAGCGCGGCGAGGCCGTCGAGGTCAAGCTGCTGATCTCCCACCCGATGGAAAGTGGCCAGCGGCGGGACGAGTCCGGCCAGGCCGTGCTCCGCAACATCATCAAGGACTTCCGCTGCACCTATAACGGCGCCGAGGTGCTGCGGCTGGAGCTGTTCTCCGCCGTCGCCGCCAACCCCTTTCTCGCCTTCGCCTTCCGGGCCGAGGCGAGCGGCACGGTCGAGCTAAGCTGGATCGACGACGAGGGCGTCGTCGGCATGGAGAGCGCCCCGATCGAGGTCGCATGATCCGCGCGGCGCTGCTGGGCGCGGCCCTGCTGCTCGCCGCCGCCGCCGACCACCGCAGCGGCTACGACGACGCGACCCCCGCCGTGCAGGCCATGCAGGACGACGATACGGCGAACCCGGCCATGCTCTGGGTGCAGCAGGGCGCCGCCCTTTGGGACCAGCCGGCCGGCAGCGCGGGCAAGGCCTGCGCTGCCTGCCACGGCGCCCCCGCCGCCATGCAGGGCGTGGCCGCCCGCTATCCCCGCTTCGAGACCCGGCCGATCAGCCTGGCCCAGCAGGTGAACCTTTGCCGCACGGAACGGCAGCGGGCCCCGGCGCTGCGCCCGGACAGCGACGAACTGCTGGCGCTCACCGCCCTGGTCGGCCTGCAATCCCGCGGCTTGCCGGTCTCCATCGACGCCGGCGGCGACGGCCAAGCCGCACTCGAGCAAGGCCGCGCCTTGTTCAACCAGCGCATGGGCCAGCTGAACCTCTCCTGCGCCCAATGCCACGACACCCTCGCCGGCCAGCGCCTCGGCGGCAGCCGCATCCCGCAGGCGCACCCGAACGCTTACCCGCTGTATCGCCTGGAATGGCAGGGCATGGGGTCGCTCTATCGCCGTCTGCGCAACTGCATGACCGGGGTCCGCGCCGAACCCTTCGCCGCAGACTCGCCCGAGTTGGCCGCGCTAGAGTTCTACTTGGGCTGGCGCTCGAACGGCTTGCGGGTCGAAACGCCGGGCGTAAGGCCTTAAACCGGAGGAGCAAACCCGGCGAACACCTGCCGGTCCCGGTTCTCCTGCATCAGCATGCGGAACCCCGGGATCGTCTCCAGCCCGAGCCCGCCGGGCACCCCGGTTTCTTCGTCGGCCACCACCTGCGCGTAGCCGGCGCCGCTCAGCTTCTCCCACTTTCCCGCCGGCTTCTTTGCCTCCACGTGGACGACCGTCGCCTTCAGCACCAGCCGCACGATCGCCTCCTGTGGGCGGGACGGCTTGGTCAGGCTCGGGAACCCGCCGATCATCTGCCAGCCCGCGCCCAGCGCCCAGGCCTTCAGCTCGTCCTGCGTCATGCCGCCCTCCGCCGCTTCTGCTTCGCCGCCCGCCCTTGCCCCGGCGCCGCACCACCCTTCGCCCGGTCCAGCACGAAGCGCGCGTAATCGTCCATGTCGCCCTCGAACGGCGCCACCGTGCCCTCCGCCGCCAGCCATAGCCGGTCGGCGACCAGCTCCATCAGCGAACGGTCATGCGTGATCAGGATCACCGCGCCCTCGTAGTCGTTGAGCGCGTCCAGCAAGGCCCGGCGGCTGTCGATGTCGAGGTGGTTGGTCGGCTCGTCCAGGATCAGCAGATGCGGCGCCTCCATGGCGACCAGGTTCAGCAGCAGCCGCGCCCGCTCCCCGCCCGATAGGTTCTCGACCGTCGTGGACTGCTTGTCGAAGCCTATCCCGAACCCGGCCAGTCGCGACCGGTGCTGCGTCTCGCTATCCTGCAGCCGCGCCCGGCGGATGATGTCGAGCGGCGTATCGGCGGGGTCGAGCGCCTCGATCTGGTGCTGGTGGAACCAGCCCACCTTGATCCGCCGCTCCCGCTGCATGTGGCCGGACTGCAGGCCGAGCGCGCCCGCCGCCATTTTGGCGAAGGTGGACTTGCCGGCGCCGTTCACCCCCAGCAGGCCGATGCGGTCGTCCACGTCGAGCCGCAGGTCCATCCCGCTCAGCACCGGCGCCGCGCCATAGCCCACCGACGCCGCCTCCAGCCGCATCAGCGGCGGCGCCAGCGGCCGGGCCGGGGAGGGCAGGGTGAACGGCGTCACCCGCTCCTCGATCACGGCGGCGATCGGCTCCAGCTTGGCCAGCCGCTTCATGCGCGATTGCGCCTGCGCCGCCTTGCTGGCCTTGGCGCGGAACCGATCCACGAAGCTTTGCAGGTGGGCGCGCTCCGCCTCCTGCTTGGCCCGCGACGCCGATTGCAGCCGCGCCTTCTCCGCCCGTTGCCGCTCGAAGTCGTCGTAGCCGCCGGCATACAGCTCGAGCTTGCCGTCCCGCAGGTGCAGGATGCTGCCGACCGAGTTGTTCAACAGCTCGCGGTCATGGCTGATGATGATGGCCGCGTTCGGATATTTGCGCAGCCGCGCCTCAAGCCACATCGCCCCTTCCAGGTCGAGGTAGTTGGTCGGCTCGTCGAGCAGCAGCAGGTCGGGTTCGGCGAACAGCGCCGCGGCGAGCGCCACCCGCATCCGCCAGCCGCCGGAGAACTCGCGCATCGCCCGGCCGAGGTCCTCGGTCGAGAACCCCAGCCCGGCCAGGATCTCGCCCGCCCGGGCCGGCGCCCGATCAGCGTCGATCTCGGTCAGGCGGGCATAGATGTCCGCCATCCGCTCCGGCGCCGCCATCTCCAGCTCGGCATGCAGCGCGTCCCGCTGCGCGTCGGCGGCGAGGATGGTATCGAGCAGGCTCACCTCGGTGGCCGGATGCTCCTGGTCCACGGAGGCCACCCGTGCCCCGCGCGGCAGCCCGACCTCCCCGCCATCCGGCGACAGCTCGCCCAGCACCAGCTTGAACAGGGTCGATTTGCCGACGCCGTTGCGCCCGACCAGCCCCACCTTGGCATTGGCCGGCAGCGTCACGGTCGCGTGGTCGAAGAAACGTCTGCCCCACGCATTGAAGACAAGGTTGTCGATCTGCAGCATGCTGCACCCTCTAGCCCGCGGCGGCCCGGAATGCGAGCATTCTATGCTGCACCGCAGCACCCATGGATCGCCCATGCATGATGACGAAGTCCAGGCTATCGACGCCTACTGCGCTGGCCGGAGTAGGCAGGGCGGCCGCTATCGTTGCAGGATGCAGGCCGCGCCGCCCCGCCGCTGCTCCCAGCCCTGCCGTTCCAGCTCCGGCGTGTCGTCCTCCGCCTGCGGGTAGCCCAGGCAGAAATACCCGATCAGCTGCCAACCCGGCGGCACGTCCAGCGCGGCGGCGACATTGGCAGGGTCGATGATCGAGACCCAGCCCAGGCCCAGCCCGGCCGCCCGCGCTGCGAGCCACAGCGTATGCACCGCCATCACCGCCGAGAAAACGGGGGTTTCGGGCATGGTGCCGCGCCCCAGTCGCCCCCCCTGCGCCGGGTCGGGGTCGGCGAACAGGGCGAACTGGCACGGCGCCTCGTCGAGCCCGGCCAGCTTCAGCCTGGCGTACTCGGCCGCGCGGCCGGCGGGTTGGCCCGCAAGGGCGGCGGCGTTGCAGGCCTCGAAGCTGGCCCGGACGAGCGCGCGCCGTGCCGGGTCGTCCACCATGACGAAGCGCCAGGGCTGGCTCAAGCCGACCGAGGGCGCGAGCGCGGCCAATTCGAGCAGCTCGGCCAGGTGCGGCGCCGGCACCGGCTCCGGCCGGAACCGGCGGACGTCACGCCGCCATCGCAGCAGGTCCACGAAGGCCGCACGGAACGCGTCGTCGAAGACGGGAGCGGTTATTTGCTGCAGATCATCTCCTCGTCCGTCGCCGCCCCGGTCGGCCCGCGCGAGCAGAGATCGAATTCGCGGCCGGCCCGGCTGGCGGGGCTGCGATAGAGATAGGCGTGGTTCCAAGGGTCGAGCGGCTGGCCGTCGCCCTTCAGGTAGGGGCCGTTCCAGCCGGCGACGCTGCCCGGCCGCGTGTTCAAGGCCTGCAGCCCCTGCTCGGTGGTGGGGTAAGACCCGACATCGAGCTTGTAGAGGTCCAGCACCGAGGCGATCCGCTCGATGGACTGCCGGGCCACGGACGTGCGCGCGCCCCCAAGCTGCCGCAGGGCGGCCGGCGCGACCAGCCCGATCAGCAGGCCCAGGATGGCGATGACCACCAGGATTTCGAGCAGGGTGAACCCGGCGTCGCGCCGAGCGGAATTGAGCGGCTGGATCGACATCGCGCTTGTGCTACCTACTCGGCCATCGTCTGGCAATATTGGCACCCGAGGTCCGATGCCTGTCCCGTTCGTCGCCTGCATGGCCCTGGTCGCGCAAATCTACAGCCTGCCGCCGCGCGTGCTGCCCTCGATCCAGCGCGTCGAGGGCGGTGCGCCGGGCGTCGTGCACCGCAACCGCGACGGGAGCGAGGACTACGGGGTGATGCAGGTCAACACGATCTGGCTGCCGGTGCTGGCCCGCTACAGCAAGCTCGACCCGGTGGAGGTTCGAGCGCGCTTGCTCACTCGCCCTTGCTTCAACATCGCCGCCGCCGGGCTGATCATGCGGACCTACCTCGACGAGGCGGGCGGAGACTTGATGAAGGCGGTCGGGTTCTACCACTCGCATACGCCCGCGCTGGGCCTAGGCTACAAGGCAAAAGTGGTAAGCGCGGCCTGGGGGCTATTCGGCACGGCCGGCGGTGCCAGGCAGTAGAGGGGGAGGGCGGCCTTGGCCGTCCTCCCCTAGACTGAGCTACTGGATGTTGCCGTTCACCCGGTTCGGGAAGAACCCGAAGTTGGCGCTCGCGCCGCCAACGTAGACGATGTTGAGCACTTCGCTCGTCGTGCGGCGGAACGCCAGCGACTGCGAGTCGGTCGGAACCGCGTTGAAGGCGAGGCCAGGGATAAGAACGCCCTGTTCCTTGCCGCCGCCCACAGAAGCTCGGGCCCCCGAGATGGCGTTGGCAGCCACACCTGCGCCGATGTTGGCCAACAACGTCCGGATGTTGCCGGCGTGATAGGCTTCGACGGCCAGAATGGCGGCCGCGGCTTCAAGGAAGTCCTTGTTCTGCAGCAACCGGGCGGCGCCCGCATAGGCGGTCACGCCCACGTCCTCGAACACGAACGCCCCCAGCAGGAAGCTCACGTCGTCGGCAAACGGGTTGAAGGTTTGCGTGCTGGTCACGAGGCCCGCCGCACGTGCCAGTGTAGTGAAGGTGTTGGTGAAGTCCAGGGCCGGACGAACGACCGCCTGGTTGCCCAAGGCCGCGCGCAGGAACCGCACATGGTTCTGCTCGTCAACTGCAAGCCGCTGCGCATATTGGGCGATGGCCGTGCTGCGGAACGGCACCTGTGCGCCACCGGTCACGTCGCCATACCGGCCCACGCCCGCGATGTCGTTCGGGAACTGCAAGCCGAAGCCCTGCACCGCACGCAGGTAGTATTCGGCCTCGAGGTATTCGAGGTTGAGCGCGAAGTTCAGAATGTCCACATCGGTGACGCCCTGGGCTTCGGCTTCGGTGGTGGAAGCAACCAAGCCCCCGGCCGCAAGCGCACCAAGGGCAACGGCGCCCACGGCGCCTGCGCCCATCTGACCGAACATGGAACGGCGGTTCACGCCTTCTGCGGCGGCTGCCTCGTTTTTTGTTTCAGACATTCGGACTCTCCTGTCGTCTTGTCACACACAGACGCGAACGTCCCGCCAATCGGGCCGTCCCGCTACGCTCCAGACAAGATCACGTCCTTCCTACGTCTGTTCGGCGGCCCTGGATGCAGCCTTTGTGGCGGAATGCGGGTTCCCATGATGAACTCGCTGTGAGGCAGCCTCGCGGCCCCGCGCCAGGCGCCGTCCGGCGCGGATCGTCGGCCGCTCGACCGCCCAGTGCAACAGCGCGCATGCGGCGAGGACGACCGCCAAGGCCCCCGCCAGCGCCGGTTCATAACCCAAGCCCAGGCCCACCATCAGCGCCCGCAGTACCGAGTAGCCCAGCAGCGAATGCAGCACGTAGAAGGGAAAGCTGACGGCCGCGAGCGCGTCCAGCACTGGGTTGCGCGGGATATGCCGGCGCGCCGCGTACAGCCCGGCGAACAGGATCAAGGCATAGGCATAGTTCAGCGTCACGACGGGGAATTGCGCCCGCCAGACGCTCATTTGCCAGGTCGCTACGAACAGCAGGGACAGGGTCACCAGGCTCCCCGCCAGCCAGCCCGTGCCGATCTTGCCGCGCAGGTGGAAATTGAACAGCGTCCCCAGCAGCATGTAGGTCAGGCACAGCGAGTGGCTGCTGAGCGTATGCAGCGGCGTGCTTGGCGCGGCGTCGAGCCAGCCGAGCCGGGCCAGCGCCGCGTTGGCCAGAAGGATGCTTGCCGCGGCCCCGATCAGCGCCGCGGGACTGCCGCGCCGGATCGGCCCGGCCAGCAGCACGACCAGCAGGTAGAACTTGAGCTCGACCGAGAGCGTCCAGTTCACCAGGTCGATGCTCGGCTGGCCGATCAGGTCGTAGATCAGCAGCGCGTTGGCGGCAATCGTCCATCCGCCATAGCCGAAGGGCCGTCCCCAGGCCTGCGCCGCGCCATACAGCACCAGCATCTGCAAAAGCAGCGCCGCGACGTAGGTGGGATAGATGCGCAGCAGGCGGGCCAGCATGAAGCTGAGCCGGCTGTGCCGCTCCAGCGAGAAGGGGATCACCAGCCCGCTGATCAGGAAGAACAACCCGACCCCGAACGGGCCGAGTTGGAACCAGGCCAGGTTCGCGATCCAGAACAGGCCCGGCACCGGGCCGCCCTGCGCCGGCGAGAACGTGGCCGACGAGACCACCTCCGGCAACGCCCAGAACACGCCGATGAGGTGGCTGCACGCCACCGCCAGCGCGGCGATGCCCCGCAGCTGGTTAGCGAACCGGATGCGATGCATCGGCGCTCCCGACACTGCCAGCGACCACGCCCGAGGCCAGCAGCCCCCGCAGCATCCCGTCCCAGCGCCGGGCGATGGCGGCCCAGTCGCGGTCCGCCAGCCAGGCCCGGGCGGCGGTGGCCGTCGCGGTCCGGGCCGCGCCGTCCAGCAGGACGGCGGCAATGCCCTCGGCCAGCCGCGCCGGGTCGGTGCCGGAGAGGCGGATGACGGCGTCCTCGGCCTCGTCGAACAAAGGCAGCGGGGTCACGGCCACGGCCACCCCGGCGCCGAGCGCGCTGCGCAAGGCAGCGCTCGACGCTTCCTTCGAGGCTTGATACGGCAGCACGACCAGGTCGCACCCGGCTAGCAGCGCGATCGACTCCGCCTCATCGAGGAAGCCGGTCTCGAACGCCACCGCATCTTGCAGCCCGGCCGCCGCCACTAGGCGCCGGCAGCGGGCGATCTCGTCGGCCGACTCCGGGCCGGGATACTCGGCATTGACCAGCCGCAGCCCGGCCAGCGGCCAGCGGCGGCGCAGCAAAGCGAGCGCCTCGATCAGCTCGGCAATCCCCTTGCCCGGCAGGAAGAAGCCGTAGCAGCCGATCACCGCCGGCGCGCCCTCCGTCCGGTCGGGCGGCGGCGGGCGGGGCGCAGCGGCGGCCGGCGCGCCTTGCGGGATAAGGGTCACGTTGCCCTCCAGCCCCATCCCTGAGAGCCGGTTCACGTCATGGAGCGTATGCACCACCACCCGCGAGATGCCGGCCAAGGCCCGCAGCGTCGCCGCGCGCTCGGCCGCGGACACGTCCATCAAGTGCTGCGTGTTGTGCAGGGCCGCGCAGACCACCCGGCCCTGCAACGCCGGCGCGGCCAGCAGGCTGGCCAGCACGCCCCATGGCAGCAGCCCCGGCTGATGCTGCACGACCACCACCGGCGGGTCCATGCGCAGGATGGCGCCGCTGAGGTCCGCCACGCTGCGCGCCTCGCCCAGCCGCCAGACGGGATGGACCCCGCGCGCGCCGCCGGTTGCCGTGCTGCGTATGTCGGCTAGCACGGCGTGGGCGCCTGGCATGGCGGCGACGAGCTGCTGGGCATAGCCGGCGACGCCGCAGCGCACGCCCCAGGTCGTCACCCAAGCGGCGGCGAAGGCCGGCGCCGGGGGAGCCAGCAACAGCCCGGCGGCGATCCGCCCCAGCCGGTCCGCCACGTCGGGGACATGGCTCGCCAGGTCAGGTGCCGCCCGCCGGCCGCGTTCGACGGCCTCCCGCAGCGCCGCCGCGAGGTCGTCCGGGTCCGGGTCCGCCCAGAGCGAAAAGCCGCTGGCGAGGTGGCTGCCCGAGGCCGCCATCCGGTATCGGAGCAGCCGCACGGTCCCCGGCGCCGCCGTGCCCACAAAGTCCATGTGCCCGCCATGGCCGGTCACGATCAGCGGCAGCCCGGCCGCAAGCGCCTCCGCCGCCGGCAGGTTGAATCCCTCGCCGCGGCTGGGCAGCACCATGGCGTCGGCGGTCCGATACAGGTCCAGCAGGGCATCCTCGCCCAGGTCCCGGTCGATCAGCTCGATGGCTGGCGCCTCCGGGTCCGCCGCCCGCAGCTGCGCCAACTGGGCGGCCACGGTGTTGTGGATGTTCGGGAAACCCTTGATGACCAGGCGGACCCGGTCCCCGCGGCGGAACGCGGCGGCGTAGGCCGCCAGCAAGACGTCGACGCCCTTGCGGGGGAAGCACGAGGAGACGTGCAGGAACGTGAACGGCCCCGCCCCCTCCGCCCGGCCCGCCCGGCCCGCCCGCAACGCCCGGAACCGCTCCAGCCGCGGCGCCTGCGCCAGCACGCGGACCGGCACCTGCACCCCGGAGTCGATCAAGGCTTTCGCCACGATCCGCGTCGGCGCCAGCACGCCGCCGAACCCGGCGTTGAGCCGGGCGACGGTCTCGGCCGGGACCAGGCTTTCCTCCCAGTAGAACAAAGCCAAGGCGAGGTCGCCGGGCTGGTGCGGCACCCAGACCGGGTAATGTTGGCTGATGACGATGGCGGGCGCGGTCTCCGGCGCGGGGCGGGCCAGCAAGGCGCGCACCGCCTCCCGCTGTTCCGCCGGCACGCCCTCTACGCCGGTGGTGACCTCGCCCTCGACCGCGAGCAGCCGCACCGCGCCGGGCCGCCCGGCTTCAAGGGCCGCCGCCAGGGCCCGGTTGACCTCCGCCAGGCTATAGGTCCCGTTCATGTGCCCGGCGATCGTGACGTGCATATTGGCGGACAGCGCGTCCTGCGCCCCGGGGTCCTGCGGCGCCCTCACGCCGGCCCGCGCCAGGGCGGCCGTCAGCGCCGGCGCCTGGCGCTGCAGCCTGAACCGGTCCAGCGCGCGACGCTGCCGGTCCGCGATCGCCGCGCGCCCGGCCGGATCCATGGCGAGGTCCAGCATTGCGGCCGCGACGCCCTCCTTGGTCCGGTCGTCCAGCAGCACGCCGGCGCCCGCCAAGGTATAAGGTACTGCCCCGGCCGGCCACGCCAGCACCGGCACGCCGGCCGCCATCGCCTCCACCAGCGGCACGCCGAACCCCTCGTGCTGGCTGAGCGACACATACAAGTCGGCCGCGGCATAGTGCTGCCGCAGCGCCGCGTCCGAGACCAGCCCGGTGAGCTCGACCCCCTCCACCCGCCGCCGGAGCGCGGCCAGCTCGGCCATGTAGGGGTCCTCCGCGTTGCCATGGCGGCCGACCAGCACGAGGCGGCTTTCGCCCGGATACGCCGCGCGGAACCGCGCATAGGCGGCCACCAGCTCCAACTGGCCCTTGGACCGGGCGACGCGGCCGACGAACAGTACTGTGAACACCCGGCCCCGCCGCGGCGCCGGTGCTGCGTCCCGCATGGCATCGACATCGAACAGCAACGGGCAGGCCGCCACCGGGTCGAACCCGGCCTGGCGCAGCTCCAAGGCGTTGTACTCGCTATCGGCCAAGGCGGCCGCCACCGCCGGACGCAGCTCGGCCAGTTGCGCGCGCCCCTTGCGGGCGTACTCCTGCAGGAACGGACTATCGGCCAGCAGCTCCGGCGGCGTGATGTTGTGATAGATCAGTAACTTCGGCACCGGCAGCGCCAGGATGCGCGCAAGCGCGTCGTGGCCCATCGAGTGCCGAACGATCAGCGCGTAGCGATGGTGCTCGGGCAGTTCGTCCAGCCCGTGCACCTCGGGCAGGCCAGGGCCGCGGTGCTCGGCGAAGATGCGGCTGTCGTAGCCCATGCCGCGCAGCAGGCCGCGGGTGATCAGCATGGCGTTGGTGATCGCGTCGCCAACGGCCGACCCCGAGTGGAACTGGTGCACGGCCGCAAGGGGGCCGCCGGGCGGCTCGGCGGCCGGCTGTGCGGGCTCCGGCTGGTGAGCGGCGTCCTCGATCTCGGCGGGCGCGGCCTCGATCAGCGGCGGATCGCCCCGTCGGCGGATGGTGCCGATCCGTCGCAGCGGCCCGGTGACCCGCCACGACGTGCTGCGCCGCATGGCCTCCACCCAGCCCGCGGCGATCGCGCGTTCCTGCTCGGCCAGCTCGGCCCGGCGCAGCGCGGTCTCTGCGCGCTGGGCCATCTCGGCCAGCTCCGTCTCGAGGTCCGCCACCGCCTGCTTGCGCTGCGCCGCCAGCAGGCCCAGCCGGGCGGCCTCGGCCGAGGCCTGGGCCAGCCGCAGAAACGCGCCCTCCGCCCGCTCCTCGGCCACTGCGGCGCGCCGCTCCGCCCGCTCCGCCGGGTCAGAAGCGGTCATGGCTGGCGTCCGGACGGAAGTCATGCGGGCTCCTACAACACCTGAACGGCACTTGCCCAGGGCCGGGCGCCGCGATAGCAGCGGGGCATGTTCGAACAGTTGCGGCGCCGGCTGAGCCGGCCAGACCCTCGGGCGCCGGCCGGGCAGGCAACGCGCGAGGACATCGTCGCGTGCTTCCGCCTCCTGCTAGGGCGGCAGCCCAACGGCGAGGAGTTGAGCGGCCACATGGCCCAGGTCGGCCAGGACCTGCCGGGCGTCGTGGCCGGCTACCTGAATAGCCTGGAGTTCGCCCGCCGCGGGCTGCTGCAGGCGGAAGGCGCCCCCCCGGGCCTGGCGAAGCTGGACGGCTTCAGCCTCTATGCCCGCGAGGACGACATGGCGGTGGGCCGCCACGTGCTGCACGGACCCTACGAGCCGGAGGTCGCGGCCAGGTTCCGCCAGGTGCTGCGGCCCGGCATGGGCGTGCTCGATATCGGCGCCAACATCGGCTATTTCACGATGCTGTCGGCCGCCCTGGTCGGGCCGGAAGGCTCGGTGCTGGCGGTCGAGCCCAATCCGGCCAATGCCCGCCTGCTGGAGGCCAGCCGCGCGCTCAACGGCTTTGCGCAGGTGACGGTCGCGCAGGTCGCGGCGGGGCAGCGCATCGGCCTGCTGGCCCTGAACGCCACCCACAGCAACGGCACCACCTCCGCGCCCGCCGCCGCGCTCGACGCGCTGCTGCGCGCCACCACGGTCGCCTGCGTGCCGGTCGATGCCCTGGTGGGCGAGCGGAGCATCCATCTCATCAAGGTGGACGTGGAGGGCGCCGAGTACAACGCCCTGCTGGGCGCCAAGCGCCTCATCGCCCGCGACCGGCCGGCCATCATCAGCGAGTTCAGCCCCAACCTGATGCCCGGCATCTCCGGCGTGGACGGCCCGGCCTACCTCGCCTGGCTGCACGGCCAGGGCTACGCCATCTCCGTCATCGAGCCTGACGGCAGCCTGGCGCCGGCGGGGCAGGACGTGGCGCCGGTGATGGCGGCCTATGCGCGGCGGGGCACCGACCACATCGACCTGTTCGCAATCCCCGCCTAGGGCGCCGGGCGCAGGAAGATGCCGTTCCGGCGCAACTCCAGCGTGTACTCGTAAACCCCCACCCGCTCGAGCGGCACGAAGCCGGCGCGGTTGGTGTCGTAGAGCCGCGTGTGGACGCGGACCGCGCAGCGCACGAGACCGGCCCGACTGCCCGGGATCTGCCCGGCGGTGCCTTGCTCGATCACCTGGTCCTCCCCGGCCCGCTGCAGCGTCTCGGCCACAAGCTGCAGCACGGCTGGCCGGCCGCAGAGCGGCCCCTCCCCGGCCAAAGCAGGGGTGGCGAGCAGCAATAGCAGGATCAGGGCGCGCATCGCGCAAGCCTAGCTAGGTATGCAGCCGGACCGCAAACCCGGCCAGCGCCAGGCAGGGGCCGAAGGGGATGGCGGTTGCGGCGCCCACCGCGCGCCCGCGCAAGGCCATCCCCGCCGCCACGGCCAGGCCCACGACCGCCCCGCCCAGCAGCACCGTCGGCAGCCCCTCCAGCCCAACCCACGCGCCCAGTGCCGCCAGCAGCTTGGCGTCGCCCCCGCCCAGCCCCTCCCGGCCGCGCAGCCGGCGATACAACCAGGCCAGGCCGCGGAATGCCGCATAGCCCAAGGCGGCGGCAACCGCATGGCCGGTCGCCTGGTCCGGCTCCAGCCATAAGGTGGCGAACAATCCGGCCGGGATCAGCGGCAAGGTGAGCGCGTCCGGCAGCCGCATGCTCTCCCAATCGATCCAGGCCAGCGCCAGCAAGGCCCAGCCCAGCCCGCAGTCCACCCACAGCGCCGGCCCCACCCCGGCCAGCGCGACCCAGGCCGCGACCGCCACCGCCGCCAGCTCGACCAGCCAGTGCCGTGCCGCGATCGGCGCCCGGCAGGCGCGGCACCGCCCGCGGAGCACGACATGGCTTAGCAGCGGCACCAGGTCGCGCGGCCCGATCACCGCGCCGCAACGCTCGCAGGCCGAGCGGGACAGCGCCACCGGCCGCCCTTGCGGCAGCCGGGCGATCAGCACGCCCAGGAAGCTGCCGACGAACGGCGCCGCGAGCAGCGGCCATACCCACTCCATGCCTAAGCTCCGGCTCCGCCGAGGGCCTACTCCCGCCCCCGCCCAGCACCATGTATAGGCACGGCATCTGCCGCCACCAACGGAACCGCCGCCCGCATGGACGTCCAAGGCGACCTCGCATCCCACGCCGACCCGGTCGAGGGCCTGGCCGCCCTGCTCGTCGCCGGGGAGCATTGCGACGCACGGACGATCGAGCGCGGCCGCCGGGTCGCGGCCGAAAGCGGCCAGCGGCTCGACAAGGTGCTAATCCAGCTCGGCCTGGTCACCGAGCGCGGACTCGCCCAGGCCTTCGCCGCCTTGCTCGGGCTGCCGCTCGCCGACCCCGCCCGTTTCCCGCCCGACGAGCCCCTGTTCGGCGAGCGGCTCACCGCCCGCTTCCTCCGCCATGCCCGCGCGCTGCCGACGGAGCTCGTGGCGGGCCGCTTGCTGGTGGCGGTCGCCGACCCGCTCGACACCTTCGTCCCCGGCGCCATCGCCGCCGCGACCGGGGCGCCGGTGGACCTGCTGGTCGGCGTGCCGATCGAGTTGGACGCGGCGCTCGACCGCCTGTACCCCGACCCCGACCGTGCGCCCCCGGGCGAGGGCGCCGAGGCCGCCGAGCCGCTCGAGGAGGACGCCGAGCGCCTGAAGGACCTGGCCAGCGAAGCCCCGGTGATCCGCCTGGTGAACGGCATCATCGCCCGCGCCGTCGAGAGCCAGGCCTCCGACATCCATATCGAGCCCTTCGAGGACCGCCTGCGCGTCCGCTACCGCTACGACGGCGTGCTGCACGAGGCCGAAAGCCCGCCCGCGCGGCTGACCGCGGCCATCACCTCCCGCATCAAGATCATGTCCCGCCTCGACATCGCCGAGCGCCGCCTGCCGCAGGACGGCCGCATCAAGCTCGCCGTGCGTGGCCAGGAGATCGACTTCCGCGTCTCCACCATCCCCTCCCTGCACGGCGAAACGGTGGTGCTGCGGGTGCTGGACCGCAGCACCGTCACCTTCGAATATGCCAAGCTCGGCCTTGCCGCCCCTGTGGTGGCGCGGCTCGATGCGGCGCTTGCCCTGCCCAACGGCATCGTGCTGGTCACCGGCCCCACCGGCAGCGGCAAGACCACGACGCTCTACACCGGCCTGCTCTCGCTCAACTCGGTGGTCCGCAAGGTGGTCACGGTCGAGGACCCGATCGAATACCAGTTGCCCGGCGTGAACCAGATCCAGGTCAAACCAGGGATCGGCCTCAGCTTTGCCAACCTGCTGCGCTCCATCCTGCGCCAGGATCCGGACGTGATCATGGTGGGCGAGGTGCGCGACCTGGAAACCGCGCAGATCGCCGTGCAGGCGGCGCTGACTGGGCACCTCGTGCTGAGCACGGTGCACACCAACTCGGCCGCCGCCACCATTTCCCGCCTGCGCGACATGGGTCTCGAGGATTACCTGCTGACGGCGGTGCTGCGCGGCATTCTCGCCCAGCGCCTGGTGCGCCGGCTCTGCCTGCAATGCCGGCGGGAGGAGGCGGCGGCGCCCGCGCTCATCGAGCGGTTCGGGCTGGACCGGCGCATCCCCGGTCCCGTCCGCCTGTGGCACCCCGCCGGCTGCCCGCAGTGCCGCGGCACTGGCTACCGCGGGCGCCTGGCCATCGCCGAGTTCCTGCAGCCGACGCCCGAGATCGAGCGCCTGATCTTCTCCCATGCCGAGCATACCGAGATCGAGCGCGCCGCCGTTGCCGCCGGCATGGTGACCATGTTCGACGCCGGGCTCGATGCGGCCTTGGCCGGCGAGACCACCATCGAGGAAGTGGTCCGCAGCGTCCGCGCCGAGGCCTGACCGGGTGCCGGAGTTTCGCTACGTCGCTATCGACGCCGCCGGGCAGACCCAGCGCGGCGTGATGGACGCCGTGACCGAGGCCGAGGTGGTCGCCCGGCTACAGCGCCAGGGCAGCATCCCCATGCGCGCGGAACCTGCGGGCGGTGCCCTGGCCGGGCTGCTGCACCAGCAGGTCGGCCGCCGCGGCATCGGCCGGCAGGACGTGACCAACCTGACGCGCGAGCTGGCGGTGATGCTGGCGGCCGGGCAGGACCTGGACCGCAGCCTGCGCTTTCTGGCCGAAACCGCCCCCAACCGCCGCGTGCTGGCCACCGTTGAGGCGCTGCGCCGCACCGTGCGCGACGGCGGCTCGCTCGCTGCCGCCCTGGCCGAACACCCCGGCAGCTTCCCCCGCCTCTATGTCGGCCTGGTCCGGGCCGGCGAGGCCGGCGGCACCCTGGCGCCCACGCTCGAACGCCTGGCCTTGCTGCTGGAACGCGAGCGCAGCCTGGCCGCGACCGTCAAATCCGCCATGATCTATCCCGCCCTGCTGCTGGTGGTGGCGCTCGGCTCGATCGGCCTGCTGCTCACCCAGGTGCTGCCGCAGTTCGTGCCGCTGTTCGAGCAGAACGGCGCCGTGCTGCCCCGGCCGACGCAGCTGCTGATCCTGGCCGGCGACCTCGTTGCCGCGTACGGCCTGTATGCGCTGCTCGCCCTGGCCGCGCTCGGCCTGGTAGCCCGGCAAGCGCTCGCCCGGCCCGGTCCGCGCCTGGCCGCCGACCGGCTGCTGCTGCGCCTGCCGGTGCTGGGCGGGCTGGCGCGGGAAGTGATCGCGGCGCGCTTCACCCGCACGCTCGGCACCCTGCTGATCAACGGCGTGCCGCTGATCGCGGCACTCGGCATCGTGCAGGACGCGGTCGGCAACCGGGCCGGCGTCGCGGCCATCGAGCGCGCGACGCTCAGCGCCAAGGGCGGCGCCGGCCTGTCCCGCCCGCTCGACGATTCCGGCGTGTTTCCGGTACGCACCATCCACTTGCTCCGGCTGGGCGAGGAAACGGCGCAGCTCGGCCCCATGGCGCTCCGCGCCGCCGAGATCCACGAGGAGAAGACCCGGCTGGGCATCCAGCGCCTGGTCGCCCTGCTGGTGCCGGCGATCACCATTGTCATGGGCGTCGCCATCGCCGGCATCGTGTCCTCGCTGCTGCTGGCGATGCTGGGGCTGAACGACCTTGCCGCGGGCTGACGAGCGCGGCTTCACGCTGATCGAGGTCATCGTGGTGCTCGCCATCCTGGCGCTGATTGCCGGCCTGGTGCTGGCGCGCGGGCCGCAGCGCAGCGCGGCGCTGGACATGCGGACGGCGTCCCGCGCCGTGGCGGGCGCGCTGCGGGCGGCGCGGGGCCGGGCCATCGCCACCAACCAGCGCGTGCCCGTGCGGTTCGACCCGCGGGCGGCCACCCTGCGCGTGGGTGCCGGCCCCGCGCGCGCGCTGCCGGCGGGCATCGGCCTCTCCGTGGTGGCCGCGGCCGAGCAGGGCGCCGCCATTCTGTTCCTGCCCGATGGCAGCTCGACCGGCGGCCGGGTGGAGCTGGCCGGCGAGGGGCGGCGGGCCGATGTGGGGGTGGACTGGCTGACCGGCCGGGTGAGCATCGCCGATGCGCGATGAGCGCGGCTTCACCCTGCTCGAGGTGCTGGTCGCCTTCATCATCGCCGCCCTCGCCTTGGGCGCGCTGACCCAGGGCGTCGCGGGCGGCCTGCAATCCGCCCGCGTCGCCGCCCACTACCAGGAGGCGCTGTCCCGTGCCCGCTCCCGCCTGGCCACGCTGGACGCCAGCCTGCAACCCGGCGAGCAGCGCGGCGACGATGGCGGCGGTTTCGCCTGGCGCGTGCTGGTGCAGCCCACCGCCACCGCCGGCGCCCCGCGTCCGAGCGACCCGCTGCGCGCCGGCCGCGCCGTGCTCTACGCCGTGCGGGTCGAAGTCGCCTGGCGCATGGACGGCGGCCGGAGCGAGGTTGCGCTCATGACTCAGCGCCTCGGCACCGCGCCGCCGGACCTGCCATGAGGCAGGCCGGGAGGCAGGCCGGCTTCACCTTGCTGGAACTGCTGGTCGGCGTCGTGGTCCTGGGCTTCATCCTCGCCGGGCTGAGCCAGGGCGTGCGCTATGGCCTGCGTGCCTCCGAGACCCAGGCCCGGCTCGAGGAGGGCCGCGGCGAACTGGACGCGGTGGACCGCGCGCTCCGCCGCCTGATCGCGCAGACCGACCCCGGCACCGCCCATAGCGGCCCCACCCTGCAGGGATCGCAAGGCCGCCTGGCCCTGGTTTCGCAGTTGCCCGCCGCCGCCGCCGGCTTCGTCAGCCGGCAGGCCGACATCGCCATCGGCGTCGATGGCGGCCGCCGCCTGGTGCTGCGCTGGACGCCGCATCTGCACGCGCAGCGCTTCGGCCCCGCGCCCCCGGCCGAGGAAGTGGAGCTGTTGCGCGGGGTGGAGCGGCTCGAGCTGGCCTATTGGGGCGGGGCCTGGCGCACGACCTGGGACGCGGCCACGCTGCCGCGACTCGTGCGCCTGCGCGTCGTGTTCCCGCCCGACGACCCCCGCCACTGGCCCGACATCGTCGCGGCGCCGCAGCGGCACCGGGCGGGCTGAACCGGTTCGCATCCGCCCGGCCGATCCGCTAGTAAGACCGGCATGATCGGGGATTTCCTGAGATGGTGGGGGCAGCAGCTGCTCTCCCTCCTGCCCGCAAGCGGCGCCCGGCCCGGGGACGCGGTGATCGCCGTCCTGCGCGCGCCGGGCCTCGTCGAGCTGATCGTGCGCCGCCGCGGCAAGGAAGGCGCGCTGGGCCGCTTCGCCCTCGACCCGGCCGGCATCGCGGCGCTGCGGGCCGCCCGCGGGTCCCGGCGGGCGCCCGTGCTGCTGCGGCTGCCGGCGGGCATGCTGCTGGCGCAGCCCGTGGTGCTGCCGCTGGCGGCGGAGCGCGATCCCGAGCGGGTGCTGCGCTACGAGATGGACCGGCTGACCCCTTTCGCCGCCGACGAGCTGTTCTGGACCGCGTCGGTCGTCCGCCGGGACCGCGCGCGGGCGCAGCTGCACCTTCGCCTCGCTTTGGTTCCCCGCGCGCAGCTGGCGCCGGTGCTGGAGGGCTTGGCGCAAGCCGGTCTCCACCCCGGCGCCCTGGAAGGCCCCGCCGGCGAGCGGATCGAGCTCGCGGGCCGCCATGGCGGGCGCTGGCGGCAGCGCGCGGCGTCCGGGCTGGCTGCCGCCTGCGTGCTACTGGCCGTGGCGGCCGCCGCGGTCCCCTTCGCCCTGCAATCGCGCGAATCCCGCCGGATTGAGCGCCGCATCGCGACCCTCCGCCCCGCCGTGGAGCAGGCCGAAGCGCTGCGCCGCGGCATCGCGACCACCGCCGCCGGGATCGACGTGCTGGCCAGCCAGCGCGCCCGGGTGGGCAACCCGCTTGCCGTGCTCGCCGCACTCACCGACATCCTGCCGGACGACACCGTGCTCACCGACCTCGGCATGCGCCAGCGCGTGATCACCCTCAGCGGCCAGGCGGCCTCCGCTGCCCGGCTGATCCCGGCCCTGGCCGCCGACCCCGCCTTCCGCGACCCGGCCTTCGCCGCCCCGGTCACCCGCAACGAGACCACGCGCGGCGAGGGCTTCTCGATCCGCGCCGAGGCGGCGCCTTAATATGGGCCGCTTGCCAACCGGGCGTCCCGGCCAGGCGCTGGCGCTGGCGCTGCTGGGCCTGTTGCTGGCCGTGGCGTGGCTCGCCGTTGCCGTGCCCGTGCTCGACCGGCATGCCGAGCGGGCGGACGCCGTCGAGCGGCGCGGCGCCCTGGCCCGGCGCATGGCCGCCCTCGCCGCCGGGCTTCCGGGCTTGCAGCAGCAACAGGCCGCCGCCGCCGGGGCGGGCCCGGCAGCCATCGCCGTGCTGGACGGCGCCTCGGACGCCATCGCCGCCGCCGCGCTCACCCAGAAGCTGCAGGAGATGGCCGGCCAGGCCGGCGCCTCGCTCGCCAGCACCGAGGCGCTGCCGGCCGAGCAGCAAGGCGCCTACCGGCGGATCGCCGTGCGGATCGCCGTCTCGGCGCCCTGGCCGGTGCTGGTGCGGCTGCTGGCCGCGATCGACGGCGCGACCCCGCAAATGCTGGCCGACGAACTGCAGATCCGCGGCTCGCGCGGCTTCATCCGGGACGGCGCGGCGCCGCTCGAGGCGTCGTGGGTGGTGCTGGGCTTCCGGGCGGGGACGAGCGGATCGTGAGCCGGGCCGGCCTCGCCCTGCTGGCTGCCCTGGCGCTGGCGCTGGCCGCCCTCATCGGGCTTGAACTTCGCCCCGTAACCGCCGAAGAGGATGCGATGCAAGCCCCCACGACCCGCGCGGCCGCCCCGCGGCAAGGACCGTCCGCCGCCGCGCCTGCCGACCAGCGGCAGGCCTGGGTGCAGACCATCCTTGCCCGGCCGCTGTTCGCGCCGGACCGGCGGCCCGCCGCCTCGGCCGGCCCCGGCGCCCCGTCCCCGGCGCTGCCGCGCGTCGCCGGCATCCTGGTGGAGGGCAGCCGCCGCAGCGTGATCTTCGCCGCCCCCGGGGAAGGCCGCCCGGTGGTGGTCGCCGAAGGCGCCGAGCTGAACGGCTACCGCGTGCAGTTGATCGAGGCGGGGCAGGTCACCGTCGCCGGGCCCGGCGGCGTGCAGGTGCTGCGCCCCAGCTTCGACCCCCGCCCGCCCGCCGCTGCACCGGGCGCAGCACCGGGCGCTGCACCGGGCTTGCCGGGCCTGCTGGGCCTCGGGACCATGACCGGCATCCCCGGCCTGCCACCCGCGCCCTCCGCGCGATGATGCGCCGGAGCGCGCTCGCTGCCGCGCTGCTGGCAATGTTGCTCGCCGGTTGCGACCGGGCGGAAACGCCGGTGCTGCAAGCCCTGCCGGAGCTGGGCGGGACCGTCAGCACGGCCACCCCGCGCATCAACGGGCCGGTGGGCAGCACCGACGCCGGGCCGGGTCCGCAGGTCAGCATCGGGCTGGGCCGCTCGCTCGCCCTGCCGGCCGGTGCCCCGGGCTTGGTCGGCGGTGACATCTCGCTCAACTTCGCCGATACCGACATCCGCGAGGTCGTCGCCCAGGTGCTGGGGACCATCCTGCGGGTGAACTACACCATGGACCCGGCCGTCCGCGGCACCGCCACGCTGCGCACCACGACCCCGATCGCGCGGTCCCAGGTGCTGCCGGCGCTCAACGCCGTGCTGGCGCAGAACGGCGCCACGCTGACCCAATCGGGCGGGCTATACCGCGTGGTGCCCGCCGCCGCCGCCGCTGCCGCCCCGGGCCTGGCCGGGGGCGGCGACGTCTCCGGGGGCAGCGTGATCCCGCTGCGCTACGCCTCCGCGGAGGACCTTGCCAAGCTGCTGCAGCCCTATGCCGGCGCTGGCGGCAAGGTGGTGGCCGACCCCGGCCGCAACGCCCTGCTGGTCAGCGGCGACCCGGCCACCCGCGAGGCGCTGTTCGCCCTCGTGCAGGCCTTCGACATCAACGCGCTCGCCGGCCAGTCCTATGCCTTGTTCCCGGTCACCAGCGGCGGCGCCAAGGACTTCGCCAGCGCCCTCGCCGACGCCTTCCGCACCGGGACCGGCGGCGCGCTGGCGGGCGTCGTCCGCGTGGTGCCGATGGAGCGCATCAATTCCGTGCTGATCGTGTCCGCCCAGCCGCGCTACATCGACGACGCCCGCCGGGTCTATGCGCTCATGGAACGCCAGCGCCGGCAGACCGTGCGCAGCTGGAACGTGTTCTACCTGCAGAACAGCCGCAGCAACGACATCGCCTACGTGCTGCAGCAGGCCTTCACGCCTGGCCGGGTGACGGCCGTGCCGACGCCCCGCGCGGTGGGCTCGACGGCGCCGGGGCGCGGCAGCCGGCGGACGAGCGGCTTCAACCAGGGCGATAGCGGCGGCGGCGGCGGCGGCCTCGGGCGGAGCGGCGGCGGCATCGGCTCGAACAACAGCGGCGGCGGCGGCCTTGGCACCAGCCAGCAAACGCCACCGCCCGCGCCCGCCCAACCACAGCCCGACCCCTCGCAGAACCCGGCCAACCCCCTGCTGGGCGGCCTCGACCCGAGCGGCGGGCCAGGCGGCGGCGCGGCAGCGGGGCAGGACGACGCCAACGGTATCCGCATCATCCCCAACGTGCAGAACAACGCCCTGCTGATCTACGGCACCCCGCAGGAGAAAGACACCATCGAGGCGATGCTGCGCAAAATCGACATCCTGCCGCTCCAGGTCCGCATCGACGCGACCATCGCCGAGGTGACGCTCAACGACAACCTGAACTACGGCACCCAGTTCTTCTTCAAGGCGGGCGGCATCAACGGCGCCCTTAACTTCAGCACCGCGGTCGGCGCCGCGGCCGGCGCCTTCGCCTCCGGCTTCCCCGGCTTCGTGCTCAGCGGCCCCAACAACGGCAACGGCGCGCTGGCCGCCTTGCAGGCCGTCACCAACGTCAAGGTGCTGTCCTCGCCGCAGGTCCTGGTGCTGGACAACGAGGCCGCCCGCCTGCAGGTCGGCAACCTCGTGCCGTTCCTCACCAGCAGCTCGCAAAGCACGCTCACCGGCAACGCCCCGGTCATCAACTCCATCGACTACCGAGAGACCGGCGTCATCATGGAAGTCACCCCGCGCGTGAACAGCGGCGGCCTGGTGACGCTCGACATCTCGCAGGAGGTCAGCGACGTCGACGCCACCGCGACGGCCAACAGCGCCATCCAGTCGCCCACTTTCATGCAGCGCAACGTCAGCTCCCGCGTGGTGGTGCAGGACGGGCAGACGGTGGGCTTGGCCGGGCTGATCCGCGACAGTTCGTCGCGCAGCAACTCGGGCATCCCCTGGCTGAAGGACATCCCGCTGCTCGGCTTCCTCGCCGGCCGGCAGGACAACGTGCGCGGGCGGACGGAGCTGCTGGTGCTGATCACCCCACACGTGGTGCACGACCAGCGGGACGCCCGGGCGCTGACCGAGGACCTGCGCGACCAGTTGATCAACGCGGCCAGCGTGCCCGACGACCTGCAGCGCCTGGGCACGGCGGGCTCGCCCGATCCGCAGCGGCGGGTGCGGCGGGGCCTGCGGCTGGAGCGGTGAACCGGGAGCGCGGCTTTGCCCTGCTGATCGTCCTGTGGTCGGTGGTGCTGCTCGCCCTTCTGGTCACCGGCATCGCCGCCGCCGGGCGCAGCGACGTGCAGCTCGCCGCCAACCTGCGCGGTGCCGCCCAGGCCGAGGCCGCCGCCGATGGCGCCGTGCACGCCGCCGCGTTCCACCTGCTCGACCCGGCCGCGCTCTGGGCCGCCGACGGCACCCCCCGCATGCTGGACCAGCCCGGCGGTCCGCCCGGCGCCCGCGTGCTGCTGCGCATCGAGGACGAGGCCGGCAAGGTCAACCCGAACCTCGCCTCCCCGGAACTGCTGCAGGCCCTGCTGCGGCAGGTGGGCGCCGACGCGCAGACCGCGACCCGGCTGGCCGCGGCCATCGTGGACTGGCGGTTCCCGGGCGATGCACCGCGTCCGAACGGCGCCAAGGCGCCGCAGTACCAGGCGGCCGGGCTCCCGTACGGGCCGCCCAACGCGCCCTTCGAGAGCCTGGCGGAACTCGGGGCCGTGCTGGGCATGACGCCCGAGCTGCTGGCCCGGCTGGCGCCGTCCCTCTCGGTGCTGAACGACGGCGAGCCGGATTTGCGGGTCGCCGGAGCCCCCGTGCGGGCCGCCATCCGCCAGGCGACCGGCGCCTCGCCTGCGGCTGGCGGCCCCACCCGGCCGCCGCGGACGGTGACCATCACGGCCGAGGCCGCCGTCGCAGGGGGCAGCCGCTTCTCCCGCCGCGCCACCATCCGCCTGGGCGGCACGCCGCGAGAGCCGCTCATGCAGGTGCTGACCTGGGAGGCGGTGGACGGCTAGCCCGGCCCGCGCCAGACTGCGCTGCTCACGGAGGCAACGCCCATGCAACTGACCCGCCGCATCCTGCTCGGCTCCACCCTCGCCGCCACGGCGCCGGCCGCGCGCGCGCAGCCCGCCACCATCAAAATCGGCGTGCTGAACGACCAGTCCGGCCCCTATCGGGACAACACCGGCGCCGGGTCGACGGCGTGCGCGCAGCAGGCGGTGACCGAGTTCGGCGACAAGGGGTTCACCGTCCAGCTCATCTCCGCCGACCACCAGAACAAGCCCGACATCGCCGTCAGCATCGCCCGGCAATGGTTCGACCGCGACGGCGTGGACATGGTGCTGGACGTGCCAACCTCCTCGGTGGCGCTCGCGGTCGCGGCCGTGGTGCGGGAAAAGAACAAGGTCATGGTCAACTCCGGCGGCGGCACCGCCGACCTGACCGGCGTGCAGTGCACGCCCAATACGGTGCATTGGACCTACGACACCTACATGCTGTCCCGCTCCACCGCCTCGCAGCTGGTCAAGGTGGGCGGGGACAAGTGGTTCTTCATCGTGGCCGACTACGTGTTCGGCCAGCAGCTCGAGCGCGACGCCGCCGCCTTCGTCGTCTCGAACGGCGGCAAGGTGGTGGGCCGCGCCGCCTACCCCTTCCCGGAGACGACCGACTTCTCGTCCTACCTGCTGCAGGCCCAGGCCAGCGGCGCCAACGTCATCGGCTTCGCCTCCGCCGGCAACGACACGGTGAACGGCGTCAAGCAGGCGCACGAATTCGGCCTGAACGGCAAGATGAAGATGGCGGCGCTGCTGGCGCACCCGACCGACGTGGACGCGATCGGCCCGGAGCTGGCCCAAGGCCTGTACCTGACCAGCACCTTCTATTGGGACATGAACGACGCCTGCCGCGGCTTGACCCGCAAGGTGCTCGACCGCATGCCGCAGAAGCGCCCGCCGAACATGATCCAGGCCGGCTGCTACGCGGGCACGCTGCACTACCTCAAGGCCGTTGCCGCCATGGGCGCGGCCCGCGCCAAGCAGGACGGCGCCGCGACCGTGGCGCAGATGAAGGCAATGCCGACGATGGACGACCTGTTCGGGCCGGGATCGATCCGCGCCGACGGGCGGGCGCTGTTCCCCGCCTACTTGTTCCAGGCCAAGGCGCCGAAGGACATCAAGTCGCAATGGGACGTGCTGCAGCTGGTGGCGACCACGCCGGCCACCGAGGCCTGGCGCCCCCTGAGCGAAGGCGGCTGCGCGCTGGTGAAGGCCTGAGCCGTCAGTCGAGGTCGCGCGCCACCTCGGGCCGGCGCAGCAGGGCGTCCACGTGCATGGCGTAGTCGAGCGTCGTGTCGGGCTGGAACGACAGCATCGGCGCCACCCGCAGCCGCATCTCGTGCGCCACCTGCGTCCGCAGAAACGGCGCGGCGCGCTTGAGCGCCGGCAGCAACGCCTGGATGTCGGTCCGGCCAAGCCGGGCCACGAAGGCGGTTGCGTTTTTCAGGTCCGGGCTGATCCGCACTTCAGTGACCGTCACCTGGGCGCCGGCCAGCTCCGGATCACGGAACTCGCCGCGCAGGAACACCGCGGAGAGCACGTGCCGGATTTCCTCCGACACGCGCAGCTGCCGCTGCGTGGGCCCTTTGGCGGGTTGAACTCGGCCTTTGCTCAAGGGCTGGGGACTCAGCCGGGGACCATCTCGATCTCGAAGCACTCCACCATGTCGCCCTCCTTGAGGTCGTTGTAGCCGGCGAAGCTCAGGCCGCATTCGTAGCCGCGGGCCACCTCGCGCACATCGTCCTTGAAGCGCTTGAGCTGGCTGAGCTGGCCGTTGTGGATTACCACGCCCTCGCGCAGCAGCCGCACCCCGGCGCCGCGCTTGACCAGGCCCTCGGTCACCATGCAGCCGGCGACCTTGCCGGTCTTGGTGATGTCGAACACCTTGCGGATCTCGGCATAGCCCAGGAAGTTCTCCCGCGCCTTCGGGGCGACCTTGCCGCGAACCATCTTCTCCACGTCATCGGCCACGTCGTAGATGATCGAGTAATAGCGGATATCGACGCCGTCCCGCTGCGCCAGCTCCCGCGCCTGGCTGGTGGCGCGAACATTGAAGGCGATGATCACGCCGTCGCTGGCACGCGCCAACTGGACGTCGCTTTCGGTGATCTGGCCCACGGCCGCCAGTAGGATGCGGACTTTCACCTCCTCATGCGCCAGCTTGAGCATGGCGCCCTGGATCGCCTCGGCGCTGCCCTGCACGTCGGCCTTGACCAGGAGGGCGACCTCCTTCAGGTCGCCGGCTACGGCGCGGGCCAGCATCTCCTCGAGCGTGCCGCGCGCCGCGGTGGCGCCGGCGGCCGAGCGGTCCCGCAGCTTGCGCTGGCGGAACTCGCTGATCTCGCGCGCCCGCGCCTCGTTCTCGACGGCCACGAAGGGTTCGCCGGCGCTGGGAACGCTCGACAGGCCCAGGATTTCGATCGGCGTGGACGGGCCGGCCGTCTTGATCTGCTGGCCCTTGTCGTCGAGCATCGCTCGCACCCGGCCCCATTCGGCGCCGGCCACCACGATCTCGCCCTGCTTCAGCGTGCCTTTCTGCACCAGCACGGTCGCCACGGGGCCGCGGCCCCGATCGAGCCGGCTTTCGATCACCGAACCCTCCGCGGCGCGATCGGGGTTCGCGCGCAGGTCGAGGATTTCGGCCTGCAGCATGATCGCCTCCTCCAGCTTGTCGAGGCCCGCGCGCTTGGTGGCCGAAACCTCCACGTCCTGCGTCTCGCCGCCCATCTCTTCGACCACGATGTCGTGGCTCAGCAGCTCCTGGCGCACGCGGCCCGGGTTGGCGTCGGCCTTGTCCATCTTGTTGATGGCCACGATGATCGGCGCGTCGGCCGCCTTGGCGTGGCGGATCGCCTCGATCGTCTGCGGCATCACGCCGTCGTCGGCGGCGACCACCAGCACGACGATGTCGGTCACCGATGCGCCGCGGCTGCGCATGGCGGTGAAGGCCTCGTGGCCCGGCGTGTCGATGAAGGTGATGCGGTTGCCCGCGGCGGTCTTCACCGTATAGGCGCCGATATGCTGGGTGATGCCGCCCGCCTCGCCGGCGGCCACGTCCGTGCTGCGCAGCGCGTCCAGCAGGCTGGTCTTGCCATGGTCCACGTGGCCCATGATGGTGACGACCGGGGCGCGGGGCTGCAACTCGGTGTCCACGTCCAGCGCGCCGTCGATGCCCAGCTCGACGTCGGATTCCGAAACGCGGCGGATCCGGTGGCCGAACTCCTGCACCACCAACTCGGCGGTATCGGCGTCCAGCATCTGCGTGGGCGTGGCCATGACGCCCATTTTCATCAAGGACTTGATCACGTCCGGCATGCGGGCCGCCATGCGGGCGGCCAACTCGGTGACCGAGATCGTCTCCGGCAGCACCACGTCGCGCACCACTTTCATCTGGTCGCTGCGCAGCATCTCCAACTCGGCCTGCCGGCGCTCGCGCTCCCGCTGGCGGCGGACCGACGCCAGGCTGCGGCTCTTCTCGTCCTCGCCTTCGATGGCGGCCTGGACGTCGATGCGGCCGGCCCGGCGGCGGTCGTCGCCGACCTTCTTGACCACGGGCACGCCGGGCTTGCGGCCCGGCAGCACGAGGCCGCCGGCGCGGCGGCGCGGCGCCTCCTCCTCCTCCGGGCGGGTCGGCTTCAGGCGCAGGGTCTCGCCGGGCGCCGCGGGGGCGGCCGGGCGCACGGGGCGGCGCGCTTCCTCGGCGGCAGGGGCTGCCGCCGCGGCGGGCGGCGCGCTGGCTGCGGCCTCGGCGGCGGCCGCGGCGGCCTGCTCGGCCTTCGCGCGCGCGGCGTCCTCGGCGGCCCGGCGGGCCTCCTCTTCCTCGGCGCGGCGCTGATCCTCCTCGCGGCGGCGTGCCTCCTCGGCGGCGGAGAGGATCGAAATCTTCTCCTGCTCGCGCCGTTCCGCATCGCGCTTGGCGGCATCGCGCTGCTGCTCGGCCAGCACGCGCTGGCGCACGGCGACCTCGGTCGCGGTCAAGGCCCGACCGGCGCCGGCCGGCAAACGGCTGGTCACGGCCGGCTTGGTGGGCGCGCCGGGAACCGCTTGCGGCGCCGCGGCGCCGGGCGCGGGGCTTGCCGGCACCGGGGCAGCCGACGGCGTGCGCTTCTTGCGCACCTCCACCTGCACCACCTTGGACCGGCCATGGCTGAAACTCTGCCGCACCGAACCGGCGTCCACGGTCCGCCCCACCTCGAGCCGCCCTGCGGGTCGCAGGGAGAGCCTGCCCTTAGCCGTCTCTTGGTCGTTGCCGTCGCTCATTGATCCGCCCGTTCCATCATCCCGTCCCGGCCGGCGATGCCAGCGAGGCGGTGTGTCTCAACATTCAGCGCCTCGGCCAGCCGGCCGTGCGCGATCACCACATGCACGACGTGGTCGCGGCCAAAGACCGCTCCCAGCGCCTGCGCCGGCAGCGGGGCCGCCACCGGAACGTCCCGCACCCCGCTCAGGAACCGTGTCCGTTCCTCCGGGCTGCCGTCGCTGGCCTGGACCACCAGCCCAGCCCGACCGCCGACCAGCCACTCGCGTGCCCTCTGGAAACCGCAGACCGCCTGCCCGGCCCGGCGAGCTAACCCGAGCAGCTCGCCCACCCGCCGCGCCAGCCCACCCTCGACCAACTGCACCAAATCGGCCGGCACGCCCACCTGCGCGCGGGCCGCCCGGGCGAAAGCGTTCTTCGCGCGGGCGGTTTCTAGCACATCCCGGCGCGCGCTCAACCAGATTCCCCGGCCGGGCAGCTTTGCGTATAGGTCCGGGACCACGAGCTGGCCCGGGCCGACCACGAACCGGATCATCCGGTTGCGGTAGTCCCGTTCGCGGGTCACGATGCAGCGGCGCTCCGGGCCGGTCTCGCGCTCCTCGTCCGGCTCGGGATCGCTAGGCGTGAGAGGCCTCCTTATCCGCAGGCGCATCCGAAGCCGGGGCCTCGCTTTCGTTGAACCAATGCGCGCGGGCCGCCATGATGACCTCGTTGGCCGTCTCCTCGTCCAGCTCCGCGCCCACGATCTCCACCAGCTCGTCGGATGCCAAATCGGCCAGGTCGTCCAGAGTTTTCACGCCCTTTTCGCCCAGTGCTACGAGCATCGGCGGCGTCAGCACCTCGATGCTGGCCACCTCGTCGGTCACGCCCAGCTCCGTCCGCTTCAGGTCCAGCGCCTCGTCGCGCTGCGTCAGGAACGCCTGGCCGCGGCGGATCAGCTCTTCGGCCACGCTCTCGTCGAAGCCCTCGATGTCGGCCAATTCCTCGACCGGCACATAGGCCAGCTCCTCGATGGTCGTGAACCCCTCGGTCACCAGCAGCCCGGCGATCACGTCGTCCACGTCCAGCGCTTCCACGAACAGCCCGGTGCGGCGGCGGAACTCCTCCTGCCGGCGCTCGCTCTCCTCGGCCTCGGTGAGGATGTCGATGTCCCACCGGGTCAGCTGGCTGGCGAGGCGCACGTTCTGCCCGCGCCGTCCGATGGCCAGGCTCAACTGCTCGTCGGGCACCACGACCTCGACGCGTCCAGCCTCCTCGTCCATCACCACCTTGGTCACCTCGGCCGGCGCCAGCGCGTTCACCACGAAGGTCGCGTGCTGCGACGACCAGGGGATGATGTCGATCTTCTCGCCCTGCAGCTCCTGCACCACGGCCTGCACCCGGCTGCCGCGCATGCCGACGCAGGCGCCGACGGGGTCGATGCTCTGGTCGCGGCTGATCACCGCCATCTTGGCCCGGCTGCCGGGGTCGCGCGCGACGGCCTTGATCTCGATGATCCCATCGTAGATTTCCGGGACCTCCTGCGCGAACAGCTTGGCCAGGAACGCCGGGTGGGTGCGCGAGAGGAAGATTTGCGGCCCGCGCGGCTCCTCGCGCACGTCGTAGATGTAGGCGCGCACCCGGTCGCCGTTGCGGAAGCTCTCGCGCGGGATCAGCTCGTCGCGGCGCAGCAGGGCCTCGGCGCGGCCGAGCTCGACCATCATGTTCCCGTATTCCGTCCGCTTGACCACGCCGTTGATGATCTCGCCGATGCGGTCCTTGAACTCGTCGTACTGCTTCTTGCGCTCGTACTCGCGCACGCGCTGGACGATCACCTGCTTGGCGGTCTGCGCCGCGATGCGGCCGAAATCGATCGGCGGCAGCGGGTCCACCAGGTGGCCGCCGAGCTGGATGGTCGGATCGAACTTGCGCGCGATGTGCAGCGGGATTTGGGTCTCGTCGTTCTCGACGGTCTCGACCGCCTCCGTCCACCGGGTCAGCCGCACGTCGCCGGTGCGCTTGTCGATGGTGGCGCGGATGTCCTTCTCGTGCCCGTACTTGGCGCGGCCGGCCTTCTGGATCGCCTGCTCCATGGCTTCCAGCACCTCGTCGCGCTCGATCGATTTCTCGCGCGCAACGGCGTCGGCCACCAGCAGCAGTTCGGGGCGGGAAACGGAAGTGTCCATGGGGTGGCTCCTAGTTCGCCATCTTGGGAAGGGCAGTGGCTTCGATCAGGGCGTCCGTCAGCATCAGCTTAGCACGCCTGATCTCGGACAGGGTGAGGGTCACGTCGTCCCCGCCATCGAGCCGCAGCCGGGCATGGGTCGCGTCGGCGCCGAGGATGATGCCGGTGAAGCGGCGGCGGCCCTCATGCGGCATCAGCATCTCCACGCGGGCCTGGTGCCCGGCGAAGCGCACCCAATCCTTGACCCGGGTCAGCGGCCGGTCGATGCCGGCCGAGCTGACCTCGAGCGTCCAGGCGCCAGGCAGCGGGTCGTCCACGTCGAGCACGGCCGACACGGCGTGGGTGATGCGCTCGCAGTCCTCGACGCTGATCTGCGCGCCGTCCGCGCGGTCGGCCATGACCTGCACCGTCGGCCGCTCGCGACCGAGGATCAGCACGCGGACGAGTTCATAGCCCATGTGCTCGATCGATGGGGTAATGGTGGCGGCGATCCTGCTTTCCAATCCTGAGTGGTTCGGCTCATCGCCGGGCGGGCGGGTCATTGGGGCGTCCAACAAAAAAGGCGGCCCGCGAAGGCCACCCCGTTCAGCTGCGGAGACTGTGAGTAGCGCTGATGTAATGGAGCGCGGGGGCTTGTGCAAGTCGGGCCTGTGCAAGACGGGCCTTTGCAAGACGGGCCTTACAGCTGGCCGGACGCCAAGTCCCGCCCGATCAAGGCCAAGCCCTCCGCCACGGACACGAACTCCCCGCCGAGCCGTCCGCCGCCATGCGGCAGACGACGCTGTTGGTGGTGCCGAAATCGATGCCGGCGATCATGCTATCGCCGCTCGAACGCCCAGTACAGCGGCGTGCGCCCCGCCCGCACTGCCTTGGCCTCATAGCGCGTGGCCGGCCAGTGGGCGGGTCTCTGCACGACGGGTTCCGCGAAGTCGAAGGCGTCCTGCACCCGCATGACCTCATCCACCCATGCCTGGTAGGTTGGATCGTCGGAGGCGATCCGCCACTCGCCGCCGGGCCGCAGCGCGCGGGCGACCAGGGCGACCTGCTCGGGATGCACGAAGCGGCGCTTGGCGTGGCGCGCCTTGGGCCAGGGGTCGGGGAACAACAGGAACAGCTTGTCGAGGCAGCATGCGGGCAACGCCCGCAGCAGCAGGCGCGCGTCGTCGTCCCAGAGCCGCAGGTTGGCGGGCAGGGGAGCGCTGGCCTCGCCGCCCTCCGGCACCAGCCGGGACAGGATCGAACACAGGCCGGGCTCGAACACCTCGCAGGCGATCAGCCCGGCCTCCGGGTGGGCGGCGGCCAGCGCCTCGGCATGCTCGCCGCCGCCGAACCCGACCTCGAGCCAGAGCTGCCCCGGGCGGGGGTCGAAGGCAGCGGCCGGGTCGGTGGCCTGCGCTTCCGACAAACGCAGGCGGGGCAAGGCAAGCTCCAGCAACGCCTGCTGCCGGGGCCGCAGCTTGTGGCCGCGGACCCGGCCGTACAGGCGGTCGGCGGGCGGCTTAACGGCCGAAGGCGCTGCGGAGCGCGGGGACAAGGTCCGTCCGCTCCCAGGTGAAGGTGTCGAGCGCCTCGTCCGGGTCGCGGCCGAAATGCCCGTAGGCCGAAGTCACGGCATAAATCGGGCGGTTCATGCGCAGGTGCTTGCGGATGCCGCGCGGGCTGAGGTCCATCAGCTCCCGCAGCACGCGCTCGAGCTTGGCCTCGTCCACGTCATGCCCGCTCTTGTCGAGGTCCACATACACTGAGAGCGGGTGCGACACGCCGATCGCGTAGCTGATCTGCAGGGTGCACTTCTCGGCCAGCCCCGCCGCCACCACGTTCTTGGCGAGGTAGCGGCACGCATAAGCGGCGCTGCGGTCCACCTTGGACGGGTCCTTGCCGCTGAACGCGCCGCCGCCGTGCGGCGACGCGCCGCCATAGGTGTCCACGATGATCTTGCGGCCCGTCAGCCCGGCGTCGCCGTCCGGGCCGCCGATGACGAAATTGCCGGTGGGGTTCACATACAGCTCGTCCTCTGGGCACATCCAGCCCTCGGGCAGGGTGGACTTGATCAGGGTGCGCAAGCTGTCCTTGATGCCGCCCTGGTCCATGCCCTCTTCGTGCTGGGTGGACAGCACGACGCTGGTGGCGCCCACGGGCTTGCCGTCGATGTACTTCAACGTGACCTGGCTCTTGGCGTCCGGCAGCAGGCCGGCGGTGGCGGGGTCGCCCGACTTCCGCCCCTCGTTGATGCGGCGCAGGATCAGATGCGCGTAGTGCAGCGGCGCCGGCATGAGGGCGGGGGTCTCGGTGCAGGCGTAGCCGAACATGATGCCCTGGTCGCCCGCGCCCTCGTCCTTGTTGCCGGCGCTATCCACGCCGGCGGCGATGTCGGTGCTCTGTGCATGCAGCAGGCAGTCGATCTGCGCGTGCTTCCAGCTGAAGCCGGACTGGTCGTAGCCGATGTCCTTGATGGCGTCCCGGGCCAGTTGTTCGAGCAGTTCCGGCGTGACGCTCCGCGGCCCCCGCACCTCGCCGGCCATGACCACGCGATTCGTGGTCACCAGGGTCTCGCACCCGACCCGGCTCTGCGGATCGGCGGCTAGGAAGGCATCGAGCACGGTATCGCTGATGCGGTCGGCGACCTTGTCGGGGTGGCCCTCGGAAACAGACTCAGACGTGAATAGATACTCGCCCGTATCGCGCATGGATTTCTCCTCTTGTCGCGGCAGACATGAAGCTGGAGCGGCGGGGGTTGGCCGCAGCACCGGCCGGATGCCGGGGCGGGGGGTGTGTGGCCTAGGCCCGGAGGTAGGTCAAGGCTACAGACCCAATACGTCGTCCATCGTGTAGAGGCCCGGCGGCTTCCCGGCGGCCCAGGCGGCGGCGCGCACGGCGCCGGTCGCGAACACCCGGCGATCGAGCGCGCGGTGGGTCAGCGCGATGTGCTCGCTGCCCGAGGCGAACAGCAGGGTGTGCTCGCCCACGACCTGCCCGCCCCGCAGCGCCGCGAAGCCGATGGCGCCGGGCGGGCGGGCGCCGGTATGGCCATTCCGGCCGCTCTGCATCACATCCTGGAGCCGTACGCCGCGGCCGCTGGCCACCGCCCGGCCCAGGGCGACGGCGGTGCCGGACGGCGCGTCCACCTTCTGGCGATGGTGCATCTCCACGATCTCGGCATCGTACGTTTCGGCCGGCAGGGCCGCGCCGAGTTGCCGGGCGAGGGCGAGCAGCAGGTTGACGCCTGGCCCGAAATTAGCCGCGTACACGACCGCGGTCCGCAAACCGGCGCGCGCCACTGCCGCTTCGTCCGCGGCGGACAGGCCGCTGGTGCCAAGGATCCAGGCCGCGCCCCCGCGCGCCATGATCTCGGCATGCGGCATGGCTGTCGCTGCATGCGTGAAGTCGATGACAGCTTCGGCGGCGGCAGCGAGGTCCGCCAGGGGCATCGCGGCGATACCCTCAGGCGCCCGGGCGCGGGTGGTGCCGCCGACGACCTCGTGCCCCGCCGCGACGGCCTCCTCGGCCAATAACCGCCCCATGCGGCCAGCGACGCCCGCGATGCCGATCCTCATGTGGGCAATCCCGCAAAACCTCGGCGCGACGGGCATCCTTGGGGGGAACGATGCCTGCCGCGCCGCCAGCCTTGGTCGCGCCGCCAGTCTTGGTCGCGCCGCCAGTCTTGGTCGCGCCACCAGTCTCGGTCGCGCCACCAGTCTCGGTCCGAGCCGATCGGGGGGAAAGACATGCGGACCGGGGCCTTCAACGACACGCTCGGGGCCGCGTTCTATGACAACAGCGTGAGCGCGTGCGCGGCGACGACTCGGCTGTACAGGTCCGCCGTGCGCCGGGCGATCGCGTCCCAGCTGAAGTGGTCGAGCACGCGCTGGCGGCCGGCTGCCGCGAACCGGGCGCGCAGGGCCGGGTCGGTCGCGACGCGGTTGATCGCGGCGGCGAGCCCGGCGGCAAAGGCGCCGGGGTCGGCCGGCTCGAAGGTGCCGGGCACCAGGCCGGGATCGACCAGCAGGCCCGTCACCTCCGGCAGCACGACTTCGGGGATGCCGCCCACCGCCGAGGCGACCACGGGCGCCTCGCACGCCATGGCTTCCAGGTTGATGATCCCGAACGGCTCGTAGACCGACGGGCAGCAGAACACGGTCGCATGCGAGTAAAGCTGGATGACGTCGGCGCGCGCCAGCATCTCGGGGATCCAGACCACGCCGGCGCGCGCCGTGGCGACGGCGGCTTGCATCGCGCGGCCGATCTCCGGCGTGTCCGGCGCGCCGGCGCAGAGCACGATTTGCAGCGCCGGGTCGAGCAGGGGGATGGCCCGCAGCAGGTGCATGATGCCCTTCTGCCGCGTGATGCGGCCGACGAAGAGCAAAAAGGGGCGGGCGGGATCGATGCCGTGCCGCAGCAGGGCATCTTGCGCCGGGGCCCGCCGGTATTCGTCGGGATCGATGCCGTTGTGGATCACGTGGACGCGGGCGTGTTCCACCTGAAACAGGCGCAGGACGTCGGCCCTTGTCTGCTCCGAGACGGCGATGACGGCGCTCGCTTGCTCGATCGCGGTGCGTTCCATCCAGGCGCTCAGGTGGAAGGCCCGGCCGAGCTGTTCCACCTTCCAGGGGCGCAGTGGCTCCAGGGAATGAATGGTCAGCACGGAGGGTACGCCCCAGAGCTGGGCGGCCAGCACGGCGGCTATGTCGGTGTACCAGGTGTGGCAATGCACCAGGTCGGCGTCGAGCGTGTCCTTGGCCATGGCGAGGCTGCGGGCGAATGCGTCCACGGCGCTTGTGAAGCGTGGGTCGGTGCCGCGGCCGGTCTCGGCCCATTGCGGGTAGAAGCGCACGGCCGGGTTGCCGGGCTGGTCCGCTTGCTCCCCGAAGGCGCGCACCTCGACTTGCATCATGCGGGCCAGCGCGCGGCTGAGGTACTCGACGTGGACTCCGGCGCCGCCATAGACGTTGGGCGGGTATTCCTTGCTGAACAGCGCGACTTTCATGCCCCCGACTTTCATACCAGGGCGTCGATCATCGGCTGGGTGATCAGGCACACCCCGCGGTCGGTGCGGCGGAAGCGGGCGGCGTCGTGCGCCGGGTCTTCGCCGACGACAAGGCCGTCCGGGATGCGGACGCCCCGGTCGATGACGACGTCGCGCAGCCGGGCGCCCCGGCCGACGCTGGCATAGGGCAGCACCACCGCGGCCTCGATCGAGGCGAAGGAGTGCGTGTGGACGCCGGTGAACAACAGGGAGCGGCGGATGGAGCTGCCGGACACGATGCAGCCGCCCGAGACCAGCGAACTGATCGCCTGGCCGCGGCGCGCGCTTTCGTCGTGGATGAACTTGGCGGGCGGCACGATCTCGGCATAGGTCCAAATCGGCCAGTCCCGGTCGTACAGGTCGAGGCCCGGCGTGAAATCGGTGAGGTCGATGTTGGCTTCCCAATAGGCATCGACGGTGCCCACGTCGCGCCAATAGGTGCTCACCTCGGCCGAGCTGCGCACGCAGGAGTTGGTGAAGCGATGGGCGACGGCTTTTCCGCCGGCGACGATGTGCGGGATAATGTCCTTGCCGAAATCGTGCGACGACGTCGGGATGGCGGCGTCGCGGCGCAATTGGTCCATCAGAAACCGGGTTTCGAAGACGTAGATGCCCATGCTGGCCAGGGTGCGGTCGGGCGCATCCGGCAGGCCGGGCGGGTCGGCCGGCTTTTCCAGGAAGGAGGTGATACGGTCGTCGGCATCGACGGCCATGACGCCGAAGCCGGTCGCGTCCATGCGCGCGACCTCGATGCAGCCCACGGTCAGGTCGGCCTTTTGCTCCACATGCTGTTGCAGCATGGGCTCGTAATCCATTTTGTAGATGTGGTCCCCGGCCAGCAGGACGATGAAGCGGGGCGCGTAGCCTTCGATGATGTCGGTGTTCTGGTACACGGCGTCCGCGGTGCCGGCGTACCAGCCGGCTTCGTCCACGCGTTGGCTGGCCGGCAGGATATCGAAGCTCTCGTTGCGTTCGGGGCGGAAGAAGTTCCAGCCGCGCTGCAGGTGGCGGATCAGGCTGTGCGCCTTGTACTGGGTTGCAACGCCGATGCGGCGGATGCCGGAGTTCACCGCGTTCGAGAGCGCGAAGTCGATGATCCGGCTCTTGCCGCCGAAGTAGACGGCGGGCTTTGCGCGAATGTCGGTCAGCTCCATCAGCCGGCTGCCGCGCCCCCCGGCCAGGACATAGGCCATGGCACTCCGCGCGAGCGGAGCCACGGGCGCGGAGCGTCGTGCGAAGGCGCGTGTTGCTGGCTGCTCCATACCGTGTCCCGTGCTCCCTGGCCGGCCGCTGCAACTCGGCGGCCTCGGCCCATTAGAGGGCAGGTAGCGGCGTTTCCCAAATCTCCCTGGCATACTCGGCGATGGTACGGTCGGACGAGAACCAGCCGATTCCAGCGGTGTTTAAGATGCTGGCCCGCCACCAGGCCTGCGGGTCGCGCCAGAGACGGTCCACCGCCTCCTGGGCGGCGAGGTAGCTGTCGAAGTCGGAGGCGACCATGAACGTGTCGCGTTCGACGAGGCTGTGCATCATGCCCGCGTAACGATCGGGGTCGCCCGGGGAGAACACCCCGCCCCGCACCGCCTGGATGGCCTGGGCCAGCGCCGGGCTGGCGGCCACTTGGTCGTGGGCGCTCAGGCCCCGCCGCTTACGGGACTCCACCTGCTCTGCCGTCAGCCCGAAGATGAAGATGTTGGCCGCGCCGACGTGATCGCGGATCTCGACGTTCGCGCCGTCGAGCGTCCCGATGGTCAGCGCCCCGTTCAGGGCCAACTTCATGTTGCCGGTGCCGGACGCCTCCATGCCGGCGGTGGAAATTTGCTCGGAGAGGTCGGCGGCGGGGATGATCTGCTCGGCGAGGCTGACATTGTAGTTGGGCAGGAACGCGATCTTCAGGCGGCCGGCCACCGACGGGTCGTTGTTGACCACCTGCGCCACGTCGTGGGCAAGGCGGATCACCTGCTTGGCCACGAGGTAGCCCGGCGCCGCCTTGCCGGCGAACAGCTTCACCCGGGGCACCCAATCGGTCATCGGCTGCGCCCGGATCGCGTCGTAGAGCGCCACGGACTGCAGGATGTTCAGCAGTTGCCGCTTGTATTCATGGATGCGCTTCACGTGCACGTCGAACAGCGCGGCGGGATCGACCGCGAGGCCGATGCGGCTCTGGATCACACGCGCCAGTGCCTGCTTGCGGGCTAGGCGCTGCGCCGCGAACTCGGCTTGGAAGGCCGGGTCGGACGCATGGGCGGCCAAGTCTTGCAGCGCGCCGGTGTCCGTCAGCGCGCGGCGGCCGAGCGTGTCCGTCACCAGCCGGGTGAGGCCGGGGTTGGCCCGGTGCAGCCAGCGGCGGAAGGTGATGCCGTTGGTCTTGTTCTGAATGCGCCCGCCGTAGATGCCGTCCATGTCCTGGAAAATCGAATGGCGGATCAGGTGGGTGTGCAGCGCCGAGACGCCGTTGATGGCGTGCGAGCCCAGGAAGGCGAGATGGCCCATCCGCACCCGGCGGCCGTGACGCTCTTCGATCAGCGAGGTCGCGGATAGCAGGTCGTCATCGGCGCCGGGCTGGGCGCGGACGTGTTCCAGGTGGCGGGCGTTCAGCAGGTAGATGATCTGCATGTGCCGGGGCAGCAAGCGTTCCATAAGCGGAACGGGCCAGGTCTCGAGCGCCTCGGGCAGCAGGGTGTGGTTGGTGTAGGAGATGGTGGCGACGGTGATCCGCCAGGCCTCGTCCCACTCCACCGCGTGCACATCCATCAGCAAGCGCATCAACTCGATCACCCCGATGGCGGGATGGGTGTCGTTGAGCTGGATCGCGGCCTTTTCAGCCAGGGTGCGGACGGTGCCGAACTGCTCGACATGGCGGCGGAGCAGATCTTGCAGCGAGGCGGAGGCGAAGAAGAACTCCTGCCGCAGCCGCAGCTCCTGGCCGGCGTCGCTCTCGTCCCCAGGGTAGAGCACGCGGGAGACGGCCTCGGTCCGCACGCGGTCGCGGAGCGCGCCTTCATGATCGCCGCGGTTGAAGGACTCCAGGTGCAGCGGCGTGACGGCGCGGGCGGACCAGAGGCGCAGCGTGTTGGCGTGCTTGCCGCCGCCGCCGACGACGGGTGTGTCGTAGGCCACGGCAGAGATGCGCTCGCTAGGCTGCCAGTCGAAGCGGGTGGCCCCAGCCGGGTCCTGCTGAACCGCCACGGTGCCGCCGAAGCCGATCGGGTAGGCGACCTCGGGCCGCTCGAACTCCCAGGGGTTGCCGAAGGAAAGCCAGTCTTCCGGCAGTTCCTGCTGCACGCCATCGGCGATCACCTGGCGGAACAGGCCGTGCTCGTAGCGGATCCCGTAGCCGAAGGCGTGGATGCCCAGCGTGGCCATGCTTTCCATGAAGCAGGCCGCCAGCCGACCAAGGCCACCATTGCCGAGTGCGGCGTCCGGCTCCTGTTCCCGCAGGACGTCCAGGTCTACGCCCTCCTGCGTCAGCGCGTCGCGCACGGCCTCCAGCAGGCCGAGGTTGCCGACCGCGTCCAGCAGCAGCCGGCCGATCAAGAACTCGAGCGAGAGGTAGTAAACGCGCTTCGCCCCGCTCTCGTAGGAGCGGCGGGCGGAGGCGAACCAGCACTCCACGACCGAATCCCGCACGGCGAAGGCCGCAGCCAGGAACCAGTCCCGCTCGCTGGCATGACCTGGGGCCTTGCCGACTTGGTAGGTCAGCTTGCTGACGATGCGGGCCCGCATCTCAGCCGTTTTCAAGGCATGCCCGGGATCGGCCAAAGGCGGGCAGGCGGCGAGAGTGTGTTGGTCGTCCATGCCGGCGCCTTCGCTATTCCACAGAGGCGGTTTTTGCATCCCCGGTCCACTCCCGCCAGAGCAGAATGAGGGCGGCCATGACCGCCGGGCCAAGAAAGAGGCCCAGCAGCCCGAACGTCTCGACGCCGCCGAGAATACCCAGCAAGACCCAAACGAAAGGTAAACGGGTTGCGCCGCCGATGAGCGCCGGGCGGATGGCGTGGTCGGCGACGAAGATCACCACCATGCCGAACCCGAACAGCAATGTGGCGGCGAGCGAGCTGCCCCCGGCCACCGCCAGCAACGTCGCGACGCCGAGCACCAGCGGCGCGCCCAGCGGGATGACGGCGGCGATGGCCGTGGCGGTGCCCAGCAAGGCGGGGTGCGGGACGCCGGCCACGGCATAGCCGATGCCGAGCACCATGCCCACGCCGAGCCCGACCAGCACCAAGCCGTCCACCGTGCCGTGCACCGAGGCGACCATCTGCCGCGCCACCGGCTCGCCATGCGGGCCGAACAGGCGGCGGCTGGCCTCCAGCATCTGTGCGCTCAGCCGGGCGCCGTCACGGAACAGGAAGAACAGGGTGAGCAAGGTGAAGCCGAACAGGACGGCCCGGTGCGCCACCTGGGTGCCGAAGGCGCGGCCGACGGTGAGCATCTCGGCCCGGTCGATGCGGCCGAGCAGGGTCCGCGCGCCTTCGGGGTCGGCGAGGTTGGCAGACCACCAGGCGACCGCCTGGTCCTTGAAGACAGGGAGCTGGGCCAACCAGTCCGGCAACGGCGCGCCCTGGGCCCGCGTCTCCACCACCCAACGGGCGGCGACCCGCGCTTCATGCCCGACCTGGAACGCCACCAGCGCGAGCGGCACGACGAACAGCAGGGTCGTCCCCAGGGTGAAGACCAGGGGCAAGAGGATGTCGTGCCGGCCCGGCGGGAACCGCCGCTGCGCCCGGCGGTAGAGCGGCCCGGTGGCGATGGCCAGGATGGCCGCCCAGATCAGCGCCCGCAGGAAACCCTGAAGGATGTACATGCCCAGCAGGGCCAGCCCGATGGACAGCACCACGCGCGCCGCATGCTGCCCGCGCAGCCGTGCGGCCCTGGCTTCTTCGACGCTGCTCATTTCTGGCGCTCCCACGATCCCGGACCGAGGTTGCCCTGTTGCGGCGGATTGGTCACGCTGAAGCTCAGCAATGCGGGGCGCGGGCCATGACCGACTGGAAAGAGAACGGCGTGCGGGTGATCCCCGGCGACAGCCTGGATACCAACACCGCGCAGACCCCAGGCATGAACCGGGCGGCCGCGATCAACTTCGCCCGGGTGGGCGCGCAGAAAATTTGGGCGGGGACGGTGCATATCCACCCCGACGCCAAGACGGGCGCGCACCATCACGGCGCGCTGGAGAGCGTGATCTACGTCATCCGCGGCCGGGCGCGGATGCGCTGGGGCGACGCGCTCGAATACGTCGCCGAGGCCGGGCCGGGCGACTTCATCTTCGTGCCGCCCTACGTGCCCCACCAGGAGATCAATGCGAGCACCTCGGAGACGCTGGAATGCGTGCTGGTGCGGTCGGACAACGAGGCCGTGGTGGTGAACCTGGACATCGAGCCGGTGGAGAAGCCGGAAGCCGTGCATTGGGTGGACCCGATCCACCGGCATCCCGCGTGAGGGGTCAGGCTGCCCGGCGATAGAGCGGGAGATGGTGCCCAGGGGCGGAGTCGAACCACCGACACTGCGATTTTCAGTCCAGTATCGTTGAACGACACGGGCTGCCAACAGTCGCCACGAACCGCCTAAGCTGTTGTATTCGCCTAAGACGGTTCGGAGACGCTCGACATGGGCCGCCACTTGACGCCAGGACCTACCTTCTGAAAAGAGTCCGCTTTGAGTCCGCGAGCGACACTGCGACTTTCGGGCGGATGCTGCGGAGGCGGAATGACTGGCGGACTCAGGCTCAATGACGAGACGGTTGCCGGACTGCGATGCCCCGATGGAAAGAGGGACATTCTCATCTTCGACCTCAAGGTCAAGGGCTTCGGCCTGCGCGTGACCGACAAGGGCGCCAAGGTGTTCCTCTATCAGTATCGGGTCGGGGCAAAGGTCCGGCGCCACAGGCTGGGCGAGTTCCCCAGCACCACGACCGCCCAGGCCCGCCGCCTCGCAGAGGTGCAGCGCGGGACGGTTCATGCCGGCGCCGACCCTGTGGCCGAGAAGAAAGCAAAGCAGAGTGCCACCCTCCAGGCCGAGGCTGACGGCCGGCGCAAACGCATCGTGGACGCGTTCACTGTCGGCAAGTTGATCGAGGGCTGGCAGGAGGGCCACCTAAACGGCCGGAGCGCTTCTTATCAAGCAGAGGCCCCCAAGCGGCTCCGCGCCGCCCTGGGCCCCCTGGTCGACCTGCCGGCGCGCGAGCTGGAGCGAAGTGCCGTGGTCGCAATGTTGGACGCCTGCAAGACGAACTCCGGGCCGATCGGGGCGAATCGGGTCCGCGCCTATGGTCGGGCTTGCTTCG
>JAABUK010000780.1_pt1 | contig 64360 bp, 104 predicted proteins | sample 5559141 | NCBI WGS metagenome assembly JAABUK01 (sample SAMN10711869, study PRJNA513367) | rock metagenome | isolation source: Antarctica rocks | place: Antarctica: Victoria Land, Pudding Butte nord | collected 2016-01-03 | reverse complement strand
CAGAGCGCTTTGCCAAGCACTACGATGATCTCATGTGCCAATTAGCCAAAGACCCTCTGGCAAACTTGCCAGGGTTTGGATCAGAGCCACTGTCAATCTTCCGCATAGTAGCCCTCAGGTAGGACAGTCTCACATTGAGCTGATCCCATTTCCCATGTTTGTAAACACCATGTTTCTAATCTAGGGCAGTGTCTTTGATGACAAGTGTTGATACATCTGTTCTGTGTGTCCTGTTAAGAGACCTGATGCGCACTCTTGCTCATGCTTGCGCTCTGGCACAAACATTGTAGCAACACTGCAAGCTTGCTCCTCATCTGTTGATGCAAGCACAGAAAATATCAGGAGCCCTATGCACCTTTGCGCCTGGGGCAGGCTAATGCCCCTACACATGAGTTCATAACATTTGATTTTGCAACAAGATGATCATCTGCCATTTGCTAACTGCACCAGCTCAGAAACATCAAGGTGTAATGTGCAGGGAAGCCTGCTACAAGGGGGAGGGCTTCTGGGACCCCTTCAAGCCTGTCAAAGATGAAGAGAACAGTAAGGCCCTCAAGCTGCTGCCAGGTGTACTCAAGTGCGTTTGCACATCCACACTCTCATTCTGCCTTCCGTGTGCCTTGCCATGCACAAATGTGGGCAAGGCCAAGTGAGACTGCAAAGATGCTTGTCACACAAGCAGCTTGAGTAAGTTGCCATGCTGCATACCAAAGCATGCTATGTATGTCTGCCATTCTGCAGTGCACATGTTGGGTGAGCTTTTGGCAGCAGATTAGACACACCCTCACTGTGCCACGTGGTCCTGTGTCAAGGCTGTATCCTGTGTTTTTTTTGGGGAGTAGTCGAAACAGGGTAGAGAACAGCAAAGGAAAATGCAGGGTTGCAGAAGTAGCAGCATGTGTGTGACACCTGGTGAGGGCTTGTCACAGAGCTCTTTTGGTCATCCCATCCTCCCACTTCTAAGGCAACCTCATAGTCTTTACTTTGTGAAAGTCAAACTCATGATTCATACAGTTCTTGTTGGTTTTACACATCAGACTTCACCGACAATGCACCGTGAACAAGGTTTAGTCTTATAAGGTTTTGGCGGGAAATGACGCAACTGGATAAATTAGTCAATCAATCAATCAATCAATTGGCTGTTTATGACACATGATGTGCACACATGCTACAGGGATCTGGATGACGTAGAGGACCGCGGCAAGTCTTAGTCTTACATGATTTGGGCGGCAAATGACGTAACTGCTGTTTATGACACATAATGTGCACACATGGTGCAGGGACTTGGATGACATAGAGGACAGGGGCAAAAGGCTGGAGCTTGCACTGCGAGGAGTGTTTGCCGGCAATGTCTTTGACCTGGGGGCTCAAGGCACCGCTGACATGTTTGAGAATGGAGAGGTACGCACACAACAGAAAAAAACCAGATCAAGATCTCCATTTACACCAATTTGATAATCCAACTGATCCCCACAAATTGAAATGAAGCTAGCTAATTTCCTGTTCACTTTGCATCTAATGCAACCATGCATGTATTACTTTCTGTCAATGAGGCAATTCCAGAATGACTTTGTCCATCTGTTTTTGTAAACCTCCTGAGGTGGCAAGCCCTGAGCTGGTGTACAACACCTCAGTCATAACAGGAAAGGCATTCTTTCACGCCGCTAAACAGTGCTTGTTCAACATTGCTGCACGCTGCCTCTCAAGGCAATCAAGAAAGGGATGCTAGGCAAGACACCAAGCAGCTCAAGCCCCTTCAAACACCAGAGCGTGGTGCATGCAGCCTAAGAACTGCAATGCAACCAGGTTGCAAGAATTTGTAATGCAATGCATTGCACGGCTGCGCTCAACTGCTCATGAATCACTTACAAGCATCCGGGTGCTGTCTGACAGAACATTCTTTTGTGAAGGGTGGGTTTGAGAAGACAAGGACCGAGCTGGTGGAACGGCCCTGGGCTATTGACAACCTGGACCAGGTGCTGCAGCGCTGGCAGCAGAAGCCCCACCACAAGGCCATGCTCTTCGTGGACAATGCCGGCACTGATGTGGTTTTGGGTGAGCAGCTGCAGTGTTCCCCTGTTGAGGGGAATCGATTCTTCTGAATTTTTGGTGTTTTGCAATAGCTTCCCACTGTGTCACACTGAAATCTCATAGCAAAGGGGTGGACTCTACAGTAAATGTGATTGTCTCTCAGTTTGTTTGTTTGCATCGTGATTGGCCTATTGTACATGGCATACCCTGATGATTGCTGGCATGAACAATGAACTTTGCTGCCGAGGCTAAGGCCCTACCCCGTGAGGGGGTCTTGTGTCTGTCAGTTTGTACGTTCGTCTGTGAACAGTGCCAGCACTGATGTTGGGTGCATTGAGCAGCTGCTCTCTGTTTGTTTCCCTGCCTGCTTGTCTGGCTGACTGTCTCTGTGTCTGTCCATCCATCTGTTTGCCAGCCTGCCTGGCCGACTGTGCATGCATGCCATCTCACAGCCATCGATTTTGTACTGTGAGCTATTGCCATCACAAGGCAGCCTGGATGCGATGTCTTTAACATGGAGCAGAACCTGGTAGAGGCATCATCAGACTAGCACGTACAGACAGACATCTGGCCTACCATTCTGTCTGTTAGCAAGTACATCCTTGGTCCCTCACATAGGATCTTTCAGACTCCCAAACCCTCACACACTATACTTCAGACTCCCCAACCCTCACACGCTATCCTTCAGACTCCCCAACCCTCAAACAGAATTCAGCTCTGGCAGTGTTGTTGCAGGCATGATCCCCTTGGCACGAGAGCTCATCAAGAATGGCACCTTTGTAGTGTTGGCAGCCAACGAGGTTCCTGCCCTGAATGACATCACAGCAGCAGAGCTGAAGGTGCTGTTGAAAGACTGTGGCAAGGTTGACAAGCTGCTGGGACGAGCTGTGGATGAGCAAGTCATCACTGTGGTCTCATCTGGGAGTGCACTTCCCATCATTGACTTGACCAAGGTACGATTAATCTAATCAAGTGATCAACTGTCTGAGCTTTGCTGTACTCACTTCTGATTCATCACCCATTAGCTTCAGTCATTGTCTGTTCATTGGTGTTCAGTAGTGTTCATTTATTTGGTCATGCTGTGTTCAGTGAGTCTCCATCAGTAAGTATAGCAATAAAGTGTGCTGACGTGGTCTGAACTTTGGTCATGAGAACGGTGTGATTTGGCATATCAAGATATTACTTGCATGGGAAGTGGATACTCAGCATTGATGTCAATGGCATGCCAATGTCCACCAGTCTTTGAAGCTTTGCAAGCTTTGATTGAAGCTGAATCATGACCTCAAAATACAATTTGCTTCTACACATGTCGAGACGTCATCAAATCCTTTGTATGTATTTCACAGTGCAAATATTGTAAATAAAGTCACCTGGCCCAATGATTCGGAGTTCCCAACCCTGTCTGTCCTTGCAGCTGTCTCCAGAGTGTGTTGCAGCAGCAGCGGACGTCGATCTGGTTGTGGTAGAGGGTATGGGTCGGGCTATAGAAACCAACCTGTACGCCTCCTTCAGCTGTGACTCTCTCAAGTTGGCCATGGTCAAGCACCCTGAGGTATGCTTTGTCCAACGCTGATTTACAATGATGATTTTTGATGATGTACTGTTCAAATTTGCTTAGCTCTGGTTGGCAGCAGCCCACAACTTGCATTAAGATGATGATGATAATAAAAACAATAGTAGCAATAGCAATAACAGTAATAATAGTAAAAACAATAATAATGATAACAATAATAGTAATCGTAATTTTAATAATATATTCGCTTTCCAGCTCATGATGAGCTAGGTATGTGCAGGACTTGCATTAAGATGCCCATACTAAAGCGACAAAACCCTGCGCAGCGCTCTGCTGATACCAGCCGATCAACGGCAGTTGTACAATGTTGATATTATTGTGTCAAGGTTGTTGCTACTGCAGGTGGCTCAGGTTCTAAAGTGCCGGATGTACGACTGTGTCTGCAAATTTGATAGGGGCAAGGGGAATCAAAGCATCGGCTGGGGTGACATCACTGGGGACGCCAGCTGGATCAACAAATCTGCCAGGCAAAATCAGCTAAGGTTCAAGGGCAAACCATCACCTTGGACACAAGTCATTGGCCGGGCGAATTGGATACCGGGAAATGGCGGCATCAATCTATGCGTCGGTGATGGTGATGATTGATGTGGACCTTGCAGAATTTGGTGCAAAGACTGCACATGCATGCCATATGATGCCATTGCTCAGCCAGGGAGTCTGTGCAGAGATAAAAGCAGACATGACTGTCAGCATATGCTTTATAGTCTGCACATTACCATCCAATTTGTGCATCAATGACGTAGACTGCAAGGCATTTGGCGACTGGCTAGATTTTGAATGGGTCACTACATGACTTGATGCCCAAGGCAATCAGTAAAACCAAGCTTACATGTCTGATGTCACCTCGTTAACTTGCATTTTCTGATCCTGTCCAAAAATTGGGGAAAACTTGCTCTGAAGCTATCTCATGCACATCAGGAAGGACAACACTGTTTAAATGTACCTGTACCTATGAATCAAATGCCCCTGCAAAGCTATTATCATTTACGACTGCTGACATAAACGATTTTGATCGAAACAGGCATACCTTGGTGACTACATGCTAACACTAGTACCAGTGTTGTAGCTTATGTGATGCGTTGCCGTGTGAACGCGCTGAGCCTGCATCTTGATATCATGCCATGCCAGAAGGATTGTTGAAAACAGCTTTTTCCCTCCATGGCTGTGACCAGCTTTATTTTGAGCTCTAAGATGTCAAGAGCCAACACCAGCTGTGTGCGGCTGCTCAGGCTGGCTGTCATAACAGCTTCAGCTCTGCTGCACTTAGTAGGGTATAACTAAGTGCTTGCACACAAGTGTACTGCCATCTTGAGCACTTCTGCAACTGCATTGATGACCTGCAAGAACTGCGGCCATGAACAGGCTTTCTGTATTCGGTTGACAAAGCGCAGCTTGGCATAGACGAACACCCTGCAGTGAAAGCATGCGTGCTGCACTTTGACTGGAATAGGGCACAGGCATCAACACGGCTGCGCTCTGATGAGACTTTGCTGACACAAGTGCACTCATATAACTGCTGCTAGCTGGTATCATCAAAAATGCAAACGTGATACATGCATGCCAGCTTGCTTTATGAGGCAGACCAACATTGTAATCACAATATTTACTAGCCTGCATAGCCAAAAAAATAAAGCAGGAGGACAGCAGGACCCCACCTGGCTTTGCTGTTGTTGTGCACCTTGGACTACATCAACTTAATGTCACGCTTGTGTGCCGGAGTGTCAGAGCAAAGCTGTACAGGCTTCAGCTTCTTGCCCATGCCTATCAGCAGCCTGCCAGTGAGGTGCAGGTCCAGTATAGCTGGCAGCTTTTGCTTCAGCTTTGGCTGCCTCAGCAGCACTCTGCTGACTCTGCCATTGCATTGAATCCTTATGCGGGTCAGCACCACAGGCAAGCTGCACATCATACTGCCCTCAGTAGTGCCCAGCTGCATATACTGGTAGCATGATGGAAAAGCTGACTGCAAGCAATGCCCTGGCACTGTGTTTGGTACTGAGCGAGGCAGATGTGCAGATGCTGCTGTGCACTGCCTGGTGGGGGTTGGGGTGGCAACAGCTGCAGGGCTGTTTGAGGTGGTTGTGGAGCTGGCAGTAAGGGCTGGGGCAATGGGCCATGCGTTGCTGCCGTCAAAAGTGCTGCAGCAATGCTAACAGGTAGGATGGCTGCAGGTAGAAGCAGTCTCCCTGCAATGCAGTGCAGTTTTCTGCAAATTGAGGGAAAGCCGCTCAACAGTTGATTGGCAAATGGAACAGCATATGGCAACTAGAGTTGAATTGCAAGCGTTTGGCAAACAGCTGACTGTGAATTTTGTGGTCAGCACAAAGGATGCCTTAGGTGCAGGATGCACAGCTGTGGGGGCTTGGCAAGCTCTACTGGTGTTAATTGGAGACAGCAAAGCTGACTGTAGCTCAGGCTTAGAAAGTAGGGTCATTGGTAGTCGCCCGGGGTATTGCTCAACATTCTTCCAAGATAAGTTGGCAAGCAAAAACGTAGCAGCAGATGTTAGGCTGGCAACATCATTCAGCCTGCAACAACAAACATCAATTGAGTGCATCGGGAGTAGTGAGGGTTGTGGAAAGCAAAAGTCTGTCATGGGGTAAAAGATTGTTTGCTGCTGCCGCATACAGCTCACGAGTCTCCTGCAAGTCTGGCAAGGCAATCAAGGACCGGCCTGTCAGGTACACCACTTCTCTTTGGGACTTGTGACGTGTCAGCGTAAGTACCGACCGAGCCCGTTTATGTGAGCACTTGTTGAGGTACGGCAGCATAAGGGACCCCGCCCGTATAGCATACCAATACCAGACTCGCAGTTGCGATACGGTCCTGTGAGCGGCATCAAGCTAAGATCTGTCCATCTGCCGGCGAACTACAAGTCAGTGCGGATTTCACATCCTTTCATTGAAGCTGCTAGCGTTACGTGGTTTCGCAATGAAAGGCAGGTGCCTTGAAGGCAGGTGCCTTGAAGGCACCCTTGTTTGCCTTGACAGAAGGCTTGACAAGCGTCTTGTAGATATTTGCCAGCGTGCCTTCTCCGAAGCCTGATCAAGCCAAGCCTCGTCCGCGGTCGAAACCCACAATGTCATCGAAGGTGACACGGGTTTTGGTGCGGCTTTGTACGTGCAGAATCTGACTGCTGCTCGTGCAGCGCCCGTTGCTGAGCGCGTCAGACAGCCAAGACAACACTTGGTGCTTAGTTGGACCGGCAGGCAGGCACAAACATTGGCAGCCTGCAAAGCGCAGTGCTGCAGCCTTAGTGAACAACAAGTTTGACTTCTCACCTGCCTCCCTGCCAGGCCCAGCTATTGCCAGCATCTTTCACCACCTGGACATCTACTCATCACACCAGCTTGCCCTTACCTGCCAAGTATGTGCCAGGGAGGCTGCATATCACAGGACTCATTACAAAAGTGACTACTGTGCCAAAATCCTGCCAAAGGTGCAAAGTATGGCATGGAGACCACATTGCATATTTCCATATGGTTTCCCGTTTGGTGTCCTCAACTGCGCCTGGACTGGTAGCGCGAGCGATGCCCTGCCATACATACACACCATGTCTCAACAGCCTGAGTTCTTGGCAAGCATGTGGAAAGCCGCTTGGTCCACAGTACCACATTCTTTCTACGCTGACTTACGCAGCAGGACAGGTCGGGCCATGGATCCTGAATCTGGGTGGCATGGGAAGTGTTGCCAGCTCACCATACACCTGTTCATACACAGCACTACACCGCTACATGTGTCCTTGGCTTGGCTGCAAGCCTTTTGTGAAACTGCAAAAGCCACACTCATAGAGAAATTTTTCGACGCTGTAGCAGGCTATGTTGACAATGTCATGGACATTTCTTGTTGGGTCTACAGACCAGCACTTCAGCTCCGAGAGGAATCCGATGAATTTGATGCAGAATTCAAGGGACATGAGTCACCTGAGGGTGGGCCATGGAAGTTCGTGTGCCAGCATCCTCCCCCTAGCAGGGATTGGTATAGCCGCTACCCAGCTGTTGCATCACATCCTGAGCATGACATAGCAGTGACAGGCGATCGGTGTGAGTTTGAATGGTAGCAACAAGCAATCATGTCTATTACACCAAGAAGATGAAGAAGCCAAAATGAGTTGGCAGGCGAGGCTGGAGGTTGCCGGAATGCAAGCAGTCAAGGAAGGCAATAAGGGAGAGCTTGCAGACGTTTGCTGAGTGACTTGATGCTGACTATGCTTGTAGTTCATTACTTAGTAGGATGTCTTGTCCTGTGTCTGTGTACGCTTGTTCTCAGCACTGTATCAGTTGTACACCTGATTGTAGTTATTCTGCTGGCAAATACGTGTACGAAAATGTGCCATTCATGTGTGTGGATGGTTGTGACACCACCATTTGGTGCGCACACTCAAATTGTGCTGTACAGGCTGATTTTGATGCAGCGGAAGCACAAGTAACAATCATCAACACCATTCGATTGATTGACTCAAATGTGGGACTTACATGAATTTACCCCAAGCATAGCTCTAAGTTCACATGAAAGACACCGTTGCGACAGGTCAACTCGGATCATCAACACGTGTCGTCTGTGCATACGCTGCCCTCCCTGAAAGTGTGGCTCGAGGAGCCTTAGCTGTGACAGTTGCTCTTGTATCACTAGATGAGTTTTGTTCATACGTCTCGTTCGTGTCTAGCTATTCAATCATCAGGTCACCAAGAACACACAGCATATGATTGATCATGAGAGTGCGCACATACTACAATTTACCAAAGCTGTGCCGCTATATGGTAGGCTCGCATTCATTGACCACGGTTCGGCAGCATACGCTGTCAGCTTTTGCATTGACATCTCAACATGTCTGCATGACGATGCTGCACTCCAGTCAGAGGCAGGGGCTTTGACATCAACTTGCATAACTAGTCAAGTACAGCAGCAAGTGCGCATCACATTCGCTGCTCCAGAATGCTCAGTGCCTGATCTGGTGCAAGCCGCAAGACACCATTCTGTTTCAGCCTTTCCTTGCCAATGTCAGGCGAGGAGCTCCTCAGTGTTGTCATCAGCTCATGCATTGCATCAGGCTCCAGCGACAGGAGCAGTGATGCATCTCTGAGCTCCTTAAAATGCGCTGCTGGCTTGAAGGTGTAGGGTTGGAAGACTGTGAACAGGGTTTCAGCATCACATGCCAGCTGCCTGCCGCCCTGCAGAATTACAAACCAATCTTTTTGGCACTGGTTATGCCATCTCTTGAATGATCACAATGCACTGGTCAAAGGATGGCAAGGATCCAAGTTTCAAATTCAACTACTTTGTCCGTGGTACAAGCAAATGCTTGTCTTCACACAAAGGACTGAAGACTGAATATTTGCAGGCAATGTACCTGGTACGAGAACCTAGTTTCAGTGGCAACCTCATTGTACATCTGGCGGTTGATGGCCACTGCTATTGCCTTCCAGGTCTCCCTGAACACGACAGCGTCCATGCTGCTGGCAAGCAGCTTCACACTGTCATCCAGGCCCACAAGAGCACGCAGCAGCTGTGGCGACACCACCTCATCCCTGCAACACTCAGAATCATCATCATCATCATCAGTATCAGAATCATCATCAGTATCAGTATCGGTAACAGCATCATCAGATACATCTCAACGGGTCTACAACATGTGTCCATATGCATACAGTTGAAACCCACTGTCTGTCGGGGATAGACAGTGGGTTTACCCCCCCAAGAGCCCCATAAATTCATCACATCAGGCTGTCTTGTGCTAAGCTTACCTCCAGATGACACATGCAAGAAATTTGTACACCTCTGATGTGTCTTGGCAGGAGACTATGGTGTTCAGCTGCATTCAAGAGCCCACATTGTGAGCAACTGGTATACGTGATCCAACAAAGCGCCACCGATAGCTTGCTGAGTGTGAACAAGAAACACCACAGAAGCCGCAGATTTTGTGATTGGCCAGGGTGACTGGCTAGCCCAGATAGCATGGACAGTGACAACAGTAGGTATTGCATAATCTGCTGGCCAGCTGCTTGTTGAGCTGTGGCAAGGAAGAGCAATTGTGAGTACTGGTGGTCAACTTGGTGCTTACCCTTCTTGCTGACTGTATGATGTGTTGGAGAACTCTGCCAAATGACTTTTGTATTTGTAGCTACGGCTGTCCATGTGAAACTGTATTGCAATGGCCCTTGCCAACTTTAGTGCCCACTTTTTCCAGAAAGAACCAAGAGCTCCCGCCTCAGCCTCATACGCTCCAACCAGTCCCGTGGCGCCACGATGCTCTGCGCTTGGCATTATCAAGCTACCCTCAGGCGTGCTGTAGGTGCTCAGTCCCAAGCTGTCGGGGCTAGCAAGCCGACGATTGTTGGGCGTCATGGCGGGAGTACGCGGGTCAGGAGACGGCGGGACTGGGGTCGTCCCCCTCGACACTTGGGGGCTTGGAGCCTGAGAAGAAGAGTCATACAGGAGGAGGAGGGGAAGGTGGGACTGCCGAAGATGGTACTCCAGGTAATGGCTTGTGTTGATATAGGCAGAGATCTTGGGAATCCAGTCTGGAGATGCCAAGTTGTGCAGGTCTTCTGCAGTCTTTGCAAGCCTTGCCAGCTTGTTCCTGAATGCCTTCATCATGCTCTGTAGTCACATGAAAATTTGAGGATCTCTTTCTGAACACTTTGATTTGCCTGATGGATGGACTGATGCAGACGCTGTAGCTATAGCAGTTGTCACTATGCAAGCGCCAAACAGCATCCCAATGAGACTTTCACCAGGCAGGTATGTATGCGTGCCAGTCAGGAGCCAGATCCCATGACACTCCATATGGTGACCTGTTTCCTCTAAAATTGCATGCCAGTCAGTGTCATGAGACAGGGCTGCAAGTGAGTGTTCTGCTGCAGTTGTGGCTGGAGATGACTGCTAACAATGAGACTTGTCAGTGGTCCTGTTCCAAAAGAAGTGCAACTAGACAAATTGTGCTGTATCAACAGGCCTTTGTGCTACATATACTCAGTGCACACATGTTTACCTTGGGAACAGCCGAGACATAGGCTTGCCGCAACTCTGGATCTGAAAGCCACAGAGCTCTTTTGGATAGAGTCCACAGCAGGTGCAAGACATACTCTGCCGCTGTGGTTGGCCAGAACTCCTCCTTCCAAGCCAGCTTGCCACTGCATCAACACAACCTGAGTTTGCCATTTTGTGTTTCAATTTCCCACGTCTTCTACCCATGCAAAAAGGTCATATGTCTTTATGTCATGTCTTTTGCTGACATTGCCATCAGCACAAAACATGGCGGTCTTCATTTTAAAAATTTGAATTGTTTTGAAAGGCACAAGTTGCACAAAGCTTGCAAACCATTTATGGTTGCAGTGAGGACCAAAGGCTGAGCCGTGCATGAGAAGCAGCAGATTGCATCCCCAAGTTGACCTAAGAACAAGCAATGTGTCCAAAGAGTGAAATATGGCTGCCTTCAGAGTCTGTTGCAAGCGTACGCTCTGAGAAGCATCAGCCGTGGCAAAGGGCAATGCCTGGCTGTGCCCCAAGGGTTAGGGCTGTGCAGGCACCTTGCCAATGCTGTGCTGCTGTGCTGTGTTACAATAAGCAGAGCTTGAAGGAGAATAGTGAATCAGCGCACTACATGGCTGTGCATGTCAAAGTTGGATGTGCATGCCTCGTTCCTTCCCAACACTGGGCAGTGCTTGTCTGGCTGGCCACTGAAAAGGTTAGCTGGCAGTCACAGTTGCGATTTCTTGCATGCAGTCAGTATAGCTTCCGTTTATCTGGACTGGTTGGGCAATACCGTGTGTGCAACTATGGACAATGCAAGATTGGCTTGCCTTTCTGGCCAGCATCCCAAAAGGCAGCTTGCAAAAGCCTAAAAGGCAATGCCCACCTGTTTGTGTCTTTCTGAAAGGGCTGTGGATGGGCAGCAGAGCCTCTCACAGATGGGGATGCATCCCAGGCATTGAGCCTATCCAGGACATCTCCCAGCTGCTCCTGTGCATCCTCTTCTTCTGCCGTCAGCCAGGCATCCCTCCAAGGGTCCCTGGCAAAGACCAGCTCCAGGCAACTGCCCCTGCCCCATGCAAAAGGCCCTGCACGGCACAACATGCCCCTGGGTCTGTCTGTGAATCATCACGTGAACTGGGCTGCAGCCTTGGTACTCTACAGTCGATGTTTGAAATTTCAAATAGGCACCGCATGGCATGAAGCAGGTTGACAGATCGTTTTTAATATCGAAAGCGCTCTAATTTCTAGTTTCTAAATTTGAAACTTTGAAAAGCTGCTGACTGGAGCATTCAGGCAGGCCATAATTGTCACAACTATGGAATGCAGAGTGCAGTCACAAGTTCTGGAGCAAGAGTGCACACGTGCTGTGATAGCAACATGTACGCTGCATTGAAAGGACTGTGTCTCTGGGAGGCTGCACAGCATCTTGTCAGACTGAGTCAGACTGATCCAGACTGAGTCTGAGTGATTCAGACTGACTCACCATCATGATCCATTTGCGAGTCATCAATGTAGATGCCTCGCAGAATAGACATCTTCTTCTCGAAGGCCACAACACAATCTGCATAGTAGGTCCACACATCCTGCTTGGCCTGCAAACGAACAGGCTAGATTGTGATCACAGCTCCATCATATGACCATGACAACTGCAGATTCATACGGGAACCATTGATGTACCCATTCTATGGTTCTGAGAACAACAGGGCTTTTGATGTTTTGTTGCACCAGCCATAGTAAAAGACATCTGTACAAGTGGTGTTCAATATCCTGAGCAATCATGTCAAGCAAGAGTCCATGCTGAGCATCAGCTTCAAATGAGCATGCAATGCTGTCATCAAGCGAAACATGATGTACAACTGGTATTGCAACAGTTTCAAAACAAGCATCTGCACAAGCATAGGAGGACTTGTATAGGTGCTTTCAGTTCTCATGCTCCTCGTGACATTGCGAACCATTGTACAGTGACATTGATGATGACTTGAGCATCAAGCACATGGCAATGATGTTATAGTATTGAGGAGCACAGCAAGGAAACTGTCAAGCAGCTGCTGGTGAAGGTACAGCTCAATATTGACGAGACCATGCAAACACATTGGAGTGACACTGCATAGAGATAAGCATGCTAATTCACATATACATACCAGCTCTACATACTGGTGGCCACATGATATGACTTTGGTACAATCCACAGCGTGACAGGGCATACAAACATGCATGCAAGTTGGTGCACTTGTACCTGCTGAGCCAGACGCGGCAACACATGCTCCTTCAGCACCGTTTGAACCGCAGCATGCATAGCACGCGCAAATTTAAACGGCAGATAGAACACTCTCTCCAGCCCGTGCTGCTCCACAGCAGGCTGCAGCACTTTGAAGGCTTCCAGATTCTCCTGTGTGGCTTTTGCTGCAGTGTCAAACAGCCAGTCCGGCTGGTCTATCCTGTCAGTCGGCCGGCCTGAGGCAAAATGGAAACGCAGCTTTGCTAGCAGAGGCTCTGTGATGGTCTGTACAACTTCCAGCATGGGGAGCAGATCCAGAGGGAAGTTGGTTGAAGCCAAAACACCCTGCGCACCAAGATTGTCGTCATAACAACCATATGGAATGGCAAAATTTGAAAACTTTTTTCACCACAGTAATGATGGCCACACTGGGTGACAGCTACATTCCAAGCCATGCTTCAAAATTGATCCTCTGTGCTGAACAGGAGTCATGGCCATGTCAACATGCTGACTAGATGATGCAAGTTCCCCGGATGAGTCCTAGAACATCATTATAGGTTGATTGATTGATTGATCTGGCAGGTCTACTTGTGCTTGAAGGTCAATGTGACAAAACAGGAATGCAACAATATATTGCCTGGCAGGGACCAGTCTGTGAGGACCTGGATGACTTTCAGTATCAAGGAAAAGTGATTTATTAGACAGGATACGCTGAGCACGCAGTAGATGGGCATGAATGATGGGAATGACTGTCTGGGTTGAGTGCATCAGCACCTGCAATGAATGATGTGGGGGTCTATCACAATGGCATGCGTAAGCAGGTGAGCAGTCATGTGGATGAAATGCTCCACATACATGCTTACAGGGTCAAAAGCAAACAGGAGCAGTCAATTACCTGCTGGCACTCCAACAAAGCGTATATGCACTTCTGCAGCTGCTCAAGAACCTGCAGGCATTCACCCAGTCCTAAGGAACTTTGTCAACGGCTTGCTTAGCAACACCCAATGGTGTAAACGCTGCATTGCAAAGGCAGCCTTAGCATCTGTGTGAAGCTGCCATTGCTGCTTGGCGCATTCGCTTTACATTGCTGCAGCTTGCTTTGATTCGGGGATGCTGTGTTTGATCAAGCACATGCAAGAATTTGAAATTCCAGACACTGTGCTTGATCAAACACATGCAAGAAGGAACTGGGCACAGATAAGGCCAGGCAAGCATACATCACCAGCAAGCAGTCATAAAGAGACACCTGGCTCAGCAGTCTGTGTCAGTTCTCGAAATAGATCACACAAATCTTACCACAGGACCAGCTGCATCGAATCCATCCCAGGTTCCCTGGCCGGCTGATGCACTGCCAGGGCTCTGCAGATCCTCCAGGGGCGCTTCTGACTGCCCTTCTGGGGCATCTGCATCTGCATCTGCATCTGCATCTGCATCTGCATCTGCATCTGCCCTTGACCGCTTGTGGGGCTTGCGCTTGGCATGGGGGTCTGAGGCCAAGGGTGGGGGCCAGCAGCATTTCGCTAACAGCGATGACAAGCAAATGTTCAGACCGTTCAGAAGCTGATCCTGCATGTCACCATCAGCATACAAAAGCTTTTGTTTTTGCTTTTTCTGCTAACAAAGCTAACAATTTTGCTGTACAGTTGAGCAAAATGCCCATTGCAGCTGCCCATACCGACATCAGCAAACATATTGCCACTGTGTCTATAGTAGCTATGACAGTGAGCCGCTCATTGGCTTTCAGCATGTGGCAGAGCATGCAGCTCAGTCAGAAGGGATCTAATACACAGCAAGATTACTAAACCACAGGACAACGGGCCTGAAGAATACCTGAGCGCCTTTGCCTCTGGATAGGGACCTCTCTCCCTGCCGCATTAGTCTGTCTGGCAAACCCATTGTGGGCACCTCAGCAAAAGCATCTGAAGATGCTTGCACATGCCCATACTTGCTTAAGGGTTCATGCAGAACAGCAGTCAGGTATTCATGCCAGTTAGCATTGTCTAGCACTCCTTGTACACTGGCCAAGCCGTGCTTGAGTCCAGCGACAGTCTTTTGCAGCTCCTGCGTTTACATACACGGCGGCATTACTTTGTTGAATGCGCTGTTGCTGACAATGCCCAGCATCAAGAGCAGTTTCCTACAGGTTGGAGTTCAGCTTTAACTTAGCAACTTTGCAGCATTGCACGCACAAACGAATGTAAACAGTAACATCAGCTGTGGCTTGCCTCGAGCCTGTCGAGATACGTCACACCGGCGTCAAGGACTGTCGCTTCTCGCAACAGGTCAGGCAGGGGTCTTTCTGCAACATCTTGAGGCACGGGAACGCTGCCAGACTGTTCTAGATGTTGCACCACTTGTTGACTTTCATGGCTCAACTGTTCTCTGATCTGCTGTTCTTGATGTTGCAGCTCAGAAAGCTGTCGCTGTACCAGCTCTAGTTGGCTTGCGGCATGCATATCTGATGAGTGAGCCATGGTGCCAAGCACTTTCCTGCTGTCGTTATTGCCACTTCTGCATCGGCGTGCACTTGCAACAAACCGTCTCGTGGGTCTCGTTCAATGCCAAAGCGGAGCATACTCCTACCCTGATTATCACTTCTTGGTGCATCTCGAGCTCATTGCATCACATGCATTTATGACTGATGCAATTAACATGACAGCAGCCTCAAGTACCTGACACTGCAGGCTCAGAACATATTGCAACGGGACTGCAACCCAGGCCCCCAGCTTACAGCATCACACCCATTCAGAACTTCCGTTTGCCATCATTGACGAGCCTCAGATTACAAAGCAGAACTGTTTAGATCTGACACCAAGACTAGATAACAATTCTCCATGAAAGTAAGGGGCACCCGCCAAACACAGCTGATTGATTCGGAGGTAAGTTGCCAGAAGCACATTTGGATAGCATCCTATGGGACGTGCATGCCGAACTAGCTGACTGCTCATGTTTATCTGCATCAAGCATTTGTCCTGTCCCTCCAAAGAATCCATGTGTGTGTGCAGTTCTTGCAATGTACAATCACGCACCAAAGGCCAGCACACCTCGTGCTGATAAGCACATTTTGGATCGCATAGGTATCCTGGCCATACCGCTGGAGGCAGGACGTACACCCAGCTTTCTACTAAGCATTCTTTGTGGCATCTGCATTGCTTGTGCAGGAGCTGTTGCAGCAGCTGTGACTGATCGAGCACCTGACTCGACTGCAGGGTAGTCTTCCTTGCCTGTGCCATTGCCAGTAGATGCACCATTTGATGATGTGTGGTCTGGACCAAAGACAACATCCTCCCCATTCTCTGCAATTCTCGGCTGCAAGTCCAGGTTGAACCAGCTGGTCAACAGTCCTCCACCATCAACTGGAATTGAAACGCCTGTACAGGCACAGAAAATTGATGTCGTCCACATGCACAGTGCGTGATGGCGTACTGAGTGTACTTTGCTCTGTACTTCTCAGGCTCAGTGTGTCTGCAACTTGTATGACTTGCGCAACAGCTGGTGAAAAGCCACACTGATCTGAGATGCTTTTCTGGCCAAGCAGTGCTGCATGTGAGTGTACGCATATTCATGCCAATTTAGGCTCATGGAGACTGAAACGGCTCTTGGCAAGCACATCAAAAAGCAATTCCTGCATTGCATGATGCCCATTGCAACAATCACCTGCAACAATCACCTGCAACAGCGTACCTGTGATAAAGGACGCCGCTTGAGATGCCAGAAACAGCACCACTGACGCAACTTCCTCTACACGTGCATTACGGCCCAAAGGATGCTGGACAGCTGTCATTGCTTCCATTGCTGCTCTTGTTTTGTTTTCATCCCTGGCTAACCTGTCTGCATGGAGAACAACCCGAGCATCAGCAGGCAGTGATGCAGCCATGAGCATCAGCAAACAAAACACTGATTATATTTTTTGGTACTAGTTTGTCTAGTTGGTTCAATTGCAAGCAAACCACATGACCAAGCGATCGTGATTTTGCCTTATGACAACTTGTGTGGGCAGCCTGACAGTCATTGTGCAACTACTCACGCAGTTGAAACGCCCCTTGACTGAACAATCTGCACCCGTGCATGATGCTAACCATCAGCATCTTGAGTGCATGGAAGTTTCACCAGAACATGATGTGCATGGGTAGAGGAAACTCAGTGCCACAGCAGTCAGACACGCGTGAGCCAACTGGCATTCTGTCTAGGGTCACAAACCAGCTTTTGCAGCAGTAAAATTATTCTGTTGCGGCTAAAATGATACTCAGGGGAGCCTCACGGGGGCAGAGTTCTTACCATACACATCTGTGAGAACATAGCCTGGGTTGACAGAGTTGATTCTGACACCATTCTTAGCATGCAGCATGGCAAAGTTCCTGGTGACCTGCAAACATCAACATCATCACACATTATTATCCTCAGTCTCTTCGCAAGCTGTGCACGGCGGCTTGCATTGGCAATGTTGACTTGGGAAGACAGCCAGCAAGCAGTAATACCAAAGCAGGCAGGACTGTGCAGTATCGCATGCCAGTCACAGGGTACTCTCTCAGAACGCACTACAGCTAGTAGAGTCAGGTTCTGTTGTTGTTCAAGCCGTGTCTGCTGTACTGATGGAGGAGCCAGCTGATTAGTTTGGCTGACTGCAGTGGACGACCAACCAAACAGTTTTGCAGCACTACAAACTATGCCTGTGTGTGTTGTCTTAGCAGCAACTAGTCTCCACCTGGCACTGACGCTATCTGGCTGAGCAAACACGCAGCCAGGCCATGGACAGTCAAGCACAGAGCGAAAGTTCTGAGGGTGTAGGTCAGCTCATCGCATCTTCCATGGTTTTGGATGCATTGTATGCCATCTGGATTGTTTTGTTGGTCTGGCTCATCATGGAGCTCATGTTCACAATGGTGCCTTTGCTCTTGATCAGGTGTGGCAGGGCTGCCTGCACACATGTGCATTCATGCAATCATGTGCCAGTCATGTGTGTCTTGTGAATTCAGGCACATGCAGCCTCAGTACACGTGCCTTCTAAACAGTAGATAGTGAGCGTACAGCGCTGGCCTCAGCCTCCAAAACCATGTCGCATGCAGAAGCGTTGCAGTAGCATTATGCTTGCACCCAAATGGCAATGTAGGCTTGTGCCCTATGGCAGTGACATGTGCTCAGCCCAGAATTCGACATAGGAATTCTATGCCAGGTTGCTTGTGAGTCAGAGGCATTAGCCGCTCAACATACACAGACACAGCCCAGGTGGGAACACAGCCAAAGCGCCCTATTGTGGTCATAAAAAGAAACAGTTGATGCATAAGATTCACTCAAGCATGGAAGTATGGCATGCAGGTGACAAAGTGAGGATGTTGTGCTACCTGCATCATGATAACAGCAGAAGCCACATGGGTCTTGTAGTTTTCAAGGAACTCAATCTCATCTGCCATGCCGTAGTGCTCAACACCCAGGTCGCTGCAGCAGGACCCTGCACCAGGCAGCAATCTTGGTCTGCTGTGCCACATATCAAGGACAGGGGAGAAGCAGTGCCCAGAGCAGAGGTGCATATAGCAAATGCTGTTCACCAGCATGAGTGCTCAAAGCCTGCTACAGCAAAGGAGGCATGCTGTGAGTGCTCACCGTTGTTGATCAGAACATCAAGGCCACCCATCAAGCTAGCCTGCAGTCAAGTGAAATCAGGTGTGAGCCCCATAGGGCTGCCCAAGCAGAGAAACCGACAGCAGCACTTTTCACTAATGCTTCACCGCTTACCGCTTCCTCAACAGCACTCTGGCAATCTGAGCCTTTGGTCAAGTCACCAGCAACGGCAAATCCCTCCGCTCCCAGCTTCTCGATCTCGTCAACAACGGCCTGAAGTCTGGTCTTTGATCTCGACATAACGCAAATTTTGGTTTGACACTCGGCGCCAGCAGAGGCCTGGGTCGCAAAGGCCAAGGCAACTGCTTTACCGATGCCAGAAGAGCTACCTACGCCAGCAGCGCACGCTCCGCCGTTCACCGTAACGCCACAGGATCCAACTTCGAAGATAGGTCAGGCACGCAAGAACGATGACGGTCGCGTACAGCGTCAACTGCAGCCTCTACTTGGTGCATTCACCTACCAGTCACGAGTATTCTTTTGCCGACGAGGTCAGGGTGCTGTGCGTACTCCATGGCTAAGGTCTTGTCTGCTCTAGCTTGGCACCTGTTGTGATCGGCCAAACTTCAGCAGGTTGGAGTCCTGAATACCAAGCCTGTTCCGCAGCGCTTGCGGCAAAATATTCGTGTGTGAACCTGTAAAACAAGTCTTGTGACTGTTTGAACCATGACTCATGCGTGACTACAGATGCGTCATCAGTGACTCATGCACACTAAATGTATCTGCTCAATCATATCTGCGTGCATCTGTTTTTTGCGATTCGGGATGCAGAGAGACGGCTCTGATTTATTTTCGCCAACTGATGGCTGGTATGCAGGAAAATGTTAAAGCTGGTCCCTGGACTGGTTTTGCATGCTGGGCAGCTTGCCCAGAGATTGTAGAGAGCGACGCAACAGGTATTCCGTTGAAGGCAGACATGGCCACTGATAGGCAATGGGACCAGATGTAGTTGCCATCACAGCGGAGGCTCACCAACAGACCTGCGTACCTCATACAAGCATGTCAGACAGGACATGCTGATGACCATTGGAGATGTTTGGTGGTGGTGGAACTGCTCATGGTGCATGGTGGAAGCAGGAATGTCTGGGTGATACAGTGCAAAATGTTTCTGCAGGTTTTCCAAAAAGCTGAGTTGTACAATGCTGCCGGGCATGACATGTGCAGACATAGCACACAGGGAATCTACAGCATAGCGCTGACTGCTTCATTTTGCACTGCAACTTTTTCGAGAGTCAGCATAACATTAGCTTATGCTGTCACCTGTACAAAGCCATGCTAAGGTGGGTCCACTTACATAAGTACATTTGCTATGCTGGTATACTACCCAGGTTTATCCTCACTCAAGGGGACTGAGCATATGGCGAATGAACTTGTCGCCCCGCTGCTCTATCTGTATGCACAGTCAGCACAAGCTTTGACATGGCTAGATGCTTGCATGATTACACAGCTTGGGTCAGAACCTGTAAAATGTACCTGTGTGACCATTGAGATCTGGATGATCTGCTCTCCAGCTTTGTCTATGAGAATCATCTGCACCAGAAGCCATTTCTATAGCTGAGTGCAGGCAGTGCGCTTATTGCAAGGACTCACATGTATGACACCATGCATAATTTTGTCAACTAGGCGTCCAGAGCAAGAGTGACCAAACCAGGAGGAGGCCAACATTATTCAGCCAACTTCGTTTGATGCCTGAGATGTCTATGGCAGAGGCTGAAAAGTGCATACTGGATTTGCCAGCAGGATAGTCCTGCACTTCTGTTGAACCAAGCTGTAGTACATGACGCTGTGCTGTCATGTCCACCATGTATTGCACCTGCACACTAGACAGCTCGAGGACTTCACACAAGACAAGTAATACTATATATACTGTTCGTAACACTCTGTCTGAAGCTATTCTGCCTGAGACACCTCATGGCACAAGCAACACACCTCCCAGTGTGCTTCCTTCACTGGCTGATCAGCTTCAAAGCTGACTTCAAGGGTCAAAGGGTCACCTTAAACAGGCGAGACAGCTGTCACACGGCAGAGGCTTTCACGGAGAGTGTCAAGGCAGCCTCTGCAAGAGACGTGAGACGTACTCAGAGGACAGTCGTTGGGTGTGACCTGAAGGTCGATGATGCTCACAGTAGGAGTCATTACAGGTATTGCAGGCAACACCAATGCTCACTGAAGAAGCGTTGAAGTATGTTCTGTGCAACAGCTTGCGAAGAGGCAAGGCTTAACCTAACCGCCAGGTCATTAACCTAGCCAAAGCTTGATAGAACGCCCGTCTGGTCTTTCACCGCTGTTCCCGAGTCGTTGCTGCTGTTTGCACGATCAGCTATGGCAAACACTTTGCAGAGTCATTGGGTGTTGAGTGCCAGAACGGACCTGGTCCCCTCGCGCATAGTGCTCCACAGAAGAGCACAAGCACATCCTGTAACAGGCATACATAGCGCTTCGCCAGGTCAAGGATGGACAGGTGCCGCAGAATCGTGATCTGCACCACGACGTCAATTAGAATACTTTCTCAGCAATGAATATGTTGTTGCAGGGTGCAGATGTACAGGTACCAGTAGGCAACCTATGCTGTGCAGAGCTGTCGCTGCTGCTGAACCAGCGCAGCAACAGCTTGATGTCACAAAGGTACAATCCTAGCGGTGAAGAGGGATGCTGACATCATGGCACATTGGCATGTGATGGTTGCTTTGCCAAGTTGCTGCTGCCAACGCTGCTGTGAACTGTAGATGGCTCCGTTGGGGGACAGACTGCTCGTTAAGCCTCAGGAGGAAGCCAAGGTACCCTCTGGCCAGCACTTTTTTTGTCTCTGGCGTTTGAGTGTTGTCCATGCACAGCTTCTGTACCACAAAGAAGCTTCACCTTTGCATACTTTGATGATATCTTGTGTTCACATTTACACGCTGCAAAATGGTCTTCTTTGAGCTAAGTCAGCTCGTTGGGCACGTGCTATCTGTCTACTGCAAGTCACAGACATGTAGTCAAATCCCTGCTTGCTTTCCGTGACTTGATTGCACTGGTTGGTCAAGGAAACGCATGGCATGCAGACAACCTCAGGTGGATTGCTTCTCAGCTCTGGCACAACCAAGCCAATTCAGGAAGCTCTGATTGGAGAAGTCTTGGCAGTCGGTGAAGACGTTGACATTGATGTCAAGGTTGGCAGTAAAGTTCTGTTCAGCAAGTATTCCTCCAGTGATGTCAAGGTTCCAGATGGCGACGTCTCCTTTGTTGCCCAGAAAAGCATTTTGGCCACTTTGAGTTAGGGTCCTGTAGTGCATGTGCATGCTGGCATCCTGCTTCTGCCATTGCCACAGAAGCAGTCATGGCGCAACGTCATGTGCAATGTCATGTCATAATGAATGAACAAAATCTTGTTGCACTTTCAAGCTTTCCCTTTCCGCCAGGATAGCATGGTATACATCATGCTGCCATCCTGGCATTAGTGAGTCTCACTAGCATATCTTTAGAACACTCTTGCCTGAAATCAAAGGCTGCCATTTGCATTTTGGGTAAGCTTCTGAAGTGAATGGTTGCCGTGAGTAGGCTCGCACAATGCAGCATTGACCAGACAAAATTTTGTTGAACTGAACATTCAGATGACATTTAAAAGTACACGCTCTGCATACGAGGGAGAGCAACTGTATTCATGAGTAACGTCATCACACAAGGCATGTCAGTTTTGGCTCAAGCCAATGCAAAGATAAGCCGAATTCACTTGTCAGCGTTGAAAGAAGAGAATGGCGTCAGGAGTGTTTGAAAGAGCCCTATCTACTGGTGTGTCCAAAACAGGAAACTCCCGTTGGAAGTATGGCAGAGACCCTGCTTTCTAAGCGTATGGTGTAAGAGAATGGGCCACAATGAACATTAAATCAAACTTTAAGAAGTTCCACGTACATCCTGCAAAGCAATACAAATTGCATGCCAAAAAACTTGATCACGTGGGGGCAGAATTCAGTTCTAACAATCTAACCAACTTGATTTACTGTAGTAGTGCTAACTTTGAAGCACTCAGCTGCATTGTTGGGGTCCTGAGCTTCAAGAGTAATAGCATATCTATACAACGGCTCATTGAATGTACCCCCTGTGTTGTCACTACCAGCTGCCATTCCTAGAAACCAACTGGTGTAACGAGCCAAATGGGGCTCACCAACATGCCAGCTAGCTTTCAAGAACACTGTTTCAAAAGGATGCATGGAGATGCTGTCATATGTTCCATGTCTGCTGGGGTGCACATTGCTGTTGCAGTGCCAATGACGCTCCTCACGCCAGTCAGTATCAGGATTGTACTTAGACATAAGAGTTGCAATGTTGAACTGCTTGTCCAGCAAGGTGTTGGACAAGCCATACTCGCCTAGGACTACAACACCATCATCACAAAGCTTACATGTCCGCAGGTAGAATACACCAGCAGCTGTGACCAAGTCCAGGCCTTCTTGATCTATCGCAAAAGCCCAGGATTCTACCTTGGGTCCAAACCCTCCAGCATCAACCTTGGGCAAGCATACAAGTGATGATGATACAAGCTTGACATCGCCTCTGAAGCGCTGTGTGTATGCCATGGTCCACTGCCACCCCTCTGGCATGTATGAAGGGTAGAACGGCCCCCGAACAGAACTGTTGAGAAATATGAAATACTTGTAGCGCTTGTACTGGTTCTTCTTTCGCAGATACTCAATGGTGACATTGTGTGCTGCAAAATCCATGCCTTCGTTTTCTATCCTTTGCAACATCAGCAGACCGTTGCCCGTCCAAGCTGCTGACGTTGTTGGCAGCACTGCAGCTGCTGCTTCGTCATCTACCACTGCATGACTGAGGCTCTTGCAGGGAGTGCACTGAGGGCCGTTGACGACAATCACAAAGTGGGTGTTGCTTGGAGCTCGATATGTGCTAGATATGCCCATCCCAACACTGATGAAGAATTGAAAGTTGGCTAGCTGTATGCTGTCTTTCTCAAAATAGGAGTAAGATGTGAGGATCAGGTCGTCACTCAGGAGGCTGCGCGCTACTGGTGGCTTGGAGACTGGTGCTGTGCGGCGGTACGGTGCTGCTCGAAACAATGTAAACACCACGGCGATAAGACCGGCTACGGTGAGACCTTGAACGATGGTAGAGCGCCGAGATGACCTTTTACTAAACACCCCCATATCCGCGGGCTTTGGCACTATAACCTCGCCCGCATCAACCAAACGCTTTGACGATCGGAACAACAGACTTTGAGACGTCATTGGTGCATTGCCGCACCAGGTGTGCGGGTGTGAGTCTGTGCAAAAGTCCCGTGTCCCAAATGGCTGCATAGCCCTGACGCGCCAGATGCCTGACGCGCCGAACACTAATCGAGGTTTACGTAACCTCACATGCAGGGTCATACAATGGAAGCATTCCAGCGTGTTAAAATAAACTCTGAAGCGCGATCGTGTGTGAGCAGGGGCTCGGGGACCACGCTTGAGTATGCAATGTATTCCAGCGTGTTGCCACTGTGGGAAGACATCACATTATGTATCTGCAGGCCCACCCTATTAAGCAGCTATAGACTCTAGAGCTTGCAGAGCCTCTCGTCTTATAGTTTCGAGTTTGGCAAGAGTGCTTTCAGCTCCTTTCATGCTTTGCATCTGTACTTGTGTAGCTGTGACGCATGTCAAAAAACTGCCTGGCCTCACAGAAGAAGAGCTTGCGTGCTGGGAGTCTGCCTTTCGTGATTGCTCTCCAGGCTCAAATTCTTCCCTGAAAGCTTTCTGGAGAAATGCTTTCCTGCAAGACAGCAAGCAATTCTTAACGTGCTCCAATAACTTTTTACTTACTAAAGAGTGCATGTATGTCGACTCAGTTGCATGGACAAACAGGTCGAGATGCTGGGAGCGGGTGGTGAAGGCATGTGATATACAAAAAGACTACTATCGCCGCGAGTAGGTGCTATACCTCTTTGCTTCATCTGACATTGTCAAAAGCTCCTTCAGAAACGCAATGGAAGCTTTGGGCACCGACTGGTTGTGCAGAGCCATGTTGTTTTCATACATGTCCTCAGTACTGCCTGATCGGTTTGCATACTGCTGCTCAGCAACAACCTCTGCAATCTCCTCACGTGCTATGCACAGCCTTGCCAGCAGCCGCCTGCAGCAGCTGAGGGCTAGTCAGAAAAGAAAAGAAAAGACTACGCCTTTCGGCATCAATTTAATGAGAAGCCAAGTATTATACCAGGTTGCCCCAAGGGCTGCTCACCATTCTGTGAGTGCAGTCCAGAAAATTGCATCTACTTGTGCACCACGTGAACACAAAATCGAAAGTCTGATGTATATTGGCGTGTTACATGTACTAGCCTGAGCAGCACTAGCCAGCCTTGTTTGGTTGCAAATGGCTGTGCTGTTGTTTGACACTAGAGTGGACAACAGGATAGTCAGTAGACTGAGTGCCCAAGAGCGATGCTCGTTTAAGGGTTAGGGACTTAGCCTCGGCAGGGATGACATTTGTATCTTGGCAACCAATGGGGTATGCCTATTATACATTACATACCCCATTGGTTGCCAACATAGAATCTTCATCCCTGCCAATAGGCCAATCACGACTAAATAAAAAAATTCAGTGGATAGATCGCCCAAGACCAACATGACATGCAGCTGCAACAGCAGCTGGCAGTGGGGCCTGCAAATACACTTTTCACAGTAGCTCATTTGGGTGCACCTGTCAGGGATGGCATCTTTCTCCTCCATATCTGAAACAAGCTGCAAAGCAGCGCCTCGGACACGCTTGATGTCGCAAGGTGGCACATCATCACCACCCTGGCCTGATGCAGCCTGCCTGAGAATGCTCATGCGCTCATTACGTGAGAGCAGCCGTAGCACAATGTCTAGGATCTGCATCTCAGGAGGCAGCCGTTTGGAGACATCTTGTAACACCTGCTGCTGTATCCTGCTGAGTCTCCCTGCACGAGAAACTCAATCTGTATCATACGCGATATACTGCAGCTTCAAGCTGTACCTTCGGGGTTTGCTATAAACCAAGTCAGCCACTTTGCATGTGGTTTGCATCCGCTGTTTCAGATCAGAAAAGAATAAACTTCACCTGCTAATGCCTTGTCTCCTTGCTCTTCAGCAGCGCCAATATATGCCCCTAACGCCATCAGAAATGCTTCATCCAGCTGGTCCATTCTGCTTGCTACAGCTTTTCTGATGGCCTCTTCTTCAGTCACTTCTGGTGCCTGCCCTATGCAGACAAAAAAAGACATTTTTCCAGACATTTCCATGAGCTGGTATGAGAACAGCGTGGCAAGCTGTCTCATTGGTCGGAGCTGACTTCGCCACAATTCTGGACTGCTTGAAAGACATGCCAATAAACAGATGGCAGTCAAGGTTTGCAGGCACAGTCAGCACTGCACCTGTCACTTCAGAAACTGCGCCACTGACAAATGCCTCCTGATGAATCTCCTCCATCATGCTGTTCAGCATCCTGGCTGCTTTGTCAATTTGTTCATTGATGGCTGCAGGCAAGCCTGTCGGGTTGGGCTATATTCGTGTACAAGTAACTCGTACAGCAGTAGCATGGTGAACCACCTTGATCTTCAGGGCTTAGAGCACCCGGTGAAGCTGCACAGCTTACACTCAGGGTCTCGTTTCTGCTTCGTTTGCTGCCACTGCGCGATTTGCGCCCTGCCAGTGCCGCACATCGCTGCACCCCCGAAACCGTGCGGGGCAACTTTAGCTGGACATATGCTGTTTTGATTCGAGCAGGCTGTGTCAACGGCGTCCCGCACCCACAAACAAGACAAGACACCATCGCCAAACAACAGGATGGTGACCGGCGCAATTGCCTCAAAGAAAAGTGCTTTGCCTCTTCCGATGTCGATAGGGTTGCATGCTGTGCATGCTGCCGCCGTTCCTGCTGATGTATTACTTCATCACAGCTGCAGAACAATCTGTGCCTTGCAATGCAGAGCCGTCATGCACCTGGGAGCACCACTTGTGTTCCACCCACCTACTAGCTCAGCATCTGACAATAGCTTTCTGCCTATAACCCAGAATGTTTGCCCCGGCAGATGGAACTTCAAGCATGGCAGGCTAGGCAATTGCAATCGCAAGGGTCACTGGAGGCTGCCAACTAATCAGTAGAGGAAACTGTGTGTGCCTTGTGGTTACATATTGAAGGTAGAGATTAGCACAGCATACCAGACATAGCTCGGTCAATGATATCACACTTTGCAGAAGTCATGCAACTGATGCCAAAACATATTTTGAGACACTACTCTTCCTCCTTGGGCTCTTCTTCCTCCTTTACAGGCTCTGGCTTCTGTGGCAACTCATTGGATTCCACCAGTGCCTGAAAAATGCGCCCCCAGCTCAGCATGCAAGCGCATCTGCAGCCGGCTCAACAGCCAAAATATGACAAACACACTCAACTGACATGTAAGCAAGTTCACTCACTGAATCATGCCTTCCCCAGGATGGTGCAGTATGCAAAGAGTAAGTAGTTTCTATGGGTGGCAGCACGCTGATCAAGCAAGCGTGAAGGAATGCAAGCATGAAGGCTAGGTGGTGATGGGTTGCCAGAGAAGGAGCTGTGATGGCTTCTGATGGGCGGACACGCAGGCAAACAGGCCTCAGTCTGACACATTTTACAGTGACAATCTCTATCCACACACTGATCCCGGCAGTTTACCAAGCTCTGCTGAAGAGTGCATTTTCAGGAATTGGTCATCATATTCTCCCCACTAAGAAAAAGGCCTCAGCATGCAGATATGCATGTCAGGACATCAAACAAAGGTGTCAGCAAAGTGGCTTCTGTGGGTCATGACAGCGCAAGACATTAAGGCAGACAATGCCCTTCTGTGCCTCATGCAAGAGACTGTAAAGGCACACACAACATGTGCAGAGTTGCATGTGCAGAGTTGCATGCGCAGAGTTGCATGTGCAGGAGTTGATAACGTCATGTTCCCACCTGGTCGTACTCTTGAGCCACAGGAGGGGGTGGCAGGGGCAGGAAGGGTCCAGTCTTGACACCCCAGCCCACATACACATTGGTGAAAGCAGAGCCTGAGGCCACTGCTGCTGCTCCCGGCCACAGGTTGCTGCGCACGCCAGCCACCTACAGAGTCACACATGCATCCAGTCTCGTACTTGGCAAAGGCACCTCACAACACCAAAAACCGTCGCAACTCTTGAGAACTAAGTTTCAGGGAGTGGACGCAGCAAAATGACTGTAAACCATGGTGAGTGGAGGTTTATTACACTAGGATCTCCCAGTGCGGGTCACACCTGCCACATGAGGAAGCACCGTCTGGACAGTCTTGGTACAAAAATTGTTTGCATGAAGTTGCACAGAGCATCAGCAATGTCAATCACAACAGCAGTGAAAGCAGGCTATACAAGGCAAATACCATTTGGCATCTGGAGGTGAGGCCAACAGTGCAGAAGGATACCTGGTTCTTGACCCCAGAGTTTGTGCTGCTGAACAGTGGGGTCCATGCGTCACCCCCCTCCACTTCAGTGTCCTTGTCCAGGGTGCTCAGGGGCTCTGGACCCTGTTCAGACTCCTCCTCTGTGGGCTCAGCTGCCTCCTCACCTTCTGGAGCCTCCTTGGTGAATACTGTAGTACGCCCTGTAAGCATGTACCTACTGGTTACTGTATGTACTAGGGTGGCATGGTGCAGTCTCTCTTCTCACGCTGAGGAGCAGGCCAATCCTTGCATTCAGCGCTCAGCTGTGCATACGTGCATGTCTGCATGAATTGTCAAACAAACCAAAGAGAGACAGACTAGCTATCTCTGATCTATAATTCATTATTGGAGAGTGCGCAAGCAGTCGCTGTCCCATTAGTGTATGGGCCATTCGACCGTTGTACAATGAAAAACGGCTGCCTACATGCCGCTGCCTACACACAACCGTAAGCATGGCACATCTTTAGCAAGCAGCAGCCTACCCTGCTTCTTGAGGTGGGGGTAGCGGTGGGCCCAAGCCCCAGCAGTGCCCAGGTCAGTGGGGGCGGGGGTGAAGTCCTCGGCTTTGTCCAGACCCCCCTCTTCATTGGCTGTGAAGTAGCCGGCAGGGCACAGCACAGTGCTGGCTGCAATGCGCGCCAGCTGGGCACGCAGGAAGTGGGCCTCTGTACCTGGGAAGGGTGGGTAGGCAGACACCTGCAACACCACCCCAAATTTTGGCTTACATGCTAGCTAGACGCAAAAGACTGCCATGAGCCACACTGTCAGCGTAGCATGCTAGCTAGCACAGAATTGAGACTCGAATGTTACCCAGATGTAAGCATATCCTGGGAGACACTACTCACGCTTGGAGTATTGCAGGAAAATAAACTGTTGGGTAAGAGGTTCTGTACCTTGGGATGAGAGCATCAATGCACAGCAGTGGTGGCAGACAAAGTGTGAGCTGTCTGAAGCAAGCAAAGCAAGTGGTGTGAGAGGCAGAGTGCTGACAGCGCTGCGAGCGATCTCAGCATAATGGAAAATGGCCTCTGAGCCATGGCCCAGAATCTAATTGCTCATGGAATTTGGGCCAGGTCAGCAACTGCACAGACAGAATGTATGCTGCTGAATGCATGCAAGAAGGATATTCCAATCTGGCGGTGCTCCTGGCTGACTGCTAGAAGCCATGCATCGGCTGCTGATGCAATTATGGCACAAACTCAGCCAGCAGTACCGCTGGCTGATGTGCTGTGATTGCTCTGTGAGCTACACAGATTAGAGGCTGTGCCTGGATGCTGCCAACCTTGTGTTCTGTATCACACACTGAGACCAACACGCGCTTGGAAGTTGAACTCATCCTGAGCAAGGGCAGGAGTTGCACAGACAAGACATTGTTGAGATGTATTTAGGCAATCACAACTAAAGCTGTCTTGCCTGAACGTCCAGCTTGCCACTGACAAACTTCTTGACTTGGCGGGCAGCCCTGATGTGGGCAGGCTTGACTGAGGGCAAGCGGGAAAGGCCCCCGCCCAGGTTGTTGCACACAAAGTAGGTGTAGCCGTTTGCACCTGCCCCGCCCTTCTCTGAAGGGACCTCGTTAGGACCTGCACATGCAGAGTTGGATCCAATGTGTGATAAAATGGCAAAACCTCACATTGCGATTTTGCAGAATAAAGCACTCAGCAGCTTGCTTGGCAAAAGCAACTGATAGAACTGACACCCAGGACTTGACTCTACAGAGAAGTATGCTGCAGAATATGACATCTGCAAGAACATATTACATTGTTCCTGTGGCTTGAAAACCATTGTCAAACAGGACCAATGGGCAGCACCCTCTTCCATATAGCAACAGTCATGCAACAAGTGTGGTGAACATACTGCATGACAGGCTTGCCATTGCAAGATATGCATAACACATAGCTCGTGTAGTGAGGTTACGCATGCAGTAGACCGTGCAACAGCAACAATTTGGACATTGGCTGCACCTAGTGTCTCTTCTTCCTCCTCAGGCTGCTCTTTCAAGGTAGTCTCAAACACGTAGTAGTCAGCGTACACCCCTAGCACCTGTAAAGAGTCACAACATAACAGCCATTAGAACCTGTCCCAGCTTAAACAAGGTAGATGCGAGGTCAAACTTGCCGTGAATTAACACATTTGACGTGTGCACAACATGTGGCATACTTTGACCAGGTGTGTGACTGAATGTGGGCAATATGCGCACAGCAATTATGCTATCGTCAAGGACCAGTCATCGGCATGTCATTCACCATAAGCACTATCAAAACCGGCGGCAAGCTTGCTAATTATTGCAGCAGCAGCAAGCAGAGACAAGAAATACTGTTCTCTTGCTTGGTTTGTGCAGCAAAATTTGATGCCAGCAAGCACTGCAGAAAGTGCATTGTGGCTGGTCAATGGTGCAGTGATTGCATGAGATTGGATAGGTGAAAGACTGGGCAAGTACCAGACCCCAAAGAGCAGGCAAGTACAGGACAACTGCCTGTCATTTGAGCTTGTATCTTGAATCACTACCTTGCCAAAGAACCTGACAGTGGCTACACCGAGCTTAGGGTCCTCTCCAAGCTGCTTGCACACCATCATCACTCCATACATGTCTGTGCGGCTCAGACCCACACCACAGGCCTCCATCAACGCCGCATCATTCAGCACGTTCTCACACTCATACTGCACCAGCACAAAACAACTGTCAGCGAAGGGAGGCCTGAAGTGCATGCAGCAGACATGCAGGTGGAAAGTTGAGTCTAGTTAAAGGGCCTGCGCGTAGCTGCAGCTGAGCGTCAGGACCATGCCAGCTGTATGCATGCCCTGATGGTCGTTTGGGCATTGGTCTGTAGCTGCATCACACTGTGATGCTGCAGCACTGTATGCTGCTTGCTGTCTGCACAAATGTTGTACTGAGCTGCAGATGCTGGCAACTGTCTCAATGCAGGGCACTGGCTTTATTTGTTCATACCTCATTTGGGGCCTCAGCTTCTTCTGGCTCACCAGTCTCCGGGTTGATTGGCAGCTCTGCCATTCTGCAGTAGGAAAGGTACATCATAGATGAGGAAACAAGTATGTGTTGCATCACTGCAGCCTAACAGTGCTTTGCTCTGCTGAGATTGCACAACAACTTACCCAAAGACCTTGCTGAGTGCAGCCGAGTCTGATGAGTCAGGAGGAGCCTGCATGTAGGCTGTCAGTGAGACAAGTGAGAGTAGTGTTAGCCAGTTAGTACAGAGCTAGCGCTGCTGACCTGCAGAGACAAGCCCTGAGCAGAATCGGGGGCCAGGCTGTTGGCTGTCTTTTTCACCATCAGCGAAGTTTGAAGCAGATTGACGGGGTCCGTCGGTTGCTCGTTGAGAATCTGCACAGAATATAGCTCAGGCAGATAGGCAACCAGCTGATTTGTAGCTTGGGCAATTAGCTTTCTGCAAAGCTGACCTTCATGACAACGTCAGTCAAGTGATCGTAAAGGGAGGTCCCATCTGTGCTTGAGATCTTTTGTGTGAAGGCTATAGCCTCCTGCTGCATAGGAAGACCAGGCATGGTCACACTAGAGGCCTTCGCAGGACTGACTTCTCATGCAATGCCAAGAAATGCGCTACTAGACTTGTCAAGCCCTTCAGGAAATGCGATCGGCAGAATTTCTCGCAAAGGTTGTGACCAGAAGCACTGGGCTGGCAAACCAGTGAAGCAGTGAGGACGTTGGCGTTATCTGTTACGTACTCACTTGACTTTGACGGCGTATGCTGCAGTCGGCCTAGATGTTCTCAGATACCAGACTCGCCGCTGCCAATCGAGTTGACACCATGCAGGAACTCGTTCTCATATAGGCCAATCCCCCGTCGTTCTGTACAGAAGCTCAGAAACTGACTGTGCCGTGCCATGCACCAATCCTGACAGTGCTTCATACGCTGGCAGTGTGCGTGACTGGCGTGATATCTCTGAGATGCGGGAAGCCAATGAGATCCTTATCTCTTCCCACTCCAGACATGTTTACAGCTTTGGCACCAAGCCGTATCCATCAGAGCAGTCTCCCTTATCAGTTACTAGAGCTTTTGGGGCACAAGCACCTCCAAAACTGGTACTACTTGAGCAGGCTTTGATGTGCGGATGTTTCTGCTTGTAAATTCAGATCGGCGCTCACTTCTGTTGGTTGTAGATTGGTCAGCTGAGGTCTCCAGAGCTTCTGATACGGCAGAAAGCTCTTTTAGCAGCTCATGAGTTGTTGAGCTCAAAGTTTTCCTTTGAGCAATGCATGGCATGCGGCATCACACCGTCACTGGCAACGCTGTTGCAGGTAAGGCGCTATACAGACTTCAACCAGGATCTGGGCAAGGCTTGCTTTGTCCTTGGATTGCTGAAGCATTGCAGCACCTTTTTGCGCAGGATCCTGACAATCTTGTGCGGGAGCGTGCAGCCAAATGCATGACTGTGATTGGTCGTAAGGCAACTGGAGTCCGGAAGATTCTTGTCTGTGGAGCGCTCTCAACGCTGCTTGACCTACTTTGTGATGCTGAGCTTGCTGTAAGGTAACATTCTGCTGACAAGAATTACAATGCGGTCATGTCCAGCTTCCAGGTCTTGAGTGCTGCCAAACTTGCAACTTATACTCTGCAAGGCTAGCCAGAGCGTGCATGCTTTTGACAGAGGAAATATGGTGCTAAGCTTATATTGGTATGATTGCAGAGATGCAGCATATGGCTGCATGTCGGAGTGCTGTCATCACTCCGCCTTCCAAGAGGCAATGGTTGAGATCAAAAGTGCGCTCGGCAGATTGCTGACCATGGTTCAGGCCGAGGCACCTGACCGAGCTGAGCAGGGATTGACAATCCTCCTGGCATGTGCTCTTGGTGAGATGTGCAACAGCTTTTTGTGCTGTCCCAAATGCTCCTGCACAAGAAAAGCTGGCAGCAGTTGTTGCCTGGGCATACACCACAATAAGAGCTTGATCAGTGCTTGACTTTTGGACATCGAGTCATGCATCATGTATGCTGCTGTGTACAGCTTGCATCAGTTTGCTCTAGTGCGCACCGTGTGACTCAACGTGACATAGAGTACTCAAACTTGCTAGTACAAGTTAGTAAGGCAGATTTGGCGCTGCTGTTTGCTGTCTTCCGGGGAACTATATGTTTCCTGCTCTAAAGATGGGGGTTCAGTTTTGCATCCTGATATGGACAGTCCAGCCACAGCAGCAAGGCGCAAACTGCAAAAGCTGCATGTATATGCTGTAGGTGGGGATTATGCAGACAACGGAGTGGATCAGCTGATCATTGACGGGGAGGCTATGCCGGTGCTGAAGGCCCTGATCAGGGAGGGCAAGACCCCTGGGGTACGCGAGGGGGCCGTGCGCTTGCTGACACGTCTCTGCAGCACCCCTGAAGCCAGACAAGAGGTCAGACCAGCTTCTTCACCATATGATGTATTCTCATACTGTCTTGCCAGTGTTGCGCCCAGGCAATTTACTGTGTCGCAATGCTGCTGCTGCTGGTTGCACTTATCATAAGCCTGTCCCTCTGCTGATTTGCGTCTTGCATCACCCCTTGGCTGTCAAGTAATCCTGCAGTTGTGAGTCCACCATATGCTGTCAAGGACACACAGGATCCCATGCACAAGCTCAGACATGTACAAGGCAATGACTCATCCCTACATTGTCTAATCAGTGAGCCAGATGCGCTGCTGCAAGCCACTGCATTCCGGTGAGCTGCATCATGAGTGACTGTGTCATGACTTGGCATGCAGGCAGTGGGAAGTGGGCTGGTGGTAGCAATGCTGCCGTGCCTCACACAGGGCTCTCTCAGCCTGTCCACAGCAACCGTGGAGGCCTTTATGCAGATCACAATTGCAGTCCAAGGCAAACAGGCCATGGTCAGTCAGTCTGTACCCTTGCTGCCTTATTGGGTATGATTGCATGGTACACCACCTAGTGTTCAATGCTATCACAGCAGATGGACCGAGGCAATGTGCAAATTCACTCATAGGAGTATGCAGAATGCACAAGCTGCATGGCTTGCTTGATGTTTGGCTGCTTGTGCTGAGCAGTATGATACAGTTGGACTCAGCAGACCGTATGCATGTCAGGTCACTCAGCTAGGCTTCAAGCTGAGCTACAAGTCTATGCTTTAGCAATTTTATGAAGCAGCAGTGCAGCTGTCAAAGGATGATGCAATGACTTGCTTGTCATGCAGGTGTTATCAGGTCAGCTGCCTTTGCTTGTGGAGCTGTTGGAGGATGCTCAACCTCACCTGGCATCTTGTCTAGTAGAGCTCATCTGCAACTGTGCAGAGCTGCCTGCTGCTAAGAAGGTCGGGCCTTGGCATCACCCTGCTCACAGGCACACCTCTGCTGCATATATCAGCTTCATCTACTCAAAGTCTGGCTTGTCATCTTGCCTGCATGCCTGCATTCTGCTATGGTAGCACACCTTCACACAGACATGTCAAAACAAAAAGAGGCGAGTGATTGCTGTCTTTGGTAGGCACATCTGTTTCAGATGGGAGCCCCAGCTGGATATGGATTTGTTGTTACAGGAGCTGCAAGCTGCCATCCCGTTGCTTCAAGAGCTTGCTGATAACAGCACAAACCTGAGGACACAGCAAAGTGCAGTGCAAGCTGTGCAGCGCCTGTCCAAGTCATAGTTGTCACTCGTCCAGCAGTACATCATTGGTCGCAAACACAGCAAATGCAGCCGTGCAGCCATGGCAGCAGCTAAAATGAGCATCTGATGCTTCATACGTTGCTGCAACAGGCAGCAGGCACCCTGACAGCATCAGACACAGCATGGCAGCAGAAGGTGGATATGCAAGTGGTTTCAGCATTTAGCGGCATAAGACACCCTTTGCTTGAGGATGTATTGTATGCGTTTTAGAGTTGTCATGCTGCGGTAAAATATGTGAGCAGCTGAGCAGCACACATTACCATGTCTACACCTTGTTATGAGCATGTTGCGCCTGACCAACACATTTTGGAACAGTAGTCAATGGATGAAGATCAAGAATGGTCCTCTGGGCAACCTTTTGATTATCGTGTTCATGTTGTACATATTGAACCAAACATGTCTTTGGTACGAGATCGTGTAATTCCTTGAAGCTCATGTTGACAACGCAGATCAACTTCTTCCTCATCTGCTTTATAAAGTTTTCCAATCACGTAACTCAGGCAACAGGATTTATCACAATGCCCGGCACGCCTGTCATTATCCGGGTAATTGACGCACGTCTCAGGCTGCTGATCTACGGTGAACAAAACTAGCATGTGCATTCAGGAGATAGGGTCCCTGAACCCCTATCCCAGGTGACGTGGTTCCTGAAAGGCTCAGATCTTTACTTTCAGTGTGTTGTGCAAAAATCGATCGAAAATTCTGCCTCCAGCTGATGCTCAGGAGGTCAACCATGAAAGATGTCACAATTGAGAGGCTCATCGACACGTATTTTGCTTTGGGGTAAGGACAACGCTCAGTTTATCAGTCTCACGGGAGTGACAGCCGTCACTCTGTTCCTGGGGGGAGGAACCTTCTTCGGTTACCGCCGTGATCTTGAAAAGGAAAGAGAGCTACGTCAGAAAGACGTGGACAAAAGCCAGAATGATCTTGCAAACGAAAAGGAACTACGTCGCCTAGACGTTGAAAGGGCTCTAGCTGAAGGTAGAGCTCAAGTCACGCAAAGCATGCTCGTTTACGGCAAGTCTGTTCTAGAGCTGCAACATGAAGAGGAGTACAAAGAGGCTCCCTGGCGCAAGTCGGCCTCTAAGAACAAGGATCAAAGTGACTCATAGCGACGTGCGTTGTGTCTATGTCTTGAAGCAGAAGACCTCTTCACTAGTAGAAAGTGTTTATAAAACTAAGTTAGCCGAGTACGGGAATCTTATATTAGACGTGGTTTGGCATCTTTTCTGTCTTACCCTGAAGTAGATCCCAGAATAGGAGTGCTTACATATAGAGCTGATGACAGAGAACCATCACTTTTATTTACCTTTCAATGTGGTGCTTCATTTTTGATCATTTATCATCATTCTTTGATGTTAGTGCTGATTGTAAAGCCAGATCCACGTTGCGCGCTCTCAACAATCTGGCCAGGACAATGTTCACAGATGCCAAGAACCCATCTAGCCCAGACATGAAACAAGGAAATCACAATGACCAATATGCATAGCATACACCACACAACTTGCGTCAGTTTGTCAGACGATGTAGTCAATACTTGCGACAAAGACTCTGTTGTCTTGATGCTTGCACACGATGATTGGGCAGAAGTAGAAACTTGCTGGATAGAGGGAACTATCATATAAAGATTTTGAAAATACTGCGAAATAATGTCTGAAGCGTGAATAGAGGTCAAATCAGATGAGTGATAGATATGTAATACGGAGAAGCTGACAACACAGGCCGTCACCAAAAACAAACTAAAAGATCCAGGTGCCACTTGGATTGCTGTTGTTTTCATGGCCCTCAGCAACGATGCCATGCAGTATAATATAATGTTCGACATTTCTCCCAAGATTGAGAAACTTCAGCAAGTTAAACCATGCATGTTATCTCATATCATTGCTATATGGGGGAGCCAACTAATTTGTTGCGAAAGATGTACAACGCTTTTCGGACCTAAACCCTAAACCCTAAGCCAGAGCGGCCCCTAATCATCACCTAATAATTATCAGAATGCTAGAGCAAATGCGTGTGTGAAACCATTGCGACTGATTTGACCTAACTGCACAAGAGCGGGGGCAAAACCTGAGGGTCAGGCACTCTATCTGAGTGCCGTCCAACTCCGAGAACAATCTGATCTTGTCGTTTATTTTCTCTGATCTCCGCCTGACAAAGCGGTCCCCGGATAGTCCTTTGGATAGCCATGCCTGCTGATCAGAAGTGATCAACCAGTAGTGGAGCACGTGAAGGGACCTCGCTTGTCCTAATGGTGGGCGTCATGGACGCGCAATCCAAACCGAGGATCTTGGAGCTCCTGCAGAAAAGCTTGACGGTTACAATACACGACACCAAGTAGGTGCACCTCTGAAGCTTGAAGCCAACTAACAGCAACAATTTGTTGGTTGCAATTTGTTGAGGTCGGTGTAAGTCATGCAGATGGATACCAGGAACAGCTAAGTTTGTAGCCCTGGGCGAGTATGCTCGCAACACAGGCTGTCTGCAGGTTATTAACGGCACATCGCCTTAGTTGCTGAAAGTACACTTCCAGACGCAAGTCGCATGACCAGAACAGTGTGTTCTTACAGGTGTTTGAGCTGCGGGGAAATGAATTGCAAAAGTCACAGGAGATCGAAAAGCCCTCAAGGTTCAAGTGCGGCACTTTTGGTGCCAGCAGTTTGTCTGAAAAGCAGCTTGCAACTGGTAGCTTTCAAGGCCAGCTGCAGGTGAATTTCTTGCAGTGAACACATTGCAGTCATGGCTGTGTGACTTCTATGTAACTTCTATGAGTCAGCACATGCTAGCTGGCTTTTTGCAGATGTGGGATCTAGAACACACAAAGGAACCAGTGTATACTGCCAAAGCCCATGCTTCCATAATCAACCAGATTGATGGAACATGTGGACAGGCAAGCCCCCAGCCTTCAAGCATCAATACAAATACACTCTGACAGAACGTTCCAATGTACTCATCAGTAAATGCTGCTTATTGTCGCAGGTCATGTGTTGCAATTGCCCATCAAGAATACTGCTCAAGATGGAGGAGCAAGCATGCATTGCACAGCTGCTTCAACCTGCATCGCTTTTCATGCATCTGTCCCGACTGTTGTATTACTAGGCTGAGGTAATGCCAGTTGCTGAGATTTGTCTCAGCACACAGTATACTGCAGCTGGCATCCTGTGACAACGGTCATGCAAGTCTTTGTACTGTATAGCATGCCAGCTCCTGCGAACTACCCGCCTGATGTCACCTTTGAGGTATGTGTGACAGGTCAAAGGGTATGGGCCCCCAGAGATGGCCAGCTGTGGCCTGGATGGATGTGTGCGTGTCTGGGATGTGCGCCAGCAAGACCAGCCTGTGGCAAGCTTTGAACCTCTCAAAGGAAGCCAAGTAAGCATGTCGAAGCATCATGCACATGCCACTCTCCTGGGCTGTATGCTTGTTTGAGCTACACACAGTATTATGACAGTTCCTGCTTACTCAATTGTATTGTCTGCTAAGCATGCACCAGGCGCTACTATGTATACAGCCTCTGAAGCAGTCTCTGCTGTATATAGAGCTTGGGGTTGCATAGAGGTTGCAAGCTGTTTTGTAGCCATTGTGACGTCTGGGATCAAGATAACAGCAGCCATGCCGGATTCTACAGCCACTCACATCCATCATTTTTGTAGCTATGTACAGTGACTGCAGGCACGCACCATGTATTTCAAGTATACAATGACCACAACGTGCTGCAGGGCATGTTGGCGCACTTTGCCTTAACTTTTGTAGATTGTCTAACGTGGTCACAGACAGACAGCAGAACACTGTGTCATGTGCAACTTGCGCAGGTGCGAGACTGCTGGTGTGTGGCTTTTGGGAACTCCTTCAACGATGAAGAGCGGTGCGTACTGGCTGGCTATGACAATGGGGACGTGAAGATGTTTGACCTGCGCATGAACAAGCTGCGCTGGGAAGCAAACGTCAAAAATGGGGTCTGTGGGGTGCAATTCGACAGGCAGGACATCAACATGAACAAGTTTGTGGTCACATGCTTAGAATCTCAGTTTCACGTCTACGACGCACGCACTCACCATCCACAAGAAGGCTTTGCAAGCCTGTCTGAGACAACAGCCAAGGGAGCCAGCTTATGGAAGCCAGTCCACCTGCCCCAGAACCGGGAAGTGTTCATGATCACTGCTGGAGACGGTTCAGCTCACCTGTACAAGTACAAGTACCCTGAGCAGCGGAAGGTGAAGGATGGCAATGGCAAAGCCAAGGGAGTGATTGGGACAGTAGAACTGCTAGCAGAGCAGAGTTTGTCTAGTCAGCCTGTGACGTCATTTGATTGGTCAGGAGATAAGGAAGGGTTGTTTTGTTGTGGTGCTTTGGACCAGACAGTGCGAGTGGGCATTGCAACCAAGCTGAGCAGCCTGTGACAGGCGTGATGATGTCATTGCCTGTGTTAAATGAGTTCTGCTACACTGTTGGCTTGACAAGAAAGGCACTAAGGGAAATCTTTGGACGCTTCTCCCAGGCCTTTGCATGCCAAGGCTGTGTGAGACCAAGGCTGTGTGCAAATCTATAGTTTGGTCGATCGTGTTGTGCTGGACGCATATTTTCAGCCTTGACGTACTACATACATTTTGATAAGTGAGACTTGAGTTTGACAGCCATTGGTCACAAAGAACCTGCCCAAAACGCTGCAAGAATGCAGCTCAAAACAACGGGTAAACAAAACACTTACACATCACGGCAGCTTGCTGCAGCCGCTTGCAATTGCTTCAATCTGAAAGTTTGCTGCCACAGCTTCCAGCATGTATACATCCATATCCAGCCAAAAACATGTCAGCAGGCCGGTGAAAGCAGTCATCATATGATGTATCAAGCCTTGCTCAAGTGGTCTGACTAAATGTGGATCAGGGTTTGGGTTTGCATGACGTCTCTGCATGACGTGTTGTGTCACATTGTAAAAGTCGGAGATTGGAAGCTTCTGTAAGAGCTGCAGATTCTAATGTTGTCCAGCGAAAGAAACCCTGCAGTTGCTGAATGAGTAGACCACAGAACAAGGCATGTATACAACACCCACCTAGTGATACAATTGTCCTTGCAAGGACAACAATGTAGGCATGTAACGGCCTCTGGCCATTCAAGCCCAACAGGGCCAATTAATTGTAGTGGACATCACAAGGGGAAGCTTATGCACAATCCACGTGTGTACATGATTCAAGATGAACTGTTGCAATAATATCTTTCAAGTAAACTTCAAGCTATGCTGTAGATTAAGTTCATGCCAGTCCCGTATTTGAAGCTGCTTCTGATAATTGACTGTCAATGATGATGACTGTTGGTGCTGTCACTCAACTGAAATGTGCATGTATCACACAATACAAAGATGCGCATGCTTAAAATGATGCCACTTCATCCATCCACATACATCAAGGGCTAGTTGTTCATGCAAGTGTATGCTAGCAAGAAAGACAACTGCCCGAGGAATATATATTCATATACGAACTCATATATGAACACAGGCATGCACAAACTCACAAGTGACAAGAAAAGAAAAGACTACGCCTTTCGGCGTCAATTTAATGAGAAGCCAAGTATTATACCGGGCTGCCCAGGTACAACAAGTGACAACATTACTATGTAATAAACCACAAGTACAGTCATTATCAGGTCATTCAGCAAACATCTGCAAGCTCTGTTTTTTTGCAATCCTGGACTGCTTACATTCTGACAGCTTGCAACATCGCCTGCCACCTGTTTTTGGCTTCTTCATTTTCTTGGTGTAATACCTGTCAAATTCAGGCATCAGATCAAGCTTTGGATCAGGCTTTGGATCAGCTTCGCATTCAGAGGGCTTGCGCGTGAAAACTGGCTCTTCAAAGTCACACCAACTGCCTGTCACTGCTATGCTGTCCTCAGGTCTCCACGCAACAGGTTCATAGCGAGTATGCCAGTCCCTGTTAGGCTCAGGATGCTGGCACACAAATTTCCAGGACCCACCCTGTGGTGACTCAACTCCATCACATTCATCCTCCTGAAGCTGACCTTGTGGTCTGAAGACCCAACAAGTAACGTCCATGACACTATCAACATATCCTGCTCCCTCGTCAAGGAATTTCTGTATGATTGTGGCTTTTGCAGTTTCACAAAAGGCTCGCAGCCAAACCAACGTCACGTGCAGCGGTGTAGTGCTTTGTATGAACAAGTGTATGGTGAGACAACTGCACTTGTTCAAACCAGATCCAAAGTCGTCACTCATGGCCTCACCCCACATGCTGCGTATGTCAGTGCAAAAAGAATGTGGGACTGCGGACCAAGCTGCTTTCCACATGCTTGCCAAGAAGTCAGGCTGTTCAGACATGGTGGGTATGTATGGCAGAGCATCGCTTGAGCTGCCAGTCCAGGCGCAGTTGAGGTCACCATAAGGGGAACCACCATAAGATCTCCCAGCAATACTTTGCACCTTTGGCAATATTTTGGCACAGTAATCATTTTTGTTGTGACTCCTGTGATGTGCAGCCTCCCTGGCACATGCTTGGCAGGTAAGGGCAAGCTGGTGTGATGAGTAGATATCCAGGTGGTGAAGAATGCTGGCAATAGCTGGGCCTGGCAGAGAGGCAAGTGAGAAGTCAAACTTGGGGTCCATTGAGGCTGCAGCACTGTCCTCTGCAGGCCTGGGGATCTTTGACGCTGCAGCACTGTCCTCTGCAGGTCTGGGGTTCATTGAGGCTGCAGCACTGCCGTCTGCAGGCTTGGGGCTCATTGAGGTTGCAGCACTGCCCTCTGCAGGCTGCCAATGTTTGTGCCTGCCTAACGGTCCAACCGTATATATATGTATGTGCTCAGATGATTACTCACGTCCACTGCCTGTCTCCACCAAGAACTGGCAGCCACTCCTTGAGCATCCAGCCAGGCTGCAGAGGGGTCTGAAGCTTCCCTTATAAGGGATATTGGCAGACCAAAGAGCCTTTGACCAAATGTTGGGTGTGAGTACTTTTGCCATGCAAGACATCAAACGATTTTGCATCCTCACCATTCAGAATTTGTACCGGTCCTAGTTGAACTTGGAGTGAGCGAAGCATGCTAACAACAATGAACTCACCCGACGCAAACTAAACCTCTGAACAATGTACATGCTCGGCGAGCTTGACCTCTTCAGCACGCCACGCCGCATAGGCGCGGTCGGAGGACTGAGATCACTACCAGCGTTACATCAGCACCGATCAGGCTCCGCTGTTCCAGCTGCTTGCAGGCCATGCAGAAGGCCAGCAAAGGTTATACGTGGTGAGTGCAAGCGACGCTCGCCGAGACTGTGTCGCACTAGCTGCAGAATCTGCTGCAACACTGGTGACTTCTGATCAGTTTGAGTGTATGCCTGCAGGGACTCGTGCGGTTCTACGACCGAGCTGGCTCGTCTGCGCATCAGCAGCTGTCAGTGCCAAGCCTGAGCAGGTGTCAAAACGCGACTGTACCTTGTGCGTCGCCGATAGCACTTCCTGACAAGGTTGTGCTGTTTTGCAGTTGTGGGAACAGCTCAAATCTGACGCTGATGCAGCCTATGGGGACGCCTCAGAACTTCTCAAAAAGTCTGAACATGCAGAAGAAGCAGCTGCTGCTGCCGAGGCTAAGCTTGGGGATGCCAAAAAGTAAGCACCAGCACAGCTCTGGCTTGGTCAGAATGTGCCAAACACCACATGAATTCCTATTGCGGCTGCAGGAAGGCAGATACTGCAGACCTCAGTTTCCAGCAAGCCAATAGCGCTGCAAAAAAAGAAATACAAAGTGCTTCTGATGCTTTGACCTGCTCCTTTACTGACCAGCAAGGCAGCACACCAGAATCCTTGAACAGTCTTGCTCTCAGCCGACTGGACAGATGGCAACAAGCACATCCGTCTGCATCAGGCTTTCAGGTTACCACCACAGCAGCAATCTAGCAGTATGTGGTCATGTAATTGCTGCTCGCACTGACAATACCTGTGTGAGTCACGGTTCATGTGAGTCATCTTGCATATGCCTTGCAGCATCACCAGAGTGCACACGTGAATTGCTGAAGAGTTGATTGTATGCAGCTTGTCCAGATACAGACGTCCGCATTGCTGTAGCCTTTCTGCTTCATTAAACGAAAAAAGCAGATACATCATGATCTTGGGACAAACAGTTTGTCAGCAGCCTACGATCATCTACCTGCAAGGAAGACTGGCTTTGGCTTTACACATGCGCTTTGGCCTATGTTTGCTGACAATAACGGCGTGCATGCAGAAAGTGTCCAAGACAGAAGCAGGTGCTCCGAGCCTGCCAGATTTCCACTTGGTAGTCCACGTGGCATCTGTGAAAGCTGAGGGAAAGCCGTATGCTGTGGTCGGCATTGCAGCTGGGGCAGCTTCAGGAGGACCTGATTTGGAGGGCCTCCTATTGCACTGGGCATGTGTGTCAGGGCAGGGCCAAGAATGGCAACAGCCCCCATCTGGCTGGCATACAGACCCAGACTTCTCCCAGGGTGCAGGTGAGGGGCCATGCCAACAGTCTTGTCTTGAAGGCAGTTACAATGCAAGTGTGTGCAGTTCATGCAGCCTTGGAGTCTTACTGCAATCAATAAGACTTCATGGAGCTGCTTCATGCAAGCCAACAACACATCCTGGGTTTTGCTGCATCCTGTTGCGCTCGGCATGCTTGTAGCCAAACCGCTGAAAGACAATGCCGATGACCCCTTACAATGTGCAGTAGGTATTCATGTTGCTTCCTTTGCTCTGTCGCATGTTGAGCTGTTGTGCAGACTTTGCTGCTGCACTGTTGCAGGCAAGGCTTGGCAGACACCGCTAGGGAGATATGCGCCTCAGCAGGGTGGTGACTCAGCGCCAGGTGGCGCAGCGTGGGCCGCTGTGCTGCAACTACCTCTGGAAGGGCTGTTGAGCAAGGGCGGTGGCGTTCAGTTTGTGGTCAAGAGGGCTCAAGGCGCTCAGCCAGAGTGGCTGTCAGGGCCTGACAACAAGGACTTCTTCATCAGCCTTGATCAGGTAGGTCATCATGCTACTCTGGTCACTCAATGTGCGCACACAACTGTATTGCATCTGCAACAGTAGTCTGTTATGCATGAGCACGCTCTGTAGCAGCACTTTCAACTTTGGTTGATCTCAGGGTAAAGTGCCGTGACAGATCAATGTCAGAATGAAGGCTTTGACAAGCCAGTGCCTGGAGTTTTTGCCTCAGGATCAGCATGACAAGCTAAAGCAGCCCTGCTTTGATCCACAGCATTGGTATCTCAAAGCATATGAGCATTGCACTAAAATACCAACGGCCGCATACCCAGCCACAGCTCGCAGACGGCGCAAAGCATGTTGTACCACTGACAGGCTGTCTTTATCTACTGTGCAGGCGGTCAATGTTGCCAACCAGGCAGGAGACAGCTCAGCTACATCACATCCACCCACTGAGCCCCCGGCTCCCAAAGAGAGGGCCCTGATGCCTGCTGGCATGGACAAGCATGCCAAGAAGGCTCACTGGGACCAGCGCAAAGCTGAGCGGGCAAGGGCAAGGCAGGTCAGCACAGCATGTCACTCAGCACATGCCAAATGAGGTTTTAGGGTTGACGCAAGCCAAATGGCGCAAGCCAAATGATGAGTGCAATCCAACACACTCTCAACACATGAGCCCTGTCAAATCTACCTTGTCCGCTGTAGCAAAAGTCACTTGAGAATGTACTGACTATGCTGTGTTTGCCTTTTACTCTGCATCGAATTCTGACCAAAAGACATTTGCTTAAAAACGCACTGCACAGAGTGTGCTTGCTTTTCTGTATGTGCTTTGACGCGGCCGCTGTTTTAGGCTGACATGACATGCCTGGGTTGTACCAGCCTCTGCACTGGTCTGCATGCCATGCAAAAGCTTTGCTGCAGCTACAGCCATGTTCATCAGCAATGTACATTGCAGAACATGACATCTCAGCTTCAAAACTATGTGATTCACTTGTATGATGATCTTGTACTGCAGAGGAAGTCTGAGGAGCCAGCTTCTGAGGGACCACCTGTTGGAAGTTCAGAAGATTGGGTGGTTCTTGACAGTGGCAAGTCTTTTGCTTGGTCTGCAAAGCAGCATAGCTCTCTCCAGCAGCAGATTGATGCCATGGAGAAGCTCATTCAGCAGCAAGGCCAGCAGGTGCAACACACCCTAGAATTGATGCCTCTTCTTACAATTACAACATCTGAGTTGATCTGACTCATTGTTTTGCAATGCCTGATTCTGATTGTGTGCTGCATTGTGGCAGTAATTCAGCGTCACTGCTGTACATCCTGCTTGTCTCCACCTCTTGCTGTTGGAGACATGCTATTATGCAGACACACAGCACCGTTTGCTGGCCACAAGCAACACAAAAACGTCACCAGAAAGTGAGGCATAGCGTGCTTGTGTGAAGCTGGTGTCTCTATCAGTCTGTCCTTTCAAATGCAGGATGGGTCCAAAGCAGCTGAGGGGCTAGCCCTAGCCTCAAACGCCCTGGATGCGGCCAAGCCCTTGGTAGCTAAAGCTGAAGAAGCCAACAAGGCTGCTGATGCGGCTCGCTCTGAGATGAGAGACATATCCAGGTATGTGACAGACCCTCCTTTTCCTCTCACAGCTCTTCCTTGCACCCTTTCACAGAACTGTTGCAAATGCATTCCATCCTAGAGGATCAGATGCATATGTGTCTGTGAGCCTGTAAGTCTGTAAGCTGCTTGACACCTGGTACCTGGTAACCGTATCTCTGGCATCAGAGGAGTCTCACACACACCCTCAGTTTGTGTTGACATGTGATGGCCATGTGAGTGCGTGATGTGCAGAGAAGCAAGCCGTGCAAGAGATGAGCAGCAAAGCGTGCAGGCTGAGGCCGAGCTTGCTGTCAGAGCAGCGCGCACAGCAGCATGCCGACTTAAGGTACACCAGTGATCCAGTGTTCCAGAAGCAAAGTATGGGCATAAAACGTTGGCAGCATTGCACACACAATCTCAGCTCTATATCGTTTTCACTGTTCCCCTTGGATAATGTAGCCGGTGTACTACCTCTGCTCACCTTGCATGAATTGTTCACAGTGACATGTGTCATGACTATGCGTGCTATCCATGCGGTCACAGACATCTGAGTTTTGCTTTCACCCCAATTTCGGGGTGCAGTGCAGCACAAACTCCAGAAATAGCATCAGTCATTGTTCCAGCCAGTATGTATGCTGCTGAGCATGCTTCTGCTGGACTGGTGCAGGGCTTGAGTCAGTCATGGTCATGTGACACCTTGCTTCTTGATGCAGGGCAGAGAGCAGGAGGTCACCCTCACTGATCTGCATCACATAGCAGAAGAGGAGCAGAAGGCTTGGTTCGATGAAGCAGATTCCCGCCAGGTGGGTCTCTGTTCTGCGCTTTTACGTCACTCAGCGTGCATGACTGCACATCTTCCATGGTTGCGGCTTGCATTGTGTACAGGTTGATGTCTCTGCAAGCAAAGAAAACCAGTCACTTTATGTCTGCAAGCACATGCAAGTGCAATGAGTCACTATCATATCATGACATTGAGCTACTGCTGGTCTGACGTAGTGATGCTCAAGCACAGGGCACATCATCTACGCATGCCCAAAGACCAATCTTTTACTTTGACTTCAGCAAAACGCTATGCGCTGCATGACTTCACATTTGAGCTTGCCTGTCACTGCAGCACATTGAGGGCATAACACCCCAGAGAAACACCTTCCGCATCCAGAGCATTGATGGCTCTGTGGTGTCATATGAGACTCTATGCAAGGAGGGAGACAAGCACTTTGCTGTCATCAGCATCGTGGGTGGCGAGGCCTTCGATGATGGGGAACTTGATGAGACCTCCCTGCACTGGGCCTGCACCCCAAAGCAAGGTGGGGCCTGGGAGGGCCCCCCACCAGGCTGGAAGACTGAGCCGGACAGCTCCCTTGACGCAGGCAAGCTCCTGTACTATGCATGACACATGTGTGGGTGCTATATCACAAGAGCATCTGAATCCATTAGATGTGCATGTGTGGGTGCTATATCACACAAGCATCTGAATCTATTAGAGGTGCATGTGTGGGTGCTGTATCACAAAAGCATCTGAATCCATTAGATGTACCTGAGCAGCAGGCCTGACTTGTTATTGACTGAGTACAAACAATAAGTTCAGGCTAGGACTGCGCCTAGGTCATTGCTGTCACCCACCTACTGAGGTATGTTCTATGCTATTTGCCCTTTTTTGGTTAAAAGTCTTTTGTGCAGCATGGCAGTAGCTGATGCAATGGAATCAGGATCATGATGCTTGGGTGAACATAGCATCAATGCCAGACAACCTGCCTTGCTGAAGAGCCAGACCTGCCAGATGCTAGACTTAGACCATTGCTGCTGAAAGTGGGTTGTGCCAGCCAAGTATAGCCCAGCAAGGGTCGTGGCAAAGGCAAGGCAGTGTGGTGCAATACAGGTGGTGGGGCATATCAGACCCTGCTGAAGAGGGTGCCAGCCCCAGGCTACCCCTCCCGCCCAGACATAGCAGTGCACGCTGTCACCATCCAGGTGCCCTTGGAGGGCTCCCTGCTCACTGGAGGCATTGCCTTTGTGCTGAAGACTGGGCAGCAGCAGTGGCTGGCCTGCAGAGCTGAGGGTGTGCTGCGCTCTGACTTCTTCATCAGCACCCAGCAGGTGCCTCCCAAGACTCCTGACCAACGTAGCTGTACTGAAGGAGCTGCGAACAATTGGCAGTTTTGTATGTTGACTGGAAGAAAACTGTGTCTGCTATGTGTCTTTGCAAGACATGCCAAATTCAGCATTCAACGCTACAAGTTTAGATCGATCAATCAATCAATCAATCAATCAATCAATCAATCAATCAATCAATCAATCAATCAACATGTGTTCAATGTCCTGTGGGGCCATTGGGACCCAACAGACAAGAAGCCGCATTCACAACCAGCATTCACAACGATCACAGGTTGTCTAAGCACAGCAGGCTTGGTTCAGGGGTTGAGAAGTTATTGGGAAATGAACTCATTGGGAACAGAAAAACTGGGAACAGAAGAATGATGCAGCTTGCTCAGCAGAGCTACTCAAGCATGTCTCCAAAACTCTGCAGTGTCTCGATAAGCGCTTACAGATAGGAACAAGTCTGCAGTCAACAGGCTTTCTGGTCAGCATTGAAGCAAGCTTTCTGGCTTGTGCTGCAGGCTGCTGAGGACCTGGAAGAGATCCTTGCATCAAAGACAGAAGAGCCTGCCCTGCCTGCCAGCAATGGCAATGCAGCAAGTACAAATGGTGCATCAGCTGTACAGAAGACAGACAAAGGTCCAGCTAGCAATGCGAGTGAAGGGGTGAGCAAGACCAAAGATGACATGCTCAAAGAAACAGGAGGCATTGGGTCCAATAAGTGAGTCTGTGGCCAATTTCACGTGCAACAAATGATCCTCCAATAGGTCAGATTAGGAATAGTGCACTCTGTCATTCTGTACAATAAAATTGTGGTGTGCCTGATGTGAATGGCATGGCAGCATGTATTTAGGCTTATGCTGCCTAGGCAGGATATCAGACATGAATCATTAGGTCGTGTAGGTCAGGTTTGGACAGGTTGCAACAGGTGGAAGCAACTGAGTCCATAGAGTTCTGCTGTAATGAATGATGCTGTACTGCAGTACCATGAACTGACAGCGTGCTATTACGCTGCAGTGTGTAAGGAAAGGTGCTTGTGTCACAAGGCAAACATGACAACACCCTGCTGCATGCATCTTGCTTCTTCACAAGCCAATCCCCGACCTCGCAACTCTCACCTCCTCTGCATGCACAGCATACTCATGCTAGCTTGATGTCTGCAAACTTCGTCGACAGGTACGGAAACCTAGCTTTTCCTGGTTGTATACATCAAATGTGATCTCTATCTGACTGGCAAACGTTATGTCTTGCTTTCTGACTGAAGCATGATACTGAGTGGCATGCAGTTGTTTATCACTGATCACTATCAGCACTGTCTGACAAGCAACGTAGCTCTGTCCTTGTGCTGCGGATGTCCCTTGTATTGGTATCAAGGCCAGCAGGCTCCTGTAGACAACACGTCCATGCATTTTGCTTTGCCGAACAGTGCTGTCACGATGTCTCATGTTGCTGCTCACTCAGTTGATTTTAGAACGCTGTGGGACACCAAAGCTGGTGCAGGTGGCAAGGTGAAGTGGCACATCAGACGGTGGAAGATATCAAGCAGATAGAGAGTAAAGCAGAGCGCTCCCTCATGCACCGCTTCAACCTTGCCAAGGTCAGCTGGTCTTCTCCCTCTTGTGCCAAAGGCTGAAGCCCACGCTCAACCTACTCTGATGGGACCAGAGTCACAGTCAATGTGACTGCAGTGCAGCTTGAAGGGGTCTGTTTTTGGACTTTGTTGTGAGGCAGCAAAGCTTACACTGTGTGTCATTTGTCAGCAAGACTGCATACATCGTCTGAAGAGACAAGACTTGTCCTGCACATACCTGAATCATCATGAGCTGGAAAGCATTTTGATTGCTAGTTCTGGTTTTATGCAGCAAGACAATGCAAACCCAACCCAGGCAGTCATAGCTGCAGTACATGTTTCGAAAGGGCCTTCACAGCTTGATCATCATCACCAGCATCATACAGGGCTAGTCACTTGCATGAAACCAGGTGTGATCAAGCTTGGCACACTGCCGTTGAGCAAGCGAGGTTAATTGCAGCTTGGAACCCACCAGGAGTTCAGGTTTTGCACTGCAGCTTACAACATGCACAAATAGACATTGTGTCTTCGACACCTATGACTGCTGTGACATGCATTCTACAGAAGACACTGCATGTCCGAGTAGTGCCTGTCTGTGTAAGAGACCTATATTTAGGGTTCAGGTCAATGGAGGTCAACATCAGATCACATGCAATGGCTGTGCTGTGTCAGGTTGGTTATGACGTTATGTGTTCAGGAGTTGGTGATGGCTGCAACCAATGGTGGCAAGCCCATAGAGGAGCAAGAGGGAGCTCTGGTGGCAATCTTGACTTGGCTGCGATTCAGCTCCAGTCGCTTGCTGACCTGGAATAAGAACTACAACATCAAGCCTCGCGAAATCAGCGCTGCTCAGGTCGGTGATCATGGAGACATCACAGCAAGATACACAAACAACATTATTTCTTATATTCACACAATTCTTACATATGACTCTTACATACTTCTCTTCCACAGCATTCTCACGAAGTGCTTCTACATGTTCTTGTAGTTGAGAAATGACATCATACTTGGCCTGCTGTTTGTGTTGTGGAGGACCACTGACACCACATTTAGTGGAACAGCTACAGCCAGACCAAACAGGAAAACATGCATGCAACATTGATACGCGGATCTTGCAATGTTTTGTGTTTTTGATGGCTCAGATGATGAGGTTCACAGGGATTTCACTGACAACTCTGTGAAACTAACACAGCTGAGCCTTGATGCTGGTAGCACAGCAGCACCGTGACTGGCCTGATCATGTCTCATTCGTTTTATACCATACAGTCTGGGGTGTGGAGCCAGTTTTGACTCATCAGACATCCTGGCTTGAAAGCACAGGTGTATGTGGTGTGCGACTAAACCAAGTTGGTAGGAGTTCTGTTCTGTTTCCAGGATGGCTTGACAGCACTGCTTGCTGAGCTGCTGGAGAAGAGGCCAGAGTGGAGGGACCTGATGCTGCTGGGGCTGGCGGCAGTGGGGCGGGGGGGTCAGGGGGATGTGGGCCAGCGAATCAGAGATGAGATCCTGTACGTGCAGTCACGCAACAATGCCAAGGTGACATCTTTTCCTACATTTTCTTGAAAGCCAAAAGGAACGTACTCTGTTTTGTGAGTCTGCAGCCTGCTGGGAGGGCAGCATTCATGAGCCTGAGGTTGCACTGTGTTCAGCAACTGTTGTGGCAGGGCCGGCAGGAGTGCTGGGACTCACAACAGCTGTTTTAAGTGTGAGCAGCACAGCTGCCTCTGGTCGGCACAAGTGCATGCAGTGACGCAGCAACTACTTTGCTCCACATCTGCATGCTGTTGTGTCAGTCAGGACATGTGCGGTGTCACAAATGCCAGCATGTGATCACGCACACTCATGATTCACTCTTCCTTCACCCTTATGTTGCATTGCTTATAAAGTCCAAGGGCACGCAGTACGTTCAGGGGCTGGGGTCAGGCTCTAAAGGCAAGGCATGGCAAGCGTTGTAATGACTGCTTGCAATGACATGCTACTCAAGCTTCTTTGTAAATGTGCATACATGTTTGATAATGTAATTTCAACATGAGTAATATGTTTATGTTTGCAGGGAGGGATGATGGAGGAGTGGCACCAGAAGCTGCACAACAACACCAGCCCTGATGATGTCATCATATGCCAAGCCCTCATTGCATATGTACAGCATGATTTGGACATCAGCCAGTACTGGAAGACCTTGCAGGTACAGCTGTTTGTGCAGTGCTAAAAGCTGATTCAGCAGCTTACATGTGCTATATGACACATGTGTACAGAAAGAGCGGTATCAAAACACATCAGGCCTTTTGACTGCTTGTTTGACATGTACAAGCAGCTTTACACAGGCACATTCAAGTGACCAGGTGATCTGTGAGAGATTTTGTATGCTTGTCTCAGGCTGGCTGGTATGTAGCGACTCATGGCAAGAATAACATCCTTCCCGTTTGAACATACAAACACTGTGTGGCGACCTTGCTCAGCATGCACAGTATCTTGCAGCAAAAGCCAGCTGGTAGTGTGCGTGATGACTGTGCCAACCTATGTAGTCATGTCAGTAGCTGATATCACTCATTTGCAAGTAGTGCAAACAGTAAGTCACATGGCTACTACTCAAGTAGTGAAATGTGACAGCATGTCCTGTCTCAGGCGGCCAACATCACCCAAGAGCGACTGGCTAGCTTTGACCGGCCCATCAGGAGTGAGCCCTGCTTTAAGCCTGACCAGCAAGAAGGCCTGCTCACAGACCTCACCAACTACCTGCAGACTCTCAAGGCAAGCCAACCTGACATCATATGATTGACACTGTGCCTGCCTTTGTTGTGTAAGTCAGGCCATGCATGTCACACATGCACTGTCATCATTAGCACCTTGATGACTGTTCCATTTTTTCTTGGCTCCATGCTTGCCTGCTGTCATGTGTGATGGGCTGATGTAGAAGATCTTTCCAGGAGTTGACGTTTACATGTATCAGGTCTGTGAGATCACTGATCAGAGGCTGACAAATTTGTGTGATGCATGGCTTGCTGTGTAGGTCAAAGTGTACAGCAACAGAATCCATTAGTCACAGGAAAGTTTAGAACCCTTACCAGATTTGAGTGTTGAAATGTCTTGCCTGTGTGTTACACGCAGGCAGTGCATTCTGGAGCAGATTTAGAGTCAGCAGGTAATGCAGTGCTGGGTTACAACCAGGTCAGCATGAAGGGCAAAGCTATCAAGGTGGACCCCGTCCCAGGGGTGGCCACCGCCCACCTCAAAACCCTCCTTGAAGCAGCCCTGGTGAAGGGGGGTGAAAAAGCACGGGGAGCAGGTCAGCCCGGCGTAAGAGGTGTTGCACAGAGCCTGGAAGAAGTTGGGAGGCTGATGGCTGTCAGGCGGCACTTGCTGCCTGCTTTGGCAAAGGGGAATGATGGCTGTGGAGGTCGGCTCAGGTATGAGCTGTATAACCATAAAAAAGAGCTACAAAGAGATATAAAGATAAAGATACCATGAAAACACAGATCAATGACAAATTAGAGATGCGAAAGGGGGTTGAAGGCTGTGGTGGTTGGCTCAGGTATGCACTGCTTGCAAATCTGACCACCTGGCACTACAAATGGTGGTAAACAGCAATAGTGCTAGTGATAGTAACAACTGCAGTAACAGACGAAACACAGTAACACTTGTAGCAATGGTGGCAGTAACAACAGTGGTAGCAATGGCAAGAGCAGCAGCACTAGCAGTAACAGTAACAATACAAATAACAATAAATGTAAACACAAAGGATAAAGACAATGGTCTGATGTATGCCACCCGCCTGCTGTGAGAAGAACAGGCGGCACCTTGAATGGATGATTGACTGCATTTTGGGCCTGCAAACAGTGCATCATAACACCCAGCACACTGCCACAGTGTACAGCTTGCATGCAGGCAGTTGTGTAGACACAGTGCTTTGGCACTTCAGCTGCCATACTGCTGCCACCACACCCTGTGATATCAAACACAACTCTCATGCCTATGCATGTTCAAACACAGGCAAACCCTTTTTGGGCACAGAGTTACTCCCCCAGCATGATTGAGTGCTTGACTGGACTTCTTACAGGAGAACAAACATGTTATATTTTGTTGCAGCTTGACATGTGTAGCCTGCCACATAGGCATGTGTTTGGCTGTGGCACGGCTGATGCACAAGCAGTGCAGGTGTCGAGTTTCTTGCTGAAGCTTGAGTTGCACATGAAACGCTAAGCATGACCTTACAATACTTCCGCTGTCTATGTTCACAAAGCTGATCTTGCAATTGCTATGCAGAATCCTTCAAACAAAACTTTAGAAACTTCAGCCTGGTGACAACCCTTGTTGGCAATTGGTTGGAGACTCTCACCTACATGGACAATTCTTTCGTTACTGAACTGTGCAGGGATGTCTTGTATCTGGACTTGGCTCTTGATGGGGCTGTACGGTCAGCTGTGGAGTCATCTCTCACCCACATCCGGGGTCCGACAAGCAGCAAACCAGATGCACAGGAAGGAGAGGCAGAAGAAGAGGCGCAGACCAGCATGCTGATAGACTTGATCGCCATCTGTGCAGAGAGCGTTTGCCTGTCTGCTGGGTCCAACCTGGAGCTAAGCATGGTGCACAAAGACTACCAGGTGAGCAGTATTGCGTCGAACAGCATGCACTTGCTCATGTAAAAAGTCAAAACTGCATGAACTTGTATGATAGCGATGCTACACCCGTGAGGCATCCATTCCATCCTGGGCTCTGCATTGTAGCTTGCTGGTAAGCCAGCTTTGGAGAGCTGTCTCATCTGAATGGCACCATTGCCAAGTGTTTTTGTATCCCCAACAGACGAAACATGGGAAAATCCTCTTAGTTTTTGCTGTTGCTGCTCGGGAGGTAAGCAAGCCGATCATGCATCCATTTTCACACCAGCTTGTGATGCACCCTGGGTATTCTGAGCAGTCCAAACGCAAAACAAAATCTGCTGTGTTTGCAGGCTTCTCAGGCTTTAGCAATCCCCTTGAAGTGGCTCAGAGCGCAAGCAGCATCTGAGCGGTTGAGCCGTGAGCTCAGCACCATGTCTGAGCGTTACTCAAGATCCTTGCAGCCGACTGCAACAGCCCTGGCGCATGCCCTAGGCCTGCCCCAAGACAGCACCGACATTTTTTCTGAAGAAGTTGTCAGAGGGTCGTCGGCTGCGCCACTGGCACAGCTGGCAGCGATTTTGGCGCCAAAGCTGAGGCTGGCGGCAGGGCTTGACAGCTGGCAGATCATCAGCCCTGGATCTGGTAGGAGATCTGCTGTCACAATCTACGCCTTGTCACATGATGCATGAAATGCAATCTCTGCTTAGACAGGCACTCAACTTTGAAACCTGCAGTTGCAGCAGCAACTGCTGTTGTATGAACATGCAATGCAAGTTTTTGGACACCATCACATCATGTATCTAGCTCAACATGAGCAGGAAAGCATTTTTATGTATATATATTATTAATATCATCATCATCATTATTATTTTTATTATTATCGCTATCATTATTATCATTATTATCATCATCACATCAGCTGCTGGTGCAGGTGCTGCTGTGGGGAATCTGGTGGCGGTCAGCTCTCTGTCAGAGGTGCAGCATGAGTCATACACAGAAGCCACTGTGCTGCTTGTGAAGCACATTGGCGGTGAAGAAGACATACCAGAGGTGAGATGTGCAACCAGTCACCTCCTGCTTCATCTGACAAGTGCTCCTAACAGGAATGCTGCTCAGACATACGGCACTCCTGCCTTCTGTGCATATAAGAACAGAGACAGTTTTGATGTCTTCAGTCAATGCAGTTTTGGGGAGTTGAAGCATATAACAGCAATATGGTTAGGCCTATCTGAGCCCAGCCCGAGACCGGTGCTCTACTTCTAGCCACGCAGCTTCTATGCCCAGCTGTCACCCAGAATGCACTCATGCAATGGACTGACATGTGTCTTGCGCTTAGGTCAGGAATGTTCTGACCACTGACAGTCCTAGCTGAGTATTGGCAGTCCTGAGTAGCTGAGTGACAGAGTAGTAAACAGTGAAGCTGACAGCGGTTCCTCTGAGTCATGTATACTTTACTAATAGCCATTATGACTGAAGATGGGATGTGAGGTGGCTGCAGGGAGTTGTGGCAGTGATCAGTAAGGATGCTCCAGATGTGCTCTGCCACGCTGCAGTCAGGGCACGCAACAGCGCTGTCATGTTGGTTGCATGCGCTGATGAAGAAGAGCGGGCTCAGATTGCAGCATGGCACGGTCAATCAGTCCAATTGCGGCTGGCCCAGGTACAACCCATACAGTTGAAATTGAAGTGACGAAGTATACATGTCGCAAATTAAAGCAAGGTATAGCTCTTGTTGTGTGCTTGATGCACGTGCCTTCTAGCTTTGATGAGGGCTTCTTCTTCGAACACAATTGTGCAGCCTGTATGCAATTAGACCAGATGGTATTGCAAATCTGGCGCCTTGCTGTCACAGGGCAACACCACCGTCAGGGTCAGCACTGCAGAGGGGCATCCCCAGCATGCACAGTCAGCTTCCTCCTCAGCTTCTGACCCCTCCAATCATGACCAAGCTGCTACCAGCAGCTTGCCGCAGATAGTGCAACGTGAATGGTGTGGCCTCTTTGCAATCAGCTCAGACAGCTTCAGCTCAGCGCATGTCGGCGCCAAGTCACTCAACACTCAGAAGCTCAAGGTGAGTACAATAGTCTCTCTCACCACCAGGTCTCCAACAGCGGCTAGTCACCCTCTTTCACAAGCGTGTCAGACTAAGAGACATGGCTGAAGCTGCTCCTCAGCTGTTGCTAGCCTAAATAACCTGAATCCAGGCGTCTGTTATGTCTGTCCAGCCATGATCACATGGAGTGACCTGACTGACACATCCAGAGGTGGTCAAGCCTATGTATATGGTCGTTGTCATGGCAAGATCATAACAGGCATGATAAAAGTGTTTGACGTCACAACTAGTCCTTAGCTAAACACCCTGCTATGTTGGCTTGAGCCATGTGGCTGTGCTAGCTAGAAGGTTGTGCATGTACTGTATGTCATCTTCTCAGTTATTGCCTCTTGACTCCCATGATGAGTCCCAAAGACAGAAAATGTAGATTGATTGATTGATTAATTAATTAGTTGATTGATTGATTAATTGATTGATTGGTTGATTCATTGATACAGGGTCAACTGCCTGCCTGGGTCAACCTGCCCTGCTCAGCAGCCCTGCCCTTTGGGGCGTTTGAGGCAGTCTTGGGCCATCATCAGAATACTGCAGCAGCTTCGGCCGTGCAAGGGGTGAGTCATCTAGCCATCGTTTCCGATGAGCAGCTGACTAATGTTCGATCAGAGGTGATGAGGCTGGAGGCTCCTGCAGAAGTTCAGCAGCAAGTCACCAAAGCATTGCATCAGTCTGGTGAGCACAGCACAGCACAGCTCAAGTACATTCAAAACAACACATTCAGCTTAAGAGTTGCTGCCATCGGCAGGAGCCCATGACTACTGTACTGGAACCAATACATGTTGGCCAGATCCTTGGGCAGCCTGGTGCAATACTTGGCTTCTCATTACATTGACACCAAAAGGCGTAGTCTTTTCTTTTCTTTTCAATGCCTTGGCCATGTGTTGGCATTTCCAGCCACCTTTGGACATCAACAAACTGCTGTCTGGGAGTTGTGACAACTCGCCTGTTGACCTGCCTGTGATAGTATGCATCAAGTCATAGCACAAACAATATGCAGCTACAAAGTACAGTCAGTCATGTGATCTGCAGCTGCAGTTGCAGTGCAGTAAATTATATGATCTGCAGTTACAGGTACACCAAGTGGTTGGATCTGCTGTCTGCAGCTACAATCACATCAAGGCACATGGTCTGCAACCTGCAGGGGTCAAGTGGGATGGCAGCAGCCCCTCCTGGGAAGAAATGTGGCATGCAATCAAGGCAGTCTGGGCATCTAAATGGAACTCCAGGGCAGTGTCTAGCCTGAGGAAGGCAGGCCTGCGGCAGCAGAACCTGCAGATGGCCGTGCTGTGCCAGCCTATCGTGTCAGCTCAGTATGCCTTTGTGGCTCACACCACCAATCCAGTCACAGGTTTGCTGCATCCCCCCCCTCCCCTCTCCCCCCTCCCCTCTCCCCCCTCCCCCAAGCTGTCATGCCTACATTTTTTGGCCTGGAGTGGTTTCTGTGCAAAGACTAAATTTTAGTGTGGCAAGAAAATCTAGATGCTATGAAAGCATGAATTGCGCAGGAGGGCCACAAAGACCAGGGGAAATGGTTACCAATCAAGTCTGCTTGTGATGTTTGCTGTGCATGCCTGCAGCTCAGGACAATGCAAGTCAGCTTTCAGTCTGACCATTGATGCTGAAGTCACTCTTATAGCACAGGTGTGCGCGCTGCATGTTTACATGGCACACATATCAGGTGGCGTGTGCGTCTGTCTGTTCAGAGTGAGTTATGTCTACAGCTCTCCTACAATCTATGATGTGTAAGCATGACTCGGATCCTGATCTGAGGTCAATCAATGCTAAGGCATGAGAATACATGCACCTGACACCCAGCAGCCATTACACCTCATGGCAGAGATTCTTGACTCTCAGCTCATGATGCTGGTGTTGGTATGTGCAGGCAACAAAGGTGAGGTCTACATTGAGCTGGTGCAAGGATTTGGGGAAGCCCTAGTTGGGAACTTCCCTGGCAGTGCCCTTCGTGTTGTCATAGCAAAGGAGCCCCTTCAGGCCCTAGCTCACACAGCAAGCAGCAGTCAGTCCCTACTTGCAGGAGTGGACAGCATACCCAGAGAGGCAGTGACCATTTCTGCATGCCCTAGCAAATCCAGCAAGCTGGTTCTGACTGACCATGCAAGCGTGGCCAATGATGGAGCCAGCTCTGTGATGATCTTCAGATCAGATTCCAATGGGGAAGATCTGGAAGGGTATGCTGCTTGATCCAGGTTCCTGAGCCTGACAGTCTGTATTGAATAATGATGCATTGCAGTGCAGGTCAGGCAGTGCTGATGTTGCTGCTACCACGTCAGCGATGTGTGTTCCACTCACGCTGGCCAATGTCGTGTTGGTTCACACATGTGCAAGCCAAATGATGTAGACTACTGAACTAAGTTCAGCAGCGCTTGCCTGACCAAAGCACATGCGCACATGGCGTTTGCTTCAGATTGGCAAAGCTCGACCCTTGCTGTTGCCACGTCTTCTGCTGCTGAGTGACTCAACCAGCGAGATGATTTCATGCTGCAAATAAGTGCTCTCAATGTTGACATGCAGGTATGCCGGAGCTGGCTTATTTGACTCAGTACAATCTGCTGAGCCACAATGCACAGTTGCTGATTATTCATCCGACAGATTGTTGGTAGACCCAGCATATCAACACAGTATGCTTGTCAAAATTGGGATTGCATCAATGCAGATTGAGCAGCTGATGGGAGCTGCACAGGACATAGAAGGAGTTCTTGACTGCAATGACACGCTACATATTGTCCAGACTAGGCCACAAGTCTGAATGCAATCTCAAGCTTTAGCAGTAGTTTTGCTGAATGACACCCCAGAGTCATGCTGTGAGATTTGCTGTCCTTGTGACCATGTCTGCTATAGGCATGATGCTGGCAGACAGGGAGCGAAAGAAGTATCCAATAGCAGTTTCTGTAGCAAATTTGCTTGTTTGTATGTTCACAGCAGGTGAACGACCTTGCTTGTTTTGTTTATTTCAGTATGTGTACACCTTCTTGCATTCTGCAATCTTTTAGATTGTTGTCAACAAGCATATATTGTGTTGTGCCTCTATCAACTGCCCAGCCTCTATCAACTGCCCAGTTTACAAGCTCGTATCACCTCATATTGCCCATCTGCATACTCTTCATGCAAGTGTTGAAGCGGCACCTGCTGAACTGCAAAGTTGCTGCCTTCTAGTTTCTTCTTGAAGCTCTGCTCGCCACGACCTGCAGCAAGTCAGTCAGCCATCAGAACACTGCCAGAACATTGTACCAACAGCGAGGGTACATCTTTCACTGCAATTGTGTCTATGTTCCAAGTAAGTCTTGAGCCAGCCATTCACGCAGGAATTTTACAGTCATTGGGGTCAGCTAACCCATTTGACTTGCAGTCAGTCTATCATCAGAAAGCAACTTGAACAAAAACACCGTCATAGACAAATAAAATCATCATTAGGACACTATCTTGCTGACTCTGCCTTGCTAGCTCACCATTAACGAAAGAAACCTGTGCCAGGGCAACCGCAACAAAGCAAAGATTGGTCATGCACAACCTGCTGTCTAGTGGGCTGCAACTTGCCTCTTATTTTGAAAGCAAGGTAAATGAGGGTATGGGCTGCAGCCAGGTCCTGCAGTGTGGTGACCAGGGCTTCAAAGTGCTCCTGCTGATACACTACATCAGCACCTGTGATGATATCTGGTGATGGCATGAGATCTTTCACGTCCTGGCCCCAGCAATGCACTACAACCTGCGACGTTCCAAAAGGTGTATGGACCTTGTCAACGCAAAACTGTGCACTGATGCTTGAGCCCTCCTGCTCAAACTGCTGCAGCTACAGCAGCAGCAACAACAACAGCTGTGCTGTAGCTTACAACTGGATTATAAAACTGGCTGCTGAAAAAGATTGTAGCCTGATCAAGGCTTATATAGACAGGCAGGCAGGCAGGCAGACAGACAGACAGATTTGCAATACATTATTGTGATATAGCAGGGCAGCTGATGGCAACACTTTGTGGCACAACCGCTGTGCAAAACCAACACAGGCCATTTTGTTGCTGACATTATGCAATGTACTGGCACACAGCGTATTTGCATGTGTTTTTGCACCCGAGCAGTTGGTTCAGCTCACCTTGCTGTGTTGCTGGTGATCTCCACAATTCACCTTCAGATTATGCATTGTCAGTGGGGTGATGTGGTCCAGATCTGTTAGGGTGACCTGGGCTCCAGCCATGCTCAGTGCTATGCCACACACCCCTATACCGCATCACCAAAGTGCTTCAGCAATAATGATAGCCAAATGTGAGCATGAGATGGGTGTGAAAAAGCCATGAGCATCATCAATCAGCTATATAAAAAGAGGCAAGGCAGCTGATGGGCAAGCATGCAGAGCCACATTGACCAATGGTGCTGAGGCACTTTACACAGACCACTGTTGTATGTACAAAGCTAATGCTGATGACGCTGATGACAATTTGCAGGCAGCCATGAGTCACTATCATGACAGGGGCACAAAACTAGTTTGCTTGGACAGCATCATGCCAGTGGTCTGCAAGCTTGTCATAGGCTGTGAATAGTGCAGTGCAAATGGTGCAGTGCAAATGGTGCAGTGCGAATGGTGCAGTGTGAATGGTGCAGTGTGAATGGTGCAGTGTGAATGGTGCAGTGTGAAAGGGGAACAGCATCACCTGCATGAAATGCACACTCCTGTGGGGCTCACCGGTGCCAGCTCCCAGATCCACGGCGTGAACATCATCCCACTGCCCAAAGGGTGGGTGCCGCAGCAGGTACTCTGCCAGCACAAATGCGCTTTGCCACACTACTAGGCCCACATGCTCAAGATGCTCTTCACTTTTGACATCTGCGCTGTACCAAGGCATTGAGGGCCTTGAAAGATACGCGACACGGGTGCATTTGCATGATCTGTCTGTGACTCTTGTCACCAGCAACAGAGTCACAGACAGATCATGCAAATGCTGGTGACAAGAACACGACAGGCAATGCATGCACCTCTTGGCAGCATGTACCGCAGGCAGGGTACGGCAGTTGCAAGGTGTGTCCCAAAGCCAAGCAGTGGTGGTGTCCACCTGGAGAGGAATCCTGACTGCTTGGCTGTATCCCAACGCGCTGCAGGCTGCCGCTCTTGTGCACATCTTGGTCAATCCTGATAGTGTGCTGACCAATCTGGAATATGCGGTGCTCTAAAGTTTGATCAGCTGCTGCTCCAGACACCCTGAAAGGGACCAATGCCATGCTGCTGCGCCTGCATGCATGTTTGAGTGCTCACTGTGATTAGCACGCTCATGCAACTTGGCGGGACAAGCCCACCTGTCCTTATGCAGCTGAAGCACCCCCTGGTCTGAGTGTGAGCGGCCTGCCCCAGGTGCTTTCTGCTGCTACAAGGACAGTCAATGCTGCCACAGTTCCAATTAGATCAGCAGCCAGATCTCGCAAACTCAATAGCCCGGGCCACCACTGCAGATGCCACTAATTCGCTCTTAGCTGTTGGGAACAAGAGCACACGAGTCTCAACTAAGACGTGTGATCTCAGTAGATCCACCTGTAGGTAGTCACCAACTTCTTTGAACACACCAACTAAGACACTGCACCCCGCTGACAGAACGAAGCGATATCGAGCTAAGCGATTCAGGTATAAGCATCCGAGGTAGACCAACACAGTCACAGCTGCACAGCTGCAGAAATGCTCCACCTTGTCCTTTGCAAGCCAGACATCGTTGGGAAGTGCGTCCAGGATCGCTGTGTACCGAGTGATGTACTCTAGCAGGACGTAATCAACATGTACAACGCACGTCGCTTTGAGACACCCCAGTGCTCCGCCGAGGGTGACCTAAAACGAGCTTTGTTAGGTCAGTCAAACTGCAGAAGGCAACGCGTTTGACTTGTGATTGTGCGTGGAACCACGGCTGTTGCTCCTCGCATACGAGGTAGTGCAGTTTGCCAGCTGAGTCAGGCGGAGGACCCCGTAATGCTGTCACCTGCTGTTTGGCGGCACTTGTTGCATGTAAGTGCAGTGGATCACCTCCTGAGCCAGCAACTTCGGTTTTGTCAAGCATAGCATATCCCGTCTGCTCATGCGAGAAAAATACGGACCTGCACCCCCTCCAGAAGTAATTGAAGAGGAGCCTGCTGAACTCTTGCCAACACAAGAAACTGCGTGTCTCCAAGGGCATGATGGTCCTATTCTTGCTGTGAGGTTCAACCGTACTGGCACTTATTGCCTTACCTGCGGTAAGGTGAGCATGCTGAAGACTGTTTGCTACATGTGCTGCCTTGTTGATGGTTCAGTGACCCGCAACTCTGAGCATGTGCAAAGCGTCCTGGGTCCTCTTGTGCTCTCTGATATAATTTATTGCTGCCATAGGACCGCACCTTACGCCTTTGGAACCCTCACAGAGGAGTACATATCAAAACTTATGCTGGTCATGGCTATGACGTCAGAGACGTCTGCGTTTCTTCAGATAATAGCAAGTACGTACATCTCCCACATGCATGTTCCTCAAGAGTGCTGTTCGTTTTCTCTGACTGAGGTCGTTTTGGGACATGGCAGATTGGCATCATGTGGTGGGGACCGCTCGGTTTTCTCATGGGATGTCGCCACCGGCCGAATCATTCGCAAATTCAGGGGCCACGATGGGGTAGCAAATTCTGTAAGTCTTGCATGCGCAGCTTCACAGTTGCCTCTGAAATCTGCCTCTGTACATTGTTATCCTCATGCACTGGATGCGCTCTGCTGCCAGCTACGATTGTCTGCAGGCTCTGTACTCACGTTGTGCTCTGCTGCAGATTGCATATGCTGCAAGTGATGAGGTGTTGGTCACTGGTGGCTATGACCAGGCGATCAGACTATGGGACTGCCGATCCAGGTCATTTGAGCCAATTCAGACAATGAAGAATTTTGGAGATGCTGTGACGTCAGTCGCTGTAGCGGACAGGTATGTTGCCCATCTCTGTCAGTAAGTCAAGCTGTACTCCCAATCATGTGTCCATATATAAGTCAGCTGCAGTACCAACGCCTAGACTCAACATGACCAGTAGTTTGAATGGACACCACCTTGTCTTGTCATCTGCAATGGCCTGTGATCCCGTCAGAGTTCACCAGAAATCAGGTCAGAACAGGGACATTTTGACTGCTGTACTACTCAGCGGTGCGTCTCTCCGAACAGTCATTGCAACTCTTTCATGCTGATTGTGCAGCGTTCAGGTGCTGGGAGGAAGCGTAGATGGCACTGTGCGTCAGTTTGATGTGCGCATGGGCATGATGTTCACAGACACACTCCACGAGGCTGTGACAGGCATTGCAGTCAGCCATGATGGTAACTGTGTCCTGGCAAGCTGCCTGGACAACAGCATGAGGCTGCTTGACAAGGCTTCAGGAGAGCAACTAGCCTCCTACACAGGTGTGATAGGTGCCATATGTGCTGTAGACCAGTGTGATCCAGGATGTAGCAGTGTAGCCTGTCTAAGCTGCATCTTGCCAGCTTGGATACATGGCAGCAATGACGATCACCTTGAGTGGCATGCACAGGAAATGATGCATACGTGGCTGCAGAAAACGCAGTTTACAGGTTTTGAAGCATGGTAGCTTGTGTTGCAGGCCACACTCATCAAGAGCTGAAGCTGGACTGTGCCTTCACATGTTCAGATGCACACGTTGTCTCAGGCTCAGAAGATGGTAGCTCCCCTTTGACTCTTCTTTTGACCCTGCATCTTTCATGTACACATATATGCACATGCAATATAGTATGTATGTTTCATGTTTCTGCAGCAGCTTGAATAGCTTTGTCAGGCACAGATTTGCATGGACTGCATGTTCTGACATCATGTCAACAGTTTGTACGCAATGACCTCTGCTGCTTCCATTGCATTCCATGTGCACAACCCATGTGTACCTCAGTGCTTGCAACGCATCTGCAACAGCAAGTGGCATCTTTGAGCTTGTTAGCGCTTGGTGTGATGGATTGCTGTTGCTGTCTGTTGCTGTCGTTGGTACCTGTGCAGGATGGCATTAGGCATTTGTGTGAGCTGTGGGGCTGCTGCAGGCCTGGTGTGCTTCTGGGACTTAGTCGAAGAGACTATGGTGCATCAAATTCAAGCACATCAGTCTGCTGTCTGCTCAATAGCAATCCATCCAGAGGCCAAGTGTATAGTCACGGCCTCAAATGATGGTTCTGCTAAAGTCTGGCATCCCCCAACAACTATTTGAGGGTCATGGGACAGAGCTGTTTGTGTGCCTGTGTGTGATGCACGTTCGGTGCTGAATGTTTACAATGAGGCTGTGAGCCTGCCAGTTCTTGCACCGTCTAAGCCACAGTAACATGTGGCGCTAAGGACTGAGATTGAAGGATCCTTTGTGCGTACAGGAAAAGTATCAGGGGTCTGGGGTAAGTGGGGTATGACGCCCATAGGACGCCAAATTTGCATACGCATTTGGTACCCCCGGTCTTAGAAAAATCACGTCCGCATTCGAAATTTACTGCGCTGTTGCGCTGCAAAACGCCGGTGAAGCTTAGCCAACTTGTTCTGCAAGGCTTGACTGCACCGTTTGCGCGCGCGTGAGGACAATGGGGAGATACTGAAGTCAAAGGCTAGCGTGGGCTACAGCCCATCTGGCAGTCTCGGCAGCTCGCACCAACGGGCGATAGCAAGTCACATCCATTCTTTTGATCAACATCCCCTTTTATCATGGGCCTCTGGTTCTGGGAACTCTCGACGGATGTCACAAAACGTGCGCACGGTTTCCCTCACACAGTGATCATGTCTCGAACCGGCCCTGGCAAAACGTCTTTGTGACAGCGTCCCAAGTACCAATGCACATCTGGCTGCATTCCTGATGTAACAGCTGCATTCGGGTCTTGCCTGGGTGGTTTGGCAGGCTCTGACTTCTGCTGTGTTGTGTAGGTGATCACCCATGCACATCCATACTGCAGCAGCGCAGACAGCAGGCAATGTACAGCTGGAGAAGACTGTTCCGTTTTGCATTCTACTTGT
>JAABUK010000779.1_pt1 | contig 64371 bp, 94 predicted proteins | sample 5559141 | NCBI WGS metagenome assembly JAABUK01 (sample SAMN10711869, study PRJNA513367) | rock metagenome | isolation source: Antarctica rocks | place: Antarctica: Victoria Land, Pudding Butte nord | collected 2016-01-03 | reverse complement strand
CGCCCCGTTGGACTCTGGCATATCAACATCCACTTCAGAATCCTACAAAGGCAGCTGCGGAGCGACTGAATTTACTTTCCCAGCCTGGTCAGCAGACCTTCGCACCAATTTTAGCGAATCGCTGTGCTCACTTCCGACGATTCTATCCTGCTTTCGTTTCAAATTTGCCTCACAAACTTTTTGTTACATCCCCGCGCAATGCTGTGATGCACCAGCGCCGATGCTGAGCAAGTATGCACGTCGGGCATGTGTCTCGTCACACGTAGCGCGTCTCGAAGTTTGATTGGATTTCATGCCGAGATCACGCCGAATCAGATTGCGCTTCAGTTCACGTCGTCTGCAAGCAGCCAAGCACTCCATAGGCTTCCGTACTGTAAACTTTGAAACCTAAAAACGTGTTGTCAGCTCAGTATGCCATTTGGACGGCAACATGCGAAAGAGAAAGACAAGACCATGTCTGGGTACTACTGAACTTTCTTGATGGGCTATAATAAGTGCAGCTGCCTGATTACAGCACAACCTGTATACAGCAATATACACAGGCTTAGACCTTCCAAGGGACCTTGCTTTCCGCTGATGAAGTTTGCCTTATGCAGGGGCGTGAATGACATTGGCACAGGCCTGCAGGCAGTTGCAGCAGCCATCACGGACCCCGACACCATTTCTGCATTTCAATCAGAGTATCGTGATGATGAAATGTCCCATAGGACATTTTATGGCGGCATGCATGAGCTGGCAGGCGGGGTGGATCATGCCGCCAATGGCATTGAGGGCCTCAGTCAGGTCCTTTTCCTTGCAATTCATGAAACCCTGTCTTTCAGCGCTGCATTGTCAGCCTGACTACATACCTTACTGACATTCATTGCGCCCTGCCTGCAGTCTGTGCACCATGTGGCAGAGTCTTTTGCATCTATTGCCCATACAATTGATCAGCTAGCCAAGAGTGTGGTGAGCCTGCAAGGAGCCATCCAGGTACAATTGCATGCTGCACGCTGAATTGTGTAGTGTTTGTCTGCCTATATACCATCAATGCTCATCCACACATCACAGGTCTTGCAGTCCACGTGAGCAAATGTGCATCACTTTGCTGCAAAGGCTAACAAAGTATGCCCTGTCTGGCAGCATTATCTTGTGTTTCGTGCTGCTAATTTGCAAGCGTTGTTCCATCTGGTAGTCTGGCGTGTTTTACACTTATTAATCATCTGTCCTGCCACTGTAGCCGCTGAGCAGAAGCATCAACCATGTTGCAGCAGGAGCAACAGCTGTGGGCTTGACCTTTCTGTATGGGGCTAGTGGACCTGCAGCACTGGTTTTGGGAATTACACTTCTGCTTGGACTTTTGCTCCTGTTTCATTTCCTTCTTGAGCCCTCTTCCAACGCCGTTTTCAAGGACTATTGCAGATCCAAGTTGGCGAAAAACTAATGATTTGATGCTACTGAATGACCGTGGATTTCTACTGACCGTCAGACAACATGTTTGTAGCTGCTTCTGTCATTCAGTTGCTTGAGTTGCTACCATGTGACCTGAGAACCAGTTCAATCAACTTGAATGGCAAGCAGGATGACATCTGAACAAACTTGTATTCTATGTTGTTTTGCCCATGACTTCCAATTTCTCACATGCACTATGTGCAGAGTCCTTTGACCCTGAAATGCTACCATGTTTATCTAGGGTTGCACTGATTTATCAACAGTTGACCTCAATCATGCCACAGGGCGGACTATATGTTAATAACCACTGCAGCTGTGGTCGGACCATTGGTCTAGTTCAGTGTATGCACAGACAAATGCTGCTGTAACTCACACTACACCTAAGAGTGTGGACACGCAGCCAGTTTGGTCATTTTTTGCAAATTTATAAGCTTCAACACCGTAATATTGCCATCAAAACAGCTCAGGCCTGGGCTCTGATTACAAAGACATTTCACTTGTGTAGAGTCACTGCATTCAACTGAGTTGCAACTTTGATAATTTTAAATCAATGTAGGCATTGCAGTGAAGCCAGGATGGTGCAACACATATGTAATGCAACTCATCAAGACTGGCCCTAGTGCAATTGTGACACTACCATTTCAGTCAATTTGACATGACAAGTTATGTAGGACATCAATGTCAGCACTGCAGTGAGCATAATGATAATTGCACAAATGACATTGAATGCTCGTGTGATGGAGCTACTAGATACAGGGATACTGCTACACATAACGCACAAGCTGAACTGCGTATCTTTCTTTCTTTGTGAGCTCAACAGCCTTGACCTCACACCGTCCCTTGCCTGCACAGGAGATGATGTCCCCTGCCTTCACCACACTGCTTGCTTTTGACTCTTTCCAGTTCACCCTGCAAGCGGTTCAGTCACCTCACAATACATAGACTGCATGATTGGTCTGGAGGACCAGTAAACTGTAGGAGTGATAGGTGAAGGATAATGCATATCATGCTTAGCAGCTGCAGCACATGGCTTTTCTGACACAGTTTGCTAAAGAATAACCATCGACAGTAGGCTTGGAGAGTGTTTGGTTGCTAGCGAGTCATGTTGCCCACCATTGCTTGCTGTATGCAAGGTTGCTGGGAGTTGTGCTCATGACTCAACATGCTGATTTGAGAAGCATTGGTCACCTAGAGTACATTACAGTAACATCAAAGCTGAGCATGACTTACGACTTACCTGATATCACCAGCCTTAACCATGTCAACAATCTTGCTTCTGCTGGTCCGGAATCCAGCGCTGGCAATGGCATCAAGTCTCAGAGAAGCTTCCACAGACTTCATTTCCTGGACCTTCACCTCTCTCACTGCCAGCTCGCTGAGTTCAATCTGCCGGGTGCTCACTGGCACTGAACGCACCTGTGCAGCAAGCCTTGATGATCAGACTCAGTCAAACGAGTCCATTGCTGTAAGTTTCTGTGTGTTGTGTCAACTCCTGCACACCACCAGCAGGTGGCCATACAATGAGTGGAAGCAAAGGCAGTTGAGCATGGTGTTTATGGCAGATGATTGCCGACGGCACCTTTTGCTTGCTGAGGGTGTTACATAGCGTCACATTCTAAATCACTGCTGCATTGGGATGTGCGTACACATTGCATTGCGCTTCAATGCAACAGCTATCTACATTATGGACACTCATGTGTGAGTGAGGGCTGATGCTGTCTGTCAGTCGTCACTTCAATGCGTATCTACACAAATATGCTACTGAGACAGACCACATAAGGCTGAAATCATGTTGACCAGAAGGTATGCTGCCTCAATACTCACTGACGTGAGGCTCATCTCCAGATGTGAGACCAGTTCAGGGACGACTAGGATGTGAGCACCTTGCTCCCCCTGCAACAAGATGTCTCCCACTTTGCTGCGCTCAATGCCAGTCCCCAGGCATGCTCCTAGGAAATCTCGATGGGTTGCTGAGTCAAAGATGAAGTTGCCCTTCACCAAAACTGCACTCACTCCGGCTGTCTGCACTGCACGAAACCAGTTACTGCAGCAAGCCATTCTTTCATTGTATGTTGCAAACTATCCGAGCTGCATTCAGTCAGCATGCATCACAACTGCCATCACGTTCCAGATGGCCACAAGTCTGACAATGAAACCAATGAATTGTACATGGGAGCTGCTGAAGTGCACCAATTCGTCACCAGTTGAAGAGCATGCTGTGCGAATGTGATGAGGGTAGATACCAAGGCAGCTGAGTCTTCAGGCATGTCTGCTCTGCTCAGCCGGATGCGTGCTCTCTCAGCCATTTCATATCCACCCCAGGCCTCGGGATGCACATCCGGAACGAGCTTACAGGCTTGTAGAGCATCGGCTATGACGGGCGGAGTGTAAAAGTCAGTAAAAACAGCTGTCCAAGTTGATTCTGCCCGCTGGCCTTGTTCCAATATCCTTGCAACGTCTTCTCTACGCTCAACTGTGACACCCTTCAACAAACGTTCTTTTTCTTTGCCACTGTAAGCTTTTGTGGCAATCAAACGTGTACTGGCGTTGTGAGACACTCGCAAAATTCGCGAGATTTTAAAAGCTTGCCATAGGCGGCAGCTGTGGAAGCCATTGGCCGTCAAGGTCATGCCAGAGGGCAGTACATTCAGAAATTACTTAAGTTTTGCGGAGTGGATCCTGGTCATGCAGCGATGCGCTATCTGATGACGTCTCGTTGCTTTGCTGTGTGGCTCCGGAACCATCATGTACGACTTGGGGATTCTTAGTAATACAAGACTTGCTATAGTAGCAACCAAACTGGCAAGTTTCAGCAAGCAGCAGAAAGGGCCTGCGAGAGGCAAAATATGGCCCACTGATTTAGAGGAGATGTGTAAAGGGTGGCATGAGTGGAATCAAGCGTGAAGACTGGTGATTTTGAATTAACACCAAGCATGATGCAGGTGTGCCTAAGTTCTCTGCTTTGTGGCTTGTTGCTGCTGCAACTTGCCAGTTTGCTTGCTACTTAGCACGAATTCCTAAACACAATGTGAGACTTTGTAGATGTGCTTCATGTCCGGCAGGCTTGTTTTGAGACTGCCAACTCGACTTGACTTGTTCCTCTGCAGGCTATACGTAAAGGCGTGCTGTGCGTCTTGGCAGCTTGTTGCATTATTGGCGCTGCGACACCCGACGACGACTGTGAGCATGATTCCAGCTTTGTCGTTGCTAGTACAAGCTGATCCTTCCAGTCCTGCATCTCGCTCCAGCTCGCCTGTGACATCCACAGTGTTATTGCCCGTCACTGGTTGCGTTGCGCTTTGCAGATGCGTGCCTTGAAAGCTTGAAGCATGCCATCTCTAGCGATCCTACCGGAGTGTTGGAGGGATGGACTGGCAGCCCTTGTTCACCACCTTTGACATACAGCGGTGTCCAGTGCTCCTTCAACCAGAAACAGGAGACCTCAGGAGAGAGAGTCGGCGTGGTCTCTGGCATGTAGGTCCTGCTGTGATATGGCAGCCTTTGATATGATGTGTGCATCATGTAGCTGTGCTGAGCCGCCAAAGGCATTGCTGCCTTCTTAAAGCTATGCTGCTCATCCTCAGCTGCAAACTGTTTTTACACTTGAGCGTGCATGCTCAAGGCCATTGTTTGTTTTGTTGGGGTTCTTGGTGAACACAGCTCTATTTTTGCTCAGGTCCATCATCTTGCATATCTTCAATGAGGAGCTCAGTGTGTGGAACATCACTTTCTGCAAGCAACAAGTGCACCTACCTATCATCATATGATTCCCTGTGTACAGATTTGTGCAGCATCATGTTAATGCATTCCACATTGTGCATGCATATCTGCTGCCTTCTCACTATGCTTGTGATGCCGCAGCCATTTAGCAGGCCAAGATCTTGTGGGGACACTGCCATCAGATTTGACCAAATGTTTCCATCTTGCTACGCTGTGAGTTGACCTGTACTTAGCTGTGATGCTTGCTGCTGACTGTTGCTGCAAAGCTCTTGCAAAATGTCAACCTGCCTGGGCCTTCTGGCTGTAAATGTCACAAAATGCTGTTTCCAGGAATGCAGAAACATCATAGTTCTTGCGGCTTTGCACTGTTGGTGTCAGCCTTCTTGCAAGGCTTGACTTCCCAGTACCTGCCTATCTGTTAGCTGCAAAAAATAACAAAAAGATTGAGCGTAAGCACTGACCGTACTTGCTGTGAACGCAGGAACATCTCTCACAATGACTTTTTTGGGGCCATCCCTTCAGGATATGCCAACATTGATGTCATGTAAGTGTTCAGCATCTGGTTTGAGAACTATTGCTGATAACATTGTTGTTGTGTATGACTGCACAGTGCTGCACAGGTGCATTGTATACTACATGCTGGTTTCAACATGTTGCTGAACAAAAGTTGTGTAGCAAGTGGCAGGCAGTTTGTTTTGCTGGTTGCTGTGTACATGTCAGAGCTTGAGTTGTCTGCATTGCAATGTGCAGGGATGTAACTCATAACCCAAGGCTGCAACCACTGCCACCTTCACAAATAGCAGATACCTTCCATCCTGTTAGGCGTCTGCAGCAGCTTGGAGGATTGACCTCTCCAGTTGTTGGATTGACCTCGCCAGTTGTTGGATTGATCTCTCCAGTTGTTGGAGCCACCTCTCCTGTTGTTGGAGCCACCTCTCCTGTTGTCGGGACCACCTCTCCAGTTGTTGGAGCCACCTCTCCTGTGGTGGGAGCCACCTCTCCAGTTGTTGGAGCCACCTCTCCAGTTGTTGGGGCCACCTCTCCTGTAGTGGCAGCCACCTCTCCAGTTGTTGGAGCCACCTCCCCAGTCGTTGGAGCCACCTCACCTGTAGTGGCAGCCACTTCTCCAGTTGTTGGAGCCACCTCTCCAGTTGTTGGAGCCACCTCTCCTGTAGTGGCAGCCCCTTCTCCAGTTGTTGGAGCCACCTCTCCAGTTGTTGGAGCCACCTCTCCTGTAGTGGCAGCCACTTCTCCAGTTGTTGGAGCCACTTCTCCAGTTGTCGGAGCCACCTCTCCAGTTGTTGGAGCCACCTCACCTGTAGTGGCAGCCACTTCTCCAGTTGTTGGAGCCACCTCTCCAGTTGTTGGAGCCACCTCACCTGTAGTGGCAGCCACCTCTCCAGTTGTTGCGGCCACTTCTCCAGTTGTTGCGGCCACCTCTCCTGTTGTCGGAGTCACCTCTCCAGTTGTTGCAGCCACCTCTCCAGTTGTTGCGGCCACCTCTCCAGTTGTTGCAGCCACCTCTCCAGTCGTTGCGGCCACCTCACCTGTAATGGGAGCCACTTCTCCTGTTGTTGGAGTAACCTCTCCAGTTGTTGCGGCCACCTCTCCAGTTGTTAGAGCCACTTCTCCAGTTGTCTCCTCACCACCACCACCATCATCACCATCACCATCACCGGCTGCAGCCTCACCCTCCCATTCACCCCCACCACCCCCTAGCACTTTGTTGGGATCTGTCACCAGTACTCTTACATCTGTAGTAGCACCAGTGACATCGCCAGTCACATCCATTTTGAGTTTTGTGGTGGGCTCTGTGGTTAACACCACGTCACCAGTCTCAACAGTGCTGACTCCAGTGGTGAGTGCTGTGGTGAACACAACCTCGCCAGTCACCGCTACAGCAACTTCAGCTGTTAGTACAGTGGTCAACACAACTTCACCAGTGACAGCAGTGACCACTGCAGTGGTGGGGTCAGTGGTCAACGCAACTTCCCCAGTCACAGCAGTGGTCAGCCCAGTGGTCAGCTCAGTGGTGAACGCCACATCTCCTGTCACAACAGCGGCCACCCCAGTGCTTGGTACTGTCACTAATGCCACCTCACCCGTGACAGCAGTGGTCACACCAACAGAGAACTCAGTTTTGGCTGAAACCTCACCAGCCACAGCAGCAGCTACTTCTGCCTTGACTCCTGTGGCCACCGTCTTGGCAACAGCTACATCTCCTGTAGGTGAAGTGCTGTCACCTGTTGTTCAGACTGTCACAGCTACACCTACGCCATCATCAGCTTCTCCCTCAACTGCATCATCACCTTCACCAGAAGCTTCACCTGAAGCTTCACCGCCCCCACCACCTACCATCCTGGGCACAGTCACAGGTGTGGTGTCAAGTGTTGCATCTCCAGTGGTGGGAGTGGTGACTCCTGTCACATCACCAGTCGCAAGCGCTGCCACCCCAGTGGTTGGCTCTGTGGTCAACACAACCTCTCCAGTCACTGCAGTGGTCACGCCAGTCGTTGCTTCAGTGGCCAATGACACCTCCCCTACCACAGGCCAGGTCACAACGCTGGTGAGTGCAGTGGCAAACACCACATCCCCAGTCAGTGCAGAGCTGACTCCAGTTGTGACAGCTGCAGCAGGGACAGTAACAGCTGTCACTTCACCAGTCACAGCTGCAGCCACTCCTGTGGTGGTTGCAGTTGCCAATGCATCTTCACCAGTGACTGCAGTGGTCAGCACAGTTGCAAACACAACCTCACCAGTCACTGCTGCAGCAACACCTGTAGTTGGGGCAGTGGTAAATGCCACCTCACTAGTGACAGCAGAAGTCACGCCAACAGTTGGGACTGTGGTGAATGTGACTTCCCCAGTCACAGCAGTGGTGACTCCAGTTGAGAGTCCAGTCACTGGAACTGTAGCCACAGTAGCCTCCCCAGCCAATCAAGTAGTTGCAACAGTTGTGTCTCCTGTTGTCTCAGCCCTGGCTGGTTCAGAGCCACCACCACCACCCCCAGCTGCCAGCCCAGCTGCCAGCCCAGCTTCCCCAGAAGCCTCCCCAGAAGCCTCCCCAGTAGCATCATCGCCCCCACCACCTACTGTTCTGGGCACTGTTACAAGTGTAGCGTCAGGTGTGACATCACCAGTGGTGGGAGTGGTGACTCCTGTCACATCACCAGTCATAGGCGCTGCAACCCCAGTGGTTGGCTCTGTGGTCAACACAACCTCTCCAGTCACTGCTGTGGTCACGCCAGTAGTTGCTTCAGTGGCCAATGACACCTCCCCTACCACCGGCCAGGTCACAACACTGGTGAGCGCAGTGGCAAACACCACGTCCCCAGTCAGTGCAGAACTGACTCCAGTTGTGACAGCTGCAGCAGGGACAGTAACAGCTGTCACTTCACCAGTCACAGCTGCAGCCACTCCTGTGGTGGTTGCAGTTGCCAATGCATCTTCACCAGTGACTGCAGTGGTCAGCACAGTTGCAAACACAACCTCACCAGTCACTGCTGCAGCAACACCTGTAGTTGGGGCAGTGGTAAATGCCACCTCACTAGTGACAGCAGAAGTCACGCCAACAGTTGGGACTGTGGTGAATGTGACTTCCCCAGTCACAGCAGTGGTGACTCCAGTTGAGAGTCCAGTCACTGGAACTGTAGCCACAGTAGCCTCCCCAGCCAATCAAGTAGTTGCAACAGTTGTGTCTCCTGTTGTCTCAGCCCTGGCTGGTTCAGAGCCACCACCACCACCCCCAGCTGCCAGCCCAGCTTCCCCAGAAGCCTCCCCAGAAGCCTCCCCAGAAGCCTCCCCAGTAGCATCATCGCCGCCACCACCCACACTTCTTGGCACTGTCACTGGCGTTACGGCTGTCACCTCACCAGTCGTTGGAGGGGTGACTGACTTCACCGGGTCAGTGACAGCTGTCACTAACCCGGTGACATCACCAGTGGTGGGAACAGTCACTGCTGTCACATCACCAGTCACTACTGCGCTGACTCCAGTGGTGTCCCCTGTGGTGGATACCGTCAACACTGTTGCCTCACCAGTGACAGCAGTGGTCACACCAGTGGTGACCAATGTCACCTCTCCAGTCACACAGGTGCTTGCGCCAGTCACTTCCCCAGTCTCCCAGGCAGTGACAACAGCAGCACCCACCCTGACATCTCCTGTCACTGAGGGGGCCGCTCCAGTTGTGCCTTCAGTGCTGTCACCGCTTGCCTCGCCTGTCGCTGCCGGCCTTGCTCCCTTGACACCTGGATCAGCTTCGCCCTCACCTTCACCCACAACATCACCCTCATCAGCTTCTCCAGAAGCTGTGCCTGCAGCCACGCCCACATCTCCCGCCTCATCATCACCTTCTCCTGGTGCATCCCCCTCATCCCCTTCCCCAGCAGCTTCTCCAGGAGCTGCTCCCACAACCTCTCCTGCAGCTTCTCCAGGAGCTGCTCCCACAACCTCTCCTGCAGCTTCTCCCTCACAGCTGTCCCCAGAGTCCTCCCCCACCATCCAAGGGAGTGGGCCAGTGGCAGAATTGCTGTCGCCCATTCTCAACCCAACAAGCCCAGTGCTGACACCATTGACTGGAAGCCCATCACCTGTGGTGTCCCCAGTGGCTTCGCCTGTGGTGCCTACTGTGTCCTGTCCAGTAGTTGAGGGAACAGCGCCGGCATTGGACCCCACTACAGGGCTGTATTCCCCTGGCACAAGTCCTGTCCTGAGCTGCTCACCGCCGGTAAGCCAAAAAAGCATCAGTTTCCTCACAAGCTGCACAGTTAAATGTCCAACAGCTTTGCACTGCACTTAACAGTGTTGAGTGAGATGCACCAGCAGCTTGCCTACCTGAAGGCTTCAAAGCAGCAGCATACCATGGTTGAATTGCCTGGTGGCAAAACAGCACAGCTGCTGCTTTGCCAGTCAGCAGTCATTGCATGCATGTCTGCTGCTGCTGCTTCCTCTATCCAGCCTCCTTATGTCTGCAGCTTTCAACTTTTACATGACATCACGCACAACAGCCACACATTTCAGGTACTGATGCATGCTTCTTCACTGATGCAGGGCAGGTATCACCAGAGCTGAGCCCACCTCCACCTCCACCAGGCACAGTGGCAGTCAACGTCACAGGAGGAACCAACGGGTCATCTCCCATAGTGACAGTCAATCTGAGTCCACCTCCACCAGGCACAGTGGCAGTCAACATTACAGGAGGAACCAACGGGTCATCTCCCACAGTGACAGTTAATGCAACCGCTGGACCAGCATCGCCAGGGGTCTCACCCATTGTTGAACAGCCACCACTGGCGTCACCTTTAGCTCCCACAGGTGGTTCCCTCGGTCACTGTCAGCTTACTTGGACATTCACATTGTCTCACTCATATGGGGTTCACATTATGTACTGAGACCAATTGCATTGGTGTGTGCTGGCTCTTATGCACTGCTGAGCCTGGTGAGCAACCTTTCTTCATCCTGCTTGCTTGCCTTGTGAGGACTCACGCACAAATGCCTGCTGCATTATGCCTGTCGCAGAAAGAAAAAACACACAAAGCTGTTCAAGCTGCCATATGGCCGGGGGAGGTTCTTGCTGAGTGAATGCTTTGCATTGCCAGGTGTGCCTGAAGCTTTACCAACAGCCCCTGCACCAGCCCCACTCAATAGCCCAACACTGTTTGGCCCTCGCCCAACCTCTGGCTTACTGTCCCCCCCAGCGCCATTGCCAGCTTCTTCATCTTCACCCATTCTCTCCCCTTCATCTGCCTCTGCACCATCTCCACTGGCTGCTGGACCACAGACTGCTTTTGGTCCTGCCTCAGGATCAGGCAAAGCTGATAACCCTGCCTCAGGTTTTGCCTTTGCCCCTGCTCCAGGTCCTGGCTTAAGCCTTCCCTCCCCTGGGGGTTTATTGCCACCACCACCCCCTGGAGCTGTGCCATCACCATCCCCTGGAGCACCATCCCCTGGATCACCATCCCCTGGGACTCTGCCACCCTCAGGACCTGGATCTTCCCCTGGATCATCTCCAGGATCACCTGCAGCTGGCAGTGTAGCTCCTGCAGCAGCTGCCTCTGCACCGACCAGCCCTGCGCAAGGACCTGGTCCTGCCCTGGGCCCTGCCCTGGCTCCCACGTCCACCCCAGCGCCTTCCCCTTCACCTTACTCATCCTCCCCTTACTCATCACCAGCGCAGCCGCTGTCATCACCATCTCCCCACACATCTTCTCCAGCGCCTTCCCCTGCTCTGCCACCTATCATTGACTTGATTGGCAACTCCACTGTCATCCTGCAGCTGGGTCAGACCTATGTTGAGCAGGGCGCAGTGTCCAATGATGCTGCAGATGGCATGCTATGGGCCAACATCACCTACTATACTCTAGGTAATCTCTTTGAAACCTCGCCTGCTTGGCATCCATATCAACACGCCTGGCAGCGTTCTGCAGAGACTTTGCCAAGCAGGCTAGCTGGTACAGAACCTGGCACAGCATGGCATTTATTGTGCATGCTATCTGCAACTGGTATCGTCGCAAACAAGGTGAACACAGCACACTAACACATGCATCTGCCTCCAGCGTTATTTCTCATCGGTTCTCACCGTTAGGGTTTTGCAAAACCCTAAAAATTTTCAAAAATTTAGGGTTGTTTGATAGGTTGTAGGGGTTAGGCTTTTAGCGGTTTTTGCATTTTTGCGGTTCAGGGTCTGAGAACCAATGAGAAATAACGCTGGGCTGCATCTGCTGCTATACACAGGGCAGTATTGCATTCGTACATGCGTCTAAGCATGTCTCGCATGAAATGGACTGGTCATCCTGACATAGGTGTCTTTCTTGCCTCCAGATGGCCGGGTGATTGACACAAGCCAGCCAACATTTGGGGACCCATACATTATTGTGTACAAAGTCACAAATGCAGCTGGTCTGTCAGCGTCAGTCAGAAGGACAGTGGAGGTGGCAGACCCATGCCCTGCTCAGTTTGGGACTGGCTGGGTCTACTGTACATCTACAGGTAGCCATCTGGCCACACTATATGTCATACGCTTCTGCCTGGTATGTCACAGGCTTGCACCATCAGCTTCCTGCTTACCACTGCCCAGCATGCAGCTGTCACTGGGAGGTGTCTGGTCGTGCAAATTTCAAGCAGCATCAGACATTGCTTAAACTTCAAGCAGAGTCAGGGTTGAAGGGATCAAGCTGCGTGTTAGATCATGCTTGGCCTTCTTGCAGGATGTCATGTTGCATCTATGCATGTTGTCTGCTATGTAAGCTGAGCAACAGTGACATTGTCCTTGAGCATACAACTGACTGCTTGCTACAGGCGCTTGCGGTCTGGACGGCGTATGCTTGACAAGCCCGAGCTACACCAAGAACACCGCGCCTCAGATTGAGCTCAACACCACCATCTTACCTGCCACCTTCAACCTGACGTACGGCTCCAATTACACAGCATGTGCCCAAGGCGTGTTACCTAGTTTGGCTAAGCCATGTGAGCCTGGGGCCAGTGCAAATGACCGGCAGGATGGTAACATTACCAGCAAGGTGGTGGCCTGCCCCTCTGCCGGGTGTAAGGCAACCGCCTCTCTGTGCACAGGTACAGTTCGCTTTCTGCTGCATAGGCCAGACCTGCAAGGTCAGTTGCATGTGTCATCTGCTGTATACATAGATAGAGGCTAAGCTGGATGTGGCTGCAGACTTGCCCTGCTTCTCTTGTCTTGAAGTGAAAGCTTTATCTGTGCAGCACTGATGGTTTTCCTAGTAAGTCTTCAGGCTTGCAGGGTCCAGCATGATTGTTATTACACCATGCAGATTCAATCATGAGCAACACATAGACACCCACAAACATACACCTAGCAACAGCAACATGCTGTTTTAAGCTGTTTTGGATGTATGCAGGCCAGGAGTTTGCCAAAGTGGGCTTGCAGAACTGCCACATCAACTCCAGCTTGCCTGTTGGCACAGTTCTGCAGATCCCCTTCCTGGTATGGGACAATGGCCACCCTGCCTTGAGTGCCAGGGTTAATCGCACCCTGGTCATCACTGCCCCATGTGCCCCTGGTAAGCTGCCTCCTGAACCGTGATGCAATCTTGGTTGCAGCCACTAATTCCGTAAATTTCTGACCCACAAGTTGCATAGCAATCAGCAGACATCAGCTGACCATCTTGACTTGCACGATGAATCTAAAATGTTTTGACTGGTTTGCAATCATCCAACCAGGCTTTGAGCTGCACTGTAACATGACCAAATGTATGAGATGCTTGGCTGTAGAGAAGTATCAATTCTGCGTCAATTTGCTCAATTGAGACAAAATCATGCCCCATGGAATGACACCTCCTGTGTCTTATTGCAGGTCAGTTCTTCTGCTCTGGCGTGTGTCAGCAGATCAACTGTGCAGCAGCAGCTCAGGTGAGCCAGGTGTACCCGCCTGTTCTAGCCTACTCCACTGCAGCCACCAATCTTCTGGGCAGCAAGACGGTGCTGTACGTCCAGTACGGCTCACCTGTCCCTCTCAACCTCCAGCCATGCTCTTCGCTAGGTGAGCTAAGAAGCCTGCCTCTTCAAAGGATCAAGTGCAGACGTTGTATTAGACCAGCGCAACCTGCCCAAGCATACATACCCTGTAGCAGCGTACACAGCAGCTTCCCTTGCCACATGAGTGATCCAAACATCTCAGCACACTGCGCCTCATGCCCTCTGCTGATTATATGTGTATCATAACCCTCATCAACATGTCAAGCTGGTGTTGCATTGGTGAGCAATTTATGCAGGCAGCCAGGCCAACTGCGCAACTGTAGCTTGGGACAGGCAAGATGGGGATATCTGTGGGAGTATCCAAGTCCAGCCTAGCGCCAGCTGTGCTGCTACTCAGAATGTAGCTTGTGCCACCTGCCCTGTGGTACAGCTGCAGCAGGGATTGTGCATACCAGACACGTGAGACACCTTCTGCTAGTGTGTCACACCTGCTGTGACACTGCTATTGCAGTTGCGTCCTGCATGCTTCATTCCCATACTGGAGTTGCATCACTTCCTGCTGCATTGCGTACCTGTCAGTGTCCATGCATACTTGTCAATTGCTTAAATCCGCACTGATGCTCTCAGCACGCTTGGAGCACGCTAACCAGTTGAGTCTGTGCCAGAACTGGGGTTGCTGATGCTGCAGGTATGTGCTGAACTACACAGTAATTGACAGCCTGGGTCAATCAGCAGTGCCGCTGCAGCTGGAGGTGATTGTGTATGAGTCAGCACAAGTGCAGGCCAGTCTGCAGATGATCAGCCAGATTGCTTACACTGGAGCTGCTGCTCGAGCTCAGGCACATGTCAACACTGCCCGCCTCACAGACGCCTCTGGGTCCACCGCCAATGTTGCCATGAGGTGAGCTGATTTATCGGGTGCGCTTGGGGTACCTGAGTCCTGGTCTTGGCACAGTCGTGGCATAATCCACAGCATGTTGCCTGGATGTCTGCTGGCTGTCAATGATGCATGGACATGAGCACACATAACTGCAATCAGCAACAGCATGCTGTCCCTGCAGCTTCTGAGAACAGCTGTCATTTTGTGCAGTCTCTCTGTTCCCTCCCTTTCAAGCTAAGTTTGAGGCACTCTCAAGCTGCCAACTGAGCAGCTGTGATGTGATTTCCGTTGGACACATGGCCCTATCAGACAGCAATATTACTGCAGCAAGCTTGCTGCCACACTGACAATACTCACATATTCAATCGGTCAAAACTGGCACAATCATTTGTTCTTGCTGCTTGCAGGTCTGCCATTGCAACAGCTCTGACAGACTGGTGGGCAAACGAGTACCCAGAAAACGCTACCGCCAAGGCAGCACAGTCCAATTTTGGAGCTGTTGATGCGTTTGCATTTGGCATCGTCCAGCCCACAGATGTCACTGTCATCAACGCCACCTTCATTGCCAACATCAGCGACGGCACGCCTGGCGTCTTCACATATGTCTCGCAAGCCTGGATTGGCATTCAGGCAAACACCAGCGCCTTTGCCACCAATGTCAACTCCTCAGCAAGCTCACGACGCCACCTGCTGGAGGACCCACTCCTTCCTGTGGCAGATGCCAACAACCCAGCCACAAGCACTGCAGCCATGAGTGCTGTTGGCTTACTTGAAGGTCCCCATCGCCAGCTTCTACAGAGTGCTCAGGACGACATCCCAGCTTTGCAGACTAAACTCCTGGCACTGGTGTCGGCCTTCTACGGGGCTTCACCATGCAACAAAACTGTAGTCTCAGAAGCTTACTACGGCGGGCGCACTCCAGTGCTCAATGGGGACCGGCCTTTCGCGTGCGTCAACTACTCAGTTGGTGCATCTGACAACATCGACACATACCTGAGCAGCAACAGTGCAAACTGGGCTAGCCTGCCACTGTTCCACATCTTAGTCATGAACAACCGTCCAGTCATTGTCAGGCAGAGCCCAGCAGTGGATGTAGACAGTATCCTTGCCACAGAAATCAACTACCAGACGCAGCAGTACGCTGCTAGTCAAGCCAGCTGGCAGCAGCAGCTGGCCTGCCTCAATGCCTCCATAATCAACAAGCGTCAGCTGCATGAGCTCACTGCACTGGTTGAGGCTTCCTTGGCTGTTGAGGGCCAGATTGCAGATTCAGAGATTGCAGTTGCTCTATATGAGCAGCTGCTGGCCATCAGTAATGACACACTTCCACTGCCCTACGAGCAGCGGCAGCTGCTCCTGGACCTTCAGCTAAGTGAAGAAGGTTTCGCGGTATGCTCCCCAAATGCCAAACAGAGGATGTGCCTATTGCAACGCTGCCAATACCTGTGTGCACATGTACGATGGGGAGTCTTCAACCCACCATCTAGCTTGCCTAACTGTCACAAATCACCACCTGATTGCTATCTGATAGCTTGGAATGGCATGTTGTAGGCGCGGCGTTCAGGCTTGCGAGTTGAGACAGTTGAGCTGCGGACACTATTCTTCCAATTGCTGCAGCTGACGCTGGACAGCTGCAGCAGCTCATGTACCAGAGAGCATCCCCATGTAAAGTTCTACTTCACGGTAGCCTGCTTTTCCCTCTTGAAGCTTTCTTTTGAAATGTTAGCTGGCTTCTGCTGCTTTCTTGTCCTAAATTACTGTCCTTGCATTCGGGCATGCCAGAATACTCAGACAAACAACCCAGAACCGTCTGACAGAAGTCTGTATGCTTGATCTCTGAGGGTCTCACATGACGATGCTGCTGCATGCACACCACTTCTTACAACACTTCACTGTAAATGCAGGTCAACCACAATCAGTCCCTTGAGTCACCCTCTCCAGTCACTGCTCCCTTTGGCAGTGCCACAGTCCAGTCCACCACACGCCGACGCCTGACTGCACTGCCTTCACTGGAAGGCCTAGCAACCAACACCACGACACGCCAAGCACACATACCAGAGGCTCATGTGCTCATGGCAGAGCTTATGATGGATGCTCCTCATGATGCCACCACAACCAGAAAGCTTGTACCTGGCTCCAGGTCCTTGCTTGCTGCTGATGGGGATCAGAACGCAACGTCTGTGGATTTGTGGTTTGGCTATGATGTGCGCTACAGACCACAGCCTGTGCAGAGCAACTCTGGCAACTTCACGCCTCGTTATGTTGGCTTGAGGAACCAAGTGCTTGGTGGCCTGTACTTCCAACAGGTGAGGGACTCAACGTGCTGTTGACTCCGTCAGTCAACTGTCTGTTTCATTGCCAATCTTGCAGGTATCATGAAAGGCTTTTCCCAAATCTTGAGCAGCACATGTCTAGCAAGGGGTTGGTTGCATGTGACAGGGCCATTCTGCAGGCCTGTGCGTGTGTCTTGAGCAAGTTGCTGCTCGCTGGATCAACATGTGTTAGATTATCAGCATGTTGAGGACCGTAAACCCCAAACCGTAAATAAAGCTGTTAAATAACTCTGAGATGGACCAGCAGTCCAACATGCTTATGCTGCAGGATCGGGAAGTTCTGACATGCCGCAGCAAGTATCAGGACTTGTCATCGACATGTTCTGAAACTGGCTACTATAACTTGACAGGCAAGTCATGTCCCGTGTCACCCTGTATTGATGCAAGAAATTTGCAGCAGATACATCATCGATTTTGCTCTGTCTGTCATGTTGTGCATTGATGCCCATATTGCTGCTCTTGTATCTTGTCCAATCACTGAAAGCTGCTGACACACATCTCTGGTGCCAAATGCATGGGGCATGATGCGTTGCCTACCAAGCCAATGCCCACCCTCTTCTGCACTTAAAGCTGGTATTTATTGCAGAGATGCAGAGACATCAGCATGTTCCAGACAATGTTGAGCTGATCAAGCTGATGTGTGGCTGCAGACGCTAAGAACGAGATCAGCAATCTGACAACTGCAGCAAAGCAGTTCTTCAGCACACATGAGACGCTTCCACCATTGGGTCATGACCCCACATTCCAGCCGGCTTCCAGGCTGTGGAACTATGACCTCATAGCCCGAGAAGGAGAGTACTATAACACCAGTCAGGTATTCATTGTACACCACAGCTCCCTCATGCATCACAGATACGTATGATAAAGATGTTTTGGTCTGCTGACCTGCTAGCTTGGTTTCAGCTGGGACTTGGGGGCCTGCCCTCCTGTGGGCTCCAGGGATAAACAACCCATTGCATCATCATGTGTTGTAATGCGCAAGGTGCCAATGATCCCATATTTCATGAGTTGCATCAGTGCACACTTCACTTAAACTGGCTGAGGCTCCTCTGTGATGATTTTTTGGCTCATGCCATTGAGCAGCAAGCTTATAGCAGGAAGCCCCTGCACTTTCAATTCTCACTCTCGATATTGCTGATCATTGTCCTTGCCCTTGCATGCAGGCTTCTGATGAAACAGACAGTCGTGGTCCTCGTGGCTTCTTTCAGCCCATCCTAGGTGGCGACCACAGCCTGAAGGACTACCCCACCCTCATCACCACTCAGATGTCAAGCCACAGGGCTCGTGATGCTCTCACTTACCTTCAAGTATGCCCTTATGACTGTCACCCCGTTGGTGCTTATCTCCTTACATGCACTTGCATTACAGGCTCTTGTACACAGACAGCAAATTGTTGCATTGCTGATGCATGGGAACAAGGTTATGCCCTGCATATGGATGTCTTGATGCTGTGCAAGCCCCTTTCTTAGATGGGTTGAGCTTTCCTTCTTTGCATGATGGAACATGCTTTAACCTGACAGGACAGCGCATGAAGGATGTTGTGTGCTGTGCAGGATGGGCAGTACATCGATGCTGACACCAAAGAGCTGCATCTGACTCTGGCCACATATAACACCATACGAACTGCATTTGGCTACACCACGTTTACTTTCACCTGGAAGCCGTCTGGTGACATCCAGGCAGCTATCCACATTGCGACAACGCCCACGGTCCCCTATGTAGATGCAAGGGAGAAGTGAGTCCCTCCAAAGTCTGCTCATTTATGCTTGCAAGCAAACTACTGTCACATTGAAGCCCTATGACACAGGCGACTCTAGCAAGAACACTATATCCCTTGTATGTGACTGGTCAGCGTACAGTTTGTTGGTCTCTACACCAAACTAGGCTTCGCATTGCAAACAGAAGCAACACAAGCAAACACACAAGGGAATATCGTTCATGCTCTTCATGATCCATCGCCACTGCTACTCACACCTGTGAGCCCATCACCACAGAACCTGAGCTGCATTCCACATGATGTCGCATTCTGCATGGTGCAGTGTCACCGTACAACAAGTCTCTCAGAATGCATGCACAATCAGCAGGATGACATCTGCTACAGGTTACCAAGCAGTTTATATGCAATGCAGGGCTGGCTTTGTAGCAGCAGATGTTGTGCTGGCGTTGCTGGTAGCAACCTTCGTTATCTCCACCCTGGTTGGCTGTGCACGCAGTCTAGCATGCACCAGCTGCATGGACATTTTCAGCACCTTATGGAGGCGCAAAGTGTCCCTGCTTCTGGACTGTCTCACCTGTGCTGCCATGATCTTAAGTGAGCTTCTCTTTCCAGGCAGTATGACAGTTTGCTGACCAAACTTTGGTTCCTCGCTCCTGATCAAACCATGTTAGCAGTGCTTGGAGCTGTAGAACCATTAGGATGTTGAAGCAGTATACACATTGTGATGTTTGCTATGCATTGGATATGTATGTCCATCCAGTCATGGCCTTGGACACCAAAGCCACATTTGACTTTATGCCCGAGTCTGCTTATGCGACTTTGTGCACGATGCAAGGTCCACATGCTTGTTCACAGTTATCTTGACCAAACCCTGGGATGACATGACTGACAGTGGGTTTGTCGTTGCTGCAGGTCTGCTTGTGTACGTTGCATTTGCAGTCCTGCAGTGCGTGGTTCTGCAGCCAGAGCCGTACTATAGCGTGTACGACTCTGACAACTGGGCCAAAGCATGTTGGTTCCTGCTGAAGCGCTTGGGACTGGCACCAGGGCAGTCAAGGAGATTTACATCCGGGGCTGATTTCTCCATTTTCAACAGCACCGCCATCTCAAATGTGCCTGGTGGCTACAACAGATGGCGGCTGCCGCAAGACACTTCAGGTAAGTGCTACTCTATTCCCTTGCTTGACGTTGCCTTATTCCAGACTGTGATGGTGACACCTGTCTGGAAAAGTGATGTTTGCTACATCAGACACGTGGTGGTGACACGTGTTTGCTACATGCAGAACCCAAGTCAAATGCTGTAAACTAGCACAATTCGCTTGCTGAAGTCATGTTCTTGCAAAGTTTGCCTTGAGTTTGAAGCTTGGCTTGTATGCTAGCACTGGCTAAGACAGAATCAGTCGTGCCACTTCATGCATGCTCCCTTTCTTGCAGGAATGCTTGGCTATGTGGTTCTACTGGAGCACCTGAAAGATTGATGTACCTGTATCATGTTTTCACCATCCTGCAGACAGTGTCAATAGTGCTTCTGCTGGTGACATTTTGGCGCAAATGGTAAGCCACACAAAGCATTTGCATAAGTCGTGCAAGTTGGCAACAGCAAGCTTCTGCACCTGCATCATTTGCTCAGTTGTTGATGCAAGCATACTTTACTCACACACTCTGAAAGGAAAACACATGCACAAGCTCCTGCTTTGGAACAACAGCATTGAATTGCATGAAGGGTGTAGTACACATAAGACAGAAACTCCCACTTCAGTGCAAGCCTGCTTCACTTGGCATGCGCTCCATGGTCAGGACCTGATGTACCTCTGGAACATGTAGTGAGCCCTCCTGACATTGTCCTTGAGTCCTTGCAATCTCAGAGTATGGCCGCATCTGTTTCTCATCGTATGACAGCATTGCTCATCTGTGGCTTGACTTGCTGCAGGCACATCCAGCCTCGGATTGCCATGGTGGCATACACCCTTCAGAAAGCTCTGCCTGACCTGTACTACATTGCTTTGACCACCCTGATGATCATGCCTATCCTGGCACTCTTGCTGTGCCTCTTTGAGACGCACCATGATGACGGCTTCTTCACATACAGAGGTGTCCCTTCTACTGCATCACACCCTTGATCTGTCTCCAAAATAGGACTGTGTCATATTGGTCATATTGACGTCCATCCCAAACTTACTGATGTGACTGACAGCCAAGCCTCAGTTTGCAGAAAGCTGATCATGTCTGAGTCCATTTTTAGGGCAGCTTCCAATCAAAGCACCACATAGTACACTGGTGCACACCAGTGTAGATGATGTTGACTGGATGAGGTTGGTGCTGCAGGAGCAATAATTTTTGTGTACAAGCTGTTGGTAATGAACGACTACAATGGTCTACGTGAAGGGCTGCATGGTGGCAGCGAACTGGTGCAGCTCAATGGCCTGGTCACTGTGAGTACTCTTCACACCTGTGCAATTGCTCTCCTTGACAGTGCCTTCTGAAGTGCTGTGGACACTCTGTTGCCTAGATTTACCTCCTGCCTTGCATCAATGTACAGTGCTTGCTGATCAATCTGCAGCAACTTCAGGGTACTGCATGCATGAGATCAGCTGCTAGAGGCTGAACAAATGCCAACAACCAATCAGTAACTTGCATGCACAATCATGACATAGACTTGGGATCTACCGGCTTATGTTATTCCATGATGGACTGCAGGACTCATATCTGTGGGCAGGACCTTTGGCCTATGCAATCAAAGTCGTCTTGACCTCCTTTTTCGTGGCAGCTGTGTTGCGTCCCTTCCGTGCTCAGCACCGCAGAGCCCTGTTTGCTGACAGTCAGCGTGCAACTGGACTGGGCTCAAGCATCAAACACATGCTGCTGGACAAGTGGGACAATGTGTTTGGCAGACGCTCCACCACTAAGGAGGTGGTGCTGTTCTCCAGAAAGACAAATGATGCACAGCCTTCCTGGTGGTCAGAAGGGTAAGCAACACTTATGCATTATCTTGAACTTGTAGTGCATGCCAGACAGATCATAAATGATGATTAGATATGCGTTTCGTTTCAGATAGATGATGCATACACAAATGCTGTATGGGTGTTGAGTACGCACTGTCCCTGTATTCAAGACAAAGCCAAAGCTCAAACAGTACACAGCTTCAGATACTTCATGCCTGAATGCCCTAAGCCTGGAATGCCCACTATGCCAAATTTGCAAGGGCGTCTGCAGGCAAGATCCCAATGCAGGCAAGTCAGCAGTGGCGTTGCTTGAGCCTAGCTCATCTGACAAGTGGCTGGCTTCTCTGCGCAAGTCTGTCAGCAGGGCCCTGGCTGACTTCAGCAGAGCTGCTACTCGTGGCCTGCTGAGAATCTTACGCTCCGGAAGCTTCTCTTCCAACCAGGCCCGACCAGGTGACACTTCTCACCCTCCATTTTTGTTTGCGTCAGCATTGCATGCCTGCAAGAATGGCAGCTGTGCTCCTTGCAAGAAGGAGTCCGGACTCCATCTGTGCCCTATTACTGACGTACACTTGATGCCAAGAAAAAGCTGACCTGTACGGTGCTTGCAGATGATCCATCAAAGCCAACCAAGGGTGAGATGGCCAAGGGCATCAGGCTCCTGATTGCCAATGCCAGGGATGATGAGGAGCTGTTCAATGACCTGGGCCGGCACTGGTATGCAAGCACATTTTCAGCTGAAGTCAAGCACTTGTGTTGCCAAGTCTATGCCTGCACAGATTCAATGTTTTGCATGCAGCAGAAGCTTTAGCGCTGCTGCCCTGACACTGAAGTGCTTCAGCGGATGAAGTTCATCCTGACAGCGTGGCTGTGGCTGCAGGTGGGAATACAGTGAGACAATGCATGAAGCCTGCGGCCGCCTGTTTACATCCCGTCGGAAAGTGCTGGCAACGTTGGATGCAGACAAGGCTCATGTTTTGGAGCTCATTAAGGAGGCACAACGCTTCTTTGAGAACGAGCAGGACGCCACCGCCCTTGAAAACGATGCTGTGCGCAGCATCGACGACGTTGGCGACCGCCATCGCCGCAAGACCTTGCATGCAATTGCTGCTCGGGCCCGCCTTCTGGCCTTGCGAGTCACTGAGCAGCAACGCAGCAAGCGTACACAGAACTTACAAGTCGCCTCCACAATCACTTCAAGCATCATCACTGACATGGTCAGCAGGTAAGCAGGCTGAACAATCTGTATACAAACATCAGGTGCCTGGCAGTGTCAGCTAGGCAGATGCTGACACAGTGCTACTGTCATGTGAGCAAATGCAAATTGCTGAATGGCATCAGCTACATCTGCATCAGAGAATCCTTGTGTTTGCTGCGTGCAAGGCAGGCTGAAAGACAAAGGTCAGAGGCGGTCCTTCTGTGCCAGGACCTTGTGCAGCTATCTCTTTTTCACTTGAGTTTCAGTACCAGATTACTGAATGCTACTGCTGTGCAGGGCAATGAGGAGTGGCCGCATGAACAGGCGCCGGTCTGTGGTTTTGGGAGCAGACGCAAGGGGTCCCCTTGCAGCTGTCACCAAGATGTACACTCACATGTAAGCTCGTGCTCAGCAAACCCCGCCTTGTCTTCACCCAGCAGACATTCACCTGCTTGACTTGCTGCTTTTTCAATGTTGCACACTGTCCATCTTTACACAGCAAATACTACCAAACAACATCATATGTCAGAGCAGTGCACTGCAGCATGCTTTGCTCGCCTCGATTCTGCTGACCCTGACACACCATTGCCTGGTCAGTAACACAGCATCTCACTCTTGTTGGTGTGACCCGCAGCGCTGATGCCCCAACCAAGACCAACCTAAACGGCAAGGTGCTGGCCCGCCTGCGCTCCACAGCAGGCACAAACCTGTTGCCGCAGTCAGGCCTGGCCCGCTCCTCCTCTTCCTTGTCAGGCGAACTCCAGCTTGGGGATACCATCAGCCCGGTCCCCAGCATTGGCAGGCTGGGATCAATGGCTGCTGGCCCACCCAAGCTGAACAAGCTGGCTGGCACTGTTGGCTTGGGAGCAGCTAGGAGGTCGGCTGATCTGCCTTTGCAGCAGCTCATGGGCATGCAGACACCCGGTAAGAGTGCTCTGTCAACAGGTCATTATTGTGGCTGCCATCAGTGCTTGCAGCAGCAAGCCAATGCACCTCTTTATATGTTTTAATCTTGTTGAAAATTCTTCTGTTCATCCTAACAATTGTTTTTGGAGGGATACATCAGAAAAGGGAAAAAGTACTCTATGAAATCTTGTTGATACAAACAAGTAGAACTTCATCTTGCACCTCAGCTTGCACTGGAGCCCTGCGCAGCGGTACAAAGCCATACACAAACTGAACGCTGGCAGTACTCTTGTGCATACAAGATTAGGTGTTCAGAATTTGCAATAGAAGCCTGACCATCCTGCAAGAACTCACCCATTACGCACATCTTTCTGTCTGTTTCAAGTACTGCCTGACCATGCGTGTTCACTACATCGGGCATATGCTGGTGATTGATTGATTGATATACTGCATCATATGATTCCATGCCTGTAATTTTCAGAGCAATATGTTGTTACAGGCACACCCAGGCTGGGCAGAACATCATCAGTGGTGGCCCCTGGCATGGCTCGCAGGTCAGCTGACATCCCCCTGCAGCAGCTGCTGGAGGCTCAGAGGGTGCCTACTGCCCCAAGGGCACGAAGGGCATCAGTGGGAGGCCTTGTGCCCATGGCTCCTGGGGCCGAAGGGGAGATGGTGCCCTATAACCCCCGGGCCAGGCGCATGTCCACAGTGATCACTGCACAGCGTGTGCTGCCCACTGAGGCGTCTGCTCTGCCTTTCTCTGCCCTCACCATCCCTGAAGACGGTACTATCACCAAACCTGGCACCTTCACTGGTGTAACTAAGCTGCTTAGTGCATGATCACGTATACAAAAGTCGCGTGCTATTGCAAGCAGTGCTTGCATTGAACCACCACTGGCGTGCTTGTCATATATTCCAGTCATATGGCCAGCCCTGCTGAACATGTCTGATAAGAGCACTCTTTGCATCATGATGTTTGGCACTTTTGCTGTTGAACATCAACCTGCAGAATGTCACATCTTCTGGCTGCGTAGTGGTGAGGTTGAACAGGCTGGATTGACCATGTGTGCAGCAACTGATGCATTGCCTGTGTACTATGCAGGCCCCTATGAGGTGGCAGGTCCAGGAGGGTTGGCAAGGGCCACCTCTGGTATGAGGAACCTGGGTGACACAGGCAGCTCCGGCCTGTACCGCCTGGGCTCCCTGGCCGCCCTCTCCCCCGGCTTTCTGGGCATCTCTGCTCCTGCAGCACCCCGCAGGTACTGCTCTTGCTCCTATGTATGAAATCTCCCTGTGCTTCCTGATCCTGCCTATGCCTTTCCCCCTGTGCCTCCGGACCCTGCCTACGCCTTCCCTCTATGCCCCCTGATCCTGCCTATGCCTTCCCCCTGTGCCTCCTGGTCCTGCCTGCGCCTTCCCCTCGTTTGTGCCTTTGATGCTCTGCAACAACGTTGAATTTAGACTGTGTAGGCTGTATGAGACAGCATGCGTGTGCCTGCATTTGTTGCTGCTGTGCAGCCGGTCTGGCTTGTATGGAAAACGCTTGACACAGACCTGCTAGTGCAGCTCTTGTTGGGCGACGATAGACATGACCTATGACGTGAAATCGTGCTTCACAGCAGGACTGGTAAGATGAGCAGGGCTGAGGATGTTGTGACACACACTTGCAGGGCCACAGCAGACAGTGATGAGGGGGTGCCCCTGGGCGGCCTCTCCAAGCTTGCTTCCAATGTAGCAGACCTGATGACCAGCCTGGAGCAGCCCAGGCTCCAGAGGCCCTCTGCATCAACAGACCGCCTGGCAGCCATCCTCAGCAGCAACACCACTGGCCAGTTGCTCACACCAGCATCAACCAATGCCAAGACTAGCCCAGAGTCAGCGGGGGTCAGTCCTCAGGCACGGGGCGGCTCTGAAGCTGCAGTGGGACCTGATGATGTGAGGCTGACTGTGTCTCCCAACAAGAGGGGTGGGTCAGCCCTGCAGAAGGGAGGGTCCCTGGCAGCATTGATGGAGGGTGCTGAGAGTGAGGCGTCTGTCACCTCCACTGGGGCTGGGGGGCGCAGCAGCAGTCCAACAGCACAGGACAGGTAGCTTACAACTTCAAGTGCTGAAATTTTATGTAAACGCATTGAAAACCTGTTTTGTCAAAACCTGGCACATTTTCCTGTTGACATATGTTGTGAATGTCAAGATGCGCGGTTTTACCCCATCATTGTGGTCCATGTGCTTGCCAAACACAGGCTGCCGCTGCTTTGGCCTGCATCTGATCAGGAATGCACTTTGGAGTGGGGACTGTCAGTGTTCATTGTTCAATTTGATGCGTAATCCTCTTGTCTGCTGCATTCAACAGGCAGCCAGCTGGGAGTCCCCTGGGCCGCACAAGGAGGCAGTCAGTGATCAACAGGCGCGCCAGCCAGCTGATGAAGAAGGTCACACCAAAGGCAGCTCTCATCCAGTTCACTGCCCAGGCCAGTGCTATTGTCTCTGACCTGTCTGCTCAGATGGGAGACCTGCAGCAGCAGCAGTCCCAGTGGCAGCAGGACCTGCAAGACCAGATGTCATCAGTGCAGGAGCTGATTGACAACATTGATGTCTGATTTTGCCTTCCTCCTGAACTGTGATTGTACATCTGGTCTAGTCTGTCAAAACATGATAGGGCTTGACGGTTGTGCTGAGTGGAAACTGCAGTGACCAAGCAGGAGACGGTTTGCTGTATACAGTGCCTCAGCAGGTTCTGTAGCCTGTGTGTATGTTAAAGAGCTGTTATACTCAACATGAGCCTTGCTTTAAAAATAAAGTTGCAATAGATCCATGAGCTCATGGCCATGACATATATGATGCTGTAATCAGTCCTATTGTACAAAGCTTCAGATTTGCAGTGGATGCGTGGCAACTGACTTCAGTACCAGGCAGATGAACTGCACTCAAAGGTCGAGTGCATAGCAACTTATGCATTATTTCTTGTGCAAAGCAGGGAACCTGTTGTATATTGGTGTATTTTTGACAATTCAGCCAAGCCACAGGCAAAAGGTAATTACACGACATGATTACTTCAACCAACTGACTAATTGACCTGAAACCCTGGACTCCAGCAGCACTAATTATCGCCTTGGCAACCAGGACAAAGGCAGTCTCCATTAGTGCACTGCTCTAGCGATTCAACAAGGGCCTCAATCAGTTCCAAACACGCTCAAAAAGCAACAGTTGCACTGCTCTAGGTCCTACAGGTCAGACCGGGATGTACCCATTATCTGTTGGATGAACTCATCCTTCTCCATGTCAGCAAGCTGCTGGGCAAGATGCTGACACACAGGGGCTCCCTCCCAGTTCAGCCATTTCCTTGTGACTTGAATGTGATTATGGGCAAAGAATGGCATGCTGCTGTGCTGAAAGCTTACATCAATCCTACGCCAAGGCAAAGTCTGCAGTCTCCTCAGTACTAGCAGGGCATTTGCAGATGAGCTGACTGTATCTTCAGCCTGCTGCTGCTTTTGCTGCAGCTGCGACTGGCTTCTTGTTTCAGGGGCAGTGTCGGCTCCAGATGAACACTGATGTTGCGTTGATTCTGCCTGTGATGCATCTGCCAAAGATCGCTGCTCCTCTGCAGGGCTCTGCACAGTGCCATGTGCCACGCCTCTGGTATCCCTGTCAGCTGCATGTTTTGAGAACGCTTCAGCATGTTGGGGGTGTAGGGCAGCTTGAAGGGAGTCTTCCCTGATGACACCCCTGAGCCTGGTCTCTGGACTGATGACTGGTAGCTCATCTGGATGCCTAATAGAGCTGTTTGCCCATCCCACTAAATGGTCCCCTGCACTTGTCAGCATCCTTCTTCAGTGCCATCAGTGCTGAATAAAGCTTGTCATAACTCTCTGCAGTGTGGAAACAGATACTCAATTGGCAAGCCTGTTGGAGCAATATACTTTGAGCTTGCTGTGAACAACACTGGTTAACAAGCGCCATGTGAGAATGTCTAAAACTATATCAGCACTGGGATGGACATATGCTGTGGATACTGTGTTACATCAATCCAAAGAGCCCAGAACTACAGAAGAAGGATGCTGATGCACAGTACAGTGACATGCTCACCGCCAGCATTTGCATAGCAAGTTCTGGTCACAAAGCTGTTCAAAGCTGCCAGGAAGTAGCCATTCTCAGCACTGTCCTGGCTCATGCGCACCTGCATTGCAACACCTCAACCTCATTATGTCCTGCAGGTCATGTCACAGACGGAAATACTACAATTAGCATGCTGCAGCTTACTGCACTCTGGCAACGCATATCAAGACATGTATTTGATGATGACAACTCTGCTGAGTCAGCTCAGCTGCAAGCTGATGGTTTCCATGTGGATGTGCCTGTGAAGCCATGCTTTCAGTATGTTGGCAAGAATGGATACTGTCAGCTGTTCCATTGTACAACTGTTAGTGCGTGCATTGCTGATTAGCTGATAAGCACAGGAAATTCATCATGAGAACAATGCAGTACTTGCCAGCAAGGGTTGCCGGTCCTCCTCAGTGTCATGCATGAAGAACTGCTGGCCAGTGCGCTTCATGAAGGTTGCCACAAAGGGCTTAGCCACAGACTGCAGCAGCCTCTGGATGCTGTGCCCTGCAACAGGCATCTCACCTGTCCAACCAATGAATGGCACCTGCACACACCTGCAGCTTGCAGTTGTCATACATATGCTCTAGCCAGTGCCTAGGCATAACATTGTAACACACCTTTATGTCAGTGATTGAATGTAGTGTGGAGTTGCTGGAAAGACTTTCCTGAGCGCTGACATGCACAGACTAGGCAGAAAGGCACTAAACAAATAATACAATCATCTAAGCAGCACGGGTCACATGATGCAGGTATGATTGCAGCCTTTGGCACAACTGCTGACATTAGTAAGATTCAGCAGACCTGTGCAGGGCCTTCGCCATCACAACCCATATGTGGGGTAGCCAGTGTAATGAAGTGAGCAGGAATCAAACCACATATCAGACAGGTGACCGGATCATACAGCTTGCCTGCATTTGAAAACAAAGCCATGAGTGGCGGCATCTTGGTGCTTAAGTCGTAAGCATAAAAACTTCCTCACTGCTTGCAAATTAGCTGCCAACATTGGGATGCACATGATGTAGGGTCTCAGATTGTGGAACAACAGGCATGATGCGCAAGCCACACGCACTGCAACCAAAATGAGGGCACATGCACGCAGAGACATGTCAGCCATGCGCTTTGTCAAGCAAGATCATCATTGTGGTGACATCTTCATGCATGCTGCGGTACCAGGATTTGCATGTGCTGCAGCACTACAAGGCTGTCATGCAGATGATGCTGGAGCAGGTGTTTTGGGAGGCATCAAATACCTGCAGCGTAGCGCACCAGTAGTCCCCCCATGGAGTGGCCAAGAAGCGATATCTTCTCCAGAGATGGGTATTCCTTTGCCTTCTGCAGAACTTCTGCAGCTAGCCTATCCCCACAGCTGTCAATGCCATCAAATGTCTGAAGCCCAATGCACAGTGCATGTGGAAAGTGATACAAAATTGCATTTAAGTGCTGGACATACTGTGCTTACCTGCATGAGGGAGTTTGCATCTGAGGCAAAAAGCAGAGTTTGGCTAGTGTCCAACACCTTCTGCAGGTTGTCAATCACCACGTCCCAGTTGCTTGCTTTGCCAAAAAGACCGTTTGCCATGACCACCAGGTGTTTTTTGTTTTGGTTGTGGACCCTGCAACCCGTGTGCTGTGGCAGTTCTTGCATTGTGTAAGTAGATGTTGCAATCTCAGCAGAACACACTGCGACGTTGAGACGCTTGTGGCTTGAACGTCTCTTGACAACATAACAGCTCTGTTTGTATGTGATTTGCAGCTGGGGAGGAAACCGACTGGGCGGACAGTGGCAAGGGATCAGACAAACTGTTTTCATGAGCCATGCCTGCTCATTTTGCAAACATACTCTGACGAAGCGAATCCACACCTGCTTTTGATGCGTTGGTCGTGTTTACCCACCCACGCCCCCCCCCCTTCGCCCGCCCCCCCCCCCCGTTTGCGCGCCCTCAAATTCACTGCAACAATTGCTTCAGCGATCTCTCGAATTGTGTTCAAAACGCTCTGGCGATGTACATGTGCTGTCCCTGACTGCGAGCTTGCAGCCGATGTTTTGGCCTCGTTTGTAGGACCTTTCTGCCGGGTCCCAAGAGGGACAGGAGCTTCTTCACTACTAGAATGGACCGCAAGCACAGCACAGGCCAGGCACTGCACATCGATCGACCTCTGGAATCGCAAACGACACGTTGTTGGGGTCGTAACAAGGCTGACCAGGCAACTTCAGCTGCACCTCCCTCTGCGGACTAGCGATGGGGCTACAGGGCCTGCTCTTGCTCAATAATCGCTTCCAGCTGTCGATTTTCATGCTACATGTGTGCAGGTGCTACAGTGTTATAGACTCGAAGATTTTCCTGAACAGGATCGCCAGGCTTGGGGTATCTCTGACGAAGACTTCAAGGAGATAAAGTCCCAGCTTGTGGGAAAACCTCTGCCGCCTGCGCGACTATCGCAACATGAGCTTGAACAGAAAGGGTACACATCTTGGGGGCACTATAAAGGAGTGGCAGCCTTCAGAGCATGGTAGAGCCTGACCTGCAAAGGTCACTCTGCTTTTCCCCAAGCCTTATGACTTTTGGGACACTGGCCAAGAGGCAGTTGTTTCTGTGGGACAAGCTGATTTCAGGACCAGCTACGGGCGTTCTTACCATGTCAGGCATGCCTTTTGCGACACACTGCCGTGCAGACTTGATACGCCAGACGAGCTCATGCATACCACATTGTGTCTTGTCAACAGATTCATATGTCGGCAGTCATGTGTAAGGGTGTTTTGTCATCATATGCCAGGCACTATGCAGCATAAGTCTCAAAACGTTTGAGTGGTGGTCATGAGGGCACATGGTCTGCAGCGACACGTACTGGGCTGACCAGAGCTGTACAGTGCTTGTTGGGCCGAGCGCCTCGCAGAACTTGTTCCTAGCTGCCACAGCTTCCTTGGACAATGGGTGCAGGCTCTTGAGGTACACCTTGCCATGTTGCTGAGCATCAGATTGCCTGGTGTTGACCGCAGGTGCAAACATGCGGCTGCTACTGCACTGCATGTATGCAGCACACTGTTCAATGAAGCAGCACATTGACAAAGCTGATTTCATGCAAAGTGGTATGGAGCTATAAGGAGCGATTTTGAAATTTTCTCAATGCAGACCTGGCTTTGTGAATTTTGTGTTATGTAGAGTAATGTGGACAGCCATCATTGGTGTGACTTGCACATGCTTCATATGCTTGAGCAACAGCGCACAGTATACTTTCACATAGATAGACATCCAACAGGCAGCGACTCTAGCTCTAAAGATATTTTCAACCATCACTAGGTACCTACTAGGTGTGCCTAAACCCTAGTACCTGGCAAGAATGATTAGCTGAAACGCCTGTCAATTATCATTGTTATTCACCATCACTAGTTCTTCTGCTCATCAGCACCGTGGTTTTCTTTCCCGCCAATTGTACAATGCACATGTGTGCACACTGTACATTGATGCTGTTCTGCGCAAAACGATGCACCGAGATATTCCTGATCTCTCGATAGAGCAGACTAACAGTGATGGCAGCCTGCTGTCATCTTGTGAGCATATCTAAATGACCCTTCTCTACTGGATCTCCGTTCACAACTAGTCAATCTGGTCTGCTGCACGATCATCGTCCGCAGCAGTCAATAGCTTTCCAGATTTGTCGAAACCACCGACAAGGCATATCAACTGCAGCAAATAATGGGCTTTCATGGCAGATTACAGGGAACGCAGTCACAGGATAAATTCATGATTGACCAAATGATATATATTCTCGGTGGGCTTGTAGGGAGCGCTCGCTCATCTAAACTACTGTAGTACATTATCACTCAGATCAACAACACTGCTTTAAACCTAAAGCTGGAATGAAAGGATTATATTTCTGCATAATGATGCAATCTGTACAACAACACCTTGCCTTTAGCATTTCCAGCAGCCAAAAAGCCACCCTTGGGACTGAAACAAAGTGAATGGATGTATCCCAAAGGAGTTCTGGATGTGGGCCAGTTCTTGAAGACAGTATACGAGGGCACATGCACCAATCTGAGCGAGTCCTTCTTCATCCTTGATCCCATGGCCAACACCTGACTGTCAGGGCTGAATGCTAGACTGTCGATTGTGGTTGTCAGATTCATGAAGGTATGCAGAGGGCTTGCCGACCGTGCAGCCACAGGTCTGTTGGCCTGAACCTCTGCCTTTGAGCTCTGCAGTCGGTCATATACATTGACTACGCCGCTGCTAGAGCCAGTGGCAAAGAGGCTGCCTGAGTTTGAGCAGGTGAGAGCTGTGCTGTTGAGGCATCCCTCATCTATTTGTCTGTCAAGGCAGCGCCTTGTGCGCAGATCCCAGGTGTGCACAACTCCATCCCCACCTGCATCACACACTCTCAGAATAGCACACATTTGGCCAATGCCAATGCCAACAATGACAATTTGATGAGGTGCACTTCTCAGGCATCTAATGAAGATGTGTCATCACTTTTGCAGCTGGAGGCGCGTCTTGCCAACACAGGAGGGACAGCGCTGCCTCATGCACAGCAGCACTATTATGTCGGCAAACTGTTTCCTGCACTGTGTTGTGAGCACCCATGCCACAAACCTTGCCAGGGCAACATGTCATACCTGCAGTCAGTAGCTCCTGCCCATTGGCTGAGAAGGCAGCTGTCCTGACAGTCCCATTCATCTTCAGAGTGCCCACACTTTGCCTGGACTTCAGTGACAGCAGAGGTATGCAGCCCTCATTGCCTAAGAAGGCAATCAGGGGGTTGCTGCTAGATGGGCAGGTCACGAAGCTTTCAAAGCTTTTCTCTTGGCGGCCCATGATGCCTTGGACTCGCTCCACCCGAGATGCTGCTAAGTCATAGATGTAGAAGCACTTCCGGCGTCCAGATGCCACAACCTGAGAGAGCACAGCCAACTGAGCGTGAACTGCAGCCAGCAATGCAACACAAGACAGCACTCATTGCTGACTGGTCAAATATGCTAAAGGGAGTCGCCTCAAACGGCTGGTGCCTGGAAAACAAACGCCCGGTGGTAAGCATGCCAGAGCTGCATAGATCTTATGCTGTGATGCATGTCAGCAGGCAGTTGTCATGACCACGGGCTGCTGCTGGCGCTTGCCATGCAGTAAAACGATGGTTTATCTGTCATGCTGGACATGGCAGCATTGCAAGCTGCAGCTCTTGCTGTCAGTAACACATATGACGATATGTTTTGGCTCATACACTGCAACATTATTGCATGTAGAAACCTCAGTTGGTGATGGACACAGAGTTTTCCACACACGAGCATTTGGAGTAAACTGACCTGTGCTCCATCATTGGCAAAGGCGGCCTTGTGCAGAGGTGTGTCAGGAAAGTAAACACTCTGGACCTTGGGGTTCTCAACGCCATCCACCTGTGAGCAAGCATACAACTTCAGCAGCCAAGTCATCTGCATACCAGCTGATATATGTCCTGTGGCGAATCCGTAGTCACACGTCTGCACAATTGTCAGCAATTGGGAACTTAGGACTGAGGTGACAACCACTAAGCTAAGCAGATAAGCAGCAGAGTTTCTGGCTCGATACTGCACAAAGTACTGCCAGGCCTGGGATACTGCTTGGCAACCTCCCCCCTATGTGTTCAGTCAGCCAACACACATTGGAGTGCCATGTACCTCAAAGAGGCAGAGCCAAGCGAGCTTTGGTGTCGGCAAGGCTTTGTTCCTTTTCAAACATCATTTTCTGAGTTCCTTTTGCAAAATCTGGCACTGGGTGATAGGAATCTGTCCAATCTTGGTGTGCATGGTAGCTGTGATGTACCTGAAAGAGGCGGAGCCTCTTGTCCAGACCAGCAGTGAGCAGCAGTTGGCCGGCAGGGTGGAACTCCACGGACTGCACCACAGATTTGTTGGGCTCCTGTTGATTGGCATCCCTCAGCCTGGTAGTCTCAATCAGCCCTGGGGCCAGCTGCTTGTTCTTGCCCAGAAGTGCCCCTGCCCCAGACAGGATGTCCACCTCAGCCTCATCACCACTGCTGCAGCAAGTCACATTGCATTTAGATAAGGGTGCATGCAGCAGTGATGCTGATGTGATGCATCAGCTTAGTTCAGGATCAACTGCTTTGTTGAATCGCCATGCTTGAACCACCATGCTTGATCCAGCTAGTCCAGTTTGGCCAGTGCATTGATATGCACTGATGTCACACATTGTGTATTTTCAGTGTCATGTAGTGTTAACTGCTGCCTTGCCACAAACACAAGTAGGTTTCCTGTCCCAGGGGCTGCTAAGGAGACAAACATGCTTGCATAGGTCTGGACACATATCAGATCCAGATTCATGCTCACTCTTCATCACTGTCTTCACCAAATCCACGCCTTTTTTTTGCCGTCTTCCTGTCCATGCGTGCCCATGATGTTTTGGGATTTAGCTTCGCATGCTGCTGCCGCAGCCTAGCTTCATACTCTTTGCCTGAAAAGACATACAACTGAGCAAATGGGCGTTTCTGTCAGAGTATGCCAGACCCTTATTGAAAGGTCTTGCATATCCTGTCCCTGCTTGAGTTTGGCAGATGCTACAAGTAATTATGCAACAATCGGGGTCATTTGGTGGCATGAGGTGAGAAACTCCCAAGGTTTCATGGGCAGCAAATGACAACAATACTGCTGCACTTGACTTTGACTGCACTTCTCCCCAGAAAAGCGATCATGGTATCAATATGTCACGGTCTACCGTATACAGTGTGTAAGATACTTCTGCAGTGAGTGTCACAGGACAGTGCAGTGAAGCAGTACACACCAGAAACAATGCCATCGCGCTCTGTCTTTCTGAGCTTTCTGAGGCGAGGCTGGGCTGCAATGTTGACTTGCGCTGAAAGGTCATCTGCATCGTCCCACACAGGTCTGCGACTGCTTGTAGATGGAGCAGCCTGCTGTATCAGCTCTGCATCTGAAGCATCACTGTCTTCTGTGTCAGCACGAAAAGCAGCTGGTGTTCGGTCCTCCCATGCAAGAGGCTGTTTGTCAGCCTCCCATGGCAACTCCGCCTGCAGGTACATTTCAAGTTTGAAAAGACTTGCTTTCGAACTGGCTGACGCTGTGCTCCGGTTGCTGTGTTGGTGAATACTCAAGCAGTGTTCCAAAGCTCAGACACAGCCTGTTGCAGATACGACAGGAATAAGGCAGGAGGTTGATTGATTGTAATAATCACCTCTGATTGGTCGCCGGCCTGGTTGAGCTCTTTGCCAAAGTCATCTGTTGCAGCAGAAGCGCTTCCGAACAGAAACTGCTCCAAGTCTGCAGCCTGCATTGCACTTTTTCACGTCTGAGTACACCCTTACATTGACAATCAAAATCGTACACCGGCCATGCCAACAAGCCGCACCCTGTCGATGTCGGTAGCGGTCAGCATCCGCTGGCGCTTGACGCCAGACTCCGGAACAGTCATGGTGAACCAGTCCTTGTCTGTTGCGCTTTTGCGCACAAAGGTCGCACTCTCGGGTCACCTAGCTGCACGCAGTATTCTGGAGTTTGGATTGACGCTGAATGTTCTGTCACAGTGCGCTGGCGCAAGGCAACAGTCGCCGAGATCAAGCGCACTCGGCGGCATTGACGGTGGTTGGCGGTGGGACGCAGCGCGGAGACGCTATTACTCAACAGATGCAGCTGCGGTCAGCTGTGGCGCGTAACGCTTGCTGTTTTATCACGAGTGAGCGATCTCCTGACTTGTTTTGTGACTATTGAAAAATTAGCCGACCTTATACGCGAATTCAGGGGACACATGTGCGTATTGGCGTGTTGACGTGCATCTGATTCTTTTACGACTTGCAAATCTTGAGTCAACAGGGAGCGTTTCGCCATCCTGGCCAGGATCGAAATTATGCGTGTAGCGAAGCTGCGTTTCGTGCTACTTTGCGTTCCACTATTGACTCAAGCCCATCCTTGCGTGCCTGCGCACTACAACACAAACGCCAGCAGGTGTCACTCTAAGCCACCTTGACCTATCTTGCATCCGATGACGTCGCGCATAGTCAGCGCAGCCGCAACAAGCCTTACCGCTGTGTACGATTGAAACGCAGGACGGCAATGCATTAATGTTCAACATAGGACGTCCGTGCAATTGCGCGATAACACGAAGATCAGCTTCTGCTGATAGGGCACGTCACAGATCATAGCACATCTATCTTGTGTTTCAGGGTCGAGGGCAAGCTCAACGTGCACTTGGTTCCGCACACTCATGATGACAGTGGCTGGCTGAAGACTATGGACCAGTATTATTACGGGTCGAACAACAAAATCCAGGTTTTGTCTATTCTACCCTCAACCTTGACTGTCACAACTGAGACAACTTGATGAGCTGATCAGCCTTGTCTGTGTGCAGCTGGCAGCAGTGCAATACATCCTAGACACTGTTGTTCAAGCCCTTGACGCCAATCCAGATCGGAAGTTTGTGTATGGAGAAATGGTGCGCTGAGCAGGCTTACATGCATGCTGACTTGTGCATGCAGCAATGATTTCTTATTTGCTGATGTCATCTGCACATGGGACCAACCCAGATTGACGTAATGCTCACCTTGCATGGCCAACGTAGCAAGCAGCTCACAGAAGCAACAATGCAATCCTCCTCTGACCCACTGAGCGTTTGGCATCAACCTTTTGATGTACCTTTTGATTGGAATGGTACCAAAAGAAACATGGTTTGCAGTCTTTCTTTACACGCTGGTGGAGGGAACAGACCGAGGCCACAAAAGACTTGGTGCGCAAGCTGGTGGATAATGGACAGCTTGACTTTGTGAATGGAGGATATGTCCAGCATGATGAAGCTGCTGCACACTATGTTGCCATGATTGACCAGACCACTCGTGGTCACAGGTACCAGAAGCAACTCTACAGCTCATGCACCTGTTCTGCAATGCAATGTGCCATGATGCACAGCCCTTCCCATGCACAACTTGTGAATCAACTGACAGACAGGGAGAGCTCAAATCGCATGTGGCCATGAGGTTACTGCCATACTTTGTGTCCTGATTCCACTGCGTGCTACATATGGATGTTCACATCCAACATAGCCCGAATGGCATAACATACGTGCTCACAGGTGATTGCGCATTTTGCTTCATTGCTTGCATGTCTTTGCTCTATGTCAAGGACTGCATGACCTGGCAGCTACACAAGGTGCCATCTGCGGCTCGCAACCAGCTTGCTATCTCAGTGGCCTAGCGAGCACCAAGCAGTCTGTACTGCACTGTGTCCGCACTTACCTCTTGCACACATGGCCTGCAGTTTTATCAAGGAGCAATTTGGGAAGGTGCCAACCATCGGATGGCAGCTGGACCCCTTCGGCCATTCGGCAACTCATGCAGCCCTCATGTGTGGCTTGCTGGGCTTTGATGGCCTCTTCTTCGGCAGGGCTGATTACCAGGTATAACACTCTACCTTGCACTGACCTCAGCTGCGTCTACCAACTCTTGCCTGTAAGCTCATGTGCCGCATGCTGATCATGGAGCAGGCAGGTAACCCTGACTGCCAGCTGCCTGCTCGAGCATTGATGCTTGCTGTCTTGCAAAGCTGTGGAGCTTCGCTACTTTTGCAATGTTTCTGCAATGAGAATGGCCGCCATTGGGTGTTTGTCATGGTGATGGTGTGTTGACAGAGCATGTTGTGTGTAGGATATGGATGTGAGGAGGCCTGCAAAGCAGATGGAGATGCTGTGGCGAGGGGCCGAGTCCTTTGGCGACACCGCAGATGTTTTCACCTCAAATTTCCCAACTGGTGCATGCCTTCTCCAACTCATAAAGTCTTGCCCAGCAACTGCTATGTCGTCCTTACATGTGCTGTCACTGTTGTCTGTCAGAGCTCACACATGTGCTTAGGCTGGGGTTACCAGTCGTCAGCTTTGCAGTTGGGGGGTGGATGCATTCTAAACTCCAGCCAAAGAATTGTTTGCGTTCTTTGTAGCACCAAGTGCATCCTGTCCATCATGGCATGCTGCAGCCAAACAGCACATCGTCTTTCTTGAGCAAGGCAAGCACAGCAGCGCAGTAAACAGGGTGACCTGACTTTGACTAGGCAGGGCTGTTTGGCAATGCCCTCACGTACTGCTTTGCAGTGTAATTAACCTATACTATAGGTACAGACGTTCGAGACTACAGCTAAAGATCGTGCCTGTCTGTGCAGGAAATTATGGAGCCCCTGGTGGGTTCTGGTACGACCCCTGGTCTCAGGATGACCCCATCATGGTAAGCCTACCGCATGCCCATCACCTGCTGCCTATTGCCCACTGTTCATTGCCCACTGTTCTTTGCCCATCAATCATTGCCCATCCCCCATTGTCCATTGCCCATTATCCCAATGTGCTTACTCCCAAGGTGCTCACTGTTGCCATTGTAGCTGCCTCTAAAAGTCCATGCTTTCTTGCAAACTGCTTGCTGCAGCTGCATAATGCAACAGCTGCTTATTCCTTGGCTGCTCACGGGCAGTGTTGTGTTTTGTTCGGCGCACGCCAACACTGATCATTATGCATGTGATGCCCATGTATGAATGGATAGATGGGTTCCTGTTGCACAGGCAGGCAGGTGCTATGCATCAGCCTGTCGGCAATATCTTTTCCATGTTGCTAAACATGAGCCTGTCACTGCAGGATGACAAGTGCTTGTATGACTACAATGTACAGAACAGAGTAGATGACTTTGTGCGAGCTTCCCAGGACATATCATCTGTCACGTATGGGGATGACATCCTGATACCATTTGGCTCAGACTTCCAGTGGATTTCTGCCCATCAGTATTACAAGAATGTGGACAAGCTCATTCACTACATCAATGAAGACGGCCGTATCAATGCGTTTTATTCGACTCCTGCTGAATATGTGGCTGTCAAGCATACCTACAACCATTCTTGGCCCCTCAAGACTGATGACTTCTTCCCATATGCTGACTGCCCTGTCTGCTACTGGACAGGTGGGCATGCTGTGCCCTGCCCTGCCCTGCCCTGCCCTGCCCTGCCCTGCCCTGCCCTGCCCTGCCCTGCCCTGCCCTGCCCTGCCCTGCCCTGCCCTGCCCTGCCCTCTAGAGTATAACCGCCTTTTTGAAACTGAGATGATAACATTTTGCTTTCAAGGCCATACTGATCTGTCATCTTGTTAGACCGCAGGGCGCCCAGCTTGAGTGATCTTCTGTGTGACACTGGCTGCAGGCTACTTCACAAGCAGGGCCACATCAAAAGGATGGATCAGAGAAGCCACATCTTACCTGCAGGCTGCCAGACAGCTTGAAGTCCTGACTCAACCCCAGTCCTCAGCCAAACGCCCTAACACAGATTCCTTGGAAGAGGCTGTCTCACTGCTGCAGCACCATGATGCTATCACTGGTACTGAGAAGCAGCATGTGACTGATGACTATCATGTCAGGTTGGCTCGAGGTAAGCAGCTGTTGTTTGTGCTTGCAGCAGCAACCTGTGCATGAGCATATGCACTTGATGGACTCCATGTTTGAGGTAGCATGGCAACCGTGTCACAGCATCATCTGTGTCTTGACTGCTATCATCTCTCCCAACCAGCTGCAGGACTGTTTCCTTGAACTGCCTGCAGCATTCATGGCTGAATCAGAGCAGATAGACAAGGGATTCTGCCACGGACTTTTTGAAATAGGCCACGTCGCGCTGGCCATATGCAGTTTGTAGCACATATGTTCAGGCTCTTCTGCGGACAAGTCAGTATTGTGCATGACAGGTTTTGCATTCTGTTGCATTCTGCTGGCAGCGCATTGCCAGCCAGTTGTTTTCACAAGCAGCTGCTCACTCTGGATGGTAGTTGCCAGTGGTGTGCAGGCTGGAAAGAGTCTCAGAAGGTTTTTACAGATGCATTGGCTCAGATGGTCACAGCTGACTCTTCTGCATATTCTGATGCTGAGGAAGCTGCTCAGCATGTGCCTGGCAGTCGCAGATTGCTTGCAACAGCTCCACACAGCACTGGCAGTGCTCATGCTTCTGCACAGCAAGCACCAGATGCAGTTCTGGAAAGGACAGGCTTGACAGATGACACTCAACATAGCACAGCAGGCTCAGCAGGCTCAGCAGGCCCAGTGTTCAATTCAAACGCAGAGAAACTAGTTGTGCAGGGTACAGCAGATGCAGCACAGGATATGAACAGTGCCAGCATGTCTTCTGAAGGTTCACAAGAGCCACAGCTTGGCACAAGCGACCAACAGCCAAATGGTGGGCAAACCTGTTCAGCAGACAGCGAAGTCAGCACGGTTTGCGCAGACAGACACCAGCCCGTGTTAGTGCCCCAGCCTTGGGAGCAAGAAGAGGAAGGGTCAGACCAGAGACTGAGGCTGCAGCAGTGCCAGCTGTTGAATGCCAGTGTCTGTGAGCCGTCTGTGCAGATGTCCAAGCAGGGTCAGGGGTTCATGGTTGTGGTGTACAATGCATTAGCCTGGGAGCGTCCAACAGAGCCCATCAGAGTGCCCCTTGACGTCACTGCTGAGGCACAATGGGTTGTTACAGGTTAGCGCTCTGAACTGGCCACCAACCTCTCCATAAAAGGGTTTGCCTTGGCAAGAGCAGCTGGTGCTGTATGAAGAGAAGAGTCTGTGTCTTATATCGCAGCCCTGATGCTGCGCTGGAAGCAACATGACAGTGGCTAGTTTGTCGATGATGTGTGGCTTGCATGCAGACAGCAACGACACTCAAATGTTTCACCAGTGATCCTGCTAGTCACAAGGGTCAGCCTGGACACATCGTTCGTGGCTGGCTGCGTATGCTGTTGCATATGTGCAGATCCTTGCAGCTCAGCTGCATACTCAAAGCGCTTGCCATCAAGGCATAGCATCTTGCAGATCACATAGCATCTTGCAGATCACCACTACCTGTACACACCTTTTGACTGCGCTGATGCCTATATCCCATGCATGGAGTCAGCTGCAGACACCAACACTATGATGAATGTGTGCGCAGATCCAGATGGCCAAGCTGTGGAGTCACAGCTGGTGCCACTGGCTCAGAGCAGCCAGGATTTGCAGAGCACCATGGTGAAGGAAGGACTGCTGCCTAGCCTTGATCATGCTGCCCAGGACGAGCTGGTCTTTCTAGCTCATCTCCCTCCTGTCGGGTATGTTACTCGCCTGTCAAACTGCCTGTCAATCACCTGTGGACTTGCCTATTGACTTGCCTGTCATGTTGCCTGTCAAAATGCCCAGCAAAATGCTTGTCAAGTTGCCTGTTCAATTGCCTGAACAGCTTTGCTGAAAGCTCAAGATGAAGCCTTATCTTGACCGCCATCCAGACTGGCTTAAGGACTGTGCATTTGTCTTAGGTCATTGTGCCAGCTTGCATTTGCATCAGCTTTCACATCCTCGCGCTGCGCTGTCTGACTGCTCCTGCAAAAGTCGCAGCTGTAGTCTTGGTGCAAGATAGAACAGATATAGAACAGATCAGCAGACTGTTCAGGTATGTTGTCTGCTCTGTCAGCCCACACAGCACACAAATTATTGCAACTGCAGTTTTTGTACATACTGCAAATGTAAACCATGCATTACAAACACAACAGCTTTAAAGAACTGCCTGTTGTAGGTATGCTGTCTACACCATTCAGCCACACAGCAGTGAACATGCTCCTGCAAAGGCAGCAGTCAGAGCCACCTTGGACGATGTCCCACACCTACATCAGAAGCCAACAGATTCAGGTCATCTGGTTACAGACCCCGATCAGTTGTCAGTTGACAATGGGTTGCTGCAACTCAACTTCTCCACAAAGACTTGCAGACTGGAGAGCTTCTTGAACCGCCAAGCAGGAGTGGCTGCAAAGGTGACCTTGGACATCTCTGCTTATTTATCAGGTGAGCACATCTAGAAGAGTACTAGAGAAGGAAAAGACAGACAAAACAGGCCTGATCCACCTTAGGCTTAGCATTTCTCCTATCCCTTTGGGCTATGGCCTATGGTCATAGCTGTGGGCTGCCGCCTTAGGGGGCTCCCATTATGATCGCTGAAGAGCGTATACTTCTCTGTATTTTCTGTTCTTTCTATCAGGTAAGCTGCTGCACCACACTGCAGCTGTACTTCTGCTGTTGATCTGCTGCAACTGATGCTGACTCTGCTGCTGATCTGCGGATGCTGCTGCTGCTGCTGCTGCTGCTTCTGCTTCTGCTTCTGATCTGCTGCAACTGATGCTGATGCTGCTGCTGCCGCTGATCTGCTGCAACTGATGCCAATCCTGCTGCTGCTGCTGCTGCTGCTGCTGCTGCTGCTGCTGCTGCTGCTGCAGCCCAATGCTTGCGGTCTCAAGGCTGTGTACACCATGAAACACATGGCCAGGCTTCAGTAACAAATCAAGTTGTCCTGCACAAGCCTTGAGTTTTGACAGCTATACATGCTGCTGCTCAGGTGACCAGAATGCTGGCGGAGAGTCTGGCCCGGCTTCTGGCGCGTACATCTTCAGGCCAGATGGTGAGGTGCCCCCGGATGTGCACCACATGCGTGTGCTTCGAGGTCCTGTCGTGACTGAGGTCCACCAAGTCTTCTCAGACTACACCAGCGCTGTCATCAGGTCAGCTTCTCAAATGATAAGCTGCTCTTTTCAATCCCAAAACCTTTATTTCAATTCAGAAACGTCATCCCCACACTGGAAATCTAAACTCAGAAACGTCTGGGGACAGTAAACGCGTGTTTCTACATTGTGGGGATGTTTTGGGGTGATCTATGCAATCTTTTTATTTGGCTTTGTCTCTTTGAATCCTGACTTTGTAGGCCGCTCTGATGACATACACCACCGGTGTGTGTGATGCAACAGTCAGACTCGCTGCAGTCGCAACCAGGTTTCACCAATGCATGGCGTATTATGCACAAGCATCAGATGAGGGACATCTGCAGGCCAACTTGTGTACAAGGCTTTGTGATGGCCATTGTCTGGCATGTCAGCTGTGGAAATGAGTATGTGGCAAGCAGACCATGGCTGTATGATTACCATGGACTGCTGCAATTGTGTGCAATAAAAAACAATAAAATACATTTCTTGTCCCTGGGATCATGAGAGCATCCAAAAATCACATTACCTGTCCTTGGGATCATGAGCAGATGTCACTAGCCAGCAAGGCTATTCACCATATTACAATGACCTTCTTTCACCAGCTGGCATATGCCTGCAGAAGGACTTACTCAACGCCAAATGTGATCAATGTTGCAACATATAAGGTAGCTACTGCAGAGCTATCTGTCAGTTGTTTGTGATGAGCAATGTATCTGTGATACTACAATCAGGTTTCATTCATCAGATGCAATTGGGACTCTGGGCAGCCCGGTATAATACTTGGCTTCTCATTAAATTGATGCCGAAAGGCGTAGTCTTTCCTTTCCTTTCCTTTCTTTTCCTTTCCTTTCCTTTCCTTTCCTTTCCTTTCCTTTCCTTTCCTTTTCCTTTCTTTTCTTTTCTACATATGCACATGTGTCACACATCAGTTCATCTGGCAGACTCACAGAGTGTGCACAGGGTATGGGACAAAGCATTGCATGTGGAGGTGGAGTGGACAGTGGGGCCCATCCCCATTGATGACAAGAAGGGCAAGGAGGTCGTGCTGCGCTATGCCTCCTGCCTCCACTCAGGTCAAAATTCAAACCTGCTTACTTACATGCCATGCATCACCTGACTTTGAGGCATGATACTTGGCATGCCAGCAATGGCTTGCCATGACTGCAGGCGAGACGCAGTCTGCTGCTGCTGCTGCTGCTGCTGCTGCGGTGTTACAGTATACCAGCACAATAGTCCACTTGAGCATCATGTCACTGCTGCTGTGTCTACTCTTGTGTGCGACAAGGCTGTTCACCAGCACCTTGCCATTGAGCTGCAATACGCATCTGCAAGATTTGTCCTGTTGTTGGCCTATGGTCTTAGCTCTGGGCTACTGCCTTAGGAGGCTTCCATCATGATTGCTGGAAAGCGTCAACTTTTCTGTCTTTTCCTGTTGTGCGCCACCACTGCTGAAATGCAGACAGCAGAAGATTGACTTTAAGCTCAAGCCTGCTACCGCAGGTGCTACTTTCTATACCGACTCCAACGGACGCGAGTACCTGAAGCGTGTCAGAGACTTCAGACCTACCTGGAATCTGACCATCACAGAGCCTGTTTCTGGCAATTACTACCCTCTCACGGCTGGAGCTTACATCCAGGTGTGGAACATGTTCGGCGCACTGCAATGCATGTCCTGGTTCCTTGTGCCCGACTATGGCAATAGCAGACTGGTGCATGCATCGACACTGTGGTATATGTGTTGCATGCAGCAACCTATTTCATTTCATTTTGTACCTTACAGTCTGGGGTGTGGAGCCAGTTGTGACTCATCAGACATCCTGGCTTGAAAGCACAGGTGCAGCTGACTGCAGGCTCATTCTCGCAACACATTGCTGATTTGGAATCAACAAATGTCATAGACCACAGTTTGGCCACCCAGACATGATAAACTCTGGCTGGGCAAAGTTGCTGTTCTGTTGATAGATAAGCTGATGGCAAGCAAATGCTGACAGACATGGCACCCAAATCACTCATCACTACCAGTAGATGTGTGTTTTCCTGTAGGTCAGGTATGTACAGTCCTTGAGAAGCTCCCTGTATGAGGTCCTGTTTTTGGCAGTCAGCCTAGCAACAGTACCATGTCTTGATGTGTTGCCCTTCCTTCTGTCCTTACCTGGATTACCCATTGAACACGCCGTGAGGAAGCTGGCAGAGTTGCATTGCCAGCAGTCTGATCCTCACACCTCAAGCTCACCATGATCTGTAAAATGGTACATGACTATAGGCATGAACTCGCGAACCTTGAATCCTGAGTCCTCAAGCCTAAACCCAACATGAGATAGCCCTTCTCCCAAGGGCAGCTCTGTGGCTGCAGGAAAGCGGAAAGGCAGAGTTGGCAGTGCTGATTGACAGGGCCCAAGGGGGCGCCTCCCTAGCCAGTGGGGAACTGGAGATCATGGTTCACAGGCGTACCTTGTTTGATGACTGGCGAGGCGTGGCGGAACCCCTGAACGAGACCATGCAAGGCTGCATGAACTGTCAGTCTGTGGGCCTGATTGCCAGGGGCAAGCACTGGCTTACACTTCAGGTTAGCTGACACTGCCCGCAATGCACCTAGCACACATGAACCACAATGTTCCTTTTGTGTGTACACTGCAATGCTGTCATGAAGTTTGTCAATGAGAGCAGTCAGGGTTGCATGCCATGAAGCCTGTTCGGTGTGCACTTTCAACACAGCACACTTCAGGTCTGTGAAGAACAGTCAGACCACGGCTGTCTGCATCTCAATTGCATGTGCCACACTTGTAATTTGCTTGCTAGGCCTGTTCTTTGGATGAATGTGTGGGACAAGATTGTGAGAAACACTGCATACAGTGCCACCCAAGTGTAGGTAAGTGACAGCTCATAATGAAGCCTCACCTTTCAACAATTCTGCCCCTTTTTGTCAATTCATGCAGACAAACGTACACAGCAGAGGTTCAGGACAAGTGAAGCATTAAGTCACACCAGGAATGGCTTCCTCATTGTGTGTCAGCCTGAGTTTCCAGCATTAGCATGGATCCAGTGCTTGTGCACGTCTCCACAGCGCTATTAGTTTATTCTGCAGTTTCAGCTTGAAAGAAATATTGTTGCAGGACCCAAGCAGTGCAGCTTTGATCCGCCGCACATTCCAACAGCGACTGAATGACCCACCAATCCTGTCTTTTGGGGCATTGCCAAAACAGGCCAGGGCAGGGCAGTTGCAGGACTCTGGCCTGGCGCTACACTTCTCTGCTGTGAGCGCAGCCCTGCCCCTCAATGTGCATCTGCTGACCCTGAAGACCCTGCCTCAAGACTCTGTGCTGCTGCGTTTGGCTCATCTCTATCAGGTCAATCCTGTGCCTACTCTGCTGTTCATGATGTGACAGCATCATCACTTGTGTACATTCTCAAGGATCAGGTAAACAGAGGCACTGATCACCGGAACAACATTCAGGGCGTTATGCTGCAGGTAATAAAGGGGCACCAGTAGATGCAAAAAGCATGCAGTATGCAATGCTGTGCAAGACTGAGTGTATATAAGTCGCTGCTATCTGTCCCTGGGTGCTTGAGGTCTTCTGACCTCACATTCTGCATGCAATGTATGCAATTTGAAGTTCTTGTGGTTCATGTTTGCCATTTGCGACTCAAGTTGAGACTTTCTATAGTTGCGAAACAGCGGCTGTGTTGAGAGACGTATGTCAGGAACTGCATTGACATGCTGCAGGTAGATGAGCATGCAGATCTTGCCAAATCAGCTCAGGTGAACCTACACGAGCTTTTTGCATCATTGAAGCTCTCACAGGTCTCAGAGCTTTCCTTGAGTGCCAATCAGCTTCAATCTGATGTACAGCGCCTGCGATGGCAAGCAGGCAAGAGTATGTCTGGTGATGCAACGGATGAGCCAGTACACATTGGACAGCATCCTGCTGTGATGTGCAAGGGCAGCAAATGCTTTGACGATGACTTGACTGTTGTCCTGAATCCCATGGAGATCAAGACATTCTTGTTGCAGTTGGCCTAGCTAAGGCACTCTGTTGCACCACCATGGCTGGAACATCACGTGCTGAAATTATGCTGTTGGGTCCTGGATCTACATGTATTCTTCAGCTAGAAGCTTTAATGATATGCTCGACATACATGCTCAGGGTGGTATGCCTGCTGACATAAGCTTGGTGCGGTATGAATGAACGAGTATCATGGACTATGACAATTTATGAATATGAAGAGATGCTTGTGTGCCTTGAGCAATTGCTCCTGGATTGTCCAGATCGATATGCCATGATCTGGATATGCATGCATAGTAACGAGACTCAAGCTTGCTGCCACTTCGGTCATGGGCAAGCAGTCTGCACCCGCCTGGCACGCTGCAGTCTGAACAAAACTCACGCTGCTGGGGCTGCTCATGGGGGTAGCCGCTTGCCAAACCTGTTATGCAACAACGACACATCTTGTCAGCTACAAAACCCTAGCAGACTCTGTCGTAAATGCGTCAAAGGGAGCCAACATGTCCTTGAAGGATTGAAAAGGACAATTGAAAAAGCTTTGATTATCATTGTTGGCCTAACTTGTCTTTACTTTGCTGACTAATGGTGGAGCTTGCAAGGTAGGGAGACTGCTGGCATTCAATTGCCTTGGCGCCGGGCCGATGCTGAAGAGCATAGCTGTAAAGCGGTTGGCGTTACAGGCGTTACGCAGCATCATCAAGCGTTACACCCGATGCTCGACAACAAGAAGTGAACCTGCCGCAGACCCCAACCTCAATGATTGACAGGGCAATGTGATCTTGGTTGGCAATGAATGAACTCGAAGTCTAAGCAAGACTGAGGTTGACCACTACGCTGTGTCCCGCCGTATCGATCGGGTCGATCGTCACTACTTCCAACGTTGCGCAAGCACGGATAGCACATGACAGTGACATAGTAGACGCTGCAAGCGGGAAAACATGTACTGGATCGAATGCGGAGAAGTGCCCGAGGGCTCAGGGCAAGATACTCATGCGGTCAGGTGAGAGGCAGAGCTGAGATCAGCCTACACTAAGTATCCGCCTGCTATCGCTGCAACTAGGCTGGCTTTGCGACTCTTGCCATAATCGTTTACAATCCCTCTCATTCGAATGTTACCCGCACATCTACTGCGTTTTCACAATTACGCACCTGTGTAGTGGTGTGTTGTGGTATCTTCAAAACTGCCTCAGCTACAACTTGAGCCCAGTCTGTTCACCGTAATAATTAGCCATAAGCCCTGCGTGATCTTATGTGCAGTATGTGTGACTTGTTGTGATGATGCAGGCAGGTTTCAAGAGGCAATATGCCACTACTCTACAGAGATCCATGACGCCAAAAGGGAGGCAGATAACCTTCAACAGCTGTGCCCACATCTTGGGCTGCTGTACTGTAATAGAGCTCTTGCCCACTTGAAGCTCAGACAATTCTTTCCAGTAAGTCCTGTCAGCATTGCTGATCAGCAGGCAGCCAGTTACCATCACTTCAGGTTGAATGCACAATGACAGCCAGTGCTTGACCAATGATTCCATATGCAAGAATCATGGCAATGATCAACAAGAGACCATGGCATTTACCCAAAAGCTAAGGGGTCCATGGAAGTCTGAAGCATCTGTGTGAAGCATCATTCACATGCTGTTTGAACCGTGGTCCCTTTGTCAGCCAGGCTTCATGTGCTGAAATGACTGAAGCAACAGATGTCCACAGCCAAACTCTTTTCACAAACAAGCCAGTCAACACTGCAGGCCTTAGCAAGCATAGCCGAGCTCACAGCAAATACATGGCCTGTGGCAACCTCAAATCTGTATGTTTGGTGCCATGCAGGCGATGCTGGATGCCAAGTTGGCTATAGAGCAGGACCCAAAGCTGTTAAAGGCCCACCATAGACTAGCACAAGCTCAGCTAGGCCTTGAACGCTTCAAGGCTGCCATGCAGAGCGCTCAGGCTGGTCAGCGTCTCCTGGACATCAAGGCAGACAGAACAACAGACTTCACAATTTTAATGGACCAGATTGCAATCACTAGTGTACTGAAAGCAGACTATGCTGGCTTTGATGGACGCATTCTGCAGATCAGCTTACAGCCTTCACTGCTGCCGGGAGTGTATTGCTTGCAAAGCTCAGCTGCACAAGGCTGATCTGCTGCCAAAAGGCTGCTACTGTCACCTGGGCATAACTGTATAGATGTGGGGACATTTGTATGCTGCAATCATATTGCCCACATTGTCATGGAATGATACACTGTTGCCTTCAGCATGGCTAGAAACTGGAGTCAATAAACTGTACGATACTGTTGCTGCAAGGCATTACTCACCAGCTTGGTTTGCAAAATGTGGGACTTGCCTGCTCTTTCCATCACCAGCATGACATCACCATGAGATTACTGTCGCAGTGCCATTGTTTAGTCATGCCTATGGCCTGTCACCGTTCCCACCTCTTGCCTGGCACCTCTAACGTTGCACCTGATTCGTCAAACCTTTCTTGCCTTTGACCTTGCGCCTCTCGCTTTCCTCCTCTGGACCTGTCACCTCTGTGTGTGTTTTTTAAAATAATAACAACAATAATAATAATAGTAATAGTAATAGTAATAATAATAATAGTAATAATAGTAATAATAATAACAATAACAATAACAATAACAATAACAATAACAATAACAATAACAATAACAATAACAATAACAATAATAATAATAATAATAATAATAATAATAATAATAATAATAACAATAATAATAATGATGTGTATTTTTGACAGGTGCGCAGTGCTGGTGAGGATGCCTGGCTTGGAAAGCCAGCTCCAGAAGACCCCACCCTTGATGGACCCTCAAACCACTCTGCAAGCCTTCTTCAGATTGAAAATGGCCATCCTGGCTGCAAAGATACGCATCTAGTTTCCAAGGAAGCCACATCACAAGCACTGACTACAGGTATGCTTTTCACCTTGATCCTGTGTGTTTAGCATTATCAGATGTTGCTCAGTCACATGCATTCAGGATGCTCTAATTGTGAACTTTGTAGAAATAGATTAGTGTAGAGCGTGTGGCGTCGTGGTACTAGCGCCCTCCTTCATTACAGCATCACACCAGCAATTTCTTTGGTGCTCTACTGTCAAACGCCTTGAACACTTAGTGCTTAGTGTTTATTGTTTTCCCAGTTATTGTCTATTGACTCCCCTAATGAGTCCTAAGGAGAAGAAATGTAATTGATTGATTGATTGATTGATTGATTGATTGACATCATTGTGCGACACAGCAAAGCATCCAAGGACAGCTGCCAAGGAAGCTGCAATGGCAGCTGAGCACCTAGACGATGCAAATTTGCACGCCTGATGGCAACTGGTCACAAGCTGTGCTAGCTGCTATAAACTGAGCATACACGATGCTGATGTAAGACTGTTGTTGTGCTTGGTCTGAACAGACAGATCAAGAGCATGTTGTGGGCATGATGCAGACTCACAGCGCACAAGTTACAGGTCTATTAAAGAGGCTGTGGAGACAGCGCATGACGGAGACCAAATCGTACTTGAGCCTGGTATTCACAATGGCATGGGGTAAGGATTGTTTGTACCTGAGGATGTCAGATTTGTGACCAGTTGACATGCAAACACAGCACTTCCCAGTGATCTCTTTGGGTTGCTGAGTTTACACACATGAGATCAAGACAATAGGTGGGAAGCTGAATGCTTCTTGATGCATCATGGTGTAAAGTGTGGCCATTGACGTATGTCTCCCAGGCGTTGTGTGTAAGCATGCATGTGTAACCCTCAATATGTGAGACTTGCAGCTTATTCACATCTGCAAAGTGTGTGTTTGACCTGACGCAAGGCAAAATGAGACGAACATCTGCATGCAGGGAGACAATTAACATTACAAAGAGGATCTTGATCAGAGGTTGTGGTCCCTTAGGAGAGACCAAGGTCGACCAGCGAGCAAACTGTCCCACGTTCCGGATCACCCGCAGCGCTGTCATCATGAACCTGGAGATTGACATGACAGGCTTCAGAGAAGCTGTGCTGATCACAGGCACAGACAGAGTCAGCCCCGTCATCCAAAATTGTACCATAAGGTGACACTAGTGCTTGACTTTGCTGACAATGCATACATAGAGTGTCAAGCTTTGGGATGCATGTGCATAATACGATGACGTTAGCACAGCTGCTGTGACAGCAGCAGATCAGTGTTTGTGATATCATGGCCATGCAACCCAGTCATGAGCTGTGTTGTGTGATGGCGCAGCTGCAGTGGGGATGACTGTGTGAACGTCAGCGGGAAAGCTCAACCCAACTTCCTAAAATGCAACATGAATGGCCGGAAGTGTGGCTTGCGTGCCTTCGGACACAGCATCAGCAAGCTTCATCAATGCATCATTTCTGAGTGTGGACAACAGGCATGCAAGGCTTCAGATGCAGCCGCTGTCAACATGATAGAGTAAGCACTTGAACAAAGCTTTTGTTTTCAATGGCTTGCAGGGCTCTGTGAGCTACACATGTCACAAATCAACTTTCACATCACGATTTTCAAGTGCAACATATGTCAAGATAGGCAGTTGCTCCATCAATGCTGCAGCAATCCACTGTTGGCCTGCCTCTCATGGGCGCGGTGAACCTAGGGTTAGCATGGCACAGCATGACAAGTATCCTTGTAGTTTTGACTTTCTGCTGAAGTCTGCCCTGATTTGTGATGCAGATGTCAGCTGAAGAAGAATATGGAGGAATGCATAGTCGGCATGAGCAGCAGCTCCATCACCTTGAACAACTGCTGTTTACAGTCCAGTGAAGGGCCTGCTGTGGACATGACAGGCACCTCTGAACTGCAGATGTCCCATGGGAGTGTGCAAGACTGTGTTGGTAAGACTTGAAAACAGGTCTTTTCGACATCACTAAAAGCGTATGGCAATTGTGGCTGGAGATCGCTCAGATGATGTGTGTCTCAGGTGGGATATGGTTGTGGGAGCAGAGCAGCTGTGATCTGGACAGAGTGCATCTGCATGGGGGCGCATCATATGCCATATCAGTTGACAAGACTTGTAAGGCGCAACTGAAGGTGAGTCAATGTGTGTTGCCATTCAACGTTACAGCATCAGACTCTCATGCTGCAGGATAGAAGCTTTCACATGCAAATGTGGTGAGGGTTTCAGAAAATGCACATAATCTTCTACTGCTGCAGGTCTGCTACATCAATGGCAGTCTACACATGGATGATGAAACCTGGCAGTCCGTGCAAACAGTGCAGCAAAAGAACGCAGATCCAAACACCTTTGTTGCAGCTAAGGCTACTGTATACTGGCCATTCGAAGAAGGGCCATTTGCGTACGAGGCAAACATGCGAACAGCTTAGCAAGCAGTAGGAACTACAAAGCTGGACCAGACATATGTTTGTGGCGTCAACGCAATGGTGACCCCGACAACAATAGCTTCTGTGCTGCTTACAGCTCCTGTGCAAGATAGTTGGACTGAGCATACAGCGCCTGATGGTCGCAAGTACTATTACAACAAGGCTCTCAAGCAGTCGTCATGGGAAAAGCCACCTGCCCTAATTGCTGCTCAAGCGGTGAGGCATCTGTGTCACAGCTCATGGGTGCATATCAGGCTGGCTTGCATTGCTGTGCAGCTTGTGTAGAATTGTCTGATGGTTCATGGTCACTTGCCTGCTCATGCTAAATCCCTTGTCTATGTTTCTCTGCCACCCTGCCTGTTGGGAAACCCTGTTCACAGTGTCAATGCATTGATGACAGGCAGCACAGAAGGCAGCAGACACAGGGTCGGACTGGAAGGAATTCACCAGCCCAGATGGCCGCAAGTATTACCACAACCGCAAGACCAAAGAGTCCAAGTGGACCATGCCAGAGGAGATGAAGCGTGCTCAAGCTGCTGCAGCAGCTAACACAGCAGCAGGCGGGTCTGCTGGTCAGGCTCAGAAGCCTGCTGCAGGTGGCGGCCCGCCACAGCTTGTGAAGGTGCCTGTTGCACAAGGCTCTTCACCAGCTCACGGCGTGTCTGCTTCCACTTTGAAGTCACCTCAGGTATTTGCAATGCTATGCACATGTTTACAGTGCTACCAGATACCTTGTCAAAACTGGCATTTATGTTGCAGACGATACTGTGGAAGCAGTGCAAATGCCCAGGTCATATCTCAGTCTAATGCTATACCTGTGATTTCCCATGTGTGCATGCTGCATCACGGTGCCATCTGTGGTTTTCCGATGTGCATGCTGCACCAAGGTGCCATCTGCTGGCTGCTGTGAATTTGGTTCATGGCCAAAGGCCAAAGCTTCAAGATTTGTTGCGTCCATGAGGGCGTCTCAGAGCGCCATGCGTATCTTGAATGTGCACAATCACCCACAAAACTGCTCCCTTGACACTGACGACCTGCTTCCTTGACACTGATGACCTGCTGCCAGCAACCTTGCATGTCTTCATTGCTGCAGGCCAATGGCAGTGCAGCGCATGTCAAGGCTGAAACCCCTCCTGTGGCAAAACCCATACCTGCCATTGCATCGGTCAAGGCTGAGCCTGTGACCCAGGCAGCCAAAGGTGATGATGGCAAGGAGTTCCTCTATGCTACAAAGGTATCTGTGCCTGCTTGTCATGCACAACCAGGCTGCAAGTGGATTGCTGTACATTTGTTAATCCGCAGCAAAGCAGCTTCGTGGACAGCAACGTTGCTTTGTTTTTGGGTCAGCAGGGTGTTGAGAATGACTTCCATGCAGCTGTTTTGTGCATGCCACCAGTAGCACAGCAGCTGGCTTTGACTGGAGCATAGTAAAAGCAAAGAAGGTCTGCATGCTACTCTGTTTCTGCCTGTTGCTTGTGCTTGTCAGCGTCAGCTTAGCAGCATACGCTTGGCGTCTTCAGGAAGAGGCCAAAGATGCTTTCAAGGAGCTGCTGGCTGCCAAAGGTGTGGCCAGTGACTGGAGCTGGGAGCAGACCATGAAGCTCATCATCAATGACAAGCGCTACGCAGCCCTCAAGTCCCTCGGGGAGAAGAAGCAGTGCTTCAATGAGTACCTGCAGCAGCGCAAAAAGGGTGAGAAGGAGGAAGAACGGCAGCGTCTCAAGCGTGCCAAGGAGGTAAGAAGAACAGACCGTTTCAATGTATGTCACAGGGACAGCTGCTGCTGCAGCTGTACATTTGCTATCTATTGCAAGCAATGAGGACGTTTCTGCCATCCGGCACAGTGACTGCTGCTGTCATCAAATGTGAATAAACACGTGTACTGTCGCCACACAGTCGAAGCTCAGCTTTGCATTGCAAACTCTATCACAGTCTTTTGTATGGCTGTGAAGTTTGCAGAGTTTCAGCCTGTAATTGTTGCAGGACTATGAAGCCATGCTGGAGGAGAGCAAAGACCTCAAGCCTGGCTTCAGATACAGCCAAGCACGCACTCTGTTTGAGGATGACCCTCGATGGAAGGTGACACCCCAAATTTGTCTTATTGTAGCAGATCTGCGGCCACAAGTACATCTGACCTTCATACTCTGATCTTGTCTGCGCATTTTGGATAATACTCGTGAGCTCTACACCATGGCTGCATTTGTATTATCAGGACATTGGGCTGCTGTTTTACCAGACTTGTGTTTGCTACAGGCAATTGCTTCTGTTGACCGTGAGGAGATGTTTGTTGAGCACATGAAGGAGCGCGAGAGGCGCAAACGCGCTGAAGAGAAAGCAGCTCGCAAGCGCAAGCTGCAAGATTTCAGAGAGCTGCTGGAGCGCTCATCTGGCATCAAGGTATGCTCAAGATGGCACCATCATGCTGTGTACTTCCAGCAATTGCAATCCACTTGGAAAGCATACCAGGTGAACGCGCATGTGCCATGCTGACATTCTGCCATGCACATAGCGAGCTGCGCTGCAGGGTCCTCAGGTTGCAATGGATGTCGAAATGTGTGCTTTGTCTGATTGTGTGTTGTGTTAACAGGCTAGCACACCATGGCGGAAGGCCACAGCTAAGCTAGAGGGGGAACCAGAGTATGAAGACCTGTCAAAGATAGACCGTCTGGAAGTGTTTGATGAGTACATGAGGTCTGTCTTCACTGTTTTCAAGTGCCACATAAGCCAGCCGACTATTTGTGTGCTGCTGCACTTGTTGAAGCTGATAGCTTGGCTGCCATCACACCTTTGGATCTCAGCAGTGATGATCATGCTTTGGCAGGCGTGCTGTGAACAACGTCTGCTGCTGTGTGAATCATGATGCATGGTGTGTGCAACCATGACCACAGTGTACCTCACCATCATGCAAGATCAAAGCATCAATAGCTGTCACTTCTGACCTGCAAAACGTGCATATCCCGAATGGTTGTGCTGTGAATGAGCCTCATGTGCCAGTGACATCCACAGACTGCCAATACTTTTAGGTGCTGCTAAGATGGGCAGAAGACTGCATCCTGACTGATTGGTGTGTCACAGGGACCTGGACAAGCAGGAGGCAGAGATCAGGGAGAAGCTGAAGCAGGAGAAGAAGCGTGAGGAGCGCAAGAATCGTGAGGCTTTCAGCGAGCTGCTTCGTGAGGACATGGACGAAGGTTTCATCAAGCCCAAGATGCGCTGGAAGGTGACCAGCAAAACTGCCAGCCTGACCTGATTGTCTGTCAGCAGCTCAATATTCTGCGGCCTGCATTGCCCTAAATATAGTCTGGGCCCTGTACCCACAGTTGTCAGTGTTGCATGCACCTTCAACAGAACATCAGTCAGCTGAGCAGTGTTTGAGTTGACCTCAAGTTATCCTGCTCTGCTTGCCCTGGCAGGCAGGCTGTTGGACAAGCCATTGAGTGTGTCGTTCACTTGATGTTGCTGCATTCTGGCATCTCTCCCACCATGTCTGTTGCACTGCAGGAGTATCTACCTCGCATCAAAGACAATGATGTCTTGCGGGCTGTTGAAAAGAACACATCTGGGTCACGGCCAAAGGAGCTGTTTGAGGAGGTGCTGGAGGACGTAGACAAGCAGTGGGAGACCGACAGGTACTGTTTGGCACTGCATTTCCGTGCTCGCCAGTCTATGGCGTCTGTCGCGTCACTGTTCAGGTCATACCCTCAGCAGTAGCTTTCAAGCAGCATTGCTTTGTGACACCACCTCTGTCGCTGCATTTGCCCTTGATACTTGACCGGGCACCATGCCATCAGAGTATATCATCTCTGCATCTTGCACTGCAGTGAAATGTCATTTCCTGGCATGCTTGATGTGTACCCTGAATGTCAGGCAGGTGGCGTTGGCATCAAGAAAGTCAGAACAAACAGTTTATGGAAAACCAGTGGACTACAGAGTACATAATTTTAGTATAGCTATCCTAAATGCAGCGCTTCTTGCATGCAGGGCTACCATGAAGGATGCTGTCAAGTCACACAGCATTCATACAGGCATCGACACAACCTATGAAGAGTTTCAGGAGCAGATGAGCTCTAAGGCTGATGAGGAGACTCAGAACATCAAAGAGCATTCAAAGTAAGCTCACACCCCTCTGCCACTTCAAGGCGGGCTATTCTTTGCAGCACAGTGCACTATGCAAGGCTCTCAGCAGACTGCAATCTGCTTGTGATGCTTGTCAACAGCAAGCTCATCTTCATATCGTTGCTGGAGATGTCTTGCCGTGTGCTTGTATCAACTAAGCCTATGTGCATCTGGCAACAATGAAGGGATAGACGGCAGGAAAACATCACCTCAGAAACTACAAACAAAACTGCAGCCAGGCCCAGTTCTGGGTGGCAAAACACAGACCATGGGCATTCAGAAAGAATGCTTTCATGCTGACATTCTTGCTGATCAGGAATACACGCAGATCAAAGGCTTTTTGGCTGTTGCTGCAGGCAGCTGTTCTACCAGGAGCAGGTGGGCAAAGCCAAGGACAAGCTGGCCCGCGAAGAGGCCAAGAAGGCTGAAGCTCAGGAGGACTTCACCCGCCTGCTGCGCCACACCAAGTCCCTCAAGCTGGACTCCACCTGGGAAGACATCAAGCCTGACTTAGAAACCCACTCTGCTTACAAGGATGTAAGCCTTTACTGCACTTGCGGCTTTTTCATGGTATTGTGGCAAAAGTATGGCATTGCATGGTTCTTCACTGTGCTCTGCATTCATGTTTTGCATTTGTCTGAGAAGGTAGGCATGCCATGCGTTCTGGCTGTCAGTGCAAAGCACAAAGGCTGCTGCGCATGCTGTGTCTCAACCTTCCTGCAGGGAGACCTGTGATGTCCTGACTAAGCTGGCACATCATCTGCAGCTTTTGCCGCACGCTGTAGCCAGAATCAGCTGACATATCCTGCACACACCACAGTGTTAAGTTGCATTAGATCTGGGCTGTTGAGAGTTTACAAACACTCATGATTTTGCTAGGGGGGTTTAGTACATTATAGGATTTAGGAATGCTTGCGACTTGCATTGTTACACTTGAGACTCATTGCAATCCAATGGTGGGGCGCTACAAAGGCTTGAGATGAGGCAATGACGTCATGGGACACAAGCAATTGTTAAAGCCTGCCTTTCAAACCATACATCTGCAGATACCAGATGAAGCAGAGCGGCAGCAGCTGTTTGCCGATTATATCCAACGCAAGAAGGACAAGGAGAAGAAGCGGAATGCCAGCAAGGAGCGAGATGCTGAGGAGGGTGATGACAAGGAGCAGAAGCACAAGGACAAGGACAAGGACCGCAAGCGGCACAAGAAAGACAAGCGCCGGGATGATGATGAGAGTGATGATGACAGGGAGCATAAGAAGAAGCACAGGCATAGTTCATCAAAGAGGTGAGACAACAAATACCTGTGTGCATTTGGTGCAGCCTTGTGTATCTGCACATGACACCCATGTTTGGCTAGCATCAGACATGTACAATGCACTGCCTTTGCAATGATTGCTTCAGGCATTGCTTCTTGCTGCAGCGCTAGTCTTCACTGTGCTGCAACACCATTCTACACTGCGCTGCAACACTACACTGTCCCTTGTGACAGCTATGCCGGGCAGCCAGAACTTTTCAGCACGATGTTTGACCAATGTTGGTGTGCCACAGGCGGCACAGTGGGGAGGATGGTGCAGAGGAAGATGACAACAAAAAGAGCAAGCGGCATAGGAATGACAAGGATCGTAGCTCAGACAAGAGAGATGATGACGATAGGTACTGCACTGCTTTGCACTCATGCAATCACAGCATCTATCTGTTTAGACACCTTGTCATGTTAGTTGTACTAACTAAGGTCCAGCCTGTTGCGTAAGTTGCTGGCAACAAGGTGTATCCTTGCATGCTCTTGGTCTGCTGACATTTGCTGCATGACACATCCAGTCAGGTTGTTTAAGTGCAGACATTGCACAGCTGGTTGCATGCAAGACATCTCTCTGCACCCTAGTCAGGCTTCTTCATGAGCCAAGCATCTTGGGTCCTTCTTCACCTGATATACTGCTGGACATGCAGTCTTCACCAAGACACAGAGGGACGCACGTGGCAAATTTTGACATCTCTTTGTTCTTCTGTGTAGAGAGCGGTCTTCAAGGTGATGCACCTGACGTTGGTATGCTTGGGTGGCAGCACCAGGAGGGCCAATGGCGTAGGACAGGATTGTGGGGCATGCAAAGGCAAGACATGGCTGGAGCATGGGCTTGGCTGCAACCTGCACACCACCCTCCGCAAGCATGCTGCACAACGTAAGGGTTAGTGTCTGCATGGGCAGCTGCTGTACCTGCAATGCTGTGTTGAAAAGGCCACAACTGGCCCAGAAATACATTTACCTTGATGCAACAATCCTTGCAGATTGGCAGTGTACGGGTGAACTGCGATCTGCATGCCAGGAAGAAAGTTGTCAGTCTGTTTGCAACATCTTGTATATCACAAGCAGAGTGTACAAACAATTATGGTCACTCTGCCACACAATTTTGGTCATGCCTGCTGCATGTCCTGCCCTAACAGGTTCAATACTTGCAGTAGAGCTGTTGGCCTAGGCAACCTGTCAGGTCTGTACTAGCAACACTGAAGCAGTAAGGAGCATGCTGTGCATTCACGTCACAGCGTCTGTGCAAACACATGCGGCTGCAAAGTGAACACTACGCCACATTGCACTGACACCATGCTTTGGGGTGTGCCATGTCTTCACTTCCAAGGTTCCAAGCTACAATTTGCTTGGCACAATGTGGGAGTGCATTGCATATCAACTACTAAGCAAGCTGTGACATGCTGCATCCTGACTCTGTTGTCGCAGAGCAGGCCTGTCTCTGTTGTGGGCAACACAAATTGACATTTCAGTAAACTAACAAATGAGTAAACTGATTTAGACTTGGCCCTGGATAATGTCAATAATTAATCGTAACGCCTGCATAAACGGCTTCAATCTCAGTTGAACAGCGTTCGTCTCAGACGTCGCAACCAGCATATGAATTGATTTCGCTCTCTTTCTGTCTGTAAATGTATCAGAGTTTGTCCCGCAGCAAGCAATGATGACAGCCTGGCACCCAAATTTAGCAGCCTGTCATGACTGTGGAAGTATCCCTCTTGGCGATTGAAACGTCGTGGCACACAGCTATTGTGTTACTTCTTCCCACGTACGTCTGCACACTCGAATGCACAAGACCATATTTGCCTAGGCACTTTGAGCGCTGATCGCAGCATCGTAGGGGGAAAACATTCTGTGATCTTACGAAAATGTGCTTGCCCAAGCGCTGATGGCACAGGAGTCTGCCGGAGTACGATACGTTCAATTTTCCAGCCGATCACACCAGCTAGCATGTCGCAGGCTCCGAGCCGAGAGCTGCTCCTTGACGCACGTTACAGAGTGCCCCTGCGGCGTTCATCCTTGCGCGCACGGAAGACAGTGTAGGAGCTGTACCGGCAGTGCGCCTCTGCAACATCGTTGGCGTGGGTGTGTGAGACGGTGGTCGCCAGGAACTATCAAATATGCTCTTCCCAGCAAACTTCAGTGAAGGTTACACCTGAAACATACCCACCCATCTGCTTTACTGGCAAGGTGGTGGCTGCTTTTCCCAGGTGCGCTCCTTATGGCAGGCCTCTTGTGGAGCGTGAATGTTTTCCCGGCCATGTTGCATGCTGACTAAACGGCTTCCAAAGGCTGCATGCAATCTGTCCCTGCAGCACCTGACAGCATTGCTCCTCGCAGAACACCATAACTTTGCAACAGCGTGTCAGATGCGCAAAGTCACATGCATGCGTAAAAGAGCATAGCCAGGCCCTTAGAAGGCAGGTTTGCATCTTTTGGTTGGAAGCATCAGGCTTGGCCACAGCCTACCAACCACTGAAGGTAAAGATTCACTTGATCAGGATTGCCTTGCTTCATGCATGGATCCAGGCCAGCAAGACCATTTGCATCTGTGCGCCTCTGCTGCATCAGGTGCTAAAATGAGATGCACACGCAACAGCAACTGTCATTCTGCTGCATGTATGTTGTAAGGCAAGCTCTGAGGAGTAGTCTGCGTAGCTTGGCCATCATTAGGCATACGCTATGTCCTTGCTTACCAGCCTACCATCACTGAACCTGCTTTGACATGGTAGTGAGTCGATCGCAAGCAGCACTGCTTACGTACAACGAAACAATCTTGCAGTTGCCAGTCACTGCTGTGATAATGCTGCACATTGGTACGCTGCATAGGATGCCAGGTTTTTGCTGGACACATTGGCTTGCACATGTGTGCATAGCATACTTTGATAGTTGAGCTGCAACTTTGCAGTCGCTGATCATGCTTGTTTGCTTTGCAACAAAGCACCAGGCGCTGCTTGCTGGCATCAAGCATCCCGATTGGCTGTGAGCTGTGGTTGCCTTTCATCTCTGTAGCTGCTCTGAAACCAGCCCCAGCAGCACAAGCATAACAGTACATCAATCAGGAAGCCAATTCGAACACCAGCGAGTCACTGGAAGCTGTCAGCTGCTTTAGTTAACACTGCCTGTCCAGACTCATTTGACATGCCTTAGTGGCCAGCTATTTTGCTACTCGATCTTTGCGTGACTTGGTGAACCTGAGTGCGGCTTGGTCCAAGGCTACCAGTGAATTGAGCTAGCCGGGGTTCCAACCTGAGCTTTTCACCACGTCGAGGTCCTCCGGGCGGAGTCTTGTAGCACACAGGCTAGCCTGATCTCAGAGGTTAGGTTTGATCAGCCTGACTTGCGGTGACTCGGCTGTCAGCTCATGAAGCGGTAAACAGCTGACAAATACATGAGAAGACCCCAGGTAAGCAGCTCGCAGCAGCCAGCTGGCATTCCGTGCAAGAAAGCGGCAGCCTAGCGCAACTGCATTGACTTTGCCACCAGGTCAAGCTTGCTGCATACTCAACAAGAGACCTCTTGTGAGGGACACGCGCGTTAAGCCAACAACCTTTTCCCTACTGCTGCTTGTGTCTGAGGAAGCAGAAGCACCGCTGTACCACAGCTCCTTGACCCTTGTTCGTATGGGTCCCAATAAGACTCGTGCCACCAACCCCAGCAGGGGCAAAAGCACTGCAACAGCTCTTGTCAAAAATCAGGTCAGAGGAACTAGTACAGCACTGTTGCGCAAGTCCCCTTCTGCAGCTCTCACCTGCATCCATTCAAATGCAGTCTTACCTGTCCTTAATGCTCGCAAAGTGCTGGCATGGACGCACAGCATGTACTTGACGCTTCTGGCACCTGGACCAGATGACTGCAGCATAGTTCATGCCACACTCCCGGCGTCTTCCATCCTGCTAAGGCTGCACCCAGCTCTGCAGAGCATCGCATCATACAGCATGGCGCACAAGCCGTTCTGTGTGCATGCCCCTATCTGAGTCATGGTGATACTGCAGGATGAACTAGAAGACATTAGGCAGTTTTGCAGTAGCATATCCCAGGAAGAGAGCTGTGCCTTGCTCACTGTCCCCATTCAGGATCTGATGGCAGCAGCCTGGCATGTAGATGCAACACCAGGTCAGTTCCGTGAAGTCAAGACATCAACCTTGACCTTACTTCTTGTCTAGTGTTGCCACATCAATGACACGAATCGGTGTGTGTCTAGGCAAAAGCCATGCCTCACAGGTCGTACCTGCTTGGTCCAGCTAATTTAAAGGCCTCATGCTGTCCTAAGTGTTGCTTGGTTGCTGCAATGCCTTGGGCTTGGAAGCAGCCACCTCTGAGTTTGTGACACACCCTGTTATGCGCTTTGCGTCATTGCAAGCATCTGGGTCAATATTGTCGACAGTAGCATATCTGCATGTTCCTAGTCAAGGGCTGCTGTGTATAGCTAGCATCTTCCTGTGGTCTTCGCACTGCTCATTTACCCAGATCACAACTGAGGCAGGTATTGATGCTGCAGGCCCTGCTGGCGAAACCACAGCACAGGAGGAAGGAAACTTTTTAACTTTGATTAATCAGTTGGCAGTGAATGGTGATTGGAGATCCTGGGCTTGGGCTCCTGAGCACGAGTGTTTCTTTGGTTGGCACCTTTTCAGGTGAGCTGCCAAGATTGGACCTACATTGCTCGTATGCATGCATACAGACATGCAAAGTGCTGGTGCTGCAGCAATCCTAAGATGATATCAGTTTGAAGGAGCATTCCCAATGCCTCTGTACACATGGTCTCTGCATGCATGGACTTTGTACATGACAGCTAGGCAAGTCACAATGATGCGTACAATGAGGGTCCAGCATGGAAGCAATGTCAATGCATAATCAACCAGAACTATTTGGCTGGTCTGAACAGCAAGGACAATGCACCAGCAGGATACTTTGTGATGATGCTATATGTTTTGGTGCCACACATCTTTTTCATGCTGCTCTACAGACAGCATGTCAGACTGGAGCACCTTGACAAGGAGCTGGTCAGCCTCTTGCCAACCAATCCAAGCAGCAAGGACAGCAAGGCATTGCAAGAGCGCATGTGGGTTTGTCATGCAAAGCTCATGATCATGCACCAAAATGCTGCAACACCAACTGTATAATATCTCAGCAGATTTGCAGCAGAGTGTCCTTTCTGTATGCTGGAATTACTCATTGCTAAGCCCTGTGTGTGCCAACATTGATGAGAATGCAAAGGCTTACTTTGCCTGAAGGTAAAGCTGTACATGACTGTATCAGCAATGTGTAATTGCAGCACCATTCTTAGTCAAGCCCAACATGATGGCTTCTTTCATGTCCAGCTGGCTCACCCTTGTGCACACAAACCCTATTACTCCTTTATACAGGCTCCAAATGTACAAGCTTCTTCTCGTCGACTTGCTTGCTCATGCACTCACTCTATGACTCGCTCACTCTCTCACATAACAATTTGCTACTCAGAGCTCATCATGTTGTGCATGCAGGGCGAAGCTCAGAGAGTCGCTGAGTAAGATGACACCTAACGATGTGGACATACAGGTCATTGCTCTGATCCTGTTGACCCTGGAAGAGAATGAGCATGAGTACATGTAAGCCCATGCCTTTGCTGGTGCCTGACATTGTTGTCAGTGGTGGCTTAAACATGCATAGTGGTCTCTAGCTTGGCTGCAACCAGCCGGGTTTGTGTATGTGCATGTGCACAACTATATCTTTCACCCAGTGCAGCATGTGTACAAAGACTTTACTGCATTGAGGCAAGGCGTGATGTTGTTGGAGTGATGTTTCTGCTTGATCACTTGCATGAGATCTTTGCAGACATGTTGGGCAGAAAGTCCAGCCTGAATTGTAAGATCATCAGTTGATGCATCAAAGCGTGCATGCTGCTTTTCAGGTGCACATTGTCCTCAGAGTCTCATGGTGTGCCTGCTGCGCTCACAGCATCATCAACCCACAATTGTTGTGTGCAGAATTGGTGCCAGCATGTTGCCAGTGTGTAGCACAGTGTGCAAGATGGTTCCTGAGGGCAAGCGCAAGACCACCCCAACTGTCCTGAAAGTGAACGACTTGGCAAAGCTGCCAGCAGCAAAGTTGAGGCAGATCCGAGCCTGGTTAGTGGCGACTGTGGAAAGTTATGCGGGGAAAAGAGACTTTCATGCAGTACACAACAGATATGTGGTGTCCGGCTCACAGCTGTTACTGGCTCCAGACTTTGTTGCCTATCTCGCACTAGGCAACCACATCAAGGTATGGTTGACTGTCTCCTGCACTCTAGCACTCTCGTGACTGTACTGTACAAATGCCCTGCTCATGCAGTCATAGAAAACACCTGTGGTGAGCCGCTTGCTTGCATCCACTCAACATAAACTCAATACAAGCTGGTCATGAAATAGCAAACTAACCAAATTCTAATCAAGCTGAGTATCGTGAACTACGTGCCTTGCAGGGTGAGTCCAGCACTGCACAAAATGCTCCTTACTCGTGTCCCGGTGTGTATGAGCTGTTCCACCAGTGGTCACACACCAATGCCCCTGATGTCCCACCAGCCAGTCACATAGAAAAGGGTGAGTCAAAGTCTCACAACCTACGGTGTCAAGGTCCTGCTGTTGTCCATTCCCCACACAAAGCTGCTTGCAGCCCATGATCATCTTTTGTGGAGCGCGTCAAAGTCAGACTGCCACAAAGGGCCGGCGTGTCTGAGCTTTGATGGGTCTAGCCCGTTTCATATGGCTATATGTGAAAGTCTGGTTGCTCATCAAGCCTATGCCCATAGTACTTTGCCCCACATGTCATGCTTGATGCAATGCACAGAAGCAGTCATGCAAGCTTCAGCTGCTGCCAGCAGTTGCCCTGCCCTGACAGGCTGTCAATGCCCACATGGTCAAGACCTGTGTGTCCATGGTTTATTGCATACCAAGGGTCGGTTTCTGTTTTGGTGGACGAACAAATGCCAATGCAGTGCATGTCAATGCTCAAGCATGTCAGCATCTTGGGCGAAAGTACACAGTGGTTTGCCGGCAATTTGGTGAATGCTAACAATCACTCAATGATGTCGTGCGGCACATTTGGTCCAGGTGACAGTGTGAGCATGGCTCATGAGACGTTGGTGAATGCACTGGAGGACATGAGGATGTGGGCAGGCAATGCAGCAGAGACCAAGGAGCTGATGTACAAGATGCTGAAGAACAGGTCACACATACAGGAGCTGGCTGCCAATCACAGTGTCAGGTCAGCCTTCAGTGTTCTCCTGACTCTGCAAGCGGCCAGCAATGGTCATGCTGTGACAGACCATTGCACTCACAGATTCCATGCGCAAAAGGAGGATGAGTGCATGGTCAAGTCAGGCGTGAGCAAGTAGTTGTGTCAGGGTAGCAACAAAGCAGCAAACAAGCCAATCAGAGTGAAGCTAGGCTGAGATTATGGGAAGAAACAAGGGGAGAGG
>JAABUK010000778.1_pt1 | contig 64401 bp, 55 predicted proteins | sample 5559141 | NCBI WGS metagenome assembly JAABUK01 (sample SAMN10711869, study PRJNA513367) | rock metagenome | isolation source: Antarctica rocks | place: Antarctica: Victoria Land, Pudding Butte nord | collected 2016-01-03 | reverse complement strand
GAATTTGACTGGAGGAGCGATTAGTTACCATGGAGATCAAGCTTATGGACTTCGAATACGCAATATCCAAGCTGCAAGCGGGCTCAACATCACCTTCCAGGCGGCATTCCCACCACATCAGGATGGAAGATCGCCAGGATTCTGTTGATAGCTACCTCCCATCTGACCAACAAAATACTGAGCCATCTCCGGTTGTTGCCCAAGAAACACCGCCTATTGTCACCTCAGAGTGGGTCAAGGATATCAACCCCAACCCTCGACCCACCAGCGTCGCCACCACCCTAAAAGCCGACCATTCAGGCCAGCCCGGCGTGCCTCAGAAGGGTCCTATAGATCGCAGTAGTCGCTCTAGTCTTACGGGCCTAACAATCGATCATTACACGACCCTCATTACGCTAGTACGCAACGAACAAGCTTCTCGTCAGCGCCTCGAGCAACAAGTTTCAGTGCTCCAGGGTCGATTGGATGCTCTCGCGCCCCCCTACTCTTCTCATTCGCACGCTCACTCAATTTCGCAACAATCTCACTCGCGCTCATTGTCGTCATCACGGCGAAGACAGGGGTTTGTGGACCTCCGGGGTAGTGCTAAAATAAGACCTCACCGCCCGAGGTCAAGTAGCTATAGTACTAACGAGACGGATACTGATGATGATGCTTTCCATGATGTTTACGTTACGCCCGATGTCACGCCGGTGGAGAGGGAAAGAGGTGAGTATGAGAGGGGGGCATTTGACAGGATTGCGGGAGTTGAAGAGGGTATGGCTTTCTAATATGCCAAATACATGGCCTGTGGAGGCAACAGACGAGTACGGCCAGACGCCCAAGGATGCTAAATTTTTTGAGACAAATTGGTGAGGTGCTGGCCACCTTTGAGCTACACATCATTTTGGAAAGCATATTGAGCGGTACAACATTTGAGAGGCTAGCGATTCATTCCTCGGCAAGCGGTCATCTCTTCTCATATATTCATTATCATTCATGGGTGGAGCATGGAGGCGGTACATTTTCCTTTTGAGGTGCTGGAGACTTTCGAATTCAGCGATTTAATACGATTGGGCTTCAAATGATCGTCTTCGATGATGGAAGGATTTGTACGATTTATGGAGATTTGAATGATGCGACGATTAAGAGATTGGGTTGGCAAGCTTTGCGGTTTAATACGTGGAGGCAGTCTGTGGGCTTGAAGGCGTTTGTAAAACACAGCTTGAGAACAAGCAAAGAAATTTGAAGCCAAGCTCTATGACCAGTCTGGATAATATTTCAATCTCGATCGATCGCCACGAGGTGTCTATGCACCCACAGCACTACCGTGCCTTGTATGTTTGCTTTTCCGGCTGTTGCTGACTGCATGACACGGGAGGATGGCCGTGTAGACGCTCCAACCAATCTTGAGTAGAGCTTCGACATGGTCTTCAAAGGAATCGGAGGTTTCTTCCCGGAAATGATCCTAGCGTTAGTCTATTGGAGTGACGACCGACCAGGCAAGCTGCTTGTCGTCGCTCACACAAGTACGATTTCGAAAAAATGTGAGAATTCCATGCGCATGGTTCTGGAGACTTGAGAATCCTCAAAGCACGTAATGGCAGGCTTGGCCGTATCTCAGTGGTAAAGACCATGATCTCCAATGCAGCGTGATCCCACGTCCATCTCATGCTCCCGTAATACTCTTGCTCGCCGGCGCGAGTCTATGCTCGAAAAGCCCTTCACCACCAAGCCTCTTGCGTCCTCACAAGGCTGATACCCTGATATCGAACCCATTCCCAATGACAGACCGTATCCCCTCTCCCCTATAGTCTTAGCCACAATACCACTGCAGAGCCCTCCTATCCCGGTCCGATCCTCGGCATATCATGATGTTCGCTCAGGTTACTCAGATATCGATTCAGCTCCTCGACCCGCTCTTTATGCGTCTTGGTGCCTTCGCGCTTTAGCCGTTCGTCAAGCTGCAGGAATATTTATTAGCAGGCATACCAGAAGTATATAGAGACTGTAGCGGGAGTCTTGGGGAGGCATACCCTTTTCCGTCTCCGCTCTTCGTGCCTTAGCTCCGCTTCTGTCTTGCCCGCTCGTGGTGGTGGTGTAGCATCCGTATTCCTCTTCCCAGAAAGATCCGCTGCCTCGATATTCTTCGTGACAGCTCGTTCTGCTGAATCCGCCTCTAGATCAGCATCCTGGGTTTGAGTCGTAACCTCATGATTCGGTTTGTCGGCGGCGGACGGATCTGCCTCTGGCTTTGGCTTCTTCTTTCTGGTTTTGGAGATCTTGGAGGATGAATTGACGCCTTTGAGTTTTAGACCCCCCGAGACGGCGGCGCTGTATTCATCTGCAGGCATTGTGCTGTAGAAGACTGGCGAAATTAGGGGCGGAGAAGATCAGATCTGGGGATATAGGGCTGAATCTGGGGTAAATTTCTTGGCATCTGAGGCAATTAGATGACTAAAGTACTTACCTTAGTATTCGATAGTTGGTTCAGGTAACAATGTTCTAGGAGTTGCCTTCACATTAGGATTTGAATCATTCAGGTATTTCATTCAATTGGATATTGACTCGCGTACACTTTGGTCAGCCTTATCTATGTTCAGCCCACGTTCGATCCCTAACATCGAGGACTAACAGAGGCGGGCCATGAAACTCGTCGTCGCTGGTGCGTCCGGCTTCGTCGCCACGGAAATCATCCGCCAAAGCCTGAGCATCCGTAAGATTACCTCCGTAATCTCACTTAGCCGCCGGCCCATATCAAGGTTGTCAAACCTCGGCCACGATGCCGACGCTTCCAAGCTTCATAATGTTCTTGTCGATAGTTATGGTAGTTATCCTGATGACGTGAGCAAGGAGCTCGCTAGCGCGGATGCTTGCATCTGGTAAATCACTGGCCTTTCTCTTTGATTGATTTCTCGATTTCCATCCTTCGCTCGCGCCAAGCTAATTTCCCATGACCAGGACCGTCGCGATCACACCAAGAAAGTCGCGCGGGCTTGAATTCGATGAGGTACGTCGCGTATGCCAGGAGTATGCCCTCGTCGGGCTTCAAGCCATGTTCAAGGCGTATAGCGAGGATAGCAGTCACGGTGCCCAACCTTTTCGCTTCGTCTATATGAGCGGCGTAGGAGCGGAACGCGACCAGAATAAGACTCCGAGCTGGATGCCGCAGTATTGTTTGATGCGTGTGAGTGCAAAATCTGTGCCATGGATTGTTGTTTAGCATAGCAACGACCACCGAAGCTGATGGTTTTGTCATTCCTTTAGGGCGAGACTGAAAACCAGATCCTTGCATTCGCTGCGGATCACAAAGACACCTTGGAGGTGTGTGTAGCGAAGCCTGGACTCATCACGGCGTCAGGGCAGTATCTGAAGACGATTGGCGCTACCCTCATTAAGTATGTGATGTCTGTGCCGATTGTCGACGTTGGAGAAATTTCGGCCGCCATGCTTCATGAAGTCATGCATGGCTTCGAGAAGGAACCGCTTGAGAATGATGACTTAGTCAGAATAGGTCGCCAGGCGCTAAAGACCGTCGAGTAAGGAGTTTTCCTGGATCCACTGGAGACCTATTGGCTCTTATGCGCAGCGTTGAAGGACTCGCTACCGCAGTGCTATGAGCTCTGTCCATTATCATTGCATTCCCTTGACTCGCTTCAAGTCTACCCTGCGAGTTGCCCCTCAAAGACTTGCAGCGACCCACTATGATTGTCGTCGACTTGTCCCGTGTGGAGTATTTCGGCTTATTCCTAGACCATTCCGCTTGTGTCTCTGCGGTTTGGGGCTGATGATGCCACACAGCACCGTACAGATTCCTAAATCCATTAATTTCTATGCCACTTGCATCTTAGCTACTAAGACATGGCAACCTCCTATAAACGCCTTTGAGGTAACGTAACATTGTGAACATCAGGCACTGTACCAATGCAGTGCATGCCAGTGATTTACCAACTGATGAGCTCACAGCATCTTCCGAGGTACCAGGTCTCCAAAAACTTAAAGAATCCATTTATAATAGTCAGGCGTCGCAGAAAAATAAGTTGCAGGCCGTAAGGTATCATGCTCGCCCAATTAAGCTTGCGACTGTTGTGCGGCGCATCTGGTAAAATTTCTTAGCGTAAGATCTCAGCGGGCCGGGAAGCCGGAGTGGAACCATTCCGTGCAGATCTAATTTGGCATCTGCAGGGATCTCGAACTGTCAACCGCTGGGTGCCCCTTTCAAACAGCGGTCCATGCGACTGATATGAAAACTCTCAAGATAGCTCGAGAGGCTGCTAAGGTCACCACGTCGATATCCCATGCTGACTTCGTCCCACGACGGCAAACAAGGGGTTTCGCCGCATCGCTACAAGCTTTTACCTACAACGGCGATACACCCCTCCAAAAGGTAGAGAAAGGGGAGCAATTGTCCGAGGATGACTCGTCTTTGTCATCACTAGGATCTGGAAGCGCTTTCGATATAGAAGATGCGCCCTTCGGAGCGTCAAGCACGAGAAAGCGCAAACGAGGTTTCGATAGCCCATCAACAGACGTTACGAGCAATTCTACATTCACAAGCACACGGACTTCGCCGCGGAAAGCGAGCGTGAGAGAAAAGAATAGCCCGGTCGGAAAAGCGAGACAAGCAAAACGACAGCCTGCGAAGCATATAGTCAATGAATCAGGAGCAGATGGTGTAGAGCCACCCGCCAACTGGGAGGAAATCTACGACGCTGTGAGAGAGATGCGAAAGGAAAAACTTGCGCCTGTGGATACAATGGGCTGTGAAACTCTTGCTGAAGAACATGTAACTCCTCGAGTAAGCCGTGTCCAGCTCCTTAGATACTCCTGCTGAAAGTACCTAGGATAAACGTTTCCAAATCCTTATAGCCCTCATGCTCTCATCGCAGACCAAAGATACCACAAATGCAATCGCCATGCGCCGACTACAAACTGAACTCCCAACTCCAGGCCTCACATTAGAAAACATACTAGAGGTGGACCCAGTGAAGTTGAACGAGATGATCTTTGTAGTAGGCTTCCATAATAACAAAACTCGCTACATTAAAGCCGCTGCGCTTATCCTTCGCGATCAATACGATAGTGATATCCCAGACACCATCGAAGGCCTGATGAGCCTGCCTGGGGTAGGTCCGAAGATGGGTTATCTGTGTCTCAGCGCTGCGTGGGGCCTGACAGAAGGAATTGGGGTCGATGTTCATGTGCACAGGATTACAAACTTATGGCGCTGGCATAAAACGAAAAATCCGGAAGTGACCAGGGTGAGCCTGGAGGCGTGGTTACCGAGGGAAATGTGGCATGAGATCAACCATTTGCTGGTCGGGTTTGGGCAGACAGTGTGTTTGCCAGTGGGGAGAAAGTGTGGGGAATGTACGCTTAGCAAACGAGGATTGTGCCCCAGTGCGGTGGCGGAGAAGAGGGCGAAGGTTGTGAAGAGAGTAAAAACGGATATGGAGAAGGACGGAAATTGGGTGAAAGGGGAAGTGAACGTCGTTGCTAAGGAGGAGGATGTGCTGGCTGAAGACGTGGGACCGTCATAGGTACTACTCTAATAGTACGCCGAATTTTGGATTTGCGCGATTCGCCGTGAAAGATGGACTTCAGCGGAGATGGTCTCGGCTTAAAAGAATCATGCATCTCCAGAGTTGGATACCCCTCTCGTCTAGCCAGAGTTTCCAAAAAATTGAAGAGCGAGATTTCCCAAGCATGCATCATCAACTAAGGACATGCTATGGAGATCTATGTGCAAGAAGTACTCACGTTACTCAGTCATTGAAATATAGTCCGAGGATTGCCTTCGGCTGGTCGAGTTAACGAAATGCCATTGATCGTCTGGCGTTTGATGATACTCGGGTGTTCGTTGAGGGTTTCCGGTTCCACACCCAGGTTCTCTTATTTTAAATATCCCCTTTGTCCATTGATACACCGTAAGAAATGCGGTAGACAAACGGTGCGTGAACGTTACTGGGGATGCGACGAGGCTCAAGCGACGGCTTCATCAAAACAAGAGGACAAGGACTCGAGGCTACTAGCAGGCACACCAGCTGCGACCCTCATTCATGAGAGGGACCAACAACAGAATATCGCCGGCGGACGTGAGCGCATCAACAAAACGCAGACCAGATCTTGTGGGTAGAACAATGTTTGTGTCTTCCATGGCACAAGTGATCTAGTCTAAAATTTGGGAGCTGCAACGCACAACGAGTCTACATAGTATGGCCAGTCAACGATGCACTGGAAGAGGGGAAGCTGGATTTCTGAGCATGACGGTCCGTTGACCAACTAGTCAAGGATGAGGAGATTATTGATTCAGAGGCAAGAGGAGATGAGGCTATCGTGAAAGGATGCCATATAGCACGTCCGGACATTACGGTGATTAAGACTTTGCGCTAAGAGATTGCTAAAACGCATGGAAGGTTTCGTCTCCAATCAGAGCGTGCTGAGTAAGCGTCGTACCTCGGGCATTCTCATCACGGAAGGTTCAGCCTTACCAAACATTCGAAAGTCGGATCCGCATTTGAATTATCGCCACGTACGTGAGGTCGTAAACCAGCTCCCTTCATTCCTTTTATTCAGGGAAGCTTCTGTCCACCTGGGCTGTGTGAATCCCGCAGCGGGCCCCACGAAGAGTCCACTTAGTGCGCAGAAGCCGCATAACCACACTGTCACTCTTTTCAAAATGGCGGACCCGAATAATATCTCCCAGTATAAGTATGCTGCTATGTCCAATTTGGTCTTACAGCATGACAAACGATTCTCTACTCGTCGTAACGATGAAGTCACCGGTGACCCCGAGTCCCTTGCCGGACGTATCAACATTCGAGATATGGGTTCTAGAGACGCTCGGGAAAATGCGCCAACACAGAAGAAAAAGAAGACCACGGGCCCTAAGGATGTTGAGAGAGGCAGTATACGGGAGGGTCAAGACATTCTCGAGCGGGAGCAGAAAAAGAGAAAGCGTGGCGAGCCCCAAGAAATGCGCGGAGCTGGCATACTTTCTGCAGCAGACTTGCAAGTAGAGGGACTGACATACAGACCTCGCACGCCAGCCACGCGGCAGACTTACCAGCTGATTCTGACGACTACAGCGAACAACCTTGGCGATGTGTCGCATGAGGTTGTCAGGAGCGCTGCTGATCAAATCCTGGAATATCTCAAGGACGAGAGTATGAAGGATTTTGACAAGAAGAAAGAGATAGATGACTTATTGGGCGTCACGATGGGGTCCAAGGAATTTAATGAACTTGTAAATCTGGGAAAGAAGATTACGGATTACGATGGTCAAGATGAAGACGCGAACATGGAGGAAGAGGGCGGTGGCGAAGACGAGGCTGAGCTGGATGAGAAGCAAGGTGTTGCTGTGGTCTTTGATGATGAGGAGGAAGACGAGGAGGGGGCAGCCCAGACCTTTGAAGTCAGAGACGAAAGCGACACCTCTGACGAAGAGCCGGATGATGCCGACAGTGCGCCCGATGGAGCTGCTGCCAACGGCGAGCACAAGGACGTTCCGATGGCGGACACTGAGGAGAGTGTAGAGCTGACTATCGATGGTAACGTCGATGAAATCAGCGCTAAGACAGATCGAAAGCCCGACAAGAACATTATATCAGTGCGAAGTATAGACGCTTTTTGGCTTCAGAGGCAAATCGGTGCAATTTATGCCGACGCCCACATTCAGCAATCGAAGACTCAAGAAGCTCTGGATCTATTATCTGGAGATTCGGAGGACGGAGAGGAGAAGCCTTTGCGGGAGATTGAGAACGAGCTGATGGAGCTTTTCGATTGGGAACATCACGAATTGGTCGAAAAGCTGATCATGAACCGGGATAAGGTCGTCTGGGTTACCCGATGGCGAAGGGCTGCAGAAGACAGTACCTTGAGAGCGGCCTTAGAGCAAGAGATGATTAACGAGGGCTACCGAGCTATCTTAGACGAGCTTCAAGGTCGAGGCGAAGACGACGCTGATGGTGCATCCAAACCTAGCAAAAAGCTCAAGTTCGACCTCATGGACGTTGATGTGCCCAAAGGACCAGCTGATGGTATAACAGAGAAGAAAGAAGGGGCGTTGACTGGAGGCCTGCAGCCGAAGAGGCTAATCAATCTTGAAAATCTCATATTTGATCAGGGTAATCATCTCATGACGAATCCGAGTGTTTCTCTTCCTCAAGGATCAACAAAGCGGGCATTTAAAGGCTATGAAGAGGTTCATGTCCCAGCTCCCAAGGCTCGGAAAGATGCCAGCGAGCGCAACAATATGCCTACAACTGAGTTACCCGAGTGGGCGCGGCAAGGCTTTGGGAGCTCGAAGGCGCTCAATCGCATTCAGACCAAGTGCTTTCCCACAGCGTTCAATGATGACGGGAATATGCTGATCTGCGCTCCAACTGGTTCTGGAAAAACGAATGTGGCTATGCTTGCCATTTTACGAGAGATTGGGAAGAATCGAAACCCCGAGACTGGGGAGATTATGCTTGATGATTTCAAAATCGTCTACATTGCACCTCTGAAGGCTCTAGTGCAGGAGCAGGTTGGCAACTTTGGGGCGCGATTGGCGCCTTATGGCATCACGGTCTCTGAGCTTACAGGTGACCGACAGCTCACCAAGCAGCAAATCGCGGACACGCAGATCATTGTTACCACGCCTGAGAAATGGGATGTCATCACACGCAAGGCCACGGACATGAGCTATACCAACCTTGTCAGGCTCATAGTCATCGATGAAATTCACCTGTTGCATGACGATCGAGGCCCGGTTTTGGAAGCCATAGTCAGTAGAACCATCCGCAAAATTGAGCAGACAGGCGATCCCGTTCGCCTTGTGGGTCTCAGTGCAACGCTTCCAAACTATCGAGATGTGGCAAGCTTTTTGCGGGTTGATCCCCAGAACGGGCTTTTCCATTTCGATGGATCGTACAGGCCTTGTCCTCTGCGTCAGGAATTTGTCGGCGTCACGGACAAGAAGGCGATCAAACAATTGAAGATCATGAATGACGTTTGCTATACCAAAGTAATGGAGCAGGTTGGCCAGAATAAGCAGCAGTTGTTGATTTTCGTCCATTCAAGAAAGGAGACTGCAAAGACAGCCAAGTATATCAAAGACAAAGCTTTGGAGATGGAGACGATAGGCCAGATTCTACGGAGCGATGCAGCAAGTCGGGAGATCCTTGAAGAAGAGTCCGGACAGGTGACGGATCGAGACCTGAAAGAGCTAATGCCCTATGGCTTTGGGATTCACCATGCTGGTATGAGTCGTTCTGACCGAACCTCAGTCGAAGATCTTTTCGCATCCGGCGAAATCCAGGTCCTTGTGTGTACCGCTACTCTAGCATGGGGTGTCAACCTGCCAGCTCATACTGTTATAATCAAAGGGACTCAGATCTATTCTCCTGAAAAGGGTAGCTGGGTAGAGCTGAGCCCTCAAGATGTCCTCCAAATGCTGGGTCGTGCTGGGCGACCTCAGTACGATACTTTTGGTGAGGGTATCATTATCACCACGAAAACTGAGATGCAGTATTACCTCTCCCTGATGAATCAACAGCTACCCATCGAGAGCCAATTTATCAGCAAATTGGCGGACAACATGAATGCGGAAATAGTACTCGGCAACATTCGCAGCCGAGATGAGGCTGTAGAATGGCTTGGATATACCTATTTGTTCGTACGGATGCTGCGGTCACCAGGCTTGTATAGCGTGGGCGCGGAATATGAAAGCGATGATGTTCTTGAGCAGAAGCGTGTTGATCTGGTCCACTCGGCTGCCACGGTGTTGGAGAAATCAAGTCTTGTGAAGTACGACAAGCGCACAGGCAAGCTTCAGGCTACGGAGCTTGGACGCATTGCCTCACACTACTACATTACCCATGACTCGATGCTAACCTACAATCTCCATATCCAGCCCATGATCACACCCATCGAGCTATTCAGAATCTTCGCCCTGAGTAATGAGTTCAAGTACATTCCAGTCAGGCAAGACGAGAAGCTAGAATTGGCGAAGCTTCTTGGAAGAGTGCCCATCCCGGTCAAGGAGAGCATTGAAGAGCCCCAAGCGAAAATCAACGTTTTACTGCAGGCTTACATTTCGCGACTCAAGCTTGAAGGCCTTGCATTGATGGCTGACTTGGTATATGTGACGCAGTCCGCTGGACGTATCCTGCGTGCTATCTTCGAGATCTGCTTAAAGAAGGGCTGGTCATCAGTTGCGAAGACTGCTCTTGACTTATGCAAAATGGCTGAGAAGCGCATGTGGCCAACGATGACACCTCTTCGACAATTCCCAACTTGTCCGAGAGATATAATACACAAGGCGGAAAAGATTGATGTGCCGTGGTCTGCCTATTTTGACCTTGATCCTCCGCGTATGGGAGAACTGCTCGGCATGACAAAGTCGGGTAAGACTGTCTGCGGCCTGGTCCAGAAGTTTCCGAGACTTGAGGTCCAAGCGCAAGTGCAGCCAGTCACAAGGTCCATGCTTCGAATCGAGCTTACCATAACCCCTAACTTCGAATGGGACGACTCTGTTCATGGACAAGCAGAAAATTTCTGGGTTCTTGTGGAGGATTGCGACGGCGAGGACATACTGTTTCACGACCAGTTCTTACTACGGAAAGACTACGCTACAGCGGAGATGAACGAACATCTCGTTGAATTTACAGTCCCAATCACCGAGCCCATGCCGCCTAATTATTTCATCACTGTGTTGTCAGATCGATGGCTGCAGTCAGAGACAAAGCTTGCAGTGTCGTTTGAGAAGCTCGTTCTTCCAGAGAAGTTCCCTGCCCATACCCCATTACTTGATCTACAGCCTTTGCCAGTCGCTGCTCTCAAGAGAGACGATTTCCAAGGCCTTTACCCACAGTGGGAGAGATTCAACAAGGTTCAGACCCAAACGTATAGCTCGCTGTTCACCACAAATGATAACGTCCTCATTGGAGCTCCCACCGGCACAGGCAAAACTGTCTGCGCTGAATTTGCCATATTGAGGCACTGGTCTCAGCAGCCGACCAGAGGTCGAGCTGTCTACATCGCTCCTTTCCAGGAGCTTGTGGATCAAAGATTAGCAGACTGGTCCAAGAGATTTAGCGCGGTTGCTGGTGGCAAGCAGATTGTTAAGCTCACGGGCGAGACGACTGCAGATCTCAAGATTCTGGAGAAAGGCGACTTGATTCTGGCGACACCAACCCAGTGGGATGTCTTGTCGCGTCAATGGCAGCGGCGGAAGAATGTACAGACGGTACAGCTTTTCATCGCTGATGAATTGCATATGCTCGGTGGCCAGGGTGGCTTTATCTACGAAATCATTGTGTCACGAATGCACTATATTGCCATGCAGACGAAAAATAATCTGCGACTGGTCGGCATATGCGTCTCGCTGTCTAATGCAAAGGACTTAGGCGAGTGGCTCGGAGCAACAAAGCATACCATCTACAACTTCAGTCCTCAAGTTCGGCCCGTCCCACTGGAATTGCACATCCAATCTTTCACCATACCCCATTTTCCTTCTTTGATGCTGGCAATGGCTAAGCCAACCTATGCCGCTGTACTTGGAATGTCTCCGGACAAACCAGCAATGATCTTCGTCCCTAGTCGCAAGCAAACACGTGGCACTGCTCTTGATCTGCTTGCTGCCTGTGTTGCAGATGACGACGAGGATAGGTTCTTGCACGTTGCTATTGATGAAATTGCTCCATTATTGCAACGAGTCAATGAAATTGCTCTTGCGGACTCAATGTCACATGGTATTGGCTATTACCACGAAGCTCTCAGTGGCAACGATAAGCGCATTGTCTCTCACCTGTACTCTGTCGGTGCTTTGCAGGTCATGGTCGCCTCCCGAGATGTCTGCTGGGAAATTGATGTTACTGCTCATCTAGTAATTGTAATGGGCACCCAATTCTACGAAGGTCGTGAACACCGATATATTGACTATCTGATCAGCGAAGTTTTGCAGATGTTTGGAAAGGGTAGCAGACCGCTCGAAGACAAAACCAGTAAGGGTGTGCTTATGGTACCTGCCACGAAGCGTGAGTATTACAAAAAGTTCTTGAACGAAGCGCTACCTATCGAGAGCCACTTGCAAGCTTACATGCATGATGCTTTCGTTTCCGAGATCAGCACCAAAATCATTGCATCTACACAAGACGCTGTGGACTGGGCTACATATACGTATTTCTACCGGCGATTGCTGGCAAATCCAAGTTACTACGGCCTGACGGACACCTCACACGAAGGTTTAAGCACACATTTGTCAGAGCTCGTTGAGAATACCCTCAAAGATCTCTCAGAAGCCAAAATTATCGAGCTGGATGAAGAGGACGACACGGTCACTCCTCTCAACGCCGCTATGATTGCAGCCTACTACAACGTCTCCTTCATCACCATGCAAACCTTCCTGCTCTCATTGAGCGGTCGCACCAAGCTCAAGGGAATTCTTGAAATCGTGACCTCAGCCACAGAGTTCGAATCAATCCAGATCCGAAGACATGAAGACCATATACTCCGCCGCATCTATGACCGCGTACCTGTCAAAATGGCACAACCGGCTTACGAATCCCCACACTTCAAGGCCTTTGTCCTCCTACAAGCACACTTCTCCCGAATGCAATTACCTACCGATCTAGCGAAAGACCAGGAGATCATTCTCTCAAAAGTTCTCAACCTCCTCTCCGGATGTGTCGACGTCCTCTCCTCGGATGGCCACCTCAACGCCATGAGTGCGATGGAGATGTCTCAGATGGTTGTGCAAGCGATGTGGGACCGCGACTCACCCTTAAAACAGATCCCACATTTTTCGCCCGAAGTCATCAAAGCAGCAAATGATTCCGGCGTAAATGACATTCTCGAGCTAATGGACCTGGAGAACAAAGGTCATGGAAAAATGATCAAGCGTATGGGCCTGGATAATAAACAACTCGCCCAAGTTGCCGCATTCGCGAACAATAAATATCCAGACATTGAGATCGATTTTTCAGTTGAAAACCCCGAGAGCATCGCCACCAATGCTCCCGCCTATCTCAAGATTAGCATCACACGTGAACTTGATATAGAAGGGGAACCAGACACAACGGTCCACGCGCCTTTCTACCCAGGCAAGAAGATGGAGAACTGGTGGCTCGTAGTGGGCGATGAGGAAAGCAAGAACTTGCTGGCGATCAAGCGGATTACGGTTGGTAGGAAGCTGGATACCAGGTTGGAATTCGTGCCGACGAAGGTTGGGCAGGAGGAGCTGAGGTTGTATCTGATGTGCGATAGCTATGTTGGTGTAGATCAGGATCCGAGCTTCACAATCACGGCGGGGGAGGGCATGGAGGAGGACGATGATGAGGAGGACGATGAGGAAGAGGGTGGGAAGTGAGATTTTTTGGCTCCATAAGGAAAATTGAGATTGGTGCAATATATTGATACCCAGTTGAAGATAATATAGCTACAGCACCCGACATCGCCCACAATGAACAGAGATGGCTACCGCCTTGGTTCACCAAAAGAGGTTCGTCCTCCAGTGTCTTCCTTCAATGAAGAAGTCGTGGCGGATGATTGAATCGACAAACAAGCATCCAGGCCACGGCTGTCTTGTTGACGAAGAAATTATTGAGAGAAGGCTGGATAATCTCCTCTCATCTCTGGCACTGTTCTGTCATAGTTATCCTCCTATACTTGGTTCCCATGCAATCCCAGGAGCCCACTTCACGGGACAATATACAGCTAAAATCGAAAGCGATCCGTGTGTATTTCATGTAATTGCATGTGAAGGCAATTTGCATCACACATCTGCATTATGATCTTTCATCATCGCCCATGTTCGAATACTGGTCAGTCTTCCTCGACGGGCGCTGAGCGAATATACTACGGACAATTAGCCTCTATAAAGCAAGCCTCTATGTCGCGTTCCCCCGAGCGTCCCTCAGACGTGGCCGATGCACGCTAATGGACACGGCGGCCAGGGGCATCAAGGCTGTCGCCATAGTAGGTTGGGGGCACAACGTGTACGGCGCCTCTGCAGGGGGTTTTCAGTGTAGACTTTAGTGGTGAGCAATGCGGAGGCTGTCTGTCTAATCACCCTTTGCACTCTCACTTGTCTGGTAAAGCTTGAGGAGGGTGGTCGCTTTGGGCCCTCTGCAAAGGATTGGTCATTGTTCCGCTGGAGACAAAGAGCGGCAGTCAAGAGGAGAGAGAGAATGAGTTCGCTGAGATGAGTTTCGGAGTGAGCACGATTCTCATTGTCGCGGTAGATGCATCCAAAAGAGTGTCTCAAAAGAAGACCGTAAAATTATGTGATGCATTATTAGAACAAATGATTTGACCACATGGGGGAAATAGATTCTTAGAGACAAATGATGCCATTCCGAGGTGACCTTCAATGGTTCCATTTAGAATTATCGCCCTTTGAAGTGACCTCTGAAGTGACGGCAAGCTCTTTCAAGTGACAAAATTAGATGGTGGCGCATCTTTTGAACCAGCCACTATATCCTTTCAGAAACTATCCAAAATCTTGAAAGAGTCTTTGTAGTCTAGAGACATTCTGACCTAGGGTAGGACAAAGATTGAACCTGTTGTGGAACACCATCATTAAGCGCTTTGCGCCAATATGAAACAACAATTTTGAGCAGAATTCGACGGAAGGCAACAACGACAAGCTACTTGTGTGACAGTGAGTCCTGAAATTCCATAAGACACATGAACGTCCGTACATATTCCTAGCAGATTCGAGCAGCATCTCCAAGATACAACTGCATCAGATTAAGACCCTGCCTTTGCAATCACTCGAGGCCGACAGCTCAAGAGTGTCAGATTACGGTACAGTCACGTATTACTATTCGAGCAGCTCCTCATAAAGAAAAGAATACTCACAGTCAACTTCGTGGAAACCTCTTTTTCATCTTTTTACAAACTCTGTTCCACCATGTCGAACATGTCTAATGCTGCAAGCAGTCAGCAGCCTGATTCCAATGCTCAATCGTCAGTCCACAAGCGACGCTTCAAGCACCTCCTCCGCCCACTATGCCCGCTTCTCAGCATCGAAACCGGTCTACCTCATCCGGACTTCCCACAGACGCTGCTCCACTACCACCTCCTGACCAACAGCCAACTCGATGATCTCGCACATTTTTACCATCAGAGAACTCCAGGGAGATACAGCATGGGCTATCCGATGCCTGTCGTCAGCAGATGGTGGGCTCCAGCCGAGCAAGAACTGGAGGAAGGAGAGATTGATGAGATGGAGGATGTGAGAAAGATTCTGGGTACGATGGATGAGCAAAGATCTGCAGGTGTGGCAGGGATCGAGGAAAAGAGGAGACGATTCGGCAGGTTTCTAGGCCTTCGACACTGCGAGTCCAGTGTTGGAGAGGGCGACATGAGGAGAGAGATGGAAGAGTGGCTTGCAGGAGAGATGGCGCGGAAAGAGCATCGAGATCGTGAGATGGAGAGCTGGCGTTCAAAAGGACACTGGTGATGCAGAAGTTGTTCGAAGCCACAGACATGTTTGGAATGGGCATGTAAAGATCTGCAAGCGGACTCATTGTGATGTTTATTTTTCGGACCAGGCAAGCCAGAGCCTTGCAAGGGGTCGAGCTGTGCTCTTGTCTGGTGGGCCTGCGGTATGAAGTCTATACTTTGACCGAGGACTTTTGGTAGAGGCAAGCATTCGTTGAGATGGGAACCGACGGCAGACGATACATACTTAGCCAGCAGAAAATAAAGGTGCAACTCATTGCTGTTCTGTCCAATGTCTCGTTGATTTGTGGAAGAAGCCTGGGATGTTATTGCTAGTGTGTACTCCCCGTCCCCATCGAATGACCTTCCTCCTACGGCCTTCCGCTCCTCCGCTCAAATCATTGGCCTCTTGGCGCGAAGGCCTCTTCAACGTGCACAGAGTACCCTTTCCAAAACAAGAGTGCGGGCAGTCAAGCGGCTGCCACCCTCATGGTGATATAATTGTATACATCTAATCATGGCATCTTCACGACTGCTCTTTATCTCTGTTCTATCTATTACTTGTCTCGCAATTTTTCTATTCTACACGATCATCCCTCAAGGCCCTCAGCTACTCTGGAATCCTGAGTCTTTAAATGATTATAGTACAGCTTCGGAAATGAAAACCCAAGCAGAGAAGTTCACTCCAGAGTAAAGATCCCGACTGTAAAGCCGCAGGACTGAAATTGACGAGATTTAGGGTCCTCCTTTCAGCTCCCCGTCGCTCTAATGCCTTACCTAACCACGCTGGGAATCTTGCTGTATATACTGTCGGAACATACTCTTTCGAATCGCACAAAAAGACTTCAGAAATAAAGGTTCTTGATATCACTTCTGGGCAATCGATATTGATCACAAATGAAGAGGAGACTAGTGAGCCCAATTGGCTGGCTACTGGCAACGAGCTTCTATGGCTCAAGGCAGGCAAGAAGGGCGTCACACAAGTCATAGTTGGTAGCGCAGATGAGGCTGGAAAAAGCTATACTGCTGGAGTTGTGCCGGCTCGCATATCAGACGTCAAACTAAAAGTCTTAAATGACGAGCAAGTTGCTATAGCGGTCGTTGGGAAGGCCCGGCCAGATGGGTCTTTGTTTAATCCAGAAGATGAGCCCAAGAAGTACTCGACGGGAATGCTCTACGACGGCCTGATGGTGCGACATTGGGACAAATATGTCACCCCGAATAAGAACGCTCTCTGGCATGGAATCCTCCAGAGATCCAAACCTCATATTACAGAGTCAATAGGCAGATTCAGCTTAGGCAGCCTTACAAATATTTTAAAGGGTTCCAACTTGGAAAGTCCGATTCCTCCGTTTGGGGCTTTGAACCACTTCGACTTGGGAGCCGAGGTCATAGGTTTTGTGGCAAAGGATCCAAACCTGAATCCGGCAACCAATACGAAAACCAATTTCTACTATGTCACCATCGATGGATCAACGTACTCCGAGCCGAAGATGGTTGAGCTTGACGGATTTGAGGGCGCCAGTACAGCGCCGGCATTGTCACCCACCGGCAGTGGAGTTGCATTCCTACAGATGAAAGAGAATGGGTACGAAGCGGATAAGAATAGGATCCTACTTTGCGCCGATCTCTCAGAGCCCTCCGCTACGGTTGAGCTTCTCAAGTCGGAGGACGGCGAGGGCGCGTGGGACAGAAGTCCTGAGTCAATCACCTGGAGTAATGATGGCAAAAGTCTGTTTTTGGTGGCAGAGGACGAGGGGGTTAGCCGGCTTTTCAAATCCACTTTTGATGGAGTTGGATATATCGGACTGCCAAAGCCACTAACGCACTCTGGATCTATCAGCAATGTGAAATCCCTGGCAGCAGACTCGCCACATCTGTTCCTTTCGAGCTCGAGTTTCGTAGACAATAGCAGATACTCAGTACTAGACCCTACAGGATCTGCGGAGGAAAAGTTAGTGTCTTCTAATTCGCGCGGCGGCTCTTCCTTTGGGCTCTCGTCAGATCAGGTGTCAGACATCTGGTTTAAAGGTGCCAAAGAGCAAGTTCACGCCTGGGTAATAAAACCTTCGAATTTTAGCTCTGAAATGAGCTATCCGTTGGCCTTCTTGATCCACGGGGGGCCGCAAGGCGCATGGACAGACGCATGGAGTACTAGATGGAATCCTGCCGTATTCGCTGAACAGGGCTACGTGGTTATTGCCCCAAACCCGACTGGTTCCACAAGTTACGGCCAAAGGTTTTGTGATGATATTTGCGAATCGTGGGGCGGACTTCCCTATGAGGATTTAGTGAAAGGGTTTGAATACATTCAAGCCAATCTGCAATATGTGGATACTAAACGTGCTGTTGCGCTTGGCGCGAGCTATGGTGGATACATGATGAATTGGATGCAAGGTCACGCACTTGCGAAAGAATTTAAAGGTACCATCCCCTCGGCTCCTTATTGAGTAAGAGTACTAATTCCATCCTCCAGCACTCGTCTGTCATGACGGCGTCTTCAGTATGGCAAATCAGCTGTCTTCGGACGAGCAATACTTTCCTAATCACGACTTGGGCGGTCCCTATTTCACGAAGCATCAAGAGACTTGGGAGAAATGGAATCCCGCTCGCTTTACTGCCAATTGGTCCACCCCTATGCTGGTAATACACAACGAGCTAGACTATCGCCTACCCATTAGCGAAGGTCTAGCCATGTTCAATGTTTTGCAAGAAAAGGGCATTGCGAGCAGGTTTTTAACATTTCCCGATGAGTAGGCTAATTCCTTTCTCTGCACTATGCGGGGCTGACAAACGGCTTTCAGGAATCATTGGGTACTTAAAGAGGAAAACAGCTTACTTTGGCACACTGTCGTCCTGAATTGGATCAATGACTTTGTCGGGTTGCCTGCCTACAAACTAGACAAGGAGCGGGCGTTCGAGGTGCAAAATTGACACTAATGCAGTAATGGAGTCTCCACCCTTGGTTGTAGAGTCACAAGATGTATCAAACTTCGGAAATCTGCCCGCAAAAGATCGATGCAGCATAACAGAAAAGCTGAACAGGAGCGCTGATTGGTAGAAGCCAGCCTCGCCTATGGGACACAGGGAATAGGCCTTCGACCTCATGGACGAGGAGCTCCCGAAAGTCTCATACCGAGCAAATTTCGAATGTCAAAGAGTGCAGTAGCAGATCATAACTCCCAACGTTGTTTCTCTACAATCGTGCTTCTTTTGCATATCGGGGTCAATACCCTTGATGGCATATGCTAATCTGGGCACGCACCTCTGAAGGTGTGTGGAGAACGATAGAAGAGACGCGCTGTGACGGGATTCTCAACCCAGCCTCTGCATTTTCGGTATCCATGCCGAAGATTTGTTTGCCTGGGACCCACTCATTTGCCAACAATAGCTGCAGGTCCCTAGACCAGTCCTCTTATCGTTCAAGAGGCAAGAAATCGCTACATAATCCTGACGCGATGGAGCGAGGAGAATCCAGGGACAAGATAAGCAGCGTCCGCTTAGCCGGCCAATTGCCCAGTCTCGAGTCACTTTCTCTCCACGAACAACCAATCGAGCTTTCACGTTTTGGCATGTCATGACGGTCTTAAAGCAAGGGACTACGATTGGGGAATGGAGGATACGAATTTCTCGCAAAAAAATCTGACATGCGATGCGGGTGGAGGAAGATATTCTAAGATGGAGCCGAGGCTGGGGAATTTGGAGATATGAAGGGCGCAGAGGTGGAAGAGACTGTCAGCTCGGAAACTGCCAAAGTAACTGGGCTTCATGGCATACAGATGTGCTGGGTATAGCTGACATACTATCAGTAAAAGGTGCACACTCTCAGTACTCATGGTAATCTGGACTGTGGCTTATAGCACAGCGGTGCGTCTTCGATCACAAATTCGGGAAAGGACAGTTTGATGTAGCAGCAGCGAGAGGCGGCGGAAACCGCACTGGGAGCCCTTGTGGAGGACTGGGGTGCCCGCCGATAAAGCATGGATCGTGGGCTTTGTATGCGTAGGCATTTATATTAGCCCTTGATAGATGATATGAAATGCTCTGCTGGGTCTACGGGCAGTAAACAGATGGGTTTTGTTTGGTCTACATAAGAATATTGTGAATAGTGTATTGAGACATGAAGCGAAGCGTCCCGTCCGGGTATAATGCTATTATTGCCTTCCATCTCCTAGCTGATACACCTCCCTATAGGTACTATATGTGGGGAGAGGATCGTTAATTTGCACACCACCAACGCCCATTTCCCATGCCGCCTTCTCGATGTTGACTTCCACCGCGTCCCCATCAACACTGGTCCGGCGCAAGACCGTCCGTAGAAATTCCGCTAGCCGATATAGACCCTCTTCCCTCTGGACATCATCGTCGATCTGTGCAATGTCATCCAATCCATGCTCTGCCAGTTGGATCTCTCGCTGCTCGACAATGATGTCAAAAACTTGTGCGATCCGGTTGGCGTTGGCTTTGCGTATATTCTTCCCCCTCTGGCGCCCTCGGGGGTCTTTGTGCACACCCACCTTCATGCGGCTAACGCTCAGATTGACCATCCGAGTCGTATGCACATCAGGGTAGAAGCCGAAGGATTCCCTCAAAGCGTAAAGCGCCACTATTGTCCCCTCCAGGTCTGAGGCTAGGCCGAAACAGCGGATGATCTGATTGTAAAGCTCCTTGCTGAAATCTTCCCGCACGGCTGCGCGTTCTCCACGCGTGGAATTGAGGCCTGAATACCAGGTCATCATGTCGTACATGATTCTCCGCGGACCCGGGAATTTGTCGTGGGCATGGAGAACTAAGCTATCAATGTGGGCCTTTTCACAATCCCAGAGACAGGCAAAGGTTTCCAGATCTGGCCTCATGGTGCCGAAGATTTCTTTGTATTTGATCCACGCTGCTTGATGCTGGCCACGCCGCAAATCTATGTAGAGTAGGTGGTTGATGAAGTAGGTGTTTGGTTGGATCTCGGCCATCTCAAGGGTGTTTCGTATGAGCTGTACGTTGTCATACTGAGCTCTGCGTCCGTAGTGCTGGAGTAGCAGAGAGAAGGTCTCGATGTTGGCGGGCGCGACAGAACGTCTGAGATGGACTGGAATTGGAAGCCCGGAAACAGTTGGGGGATTTGATGTTCTGGGTTCGTGGCCGCGTCGACGCATGCTGACAAAGTCCAATCGCTCATGAATCATAGCCCATGCCATTTTTTCTGCGGCCTCTCTATTTTTGTCGGTACCGGTCCTTAGCCAAGCTCCAATGATCCCATTCAGGTGCTTGGGGTCCGGCTTCACACCTCGCTCGTACATCAACTCAATAACCTGAGCGGCTGCATTAGCCTCACCCATGCCAAGCAGCTTCTTCAGCCAACTCCCATAGAAGAATTTGTTTTGAAACCTTCTAGGTAAGGTCACGAGCCCCGTCATTGATATCCTGTTGAGATCTGCCACTGTAATGGCACTCTCTTGCGTCCTTCCCATCATGGCCAGTGACTTCTGATATAGTTCCATGGATCCTTGATCAGTTTGCTGTCCAGTGAGCATCATGTCCTTGAATACCGCTAGAGCCAGATCAGTTCTGCCAACATTGAGAAAGCCCATGGTAATATTGTCATAATCGTCCATTGTAATTTTGGCACCAACATGCTTTCGGAATCGGAGATACAGAGCCCATGCGTGTTGGATACCAATATCATCACCACGTTGAGCCCATGCATTTAGTATAGGGATGAGAATTGGTGACTCCTCTTGTTTTCCGGTGCCCAGGAAATTCAGCGCAATCCTTTCAGCCTTTTGGGGGTCCCCATGAGATGCAAATAACCGGACGCCCAATAACTCGTGCTCCTCCGATGCCTGCTTATCGCCTCCGAGCTGGCCCTCCAATTCTTTCCACTGGGATATGGCTAGCCCCTGTTGCCCCTCAGCGCGTAAAGCTTCGATGTAGAGTACTTTCTGATACACGTCCAATTCTCTGCCGGCCTTGATCATGTCTCCGGACAACGTGATTAGATGTGAAGCCCAATGCGGATCATCTGGGGGCAGAGTCTGCTGGCTAGCCCATATAATATTCCAAGACTTCTCGGGGATCAGGTGTAGGAAAGGAGGGAGGAAAGCTTTGCACCGTGCGTAACACTGCCACAACTTCTTGCGTAGATCCTGATTTGTGAGATCAGAGGAGGCTTTCAATATCACTTCGTTCAGCGCCTTGAGATATGTATTCTGCTCTGGAACCAATTTCCACTGTATCTCAAGCTCCTCCTTCTTAGGTAGGTATTCCGCAAATTTTCGTTTAAAAGCTTCGGCCGCTCTCTCCTTCCGCGCATCTTCAATTTCCTCTTGTCTTATTGCATCCCTAATCTTCTGGGCATCCTCCTTCGGTAATGTTGCGAGTATTGGTTCAACCAGCGTCTTTCCGCCCCTTCCTTCCAATTCGCGTATATCGGCATCATCCTTCTGGATCTGATCCTTAAGCCATTTCGCCTCGTCATATTGAACGCCTGCAAATCCAATCTCGCCGTCTGTACGCTTTCTCTCGGAAGACCATGGAAGCAGCTGCTGATACCATCTCACCTTCGGTTTCTCCACATCCGCATCACCATCTCGTCTGGAATTGGATCTTGGCTTTTTATGCCTGGGGATAGAGGTTGTGAAAGTTCGGCGCAAGTGTGAGCGATGCGGATCGGCGTCCCATAAGTTGCGAATTCGCAGCTGAACTTGATATGGACGAGCTGTACGCAGATCCAAGCGGAGCATGGGTTTCTAAATTGGATATGTACATGGAATGCGTCACGAAGACGTGCGGCCCATAATGCAAGGATCAAGCCCAAAGTTGACGAGACAGCTGTGGCTTTAGTAAAAGGTTCTATCTGGTCTCTCCACCCCCATATCTAGAATAGTGTGCTTGGCGGCGTGTTTCCCTGCTGCTACCTACCTAAGGTACGGTCACTAAATTCCTCTTCACGCTAACTTAGTAGTCCACATTTTGAAGTCTTTCTCTATTGATTATTATCTAAAAAGGGTCTATCTCTATCAAGCGAAGCGAAAATGCCGAAGCATATCCACCATTCTTCGGTAGCCCACAGTACCAGATCCGATTTAGCTGCACTTCTACCCTACGCTAGGACTTCCTCCTTCTGACGCCCATTTGCACCTCCACGTACCCTAGCTCCACGTGCGCCAGCACCCCTACCCGGTGCTCCGTTTCCGCGCAAACTAGAGCCCCCTCTTCCGGATGCTTGGCCTCCATAGCTCCCTCGACCTGGATTCCCTGAGCCATTCGTGTTGTTCGTAGTACCCATCGGGCCTGGAAGACCCTGATGCCTCAATCTCCTTGAAAGGCCATCATTTTCTGTCGCACGGTCTGGGAGCGGGGCACTTCTCTTATGGCTTGGCTCGGCACCATGAGTGGCGGCTCCGAAACGAATTCCAGGTACACCTTTGAGCCCCATCTTCCCGATAGTCTTTTTTTCCATCTCCGGCCTTTCGCCGCTTTGCATGCCCTTCACAGCAAAGTCATTTGCCAGCCTGACAAGATCTGCAGGAGTCAGTTGCATTCTGTTGATGAATCCCTTCATGAATCCAAGGTACGCCGAGTAAGCTTTCTGCTTGCTCCTCATGTCGATGCTTCGTAATGTGGTAGCTATTTTCTCCGCAGAATCAGAGTCGTCCAGAATCTTATCCGATGCCGGATCTGCGAGATCTTGAGTCAGCGATTTTCTTTTGGAGAGCAACAATTGCGTAATGTGGTGAGTCTGGATAGTCAACACTCCTGAAGCCTGCAACTCAACCTAACACAACTACCTGGACCAGATCATAATGACTTCGAAGGATCGCTTACATGGCTGAATGGGGAATTGGCGATTGACTTTCAGAAAGAAGGTCTCGTCCTGCGTGAGGAGAATGATTGCTCGACCATCCTTCCCAGCTCGGGCGGTGCGGCCGACCCGATGGGTATACGAATCTGCATCTGCAGGTAGTCCAACTTGCAAAACAAGGGAAACATCTGGAAAATCCATGCCTCGCCCAATCACTATTTTATTGATTAGATCGAATGCCATCGCCAGTCAGATGATCGATGACCTACCGTCAGTTGCGAACATAAGACCACTCTTTGCAGCCTTGAATGCTTCGGTTGCCTTGGTCCTAGCGGGCTGTGTCATCCTGCTGTGGAGCTCGTAAACCTCAAGACTGGTCTGCCCTTCGAATACTTCCGAGTATAAAGCCACCAGGTTCGCCGTTGTACCAAAAACGATGATCTTCGACTCTTGCTCGGTGACCTGGATCTCTTGTTTTATGAGAGAGAACAAGGCGGCGAAGGTATCCTCCACCCTGGGTATCACGACTGAGAATTGAGGAACTTTCGTCAATGTCGGCGGCTCTGATGTATCAATGGTAGAAATCGAAGCATGATCCTTTTTGAGAATGTTGGAGAGTACCTGTTGCATCTTTGGCGGGATGGTTGCGGAGAAGCACATGCCCTGCCATTGTCCAGTAGGCTTAGGTGGAAGAGCACGCAATACTTTGAGGATGTCCGGCAGGAAACCTTGATCTAGCATTCGGTCCGCTTCGTCCAAGATCAATGTCTTGATATCGCTGAACTTGCCTCTAATATCATCTTCGCTCAAATAATCGTTGAGTCGCCCTGGAGTTGCTACAAGTATTTTTGGGTCGCCGTTTCGGAACTTGTTGAGGTAACTTGCCTTTGCAGTGCCTCCAAATGCGGTACTAGCAAATGTTTCTGAGTCAGCGTCACCATCTGCAGACTGAGCTTAAGCGTTTTGGGAATGATCAGCTCGAGAAATACGTACTGAACCTCCAAAGGTCTTGCCAATCTAGCCACCAATTTCGACGCCTCGGCAGCAATCTGAAGTGCTAATTCTCGGGTAGGAGACATGATCAAGATGGAAACTTGTCCCTTCCGATTGGACTTGGTAAGTATGTTTTGGATAGCTGGAAGCAGAAAGGCAGTGGTTTTGCCGGTACCTGATGATGATTCCCCTCATCAGTAACTGCCTCCTTGAAAGTTTTTCCTGAGTGAAAGGACGGATTCGAGGAGTAATCACTCCCTAGACATGTCTCCATACTCAAGCCATAAACAAGAAAAGGACATCTGTGCTGGAAAAGACCTACCTGTCTTGGCTTGTACAAGGCAGTCGCTTTGCAAAGATGGCAAACCTCCCAAGACCTTGCTCTGGACAGGTGTCATGAATTCAAACTTCATGTCCTTCAACGCGAGCAACAACATGGGATCTAGAGTGCCTTCCATGCTGCTGTAAGGCTGGGCGTTGGCAGCTTTGAGCGAGGCGCTCGAGTACAGAGCCCCCGAGGTAGACATCTTGGATACTGATGTCGGAGAGAATCTGTAGAAACGAAAGACGGAAGGGCGTCTGGAAATATGATGTAGATACATGTGAAGCGCCTAATGAAGCTCAATGGTTCCGCTGTTACAGTCACTTTGCCACTCTAACTCTATCCGGAAGATGCAAGCAAACTCAAGTCACACCAAGAATTTCGTAACAGTGACACCCAATAGCTTCACATGTAATCTGCACTCCAGTTGTTGGCGAGTCTAGCATTTGATGCATTGTCTAGGTAACATGAATGGTCGATAGCTCTTGTGGTATCTTGAAAAGTCGGCCAGCCATGCTCGCGGAAATTTGAAATTTTTGGCTTGAAGCTCGCCTTGTAAGGCAAATGTCTACCGCGTAAAGTAAAGTAGGGCTAGAACTGACGCGTGGCACGCGTTCCCGTGCGCTTAGTGGAGTATGCCAAGACCGATTTATCAGACAGGAGACACTCACTCGATAATGATCTGAAAAGAGAAGTGAAAATTACATGTCATCAGGTGATATGACTGAATACGAGGTTTGTTGTCCATCGGAGGCCTCAGGAATGGTCATTGATGCTCTGATAGAGCTGCTACTTATTTACACCAATTAATTCCGATGATACCTCCCAGAGACCTTCCAAACGAAGGAAAACTGAAAGGCTCACGGCATCGGCCAAAGACAATACAAGATCTCCGTTCGTTCCACTTCTACAAGGGGTTGAGAATCAAGAGGCAGTTCAGTGTCGATATCGTGATTTTCTGACAATTTGGCGCCCTAAGGAAAAGCTTATCGATGTAAGTCTGCCGCAATGGTGGATGTGCGCCTAGGGCTATTGACAGTGAGAAGGAAACCGTCCGCCTCGCCAACGATGATACCGTTGACCAGATCACATCATTTGTTCACGAGCAAGACGTCGACCAGTGCGTAAAGCTACCTTGGCGGAATAACTTTCACTCTAACAGCTAGCAAGATCTAACGGCAAGCTTCCCACCGGTCTGGTCGTAGCTGGACCAGACAATAGCAATACGATAGACTTTCAGGGCATATCTGAGCGAGTCAACATCAAGGAGCGCGCTGTCTTGGTTCGATTGACTTCGGGTCTGAGTCCAAATCTTAAAACCATTTTGAAGTATATCAACCAACATGCCACAAACCACTTTCTTATCTACGACGAAGACCAAGACAGTAGCGGAAACCAAGTACGTCCTCCATAAAGAGCCAATAGGGATAGACTGACCGTATTCAGAATGGCCGGCAATTGAATTACGATCTTCAGATTCTCTATGATTACGGACGCACCCATTTGGTCCGCAAAGTGATCCTTGTATTTGAAGATAGTGAAGCATTCGAAGGAAAGCTCTTAGCTGAGCTTATTGACGTACTTAGGTACGTGCGCGTCTCTTGCAAATAGACCCCTTGAATTCGCTTTTGGGAGTGCACGGTACGACCGTTTCAAGTGCCACTTATCAGACACCCCTTGAAGGACCGGTGAGGTTGCAGACTTTTCTAGTCCCGACCTACAAATTTGGTCGGCATATCTTTTCTCAAGTTCTAGACTGTGCTTTGTTGGACGTTGTGATGGATCTCAAGGACTCTATACCTCTCTTAGCTTCCCTACGAGGAATTGTCCACGCTAGTCTTACTATATCGTGATGTTGATCATGTCTAGGCTGGGTGTTCGCACAATTGCGAGTCGAGGGTAGTGTTTGAGACCCCAACATTCTAATTATACCGCATCTACTAGCTGCGATGGGTCTGCTTGATCGCTCTTTGTGATTTCCAAATTTAGAGTCCTGGGATTTGTTGCTGATAGTCTCGTTTAGCTCATGGAATGATCGCATTCCCTTCGTACTGCTTTTCAGTATTGCAACATCGACCGAATTGTTTCAGAGCAAGCTTCCAAGAGATACCATCAGATGTCTCTCAGGTGCCGAATTCCAAGTCCAGCGAGTCGATACCGAGAAGATCTTTCAAGATCTTCACTATCAGGAGCCCGCTCTGCTCTTTGGCCCTGCAATCAGCAATTCCATGCTAAGGCAACACCATGACTTCATACAAAGTCCCGCTGCCTTCACACAGACCCTGAAAGTAATCTTGTGATTCGCATGTTTTGATTGACTGCTAACGAATCCGCCATTCTAGTATGCCTACATGACGCACTTCTTTGCAAACCCACTGAGCGTTCTGCTCTGCGACAGCGCTGCTGCTGCACCATTGCAGAGGGAACATTGCGAAGCGATTCGTAACCTTCCCTCGTTTCGGACGTGAGTCGCCCACCCTAATTCAGCGTGCCATCCCGTTCAGCTAACGTCTGACAGTTATGCTCAGACCATGATCAGAGAGCAGCGTTACGACGGGGTTCGCGACATGCTCGAAGATGACGAAAGTCTTAATGAGGCGATTATGCGAGAGCTTGGGGTGGGTCGCAATGCGATCCAGGCTCTCCTATCGACGCTCAAAATACTCTGTAGGATGCAGTCGTACACTACCAGCAAGGTTTACGCTTCATGGTCGGAGCTGTATGTCCGAGCTATATCTGGATCTCTGCTCGACAGTCCGAATCTCAATGACATCCTATCCTCCCTCAAAAAGCTCCCATCCGATGCCATGGAAGACCTTGTAACCCTATCAACAATGAATGCTGCATTGTCTCCGCCTCTCGTTGATACTCTGACGTCTATCAAGAATGATCTTGCCAAACTCATCTCCACCCTCCCGGACCCAGACGCTGCCCTCAGAAGCGCCTACGACATCCACCATTCAACCCTTCGGACGACAGTCGTCGCACAGAGAGTCTCGCTAAGCAAAAACTCCTCCAAATTGTCTGTTCAGGACACTGCCTACACAAACATCGTGGATCGCGTCTACGACACCCTTACTGACCATATGCGGCAAACCCTCATAAACCCCCAAAAGCTATTCCTCAACGAGGTTATTATATACGACCTGAGGTCCCCGCATCGAGAAGTTTTCACGCCCGATCCGCGTTTCGCCGTTGAGCGCGCTCTGAGCTCCCCCCACGATTATCTGGGCTGTGAGTGCTGTTCCTCCGACAAGGGAGTAGGGTTGAAACCGAGTCAGCCAGCTACAGCTATTCTCTATCAACTATATCTTGAATCAGGTTTGATTATCAATACAGCAGACTTATGGGAGGCTTTCTGGACAATTGTGGGAGAGGAGACCGTGGAAGATGAGGACGGCGAGAGGGAGAGAGCTTTGGCTCTCTTCTCGCGAGCACTCGCCGAACTGAAGTACATGGGCATGGTCAAGAACAGCAGGAAGAAGGCGGATCACATAGCGAAGCTTGCGTGGCGAGGTCTCTGAGGTCTAGAATCGACGTATTGTCTCAAATCAAAATTTGGGTATCATTTCGCTACTACTACGATTCGCTCTTGCCAATAGAGCTGCACGCATATCCTGCAGAAGTCAAACGAGTCCATCAGCCCTCAACCTTGACAACCTTCTCACAAAACCCCACCACCCACTGTCAGCTGCCTCTTCCGCTTCGGTGACTTCTTCAATCAATTGCTCCAGTTCCTCCTCGACATCCTCATCCAGCACCACCGGATCTCTTTGTATGATATCTCCACTTTGAATCGGTCTCCCATTCTCCCCTAGCACCATAGCCATCCTCCGTCTTCGACGTAAAGCTTGTTCTTCCATGCTCTCTTCCCTCCGCCTACTGGTCGTCTCCCTATAACTACCTTCGGCCGTCCTGATGGCTCCAGAAGGTATTTCTGACAGCCAATCGTCATCTTCTGGCAGTGCATCAACATGATCCCCGTTCCTTGTCTGCCGACTACGATGTGTCCTGGCTGCTTCCTCTACAGTGTACCCCACTGTCGCCGCCTCCGGTTTAGTAGTATCGATCAGATCATACCTTTCTATTTCCTCTCTGAATTCATCGATCTTGAAAACGCGGTCGAGGACGCTCTGCATGGCATATGCGAAATCGCTGTCCTCGTACGCTTGGATGCCGCTGACGATGTCTAGCATTATTTGCTTCTTGTGGATTGGCGACGCTGATGGCCCGCCGAAGGGATAGTGCGCGAGCCATTTACTGATCAAGCCAGCTTCTCGAGCTTCCGTAGAATGAAAGGGTAGGATGCTTTGCAGAATCCACATGGCGTCGCGTTCGGGCTGTGAGCGGTACGCAGGATCGTTTGGCTCGGCAGACTCTGCAATGCTTGCTTCTGGCAACATAGAGCAGAGGCAGACGATGATAGCTTTGTATGTTGGAAGTAAATGAACCAGGTCATGCGCCTTTTGATTGTTGCGGGCTACGAAATGCTATATTAGCAGTGCAATCTCCGTGTATTCCTAGATTCATAATTTATTTGATGCCTTACAATAAGGCAGAACGAAGCGAAGGCATGTCAGCGCTTTGTCCCGTCGTTCGATATCAGAACCACCGATATCTTGTAGAATCATGCGCCATGCTACCCCATCCTGGAGAGATCTTTCACTCAGAATCTTCACTGAGCTATTTGGCATTCAGCAGTAGACTAGAATATTTGAAAGCATACTCCATACGCAGCTTTTATGTCCAGGTTTGCGCTCTGGGTGAGTTGACCTAGGGTTTCAAGCTTCAATGCTGGTAAGCCTCAGCGCAATATTCTGACCGTGATTGAGAACCACTGTACCGTTCTCAGTCCGCTTGCTGAGCATGTCAGGCGGCTTATCCTGGTGAGTGACCTCTGAAGCCTTCCGTATGTTTACGAGCTGCGTTTGGACGGTCATAGCTGAATAATAGCCCAAAATGGCTGGATCACATTAGCTTAGTGCCTTCACGACGAACGTTTCGACCAACCAAGGCCAGCCCAGAGCCATATATCTGGGTTCCTGTGAGCCATAATTGGTGGAAACAATCGACATGTTCGCTGCCGTGAAGAAAGCGGACTGAGAGAGTGTAAAGTATATACCTGCCCAAACGCTATAACCGCGCGCCTGCAGGGTAGAATTGCCGTTCGTTGCATGTTCTGGGAATCTAAGTAGTTATCAACACAGCTCTGAAGACTGTCTTGCCACTGGCACCATCTATGAATTGGATCAACATATCCTTGCAAAATCGGTTTATACTTAAGCTGAAGGATTGTATTTGTGACCTCGACTGTATATATCCAGATACAAAGGTCGAGATCCACCAGAAGCTCGAGGCTAAACCTCAGCATGGGGATATCCCAGGGGTTGCGCGTGTGCATCGGTCGCTGAGGGCGGCATGTGATTGACCTTGATATGGATCATTCCTCTATCGGTGATTCCAGGACGACGATGACCGTGGTAGCAAGGATAGCGATGCTATGGTCGGGAAGGCACTCTCAAAATGTGAAAGGAAAACCAAGGCCATGACTTGCAAGAATTCATCAATAACCGTTATGTGCGGCGCATGGCCGACCTATCTTGCTCGTCGTGCGTCGAAGACGCTTCTCGAGGCCACGCGAATAGAAAAGACTGGCAGGGCGAGCTGCTACGGTTCACTGAATGTATTATCTTCGCCGGAAGCAAAGCCTGCTTGGTGAGCTGTCGAAGGCTCGAAGCCGTATCCATTGACCAAAAAGTGAAAGTAGCAGTACAGCATATGACACGTTCACCACAACGTCCTATGAAAGATGTAGGTAAAGGGCGAGACTATATTCAAATCGGGCAATGTTTTGCAACTGCCCAAAGGCAGACCAGGCATCTCTGCACGCTAATATGGCATCATATAAAAGCTGAAATACATCCAAAAGGTATTTCCATTTACAACTCATCATCGTGCTCAATATACACATTGATACTATGAGGGTGACCTTGAGCTGTACTCGGCCGTTCCTAGGTCCCAACCACCACCTCCGTAGTAGAAAACGCAAGCAATGCATATTAAGTACGCTGCATCTGACTTTAGTGAAAGCGAAGGATATGAAGTATTCGAGGTGAGAGAAGAGGCTTAAAGTCCTTCAGTGCAGGCTCGTAGGCCCGTTCAGTACATATCTTCGAATGGACAATCGACACTCTCATGTCCATCTTTCTCGCAAAGAGCACACCATTTCTCCATGTCCACAGTTCCGCTCGCCTTTCCAGGTGCTGGTCCTGGGTCCATGGGATTTGGGATCTTTGCTTTTGGTGTGGCTGCAGGGCTTCTCGCGGGGCTTCGGGCAGGACTGAGCGGTGGTGGGTAGTCGTTACCATGAGGTGAGGAAACCGAGAGCCCCTTGAGACCCTCTTGGACGGTATTACGGCCTATTCGTCCGGATGAGGCGGGCCTTTGCTCATCTTCTGAAGGATGATCGCCGTTGATGTTCGGACAAGTGAATATCTCGTGGCCAAACGTCTCACACATCTCGCAATAGAGCGTACTACTATCTGTCATGGTGGTAGAATGGCTATCTGATTCGGGCATGGATTCGAGATGACCACCACGCCGTCTCGCAGGCGAAATTTGCTCATGCCAATCATCAGAAGGCTTGCTCGCATTCGGCCGGTGGATGGCTTTAGGGACTGCTGTTTGCTCCGAGTACCCATTGCTGCTGACGCTGACATGGGCGGTGTTCTTGCGTAGACGCACGATCTCCTGTTCAAGTTCCTCTTCTCGATAGGTTTTTCGATCCACCAAACCTTCTAGGTCTTTGACTTCTCGCTCGAGCTTCTCACGTACTTGGCGCTCTTCGGTGGCTTGGCTGTCTGCGTGTCCGTTAGGCTGAGCGCTTTGGCGTTTCGACACCCTGCGGCTACTATGTTTAGGGCTGCCCACGTCAGGCTGAGCATCTCGACTCAATGAATGGATGATGGCCTTTAGTCCTCTGATCTCGTCATCTCGCTGCTCCACTTCTCTCAAGGAGCCACCCGGACTGAATTTACTATCCATGCTGGCTCCAGCCCCTTTGAGTGCAGCAGCAGCCTTTTCACGCTCACGCCGGAGCTCCGATCGTGTCCTCTCTACCTCTCCTCTCAAAAATTCGACTTCGCCCCTAGCCTCCGCTTCTCCTCTTCGAGCATCCTCTAAGCCCTCTTCCAGCTCCTGTACTAATTCCTCCAACTGTTTCAGCTGTTGAGCCACGCTCTCCACATCATCACCTCGGTCTTGTAATTCCCTAATATCCTGTTTTAGACCGTCAACTTGCTGCTCGTATATTCTGTTAGTCTCGTCGCTAGTACGTTCTAAACTGTCAATTGTATTCCGAAATTGTGCTCGGTGAGCATCGAAGTCACTGGTCAGTGTGGCAATCTTTTCGTTCTTCTCTCGTACTAATGCACGTAACGATGGAGCGTCGAGCTCATCAATTCCAGAACCTCTTGATCCCGTAGTACTAGAAGATCTATGCTTTGGTGTCACTATCTGCAGCTCGTCGATGCTGTTTTGCATCTCCCTCAAGTCAGCTGTCTGCTTTTCAAGCTGTTGATCGCGCATTTCCAGCAGATGCTTAAGTTGCCTGACTTCTTGGTCTTGATTGGATCCTGGCCGCGACCTTTGCTGCGCCGACTGAGCAGGTACGGCCTTTGCAACGCCTGTCGGTGTGTTGTCTGAATCTTCGTCAAACATCGCCTCAGGCCCTAGGTGAGAATTGCTTCGTGACTGAGGTCTTGCGTTGTTTGGAGTCCTTGGTGTCGGCTTGTTGGTATTTACGATTTTCTTTCCTGGGTCTCCCCCCGTAGGTCCCCTAATACTCGCCCCGAACTTGCCAGGTGTGGGACTTGGTGCATATCGTGGGCCTCCGATTACGCTCTTGGACAGCTTCGGGCCACCAATGGAGGGTCGGACTGAAGGCGTGGACACGGCGTTCTGCGTTTTCCGCAGGGGCGACTCTGGCCGAGCTAACGATGGCCTCGACGTTGGCTTGAAATCCGGACTGCGTCCTTGGCCTGGGCCGACCGACTGGCTGAATTTCGAGTTTGAGGATGATGTAGGCGTATAGACTTTAGGCTCTCCCCTCCGGACACCCATGTAGGACGAGCCGAGATCAGGAGCATCAGGTGTAAGGGGCATTGAATCGGAAGAAAAGGTGGGCGAAAGGCGCTTGTAAGCCTTGTTGGACGGTAGGAATATACCTGCGCCCTTGACAGAGGTAGTGAAATATCGTATCCTGTCGATCATCAGCGTCGAGCCTAGTTATATTGAATCGATGCGTCCCCACCCGTCGACATCCCCGTCATTCTTTCCTTTGGCTGCGAATTCCTTGCTAAGCTCTACCCCAGCAAAATGACCTTTCTTACCCCGAACCTCGCCGATAAATTTGATGGTCCCATGCATGCTCCCGGGCACATCAACGATATCCCCAACCTCAAGGTTTTGATTTGCGTTCTTATCATCCGTAGCAGTCCTGCCATTCGTAGGCCTTGAAGGGTACATAGTGAAGGGACTCGATCCTATTTCTGACAGTGGCGTGTACGCTTCAGTGCCATCGGGTACTGTGGACAGGCCGTCGGAGATCAGCTGAGAAAGAGAAGCTTTGCGATTGGAACCTGCGCTGGGGCGCCGATCAGAAGATTGGCAATTAGGAAGCGGAGGTCGGTGGGAGGAAGAGAAAGCAGAGGACAATTTGGGCGACGACGCGGTTCTTACAGTCGAATGGCCCAGAGACGGACGAGGTCGACCAAGGGAACGACGTGAAGGCGTTGAGGATGCCATGATTAATGACTGGATCGCGTTGTTTGCATCCACTTCGCCGCGGTCCGAAAATCCGCCCGCTAGCGCAAACCTATCTGTCTCACCTCAGGGTGGGACAACCTGAGCCTGGAGTCGCGGAACACTCTGATAATTAGACTCATTGGGGTCCTTCGAGCGTCTAAGTGAGAGACCATCTGTAGGTCGCGGGGATAACCTTTATCAACAGTGTTGAAGATTAAACTCAATGTGGGGCCCCAAACATGGTTCACATCGACCGCAAGTGTGGGTGGCCACTAAAAGCGATCGTTGGGTCGCCATGCACATCCTAGCCCAAAATGCCACTCACTCTGGAAACCCAAGGGTGTGGATATGCTATGGTAGCAATCCGACGATGGGTATTGGTTCTTGCAATTGTCCATCCATTTCCTTCCCTACTATACTACCATGCTGGACTACAAAGTCAGATGCTCATGGATATTCCAGAAGACCATCATTCTCGCCGCGAGTGAATATCTATCTCAAACGATTCGCCCATTATAATATAATCCACTAACCCTAGGAAACCGAAATTCCATAACATACGCGATCTACTGCGAGCGCATTTAAGACTGTTGACTCCGTCGTCCCTTGCCAAGTTCTCAAACACAGGTTAGGATTGGCCTTAAACCCGATTTTTATACTCGAACATTCTAATTAGAGTCATCGGATCTCTAAAGGTCTTGTCGATGTTGAGACCAACGCTGGTGATGAGACAGTGATGACAATCAATACTTGATGGGATTTCTGGTAAGGCAAGATTCCACTTTGTTCATGTTGAACAGACAGAAGGGACAGCCGTACCGTAGGTTCTCTAGTAGGAGCCCGCATTAGCGAAGGAACGGGGGTACCGAGGGTGCCAAACGGTAGGTCTCCACGTGGGGAGGAAATCCGTACCCGTGATTCGCGCGAAGAGAATCGGTTTGCATAAAGTATATATTTGACTGTGGTGAGGCCCGCTTGTTGTCTCTAGGGTATCTTTGCTGTCATCGTAATGTCAATCAACCTAGCCAGCGGGAGCTAGGGGGGTTGGGCCCAGCTTATCCACCAGCTAGAATATGTACGTAGAGTAAAGCAGTCACCCTGCTTCTCCAGCGCCGTGGCGCGGCCGCACAGCAGATGAAAGCCTAGAGGGGCACGAAAGTGGCCGGAAACACCGGGCCTGACATGCGGTACCGTGACGAGCTCTCCCTGTACATTCTTGAAGATCTTGTTCCCAGCGAAGTGCTTTCTCTACAACAATAGTGCCTCGTGTTTAGGAAATCCGTCAGCATAGATATGGCCGTTCATGTGGAAGATCATGCTCGTATGTTTATCGCGCGCTTTCTAGCACTCCCGAGAAGCCGAGTCGTTCAAAGCTTCAGCGTCGATCCAGGCATACATAGCAACGACGGAGCCAATGGACTTAAGGTGATCCAGCGCGGGCATAGTCAGAGCTATCGTTGTTCTGGTAGATGTCTCCATAACTTTGGACAGTACGAGTGAATGCATGGTCTCAGTCATGGTAGGAGGGAAACAACACCGTGAAATTAAGACTCGCGGTACGGTGCTGGGATTTATAGTTAGAGCGATAGATGAAGATTGTAGGATAGACGAGAGATGGAAGAAACTTGGAGGAGAGAAAAGCTCCCAAGTTGACAAGCAGCTAAAACCTCAAACATGCCAATGTAAAGGTTCAACTCAGTCACCCAAAAATACTGAAATACTCCCGCCTCTCAAGTGACGCTGAACCTTGTCCACAACCTTCTCAATCATATGATATATATCTCAAGTGCCATAACAGCAAGATAGTCGTCTTCCTAGCCCATCAAATCTAGATGAATATACATGTGTCCAAGATTAGTGGCTCGAGCAGTATACCTAACGATTATGGTCATGAAGATGCTGGTGATGTCTGTAACGAAGACTCCAACAACATACCCAGCTTTGTAAAGCATGGTCGCACACTCGGAATCCACATGGACAATCGCAATCTGTGTCAAGGTGCTGCTCTTCAGTGTGGTCTTCAAGCTACGCTTGTGGCCCCTGGTTAGGAAGCAAATAGAGAGACATGCACATTCACTGTGTCCAAGGGATCTTGTCGACTGCTTCGCAGCAGTATTCCTTCCACATCAGTGGCCGTGTATAGATCGTAAGACAGTAAATGTACGGTGAAACAACCACCTTCGATAGGTATGGGATATTAGTAATGATAGATGAGCCTATGGCAGAGAAAGCTCGGATCACATATATTTCTATATGGACACGGCAACGGAAGGATCGGCGTGTAGTTCAAGAAAAAATATCAGGAATGTTTCAACAGCGTATTTTAGGAAAACTACCAAACAAAGCTGAGCATACAGATCCGATCCATGAGATATCGAGACCCTATGTTTACTCAAGGCGCAGCGGCTAAGCCAGCAGTCTTAGGCAAAGCGAGGGAAGGGCAGCTTTTGAAGCAGAACTACAGAAAGAACCGGTACAATGCTTGCACCAAGGGAACGAATTGGGATTTAGCAAGCTTGTGACTTACCACGTCCGCAGCCTTCGCTAGTACTTTGAGGGATAATGCGGACGATGATGTGCTCGGAGCTACGAGGTCGCTGCAGCCATTCCGCATCGTGTTCGATCTCGAATCAGTTGAGACCTCTTGAGTGCGGCCATTCGCAGGCTGCATGAGAGGCTTATGACGCCCCCAAAGATCCGAGGTCTCTACAGTGTTGCTTTGTAACGTTCCATATGAAGATCATCGAGTGAGCGTGATGCACGGTGTTTTATCAGCCCAAAATCCTTCAGGTAATTTTTCGCCCAACGTTGCCAACGCCTCTGCCGACAACACTGACTACGACGTCGCCTTCCTGACCACCAGATGCATCTCGGACACCCCAGCTACTAGCGCCAAAGGCTTGCAGGTCTCTGGCTAGTCCTATAAATGATTCACTACCAAGTACAGCGCGTCCCAGCTGTAATCTTCCCACATCCTCTGAGCCCATCGACATCAGGGTCAAGACAGTTGGTGCCGCCGCAAGATATATAGTCCCACCTAGCGACACAGCTTCGAGGAGCTGATAGGCACACTGCCGCCCTATGTCCTCTGGTGGAACGCCTCCAGATGCTGGTGAGGCCAAGTCTGCAGAATAGAGAGATCCAGTAGAAGATTCGGCGACAAGAGAAAGCCCAAATCCAACTCCAGTCTTTCTCTTCCTGGTTGGGGCTGACTTGTCTGTCGATGGCATATAAGGCGCGGAAGAGACGTCTGAAAATATGTAGGTGTCTCCGGTCATGGGGTTTAGGATTCCTCGTGCCTCCTCAATCATTCGAGCATTGTTAGAAGCGGATACACCGGTACAATAAGCAACGCCTCGAATCTTTTTCACTCGGCCTGGGTTTAATATATGCACCGTTTTGGGGAGCCGAACTTGATGCCCAAATACAAGCTGAACCTCGCCCGCCCCTCCAATTCCGCCAGCGCTCGGGTTTGACCGTCGAAGTATCCTCAAATCAATGTTGTTCGTGATCCCAAATTGTGCATAGAGGGGTAGTATCGCAGTCCTTACACTGTCTGCAGACATATCCCCAATTGACGTAGCAGATGTAATCACTCCTTGGCCTGTGAATAACACGTTCACTGGAGCCTTTGAGAACGGTGCTAGCAGGCAAAGCGAAATCAAGAAGTAGCTGACACCCCGAGTACATCCTGCAGGCAACTCATGCCGTATAACACCACCGCTAGCACCAGACCCCGGCATACTCCCAATTATCAAACCGGGACGGTAGAGCAGCGTCGTCCCTGTGTATGAAATTTCAATGTGTGAGCCATTGGTGATGGATTCGAGCAAACGGAGGAAGGAGATCTCGTGAGGGGCGAGTCCAGGATTAGTTGGAGAGGAAGGTCGTATCTGAGATATGTGTACAGATCTTCCTGTGAGGGTGGAAAGCACTAAACGGTGTGCGAAAGACTTTTCGGACGTGAACCGTAAGGGTGCTTTTGGTGGACTCGACATAGCAGTGAGTGACTAAGACCATTTCACGAGGGTATCGTAACCATAGTAGTATTGAATTTGCGCATTCAGCTCTTTGAAACTCCCACTCTGTGTTCTGGGCGGTGATCCTGTCAAGTACTTTGAACATTTACGACCCCATCCTCACGGTGGGATAGTTCTTTGATACGGTAAAATTGGGCTAGCCGTATTCTAATGCTAGCATTTGTCATCTTCCATCACTGATCCACTGGTCATAGAACTCAATACTATTCGGTAGATTGCCTTTGAAAATCCTAATGATGAATATTTCATCATGACAGCCGTGAAACAAGAGCCTGCCCCTGTTATCAAGCGTTTGTCACAATGCTTCCAAGTCCACTGAACATACCAAAATGGTAGGCATTAGCCACGCTACCTACATGATTAGACTTTAACAATAACAGGCTGGAAGAGAATTCGCATCTTCTGAAGCCGCCAATCAACAATTATTGCGTCTACAATGATGATGTGACAGTCATGGCAAGATCTTCTTGCGTGACAATGTGTGGACCAACATGCTCATTCAGAATATTACAGATCGTAGGCGGTCCCAATGCTCGCTCAGACTACCATATCAACGAAACTGCCGAATGGTTCTATCAGTACAAGGGCTCAATGCTCCTCAAAGTGGTCGACGATAGCAGCTTCCGAGACATCCCCATTCGCGAGGGCGAGATGTTCCTTCTACCTCCCAACACCCCTCACAATCCTGTACGATTCGCGGACACCGTGGGTATTGTGCTTGAGCAGCCAAGACCTGCCGATAGCAAAGACAGACTCAGATGGTACTGTCAAGACTGCAAGAGCATTGTGAACGAGGAGGCTTTCCATTGCACAGATTTGGGAACACAGATTAAGGAAGCGGTCAATGGGTTCAAGTGCTCGAATGAGAAGAGGAAGTGCAAGAACTGTGGGGCAACAGTAGATGTGGTCCCTAGAAACGTTGTGCAGCCATAAGGATTGAAAATCTGCTGGATCCCTTATCCTGGCAACTTTGGCACTCGGCTAGGCCTTAGGCAGAAACCCGCGAAAGCAGTGCCTTGCAAGGACATAGGCGGAATGGGATAAATGTTGGCGATGGCCTTTGGAAGGATGCATCTAAGCTCTCAGCATCGGTTGATGATGGTGCCTGCAATATGGTTGGACAATTACCCACATTCATCCTTACTAGTCATGCCTAGGCTCCGGAATCTCAGACCCACGGAATCCGCTTTCTAGGGTATGGGTGCTGAGACTAGTCACGACAAATGATACAGCTAGATCGTCATGTCCATCGCCAAAAGATTGAATCCCAGTGGAACGTTTCGGTGTGTGAGACACAACTCTACGGAGTAGTTCTACAGCCGGAGTATATTACCGTGCTAGCTTAGTTTACCATGTTTCACTAGACAACACACCCTCCCTCCACCTCTCTCTTCGACTTTCAATCACACTCCATGGAGTTTCGGCCGACCGGACCTCGCGATGACCTCAGTACTGTCATCTGGCTCAATTGATGGCAATTGATTCTAGAACTCCTCACTAATACTTTCCATGTCCTCCCTCATTACCGGCAGGGCTCTAAACCGATAACCCGCAAATATCTAGCCGGCGGCATACTATAGCATGCCAGTAAACAGCATGTTCTGTACTTCGGGGATGACACAGACAATTTAGGGAAACATATACGTGCTGAGCTTTCACTATCTGTGATCTGAGCGGCGGCCTCAAACAGGATGACCGCTCAGGCCACCTAACATCCTCCAACCTGATCTCGAGAAAACGCCAAAGGTTTTGAAAGCCTATATATCTCGGATATTATCATGGCTCACGTTGATACGAATCCCAGGTCTCCGCACCATGTAGATAGTCGTGCCACGACCGCAAGGTAGGTGTGTCTGCTCAGTCCTTTGCTTCAACCTGAAGGTACGGCTTTACTCCTTGAATCGCGAGTCTCTGTGCTGCGTTTCGTACCGAAGAAGTTCCGCTTTGTAGGCCGACCAGACAGCTGCCCCCTTTCTGATATCTCGACTCGTTCAGCGAAAGCTCGGATGCCCTCCCGTTCTATGCAACACACTACAAAGGTTGGAAACAGCCAGTCAAGGTATGCGTTGTACTCCCTCAATAAGTTTATAATAAGTATGGAACATTCCGCTGTCATCCATTGCTGCGGCAATACTTAGATTACTCTCTGCGCAAGAATTCCATGGCCAAATGGTCTCACCCTTTGCTGCCTATTGGGACGTGTGGAATCCCGTTTCCTCCCTAGGATCTACAGCTGTGGAGCATTACTGTCTCGCTACAGATGACTAGTATCTGCGTTCTACCTGAAAACTCTCAGGAAGAAAGATTGCATACTTTATAGTTGCGTATGAGACGCAACAGCGGGCTCTGGCATGATAGATGGATGCTACGATGCTGGCGCACTTTGACAATCTTGTACCCCGGTGTGCCATGTTTGCATAAAGCAAATTTTCACAATCGATAGTGCGTCCCACTGATATACTGGACATGGACCTCACACTGGGTTAAGCTTGAATTTGCCTGCATTGGAGTTCCTGTTGTAGCCTGCTTCTTGCGAGACCAAGTGAGCTTCCGTCTTCGATCCTATCACCCGATCTGACATCGTCATCCAAGTCTACACTAGGCTTCTACCAATTCGGTAAGTCGTGCAATTTTCATCTATTTCGGGGGTTATTCAGACACTGCTTCATTCAAGATGGCTTACGTCTTTCACATATACTTTCATACATGAAGAGATTCGAGTGTCAGCTCCAGAATTCGTTTGACGCAGCCAAGACGAAGATGGATGAGTCGAGCGAAGACTTCTATAACCGAATTGCAGTCCGACTGTCAGAATATGGACATTGCGACCGTCCGAGACTACGGTATCATGTCTCTCTATCGTCCGAGGCTTGGAGCTTGGGGATGAGTATGGGTACCCGCTGTGCTTTTGCATTGCGTTGGGACGTGGTTGGGAAGCACCCGCAGAACGCTGGGATGGTCGATTACGCAGAGGACAAGGCGAGGGCCTTAGAGATGATGCAGCACATTGCCAAAGGGAAACTCGGGGCCCTGGTGAGCTTGAAGGCAAGAGCTGCCGGCATGCGGGATTGGCAAGGAAGGACAAGCGCTAGCCGGGAAAGGGATCTAGGCAAAGCCAGTGTTCGATTTACACTTCTCTTTCATCAATCCACCCTCTCTCGACACGCACAACAAGCACCTATTCCATCACATCCCTTCCTTTTTCCATCGTCCACTGTACCTTATCAGGCAGATATCATCAATCAAAGGATCTTACTCCATTATCAAGCGGCGTGAGCGACAGTGAACACATTGCTCCTGGCAAAGGCGGTTTTACGTAAGCATCTTTCTCTGGTAGTATTTTCCAACCACAACTTCGGGTGGTTGGAACACTGTCGCGCAACCACCACTTTCAGCCTCTGCTCGCGATTTTCTTTTCCGCACCACAATAGCAAGGTCGGCGCACTTTGTTCACGTGCTATCTCTCAAACAATTGCTATTCCCACTATTCGAGACTCCCATCATCAAGCAGGTGGGAACACGTATTAATCGACATCTGCACAGCACCTCTGCCAATAGTTCCTACGCCACCGACCCACCATCAGACCCGCTACATAATGGCAGAAGAGACAAACGGGACTAGCTCCTCTGCCATGCCTCCGTCATCCGGTGTTCACACAGAGGCATCGCACGACCAACATGGGAACAAGGCAGTCGACGTGTCTGAGGAAAAGCAAACATCTGGGTCGATCGAAGAAAGCGCATTAGGAAGTGACGGAATAAGTGAAGGTACGCGATGGGATGATCGCCGCTTCACATAAGGCTCGATCCATGCTGAATGTACATCTTCCTTACAGCCCCGAAGACAAACGGCAACCCCGAGCACGCTGAGCAGGATCCAAACGATAACTCAAATAAAGCTACTGAGCCACCACATAATACACGAGGCCCCAAGGACACCGAGATGAAGGACACGCAAGACGTTAGTGAGGATGCCGGAGCCGCTGCCAGCCCAACAACTAACGGCACACCGGCTCATTCTAAACGAGCGAGCATGGGAGGTTCGTCGAAAAAGAGAGCTGCAGCTGTACCTGAGCACAAGAGTAAAAAGCTCAATAAAAAGAAGTCCAAGCCTTTGACCAACCTCGCTGCTCAGCCTGGCGAATACTATATCGCCCGGATGAAGGGACACCCACCATGGCCTTCCATAATCTGTGATGAGGACATGCTCCCTCAAAGTCTCCTCACTAGTCGTCCAGTGACGGCACAGTTGGCGGATGGAACATTCAAGAAGCCGGAATATGCGGACGGAGGCAAGCGTGCTTACGAGAGAACGTTTCCGATAATGTTTTTGTGAGTTATCTGCTAAATAGGGTTGATCGATCTTGGCTGACTTGACACAGGCACACCAACGAATTGTGAGTCGGAGGTTTGCAGCGGCCATAGAGGCACAAGACTAGATGGCTAATCCTCCCCCGCAGCGCCTGGATCCCTAATACCGAGCTTATGCCTTTGGATGTAGAGGCTGACTCAACCAAAAACCCAATTGAGAAAGGCAAAAAGCAAGCTCTGATACAAGCATACAGAAAGGCCGCAGAGAACCAGGACTTGGACCACTTCAAAGCCATGCTCGCGGATCACCAGATGGCCTTAGAGGCAGACCTGCAAGAGAAAGAAGAGGCTGAGAAGGAGCGGTCCGCGAAGAAGGCGAAGAAGGCTTCTCGAAAGAGCGATGCTGCTGTAGCAGATGATGGAGATGAAATGGACATCGATGAGGACGCAGTGGCTGAGAAGTCCAGGTCCAAGAAACGCAAGAAGGCAGACGATAGTGATGAGGCAAATGAAAAGGTCAATTCTCGGTCTTCAAGAAAGTCTGATTGCTTCACTGACAGCGTACAGCCTGCAAAAACCCCCAAAACCGCTACAAAGCTGAAGCTTTCCACTCCAAAGACACCGGCGGCCGAGGCTTCAGGTAAAAAGAAGGCCGCAAAGCCCAGATCTGGGAAGGCGCAAAAGAGCGCAAGCGAAGATGATGTGGTGACTCCGAAGGTTGAAGAAAAACCTCTAACACCGAAAGAAATGAGGGAAATGAAGGAGAAGAAGGGTAAGACCATCTGACGCATCCTAGCTGTTCGCGCTAACACACGTATAGTGCTTTACTATCGCCACAAATTGCAGCGAGGATTTCTTGCCCGGGATACCACGCCAAAGGAAGACGAGATGAAGGTATGCTGAAACCTATGTATAAATAATGATCATGTTTCAAAATGATCTAACGTGCAACAGGCCATGTCAGACTTTCTCGGTGAACTCGAAGGCTACCCAGACCTTGAAGGTAGTATCATTCGCACGACGAAGATTCATAAAGTGCTCAAAGCGATGATCAAGCTGGGTTCAATACCTTTGGATGAAGAGTTCCATTTCAAGACCCGCTCAAGCGAGCTTCTCGGGAAATGGAACGAGATACTCTCGAACGACACTTCTGCCGGCGCTGTAGGCGACAAAGATACAGAAGCCAAGGGCGACGATGCTGCAGCTCTTATGATGAACGGTGAGGCCAAGACCACTGAAGAACAGGCCGAAAAAGCGGAAGCTGGTGAGGCCGCAGCTCCAGAGGAAGAGTCGGCAGCACAGTTAGAGAAGAAGATTGGCACCACGGTAGAAGGAGACAAGGACGCTGACGATGTGCCCGGAACGTTACCTGAATCTACCTTTACCGAACCCCAGAAGGCTGCCAACGACGAGGAAAATGGAGACACTGAGATGGCGGAGACGTAAGGCTCGATGATGGACTGGCGGCGACCACACCCTCATTGTGTATGCAAGGGCCGGTCCGCTTCTAAGGCTTGTGCTTAAGCGGACCGATGCTCTTGTCTCTCCAACAACCATCTACCTGGGCTATTCCATGCCACGGATCCATCAAGCTCGGGACAATTGTACCTTTAATCGGTGACCTGGGCCTAGGAGGCTACAATGGCGTTCAGCAACGACGCATTCTGATCCTGAATATGACGGAAAGCCGTGACAATGCATGGCGGCAATGGTAAAATCTACTGTACATAAGCAAGCTTTGATTGTGTGTGCATTCTGGTGGGTGGCCGACATTCAGGGATAGGTAGTCTGGTCCGCTTTGCTAGGAACGTGAAAAGATACGTTGGTCATTGAATGCAATGCTGTTCAAAATTGAGGCGATGAGCTTCATTCTCTGACTGCTACAGCTTTTGTTAACAATTTTAGTTTCCTCTCCAAGGGCATTACTTGAAAAGGCACGAGCAAGGCATTGGCAAATTGTCAGGGATGGTTGATGATCAGAGCTTTGAGACTGGCCGATCTGGGTGCTTCCTCAGACGACTCAGATGAAGCAGACTGAAAAGAAGCATCTCTCTCCAGTATAGCGGCCCTCTCCAATACCATGCTGGGCGTAGGTGCTTGAATGCTAACAATGTCAAAGCCGAGCCGGGCACGGTATAATCTAATATTAGTGTCTATCTTCCTATCTACTGCGTTGACCCTAAAGGCAGCCTATCCATGGGGTCATCCGCTTTTGTTGAAAGTTATATGGATCGATTCCCATGTAGCAGACGTGTTACTGTTCAAGCATTGCCTTTCGAGGCGTCCTTTTGTGCACTGTTTGTCCTTCGTAGCGCTTTTACTTTCTCACGAAGGAGTCGTTCGCGCAATTCAGTGGCTGTGATGGCTGTCGTGGTTTTCTGCACAAGTACTTAGCTCCGAAATTGACCCATGTCTGATCAGAGATGTGGGAAGAAAAATTGATTGTAGTACTTTCACGAATGCTTACCCACCTCGTCGTTCGCGCCAGCAATTGCCGATGCTCGCGCTGGTTTTGGGCTTGTTGAGTTGCGTTTGTCCCTGCTCTCCTCGTCCGCATAAGAGTCAGCCAACTTCCGTCTCTTGTCAGCGGGTGAGGAGCTTGAGGAACTGTTGCGCCTCCTTCTCGCAGCAGGTGCGTATCTCTGGATAGAGCGGTGTCTCTTTCGATCTCTCTGCCTTGGTGGGGTCGGGCTTGTGTTTCGAGGTATTGGAGCTGGAGAGAGTCGGTCTCTGCTGCGGCTTGGACTGGGGCTGCGTCGTCGGTCATAAGAGCCGCGTCGTCCCTTTCTATAATCAGCACGTGCGTCTATCCTTCTATCATCACTGTCATAGGAAGGTAATCTTCGTGATCTGCCCACGGGTCTTCGGTTCCTGCTCAATGAGCGAGAACGAGAGCGACGTTTCAGTAGTGATGGTGATTCTCGTCTTGGACGGGGAGGCCTGGACCTTCGGGGTGGGGTGGGACTGCGTGATGAGATGGAAGGAGAGCGTCTCCTCGGGCGTCTTCTGGTTGAACGTGAGCGAGAAGCATCTGAAGGTGTGAAGGACCTAGCCCGTTTGTCACCGCTTCGGGGCCCCCTTCGATCTCTGTCTCTGCTGTATCGCCGACGGGAAGGCGTCCGAGATCTATTTGGACTGTGAGAACGTCTTCGTGGTCTTGGCGAGATACTGTCTTGATATCTTCGGCGTGGTGGGGTTCTGGTAGGTGACCGAGAGTATGAATCAGATGTTCTCGGAGAAGGCGACCTAGGTCGTCTTTCTTCTAGTCGACGACCGCCGCGACCAGGGGGAATGTAGGTATCTATCTCACGGCGAGCGGGTGGGCCACGAGGCAAACTCGGTCGTCTAGATGGAGGTGACCTCGAGTCTCGGGGCGGGCGTCTGTCGTATTCATAGTTTCCACGACCGCCTCTACCACGGCCTCGCCCTCGCTCACCGCGATCTCTTTGCCGAATGTTGTCCATGTTACGGTCGCGTTGCCTCTCCTGCTCTCTGCGGCGTTGTGCTTCTTCAGCGGCTTTCTCTGCCTCGATCTGTGCAGACTAGTGAGCTGATATACCAATGCTAACACCAGTATAGCAAAGTACCTTCTCTTGGATCAGTTCCAACTTCTTCGCTTCAAGTAGTTCTTTGGGAACGCCCTGGGGATTGCTCTGGGCGCTGAGGCAGAGGAGCCATAGTTCTTTGCAGAACTTTGGAGTGTCCTTATCGAGAAAGCCGGTGAGCTGGATTTGCAGCACCTTAATGTCAGGCTGCCAGCATAGAAGTCAGCAAACAACCGTTCTACTCCATGGGTTCTGGTACTAACAAAGCGTGAACCTTCGAGTAGATTGAAGCACAGCTCAATGACGACGTCGTCCTCGCTCCCGAGTATGTCTGAGATCTTCCCGGCGATCCATCTGTGAGAAGATTCGGTCAGCATCTTTCTCAGTACGAGTAGTGACTACATTTCCATACTTTTTCATCACCTCGACATTGACCTTCTGCATGTCGACTTTTTGGCTGAACTCGGGAGGGAACTTAGTCGCCTTGAGCAGCTTAGCATCTACACTTGACGCCATGCTGAATGTAGGCGCTATCAAGCGCAGTGGATACCGATTGCTAAGGACAATGCGCGTTGGCAGACTTGAGAAGCTCACGGTTGAAGTATAAAGCGTGGTCGGCTTTAGCCCGCACCCCCTTCTGGGCCACACCCAGAGACGGTCCAGGCTCATTATGTGCACAACCATACATTTAATGATTTATTCTCGCCTATAAACTTGCAATGCTCTTCAATTCAACTAATTCTTACCCCAGAATCTCCAGGTGAGAAAATCTTGAGTCGCACTTTCCATAGTGAAATGGAACCTTCTTTACAAGTCGCTGATTGGGTGAGCAATTGCCCAGGCACGCAGACAAGGTGGCAAGCTACGTACAAATTGCCTATCAAAACAGCGGCAACGATGATAGTATTCACGATCTCGAGACAAATGAGCAGGTCTTGAAGTAGTATTTGAGCTTAGTCACATTGTCTGCATACAGTTTAGCACATTGTCCAGCAGGGGTTGCGAGTTCTGCTCTAGGAAGCTGTGATGTTATATGTTCGTAAACTAGTTTCTAATTGTTGACTTGCATTCATGTAGCATGTCTACTAGACGATACAGTCGCTGTACAAATACTCCGGTTGCTCGGAAAAGTTGGATACGATCTAACAGAAGTGCCGTTGAGATCCTTGTTTATTTGATGAATCGATTGCAATGGGATTGAGCTGTAATGTTCGGTTCTTTTTAGAAGAGGTTACCTTATGACTGCCACATTCTCTAGTAGCGCGAATGCCGTCGCTGCTCTTTTCACCTACTTCGCCATATCGTCTTTTTGAAGAAAGAGCGCTGATCATGTAAACTCACCTTCACTCATTCCATCTTTTGACATTCTCTTCATATCCTCCATATTGATACAAGCATTCGTTGCGTCCTCATGTACGAAATTCTATTACTTTAACATGCGCAGGACTCCTACAGGTCAGCGACCACAGCTTAATCAAGCCCACTCGTCCTCTTGGCGCTGGCCTCGGCTGGTGCCTATACAGGAGCAGCACGCTCGAGCGTCTCAAGAGAGCCGCTTATCTGCACGATCTTCACGAGCTCATTCAGTACACGGCAAAGGCGAGCAAACCCCATCACCAACCGAGCTGGCAGAATCCTCGACTACCGAAACCCCTCCAATCAAGGACGCACTTCCACAAGTCAGTGATCTCGGCGCTGCGGGCAGTGCTTCTTCGGTAGGGGAATCTGGTACTGGGCCCACCCAAAAGGGGGATCCAAACGAAGCTGACGACAGCGTCTCACGAATTGACATGGACGAAATCCATCCTTCAGATTACACACTCCCACAAAGTCCTGTCCCCAGCGTTGCCGGCCATGCTTTTCCAGTAGCAGACCCTACTAATGAACCGACCGAAGGCATGCGTTCAACCGAACCTAGAGGCGACTCTTCAGCAGTAGGAGGCTCTATTGCCGGCCCAGCCGACCATGGGCATTCCACTCAATCTGAAGCCGGCTCCTCTGCAGTAGGAGACGCCACCGAGGGACCGACCGAGGACAGGCATTCGAGCGAAGCTGAAGGTGACTCTCCTACAGTAGGAGGCTCTAATACCGGTTCAATGATCGATAGGCAATCGAACCAATCTGAAGCCGGTTCAACTGTAGTTGGAGGCTCTGGTACTGGACCGAGAGACCGCAGGCATTCCCACGAAGCTGAAGAAAGCGCTAATAAAGTAGAGGATTCTGGTACTGAACCGGTGGGTCGCAGGCATTCGAGCGAAGCTAAAGGCAGCATCTCAACGATTTCTGGTTCGGATATTCAGCCTTCGCCCGTCCAAGACGGCCACATGCCCAATAGTGTGGCCGAGAAGTCCATTGATGATACACCAGACAAAGCAGACCAAGGATACAGCGCCAGGCCAGAGTCGATTTCAAACTGGAAAAAGGCAGAAGTCCAAAGTATATCAGAGGATGAAACGCCAGATGCAGCGGCGGGGGCTGGTCAGTCATCACTGCAGTATTGTACACCGTTATTTTAGTGTGCTGACAGTATGAAGAAGCTACGGACGAGATGCCGGACGAAGAGCCGGCGACAGGGCTTACACCTCTAGCACCAGTGAAGGACAGAGTCTCTGTACCCGATGATCCAGTTCCGTACTACGCCACTCCAAAAATCATGGTTCATAAACCAAGCAAATCCTTTCAAAGCGACACCTCGGGTCCGCGCACAATTGATGAGATCCTTGCAAGAGAGCGTAGAGATATGGCTCTCGAGGAACGTCTTCCAGCCAGAGATCTACCGTCGGTGCCTGCTGGGTGAGTTGATTCCGGAGCGATTTTGTCATGTCGGTGTTGCTCGAGTCATATTTCAGGATTAAGGCTCTTCCCTGGTCATCTTGCTAGCTACGTCGGTGTTGTGATCTGAGACATGTTTGGGACCCAGGGGCACTGCTGGTCACAATTGCACTTTCACTGAGGCGTCGTGTCGCTCATACTATAGGTCTATGCTGACTTCAAACGGTTATACAGTTCCCCCGCTATGCCCCAGCTTACTCGGCTGCCCACGGGTGCAGTAATGCATAAAGCGCTCAAGGTGAAGAGGAGAAGCCTCTGTCTGCGGAAGGCCAGGAATCTTGCCGCGAGGAAGACGATTCTCAAGATTACCTTGGGTAGGCAGTTGGCTGTCCCTACCAAGCAATCCTTGAGACAACTTGCAAACGGAGACAGTGCTATTGCAGAATATCCCGTGGTCTCACAGATGTTACCATAGGGTTGGAATGTGAGTCTTAGGGAGCTAGGCTCGGCAAGGCCCATTGTTGAGGATCCAAGAAAATAGAATCTTGACGTGGTAGGGTTGGGGAGTTCTAGATTGAGCGGTGCTTACACGGCCTTCGCTGCCTTTATGCGAAATCCTATAATAAATTCTCAGTGCTGTCGGAGCCAATACTTGTGAATGGGTTGGGTAGGTGGCAGTGGGTTAACCAGGGGTGCAGGAACACTCAAGGTCCGCTTGAGGTTCTCATAGCTGTATACCTTTGAATGCATCCGCGTATGCCTTCTGTCGACGCCAAGATTCTCTTCACGTCGATGGCATTACTCATACCCTTTTCTCCAATCTGACCCAGACCTCATCCCCGCCTCCTCCCAGCTCTACTATCCTTCCCTTCCAGCGTCTTCAACGCCCTATCGACATCCATCCTCGCCTGCTTCAATTCTGCACCCTCACCCTGCATGTGGTTCATCTTGACACCATAATGGAGTTCCACAAGATCCGTTGCCCGCTGCATATCCGGATCATCGTGTGGCTTCGAATGTATTTCTGGCGCTGAAAACCCGCCAGCGTCTCCCACGGACGGCAATACATTTGGCTTGTGGACAGAGACAAGGGCGAGAGCAGCTGAATGGTCCTTAGGTTGTCATCAGCTTGTGAGAGCGAAGAATAGGGAAAGATACGTACGCAGACGCGCAGAGAGGTCAGGTCGGAGAGGATTGAGGCGACCTGCATTGTCATTCAAGGACCCTAAGAGATGTCGTCGCCATGGGAAGATGTTGATCGGTGCCAGAAGCCCTAGCCCTATCTTATATTTTGGGAAGGGAATCTCTGCTGCCTCATCCAATAACAACAGTATGTTCCTGCAAAGCGAGAGATCCAATCTGTAAATCTATTCTGCGAATATAAAGCTGAGGCTCAAACTTGAGGCTCTCCGCAATGGCTTCTCGCAGCATAGCGGCCAATTGCCGCAAAGTGGTCTGCATAGGCCGCAACTATGCGTACGCTTCCTCCTCTCGTCTACTTTTACTGCCATTGACAATGCTCCAGCTGATATATCTCCCGAAGCGACCACATAAAAGAGCTCAACAATGTCCGTCCGAAAAAGCCTTTCTATTTTATCAAACCTTCTTCGTCCATACTTCCGCCAAAGTCTGGTCCCGTACTCCAGCCCAAAGGCGTGAATTTGCATTATGAGGTCGAACTCGCCCTCATTATGGGCCGTACCGTTGTTGACCTCCCTCCGGACGACGAGGAAGCTGCTATCGAATCTATTTCCGGCTACTGCGTATCGATCGACATGACGGCAAGGAACATGCAAGACGAGGCTAAGAGAAAAGGCCTCCCGTGGACTGCTGCTAAAGGTTTTGACACCTTCCTGCCGATTTCGGATTTCATTCCTAAGGCGAAGATCAAGGATCCGCATAATGTGGAGTTGTGGCTGAATGTCAATGGGGAGGAGAGACAGAGGGATGGGACGGGGTTGATGCTGTTCCGGATTCCGAGGATGTTGAGTGAAATCAGTCGGGTCATGAAGCTTGAGGAGGGTGACTTGGTGCTGACGGGGACGCCGAAGGGTGTAGGGAAGGTGGAACTGGGGGATGTGATGACGGCGGGTGTGAGAGTTGGGGGGAAGGAGCTTGAGGAGGGGATGATTGAGGTGGGGGTTAGAGAGAAGGGCGGGTTATTTGAGTACGAAGAGACGTAGGGAAGACGGAGCGCCGAAGCTTTCTTTTGGCTGGCGTATCAAGTGGGTTGCTGCAAAGATGCTGTGATTGGAAAAGTCCTCCGTGTCTTTCACACCCTTTCTCCAATATTATAGCTGATCGTCAAAGTCCGCTGGCAAGATTCGCCTCCTCTTTCTCAACCTCTCCGCTTCTTTTGCCAGTCGGTAGATCTCTTTCTTAGCGTTTGACCAAGTCCATCCGTCCTTGTCCAATCTCTCCTTAAGCAGGTGTTGTCGGTATTTGTCGTTCAAGCCGTTTACGAGTCTATAGACAGCCTGAGCTTCGTACCGATAGATGCCCTCAGCGATCGCAATGTCACCATGACGCATGTACTCTTCGAGCGACGAGGAGCCTTGCATCGTCACGTTGGATATCGGGTCAGTCATATTGAGCTGGGTAGTATCGAGGTACTGGGTGTGTAACTGTGTTGGCTCGACAAATTGAGAACTCACACGCGTGGTATCGAGAAGCTGAGTCTCTTTCGGCGCGTCGGGTCGCACGCTTTCGTCTGCTGTTGTGGCTTCGGACATTGTCCTACGTGGTCGTGATGGATCTGCGTGTGTCAGTAAACTGTTGTGCTTGGGGGAAGCATTGGCGACTTATTACCTGGAAACAAGCCAGTAAGATGATTTGAGTCTTCCCGAGCTGGATGACTGTTTCTCTGCGATGTACCAGCCAGGAAAGCCTCCATCTGCGCTTTCATCTCCTTCAATTCTCTTCTCTGGCCTTGCCTTTCCACGCGCGCCGTCTTCTGCATGGTTTCCACCGCATCAGTCACACTCGTGTATTCCATCTTCAGAATCTCAAACTTCTGCTCCAAAGTTGCCTTTGCCTGTGAGCTGACAGCGTTAATCTGGTCCTGTTGATTCGCATCTTGCTCTAGGCGAAGGATTCGGTCTTTAAGAGCTTCGTTTTCGGTCTGTAGCTCGTCGGTTACTTGTATATTGGGAGGACTGGTCTGATGGTGCTGTTTTGGATGCTCTTCGAGGCTGGCGATGCGGTCTTTATGGATGTTATTTTCAGCTTGGACTTGCTTGTTGCCGGCTACTGAGTCTGCAACCTTGGCCGCGAGTATCTCTATCCGTGAGTTGGCTTCGGTGAGAGTGGAGAGTTGGTGGAAGATCTTTGTATGTTCCAATTTGAGCCGCATGCACCAGATTAGCCATTCGGGGTCTTCTCCTTGGGTCATTGCGCCTTTGCCAATAGGTATGGATAGCAGGTACGGAGGAACTTGAGTGTAACGATATTTGTGGTTGTTCGTCAGACTTTCCTTGTAATGCTGGTGATAGAGAAGCCGGCAGATTATTGAATCCTCGAATCAATCTTGTATATCTTGAAAAACGAGACGTTGTTCACGCACTTCAAAACACTAATGGGATAGTTTTGTCCGTATTGATTGGTCTATTCAAGTGCAGCACACTACCGCCATCTTTCCAAACAATTACGCGATCCGAAACGTGAGAGTGTGTCACGCAACTCAGCCAGAGCCAAACGAAGTACAAGGCTTTTAAGAGATGCACATGCCGAGCGGCACGTGCCATTGCATGCAAAAGGAAACAGAACGCCGCCGGCATGCCAGCAGCGCTCCTGAGCGATCTATGAAATTCTAAAAACCCCCTTTCAATTTGTAACAGTCTCCCCACAGGAACTAAATGGTCCCAGCCGCTACTGCTTGAATGTCCTTTTCCAGACACCAAAACAATGGAATGCAGAAACACGCGAACCGTTGCTTACTTCACCCCTAGATCAGATCTGTAACAACGGTCAGTAAGTTTCAGAGGGCTACATTAGGCAGGGTGCATGCTGACCGGCCACATTCATAGGCATCTCCTCAATCTGAGTGCTGTAAAATTGTTCGATTTCCCTCATCATTCGTACGTCATCAGCCGTAACAAAGTTGATTGCAACACCCTTTCGTCCAAAACGTCCACCACGACCGATGCGATGGATATAGTTCTCACGGTTGGCAGGCAAGTCGTAGTTGATGACCAGCGAGACTTGCTGGACGTCAATGCCACGGGCAAGCAAGTCAGTGGCGATCAGAACACGCGATGATCCCGAGCGGAATTCCTTCATGATCAAATCACGCTGGGTCTGGTCCATATCACCGTGCATAGCAGACACTGTGAAGTCACGAGCTGTGAGCTTGTCGGTAAGCCAGTCAACCTTTCTCCGAGTATTGCAGAAGATGACGGCCTGGGTAATGGTGACGGTTTCGTACAAGTCAGAAAGAGTGTCCAGCTTCCAGTCTTCCTTCTCTACTGCTATGTAGAATTGCTTGATACCCTCGAGGGTTAGTTCGGCCTTCTTCACCAGAATGCGCACAGGGTCGCGCATGAATTTGGTGGTGACCTCGAGAACATCCTGGGGCATGGTGGCTGAGAGGAGGACGACTTGAGTGGATTGTGGGAGAAGTTGAAAGATATCGTAGATTTGCTCAGTAAAACCACGCTATTACATGAGTAAGCAGATTTTACCAAAAGTGCGTGGTACGGGATATACTTACAGAAAGCATCTCATCGGCCTCGTCTAAGACAAACATCTTCATGGAATCGGTCTTCAGGACACGACGCTGGATCATGTCCTGGACACGGCCTGGAGTTCCAACGACCACTTGAGGCCCAGCTTGAAGAGCCTGCATGTCATCACGGACGCTAGTACCACCAATGCAAGCATGGCAATCAATGGACATGAAGTCGCCGATAGCTACAACGACCTTCTGGATCTGCTGCGCCAGCTCCCTGGTGGGGGCAAGGATCAAGGCCTGGCATGCCTTCACATTTGGGTCCAGCTTCTGCAGCACTGAGATCGAGAATGTGGCGGTCTTGCCGGTACCTGACTGAGCTTGAGCAATAACGTCCGAACCTGCATGTATAAGTCAACACATGTCATCACGCACAAAGCAGCGCTCGTGGTTGAATATACCCTTGATCACAGGCATGATAGCACGCTGTTGGATTGCAGAAGGGCGCTCGAAGCCATAGGCGTAGACGCCTGGGGCAAGTCAGCGTCAAATCTGTCTCATACCTTTGTGGAGGCGCAAAGCATACCTCGTAACAGCTCGGCCTTCAGGTTCATGGAATCGAAAGAGTCGGTGACCTCGTCATAATTTGATTCAATCTGAGCTATGAGGGTACTGTGTTAGCCACTGCACAGAGAGCCTGAGAAGAAAGCGCAGCGCAGCCCAGTCTTAACGACTACCATGAGCACAGTGGCATGATGACGTACTCTCTGGGATCTCTTCAAGACCCTTGTCAGCCATGATTGCGACTGCTCTAGCAAAAGACCACGACCTTCAGGTGCGTGATCTCTATGAAGTCCGAGATGTAGTGGTGGGGGTGATGACTGAAGATGAACCGTGGAGGTGTTCACCCAGTTGAAGTTGGTGTAGCTGTAGTTGTCTGGATATCAGGGCACTCTGTTCAAGAGTGCTTGTCTGATATCGGAAGTAATTAGTACTTTATTCTTGTGGTTTGTTATATGGTTGTGTGAGAAGGAGGATTTAATTGTTCGCGGGTGTAAAATAAAAAAAATTGGTCGATCCACTAGCGGCCCTTTCGCCGCAGGGGCCAGTTGCCTAAATATGGCCATACGCTAGTAATTCACGACCTGGCGTTCACTACCTTGAGGTTCAATGTCAAATGTACTTCTGACTCATGGAATCGCCACCATGAGTGATTAGAGCATCTGAGGACTGAATACCGGACCCTGCAGATGACGGGGCATGCTAGTTCGGCAAGCAAGCCTCTTCAGATATGGGATTTCGACACAGGGAGTCATGCATGAGTCCGGACAATCTGAATGGGAGCATGATCTTTCCGGCTCCGACATTACCTCTGTCTCGGGATTCGAATCATCTCAACGCTATCCAAGTCTTGGACTCTGGGTTTAATGATCATGACTCTGTGGCCATACCACCACACCCTCTAGGGATAAAGCCAGCTGGAAATGCATACGCTGCAAATGAAAACATCAAGGCATCTGCAGGCTACTTCGCCATCTTGCCAGACGAGTTGGTTATTCATATACTCGAATACTCGGATGCTGTTGTGCTACAACAAATTCAGCGTACTTGCAAAGCTTTGTATGCTTTCACAAGGCTCGAAGATCTATGGAAGACAATTTACATTGAGTAGGTCGGGGTTATCTTGTCTCAAATTGAACTTGCCAGCGTGAAGTCGGTCGACATCCAGTGGCGACATTCCCTATCTCTGTTCTTGGTCCCTATGAGCGGACGTCAGCCAAATAGTTGGACTGTGCATTCATTCGTCTTGATTGTGGATACCACAAAGGTTCATAAACAATGCTTATTACTTGATTTGACATTCCAGCGGTTTCCCTCCATTGCGCCTTAAAAGAAGCAAAGAGTTAGGATACGAACCCATGCTGAGAGACTACTTTCTAGATCCTTCCCCTCCCTTTCCGTCTGGCGTGGGACATGGCGTTCAACGTACCACGGCATGCCTAGCGCGTATACTGCCCAAGTCTGTTGCCAGAATCTGTTCTCCGACATCCTTTATCGCCCCTTCTTCTGTGCTAATACTCCATTGCTGCCGTATGCAAGCAACATCCCTATCCGAAATGCTATAAATCGATTGCCTGGTATCTCAGCTTCAGAATTCACCTATGAATGGACAGATAGGTAATGCTCACCTCCGAGCTGCTCCCTCTTGAATCCCATGACCAGTCTCGAGAGTATATACATTCTTTGAGCCCACTTTCGCTTACCAGTCCTACTCAACGCCGCTTATTTGTGGGGGCATGCGCTCTTGATCAAATCTGATTCAGGCATCCATGAAGTTCCATGGTTCGTTTCTATGTCAATGGAAGAGAGCACTGACTCCCAGAACCTACGTAGGCCGTTCATCCTTACCAATCCCGTACGAGAATGGCCGGTATATCGAGATTGGTCAACAGAGACGTTGCTTGACAAGTATGGCGATATCAATTTCAGGGCAGAAGCTGTTGATTGGCCTCTCAAGACGTATGTCGACTACATGAATGACAACGGCGATGAGAGTCCATTATATCTATTTGACTGTGCATTCGTAGAGAAGATGGGGCTCGAAATTGGGAAGCATGGGCAGTATTGGGCGCCCGATTGCTTCGGCGAAGATCTTTTTTCCATCCTAGGTGATCAACGACCAGACAGCCGATGGCTCATTGTTGGGCCCCAGGGGAGTGGAAGCACCTTTCACAAGGATCCAAATGCTACAAGGTCTGTTCATCAGGTACGATTCAAGTCAGATCGTTGACGGAAATACTAGCGCTTGGAATGCAGTTCTGAAGGGCTCAAAGTACTGGATCATGTTTCCAACGTCTCCTTCTCAACCTCCACCGCCTGGTGTCATTGTCTCAGAAGATCAAAGTGAGGTCACAAGCCCTTTGAGCCTTGCTGAATGGCTTATTGGCTTCCATGATGAAGCTCGAAGAACGTCAGGCTGTATGGAAGGCGTCTGCAAGGAGGGAGAGGTCCTGCATGTCCCATCGGGATGGTGGCATCTTGTGGTAAATTTGGAGCCCAGCATCGCCATCACTCAGAATTTTGTGCCCGAAGCACACCTTACTAACGTTCTAGATTTCTTAAAGAACAGAGCTGACCAAGTTTCGGGCTTCAAGAGTGATATCAGGGATGCGTACGAGTTGTTTGTACAGAAAATGGGAGCATCGTATCCTAGCCTACTAGACCAAGCCCTGGGCCAGATGGAGAAATTGAAGGCAGGGAAGAAGAGGAAGTGGGCTGAGCTAGTCAATGAAGATGAAGAGATTACAGCTAAGGGTGGTGGATTCAGCTTCGGGTTTGGGGACGGAGATGAGGAAGATATTCATTAAAGTCATCAGATAGCGTCGAACAAATGCATCCTTTCCAATCATCCCAAAAGAGATCCCTTTAATGACAAGCCACACTCTTCGTGGGACTCGAGTTTCCAAATCCGATGTACCCAATAAATGCCCCGACCGCCACAGCAAGCATTACCCAGCCATTGTAAGTCATGAAGAGCAACCTACGGGAATTAGTATGAGCCGCCCCTATGCAATAGAGTAATGGCACTTACATGATAAAAAAGCTATAGAACACCTGAACGGCATACAATGCTGCCCTTACTAACCGGACCTTTTTCTCCCGCTGCCCAGCATCCTTTCCTGACCAGAGTAATGAGCCTCGTTCTTGACCAGCCTCATCACCATCTTTGAGAAGAACGCTTAGCCTCATGCCTACGCATGAACGGCGAAGTAAGACGCTACTTACTTGGCAAGCTGTTTGCATATTCAGCACTGCTACTTTCGTATCGCCTGCTTATCTCTCGAACGAATTCGTAGCCAGCTGTGAGGAACGCTACAGCAACGAGGGAGATGAGGAGTGTGAAAGTCGAGCGGACGTGCCACCAGTGGAAGATGATGCAAAGGTTTGTTGTGTCCCACGTAAAGAGCATCTGGTCCGTAGGTTAGTATCTAAGGCAGGGGTGCTAGGAGGCAAGGTCATCGTACATTCATATTACACATTGCTGGCATGTCCATGCCGCCATGATCCATACCTCCATGGTCCATGCCGCCTTGGGCCGTTCTAAGCTCCGAGCTGGTCACAGATTGAAGGATCCCGGCTGGTCTTACTAAAGAGTGTTGTCCGATTAGAGATGTGACACAGATTGATTTGAGTGGTCCATGAGCCGCTGACACGACGCAGCAGGGATGTCGTCGACGTGCATGAATGGCAATTTAGCCGACCAACAACACCGTCACTCGAACCCAGCATAGATCGTCAATCTCCTACTTCGCCATAGACTTGTTACGCGCCAGCCTCGAACTGAGATCTCTTCAATGGCCGAAAATGTCCCCCCGCCCTCCGCAACCACCGCAGACGCAACCCGCGGCGTGCCATACTACGAGAAGCTGAAGCGCGACCTCCGAGAAACGCTCCAAAAGAAGCGAATTCTCGACAGAAATATGGTATACTCCTCTCCGTTAGCTACCACTGATGCTTCCCATCTTTGCTGGGCTAAGTGCTGACCCTAGCTACTTGCAGGAAATGCTAGAGCAACAAATTTACCGCTACGAATCCTCCTACCTCGAAGAGACGGGCGCAGGCAATATCATAAAGGGATTCGACAATTACATCAAAGGCTCCGCCAACGCGGGGAATACAGGTGGCAACACAGGGGCTGGGACGAGTACGAGGAGGAAAGGGCAAATCATTGAAACGGATAGAGTGTTTAGTAGGAGTTCGGCTAGCTTTATGAGGGTGGGTTCAGTGTATGATCCTGACTCAAGCAGAGGATAGAAATGGGCTAGAGGTAGCTGATGGCTTGATCGTTCGTATAGGAGCTCTCGCCCGCGAGCTCGGCGCAAACAACTCCCTCACACGCTGCTACGCCTACATCGGGAAACCCTAATCCGCCATTGAGCGCTAGAGAGAGTAATCATCCCACGCCTACAAGCGCTACAAGTACGAAGCCTGGACAGAACAACAAGAAGATCAAGAGGAGCGAGAAAGATGAAGACGAGAACGATCGAAAGGGGCCGAAAAGGTTGAAAATTAGTTTCGACCCAGACAAACGTCGAGGTGCTGTTGGGGATTGAGTTCAGTAGATCACCCCAGCATTGCGTTGTTTTCATGAAGTTTAACCCAGGAATACCCGGTTTCGGAGCCAGTAGGGCCTAAAGAGCGGACGGTTTGCACAGCACAAGCTTCTGTTTACCCAGAATCGCCTGCGAGTCGCCCCATTAATGGTAGCCCATACACAATACTTCCTGACACGAAGAAAAAGCGGTGTCTTCCCCTTCACATCCTCATTAGTCACCTCAGCGTCTCTCAGCCCCCCTCAACCATTCGTCCCACCTGTGTCAAGCAAACCCTGGTTATTGCTTAGCCGAATCTCGATCGATCCCACTCCACACATCTCCATTGCCTGGGGAGTCTTTAAGTCAGCAACCAAGGTATCAAGGTATAAGCTCAAGTCAGGAGGCCTGTCTGGATGACTAAAGGCACTAGACACAAGTCTTACAACTCAGTAGATTCCGAAACGAGGAAGGATACGATCAAGGACACAACTCACTCCAAAGCATCGTCGTCATAGCATACAGGGTCGAAGGGTTTCAAGGCCGGTCCAGGATACCAATCACCAGCCACCAACACTGCGGTCCTATTGCTTGCGCCCTTCGCAAATCCCCAGCGTCGAGTTTCGAAGAGCCCGGGAAACATTGGCTCTCGTACCATTGGTTGGGGGGAAGAGTACTGTAGAGACACGGAGTTGATGCCAGGCTCGTCGGGATCTTCGACGAGATCTTTCATTGGCGAGAGCGAGATCTCTTCTCTATTTCGAGAATTGGTGATCGAGCCTGGTCGTGGTGCGAATGGTGAAAGGGTGCACTGTTCAGGCATTTGTCCTCTCAGTGGAATGCTGGCCCCCTTAATTGTCAAGCCAATCGTGCGGTATGGCACTGTCTCGGACAATGACCTGGTCGGAGACGGATGCACATTCGGTAAAGGCAAGCTAGGCCTGACGTCTTGAACCCATCCTCTGGTCTGAGGCATTCCAGGCTCTGTAGCCAAGGAGACCTCAGGCCAATGTTCCCTCCCATAAATCGGAGATGAAGCGGCCCCATTACTGGGTGGACTTGTGCGAGGGACCCCAGAGTCCGCCTCCGCCGCCAAAGTATCTTCGTGGTTCATATATTGGGGCGACGCGCAAATTGCTCCGGTGCCTTCGCCGTATCGCTGTCTCTTGGCCGCTTCTGAAGAACGAAAGCTACCTATGCTGTCCGAGCGGCGACGCTTAGGGGACCTGCTATCGGTCTCAGCGGACAGCGTGTGCGACGAGCAGCTATTGCTATTCGGTATGGGCTCCATTTGCGTCACATTTGATCCGGCAATATCTGTCTGTGTCTGTGTCTGCGTCTGCGTTGTACCAGGGTTGGTTACATTGCCCGTTTCTTCACGAAACTCTTGGGCATTGGCAGTCCGGGTTGAATTGCTCATGACTTCGCTGTAGCTGCATAATTGCACCGATGAGTCCTCAAGGATTTCCAAATCTTGGGAATCCATTTTCCATCTCTGCTATTGATGTCGAGGTATAATGCAATGTTCCTTGAGCCTTGGGTAATGGAACGCAGAAAAAAATCGAAGGGGGGAAAAAACTCCAAAATGTGGCGTATATTGGGTTGCAAAAGCTCTCAAAAGCTTCCAGTATGGGTCCTTCCTGGGCAAGCTATGTTCGATCCGGTAAGCTGCGTACGCGTTCTGATCGCACATACCTTTAGATACTGGGCCCGATGCCAATCTGCTTGTCCATTGTTGGGGAAGCTGCGCGCCAGGTGGATTTCGTTGTACGCTCTCAACGCATAAGAGCCTATGTTAAATGGGGGAAAGAACGTTGACTGCGCTTCCTCCTCATTAGGCCAAGAATTGCCAGTATTGAGGATGTAAAAATTCGTCTGGCTCATGATTATACAATGTTGTACAGAAGCTTCAGTCTATGCGAAATAGCCAACGAAGAACAGCAGGTCCCCGGTGTTATTTACGCACTGTCAAGAACAAGAGACGCTTGGGTTCGACAATCGCGAACCTACTTCAATCCAGGTTATGATTTTCATGAGGATCCAATATAATCGATTGGATCGACTATCTAGGACCTACAATACTCCTACTTCTTCGACTTCCTCATCCGTTTCTCCCTCTCATAATTCTTCGATTCCCTTCCTTCTTCACCTTGAATCTCCGCAACAAGCCTCTTGTACTTTTTCTCATACGCACTATCCTTCTCCTTCTTCTCCTTCAAGCTTTCTCTCGCAATGAAGTTGGCATCTTTCCTCAACTCTCTCAATGCACCCTTGCGCTCGCGCTTGTGCTCGGCCTTGAGCTTGGACATATCGGCACGGTCGCGGTCAGGATCGTAGTGTTTGTCTGGGTTGTAGGATTCTTCGAATTTGGGAATCGAGGTCTTGATGGCAAGGGGTCTGTGGTTATGAAGGCGGAGCGGCTTGCGTGCGAGGAGAGACTGGTGGAGTTGGGTTTGTAGCTTGCCAGCAGTATTGCGTATCTTCTCTCTGGTTTCGTCATTGAACGTTTTGGAGCTTATCTTGCTTCCTAGAAAGCTCAAAGCGGTGTAGATGGGCTCAAATATTTCGGAAAACGCGGATTTTTCGGCCCAAATGGTTGCCATGTTCTCAATGATATCGATTTGCGTGTTCAAAAGCGCGAACTTGAGACCTTGATTATCAGCGTTCGTAGGATCGATCGACGGTTCAACATCCCAGAAAGCCAGCGGACGGCTCACTGTATCTGATCTATTTCCGAGCCGTAGGGAGTCTGGAAGCGTGTGATGCGGGAAGGTTCCAGCAAGGCGCTTTGGCACTACCGGAGCCAATGCCCACAGGGCGTTGAGTACGTAGTTGACTACTTCGGGAACGTATCGTTTCGACAGCCGCTGGTACTGCAAACACAGAGTAACCAGGTATGTTCCCTTTGCTAGATCGCTGAGTGATATTGGTACCTTCTGTCCCAGATATCGAGTCATGCAGAGCATGGCTGGAGTGGTAACTTGATGAAAGTGGTCTGATGTTGGGAATACTGATGACACCGCTGTAAGGATGATCAAGTCTCCTGCGTTCAGTGCAGTTGACCGTTCCTCGTGTATTGCTTTCAGATGCAATCTGAAAGCACGACTGATGTCTTCTGAAAATGTTTTCGCTAGTGAATGGATATGGCGTATCAAAGCTTCCAGCACAACAAAAGGCGGGTGGTTTGTATGATTAGCCAAGTAGAAGACATGTTCTACCAGAACCATCGCAAAATTTCCTAGCTTATGCTTGTTCTCGCTAGCAAGCTTAGGATGATACAAGGCTCGAATTCTCTGCACCACCGTGGGCAGATCTTCAACAGCGATGGTGCCTGTCACGTGGAGAAGATCAAAATGAGTTTCTGGGCATTTGTAGGTGAATGCCAGATTACCAGCAGGGCCATGTGCCTTTGAGACACCATGGAGATCTCTAGTAAAAATCAACCCTTCCCTGCCGGCATCCTCCTTTGATAGAAGGCCTTGCACAAATTCTTGATCGTCATCCTCGTTAGATTCACTGCCTGGCACTTCAGTATCAGCGTCTAATGGATCAGATTCGGAGCCAGTGGCGAGGAAATCATCTTCTATCACGAATTCGTCCTCGTCTTCGACTCCTAATTCCTGTCCTCGTTCTCCACCGAGCAAGCCAGACCCTAGCCCAAAGGTGTCGTCCTCTCCAGGGTCCAAGTTCTCATCATCATCATTTTCCTGATAATTTTCTTTAGCATCTGACTCGCTATCTCCTGGATATCCTCGCATCCTCCGAATTCTTTTTTCTTCGAGCTCTTCCAGCCGCTGAGCCTCCTGGAGGAGCTTCTCTTCTTCAGTCAACGTTCTTACAGTAGGCTTTGCTCGTTGATCCATGGCCATTTGCCGTAAACGCTCGTCATACTCTTTATCTGCCTGAGATCGTTCTTTGCCCTCGAGTAGAGCCAGTCTGTCAGGATTCATGCCGGAGTTCTGGTTAGGTGGCAATTGTGTCACTGGAGGCGGCCTTGAAGTACCGCGCATGAGTGCAAAGAGATCCGGAAGCCCCTTGTCCAGCTCACTACGAAGGTTGTCATCATCCTCCTTTGCCTGTTGTCGCTCATACTTGTACAGTTTGGACTTGGCAATGACTTCCTCCATCACCTCCTTCTTCGTTTTAGGGCGCTCGGGCTGCACAAGATCCTCCTCGCCCACAGACCCTCCTTCAGATGCATCGGCGTTTGACAATCTGAGCCGTTTACTTGGCCGCTCTTCCAGGACTTCCACGGTCTTGTCTTCATCCGACATAGCCAGATCAGCTTCGTTGAAGTCGTCCTTCCTGGCCGGCTTGTCATATGATAGGGATTGACCAAAGTGAGTCAGCTCTACGCCCTCCTCTTCATCCTCAAGGTCAAATGTTGTACGTCTTTTGCTGCCTCTCTGCTTTTCCTTCACGAAACGCTCTAAGGCCTTTTCTTCAGGTGTCATTGTAGGGTCATTCTCCCCAAATCTACGGTCCATGATGCCGCCGACCTTTTTCTTTCTGTTCATCTCAACTAGTAGTGTTTTGCGACGCTTCGGTAGAATGTCAGCAGCTACAAGAATTATACTATAGCTTGGACGCCTTACTTTCTCTTCTCCCAAACCTTTCGTAACCCCAGGTCGCGAGACAGCTCCTTTGCCCACCCTACCTCCCACAGTCTTGTTGCTAGCAAACTCGTGTTTTGTCTTCGATGGCGCCTTGATTTCAAAGGGGTTGAAGTGCTCCCGTATGCCCTGCAAAGCTGTTTGCTTTTGTATTCTGCTATCGCGTAATGCTCCATTTTTGCTTGCTTGTTGCTTCTGCTTCTTAGACTTCTGGGGTCCGACAACACCTTGATCCCGTAATAATGTTTTCAGTCTCTTGAGCTGTGATGGAGGCATGGCGAAAGCGGGCTACTGGCTTCTTCAGATTCGAACGCTGATTTCGAATTTGCGGAGAGGGTGGGCGGCTTGAATTCCGCTCTTTGATAGCCCCGTCTCCGTGCGCAAAGCTGTGCAGCGTGGCAGCTTACTTCTCATACTACTGAACAACAAGTCGAGATAGCCGTACTAAGCTAGGAGAAGGGCTTGCTGATAGGGTAGTCGCTTGCCTTCCGTCGGCTGTTGACTACGCTGCCCAGCTCCGGTATAATCCTGCGCCGCGCGCGCCCTCCCGATGCCAGTCGAGCTTCAGCAGCAACAGCACACACACTTGGGCAGCATGTCGCAAGTTATGATGGACCTCCTCTATTCCCTCACCAACTGCATGTTTTGCTTCCCGGGATCGCCGCAGCTCAAGATAAACAGCCGAAGCTTTAAGATGCAGCATCTACTCGGCGAAGTAAGCTACCCAACTGCGCGCTCTCCATCACCCCCTGTTAGGTATCATACTGAAGAGTATGCACTTAGGGCGGTTTCTCCTATGTCTATCTAGTTCAAGAGATCTCAACATCCCAATTGTACGCTCTTAAAAAGATCCGTTGCCCATTTGGCCAGGAGTCCGTCTCTCTCGCTCTGAAGGAAGTAGAAGCATATACCCTCTTCTCACCGCATCCTAACATCATACATTCCGTCGACCATTCTGTAGTTTCAGCCAAAGATAAATCAGATCCGGGCAGCAAGACAGTATACATACTGCTCCCTTACTATCGAAGAGGAAATCTACAAGACGCGATAAACGCAAATCTCGTGAACCATACGAAGTTTCCCGAAAGACGTCTGATGATCCTATTCCTGGGCGTTGCAAGGGCCCTGAAGGCTATGCATCAATACAGGGTGAAAGGCGCACCGGGAGGAGCTTCGTCGCAAAAGAAAGCGAAAGGCGTTAGACAAGAGGCTGCAGAGGCAGATCAAGACGCGGCCAAGAGGAGCAAACAGCAGCGGAGGAGAGAACAGCCGGAACGGGATCAAGAAGATGTGGAGCAGGAACCATTGATGGAGGGCGAGGTCACTAGATCCCAAGAAGGTGTTGGAGAGGGGGAGCTACGAGCATATGCGCACAGGGACATAAAGCCAGGGAATATCATGATTGCGGACGACGGTAAGACTCCGATCCTCATGGATCTTGGCTCGCTTGCCCCATCACCGACGCCGATCACATCCCGCTCGCTTGCACTCGCCGTCCAAGATACAGCGGGCGAACATAGCACCATGCCCTATCGGGCACCCGAACTTTTCGACGTCAAGACAGGCTCCGTAATAGATACCAAAGTCGACATATGGAGCTTGGGTTGTACCTTATACGCGTGTTTAACGGGCAAGAGCCCGTTTGAGGCGAGAAGCGACGAAACGGGAGGGAGCTTGAGCATCTGTGTATTGGGCGGTGATTGGAGGTTTCCTGACGAAAGAATGAAGAACGACCCAAAAGGCAAGCAGAAAGCTGCTAATGGAGCTGCGCAGGCCCCAGGTGGAGAAGGCACAATTAGTGACGGGGTCAAAGACGTGGTGCGGAGATGTCTGAAAGTTGAGCCTGCAGAGAGACCTGACATAGACGAATTGATTGTCATTGTCGAGGACCTTTTGGAACGCCTGCCGAACGATGATGAGAGAGAAGGTTTGTAGTTGGGAGTCGCAAGCTCGGCATCATAATTGGAGTACCTTGGGGCTTGTAGAAATATAGCTGCAGATCAACAGGGTTCAACGTATCAACTGGGTTGCTATT